>WNFL01105845.1_pt1 | contig 16108 bp, 15 predicted proteins | sample 5400361 | NCBI WGS metagenome assembly WNFL01 (sample SAMN13153351, study PRJNA577476) | soil metagenome | isolation source: 40 cm soil on Douglas fir-dominated hillslope | place: USA:California | collected 2013-09-17
TAATTTTCGAGGCCTTTACTGCCCTATCGCATTCAGGATCGCCCCATTGATCGCATACACGGTGCCGTCGCTGCCGATCACGGTGGGCGTGTACGCCTCGCCGATGCCGTTGGTCAGCCGAATCGACTGCGACAGCGTATTGGTTGTCAGGTCCCAACGATAGAGTTTGCCGTCCTCGCTGTTGGCAATCACGGACTTCGTGGCCGGATCGATGGCAGCCGTATTGATGCACCACTCGCGCACTGCACCGGGAAAGCCGTTGCTATCAGGCGTCACGCCGAGGATGGTCAGGACTTCCTTCATCACCAGGGTCGCTGTCAGCACGGGATCGTGCTCGGTCGCATTTGGATCGAGAATGGCGATGCGATTCTTACCGTCGCCCGTACCCGAGCCAGCGTAGTTGTTGTACTTGGTCATCAGCAGGTAACTGGAAGTACCGGTATAACTCGGCACCATCGAGGCGGGGACGATCGAAGCGGTGTCATCCCATCCGAAGCTGCCCGGAGTCTTTTTTTGCGAAAGGTCCCCGCCGAAATGCAGGAGCCAGCCGCGATCGTTGTGATTGGGGAACGGATTCTCAAGCACTCCGAAATACACGTCGCCATCGGGCCCCACGGTGGGAGTAGCGCTGCTCGCATTAAAAATAAGCGCGTCCTGGTTGGAGGATGGATCCTTCAAGCGAACTTTGTTGGCGACCGCCAGCGTAGCGCTATTGAGCGCCACCAAGTAGCCGTATCCCGCATTTGCATTGGTGGTCACGACGTATAAGGTGTTGCCGTCGTGCGAGAGCGCAGGTACGCAACTCATCGCAATGTTGGTGACAGCGGAATCGCCGCTGATCGACGCTGCCGAAACCCAGGTCCCAGTTCCATTGGTAGCAATCCGGGCCAGCCCGCTCTGCAGTCCGATCGGCGTTGGGCCCGTTACCAAGAAACCGAAGTAGAGATTGCCGCTGGCGTCGGTGCTTAGTGGTGTATTTATCAGCACGTTCTGCTGATACACCGCGGGATTCGCGGCATAATTCTTCTTCCCGTAGAAGACCAGGCGGGAAACAGCGCCTCTGAGCTGATCCGGGGTCTGCCGCACGATGACCCTGCCTCCGAAGTCGGGGACGTAGAGTTGACTGTTGGAAATCGTGGGGCCGATCGCCGGTAGAAATGTTGCGCTGGGGATCTGATATTTGGTCTGCTGCGTCCACATTCTCGCTCCGGTAGCGCCGTTGTGCGCTTCGACACGAAAACCCGTCGTGGTCTTTACCGGCACAATTACCGTATTCGCAGGGGTGACCAGCGGCGACCCGTAGTGGATAAAGATCTCTCCTTGCGGCGGCGCCAAGTCGACCGGCACATGCCAACGAATCCTGGTGAACGGTTGCGACGCGACCGAGGAGACCCCGGTGTGTTGCTCATCATGCGAATGTGTCAGCCATCCGGTTTGCGCCGCAGCATTTGTCCCAGGCGTAAAAACGAGTACTACTGAAAGCACGAGAATGTAAACTTTGAATGGCTCGAACGTCATAAGTCTCCCCACCGCTACGGGCTCTGGACGCGGAATCCCGCTCACGAAGCGACTAGCAGCATAACAGGGGACCTACAGGACTGGATGTCAACAGAACGTAAAATGGGATGGGCGGTGAAAAACGGAGAACGCAGGAGTCCCTCATAGTTCCTATTGCAACGCTCTCGATTTGCATTACAGTGAACGCCACTGATGAAGCAAACTTTGGGCCATATCGCACTCGTCGTCCGCGACTACGACGAAGCGCTGAAATTCTTTACGCGCACCCTCAACTTTGAACTTATCGAAGATACGCCGCTCAGTGAGGCCAAGCGCTGGGTATTGGTTGCTCCTCCAGGGTCACAGGGCACCAGCCTGCTTTTGGCACAGGCAGCAACGCCGGAACAAGCAAGTCGTATCGGCAATCAGACTGGCGGGCGGGTCTTTCTTTTTCTTCACACCGACGATTTCTGGCGCGACTACAACGAGATGACGACGCGCAACGTAAAGTTCATCCGGCCGCCCAGCGAAGAACCTTACGGCATCGTCGCTGTCTTTGAAGACCTGTACGGCAATCAATGGGATCTGTTGCAGCGGAAAGCCTGAGCGATTCTTACTTCGCTCGAAGCAGCAGCACTGGCGCACTGATGTTGTGCTGAACGCGAGTAGCCGTCGTGCCGAGAAAGACATCGGCGAGGAAGCGATGCCCGTGCGTGCTCATCGCTACCAGATCGCAACCCTTTTGTTGGACCCACTTGATGATTTCTTTCGACGGTTCCCCGTAGGCAAGTTCCGCATCCGCAGGAATGCCCTCCGATTGGAACTCGGCTCGGACTTTCTCAAGATAGGCAGTGTCTTCGGCGATTTCTGCGCTAACCGCGTCCCGTCCGTAGGTCCTGGCGGCCCATCCGTCGGCTACGTGGAGCAACACCAAACGGCTGTGCGCGAGTTTCGCCAGTTTCTTGACGTGCTCGATAATCGCGCGATCAGTGGGCGTGCCGTCGAGCGTCACTAGAATAGTGCCGTAAATGGTTTCCGTCGTCATTGCATTGCTAGTTATCCACCGGCGATGACATGCCATGCCGCTCTGAGTGATTCCGGCAGGCCGTAAAGGTCCATGGCGGTGATCAGCATAGCACTCGCCCAACCGCCGATGAGCAGGAACCAGCCGTTCTTCCACGCGCCCATTCGTTTGCGCGAACTCGTGAAGTGCAGAAGAGGAAGCATAGCGAATGGAAGCTGCAAGGCAAGTACCACCTGGCTCAATGTCAGCAGGTCGGTGACGCTACCCTCGCCTCGCAGTCCGATAATGAAGACGGCCGGCAGGATCGCCAGCAGTCGTGTGATGAGCCTCCGTACCCACGGCTTGATGCGCCAATGCATGAAACCTTCCATCACGACTTGCCCGGCGAGGGTGCCCGTGATGGTGCTACTCTGCCCGCTGGCCAGCAGGGCTACCGCAAAGAGCGTGCTCGCGGCAGCTGTGCCGAGCAGGGGGGCGAGTGTTAGATAGGCAACTCGAATCCAATCGCTGTCGCCGCTGAAGGTGATCACCTGCCCGCCCGGGACAGTCACGCTTTCCTTGCCGAAGAATACCGTCGCCGCCAGGACCAGAATTGCTGCGTTGACGAAGAAAGCGATAGCTAGCGCAACGATGGAGTCAATCGTGTTAAAGCGGATCGCACTGCGAATGGATGGTTCGTCCTTCTGCAGCTTGCGGCTCTGCACCAGCGCCGAATGCAGGTACAAGTTGTGCGGCATGACGGTCGCGCCAATGATCCCGATCGCAACGTATAACATTCCTGTCTGGCCAAGGTGCGGCATCACCAGCGACCGTCCCATTTCCAGAAAGTCAGGATGCGTCTGGGGCAGCACGAAGATTTCGATGAAGTAGCAAACGGCAATGGTTGCGATCAGCAGCAGGACGATGGCCTCGATGGTGCGCATTCCGAAGCTTTGCAGGGCCAGAAGAAGCAGCACGTCCACACCAGTAATGATGACGGCCCAGAGCAGAGGAATATGGAACAGCAAGTTGAGGGCGACGGCGCTTCCTAATACTTCCGCCAGGTCACACGCGCCGATGGCGATTTCGCTCATCATCCAGTTGGGCCAGCGTGTCCACTGCGGATACCAGTCGCGGCAGCATTGCGCAAGGTCCTTGCCAGTGACCACTCCCAGGCGAGCGGAGATTACTTGCATGAAGATCGCCATCAGGCTGGCGAGGGCCACCACCCATAATAGGGCGTACTTGAATTTTGCTCCGCCTTGCAGATCGGTGCCCCAGTTGCCGGGGTCCATGTAGCCGACGCTGACCAGAATTGCAGGCCCCACGAAGGCTCGCCACTGCTCCCAAAAGCCCGCCTGATGGTGCGGAACCTTGACAGTGCCGTGTACGCCTTCAAGCGAAACGTGGCCGCCATCAGGGGTGGCGGACGGCGAGGGACGGAGGCTGGGCGGCACGCTACTTCCCGGTCGTTGCTCTGAATCTGTCATTCCTGGTAAAGCGGAAACGCAATCAACTGGAGTATACAACAATAAGTTAATCGTAGTTAATTCGAAGATGAAGGGTAGGGTGAAACCCAGACTTTGTCGGCGGCGGGGAGGCCCAGAACCATCTTGCGAACGCCCGCCCGGATGGAGAGTGTCTTGTCGTAGTTTCGTTCGATCAAGGTAAGCTTTGCCCCAGGCCGGATGCCGCGAGCCTCCAGAAACTCCAGAAGGTCGCGGTCGCGTTCGTAAACTCCGCTGACCCGATACGATCGTCCGGAGTCGGCTTCGGACAGGAGGAGCATCCCGCGCCGGCGCCGGCTCGCCGGGCTCTCTACTTCGCTGAGATTGCCATGGGGACAGGCCGCGTCGCGTCCCAGTCGGGCCAGCAGCTTGGCCTCAAAGCCGGGCGATACCGCATGTTCCAGGCGTTCGGCTTCGTCGTGGACTTTCCACCATTCCATGCCGAACATTTCGCTGAGCATCCGCTCGATCAGGTGATGGCGCAGAGTGAGCTTGCGTGCGATGCGCCGCCCTGCAGCGGACAGAGTAACGTGGCCGTCGCTCTGTACCCGCACCAACCCATCTTTCTTCAGACGGCGCAAAGCCATTGTCACGGCGGGCGGCGATACCTTGAGCCAATGCGCCAAGGTAGCCGAAATGACCGAATCGCCTTCACTCTCGGCCTCGTGGATTGCCTTGAGGTAGTCTTCTTTGGAAACAGTGATCACGTCAGCCGATTATACGACGGGTTAAGTATGGTTAATGACGATTGCAGAGGTTGGGGTCAGATTGGAGAGGTTTAAATCTCGCGCTTCAACCCTGGTTTATAAGTTCGTAAGATTTTCACCTCTGCAACCTGACCTCTAACCTCTGACCTCGCTTTCCCCGTTTGACATCTTCATTCTTCCGCCCCTAACCTTAACTGTTCCGAATTATGAAAGTTCTCGTCATCGGCAGCGGAGGGCGCGAGCATGCGCTGGTTTGGAAACTCCGGCAATCGCCGCGGGTAAGTAAAATCTACTGCGCGCCCGGCAATGGCGGCATTGCCGAAGAAGCGGAGTGCGTCGCCACTGACGTCAAGAGCCTGGATTCGCTCATCGCTGTCGCCAATCAGATCAAGCCTGACCTTACTGTTGTCGGGCCTGAACTGCCTCTGATGCTCGGAGTGGTGGACGAATTTACGCGTCGCGGCTGGCGTACTTTCGGGCCTACCAAGGGAGCTGCTCAGCTGGAGACCAGCAAAAGCTTCGCCAAAGAATTTCTCCAGCGGCATCACATTCCCACGGCCCACTATGCAATCTGTAATTCGATGGACGAAGTGCGAGAGAGTCTGCACCACTTCCATCCCCCGGTGGTAGTGAAGGCCGATGGACTGGCTGCGGGGAAGGGCGTGGTCATCGCTAAGAGTAAGGACGAAGCGTCCGCCGTTGCAAGTGAGATGCTCAGCGGCAAAATGCTGGGCGAAGCTGGGGCCCGAGTGGTGCTGGAAGAATTCCTGCAAGGCGATGAACTTTCCTTTCTCGTTTTCAGCGACGGCGAACGCGTGGCGCCATTGGTCGCCGCGCAGGATCACAAACGGGTAGGCGATAGCGATACTGGCCCGAACACCGGCGGCATGGGCGCTTACACTACGCCCGCGATCATCGACGACCAGATGCGCGACTGGCTCGTGACCCATGTTGCACGTCCGGTCGTGGCCGGCATGAAGGCCGAAGGCTCGGAATATCGCGGCGTACTCTACTGTGGCCTGATGATGACTGCGCGCGGCCCGATGGTGCTGGAGTTCAACTGCCGTTTCGGAGATCCGGAAACGCAGCCCATCCTCATGCGGCTGGAGAGCGATCTGATTGAAGCAATGGAAGCCTCGATTGACGGCCGCACTAGTGATGGAGACTTCAAGTGGTCGGCGGATTCTTCCGTTTGTATTGTGATGGCCTCGGGCGGCTATCCCGGAACGTATGAGGCTGGCAAAAAGATCAACGGACTGCAAGAGGCTGCGAAATCCAACGACGTCAAGGTATTTCACGCGGGAACATCAAGGCGAGACGGCAATTTCTATACCGCAGGGGGGCGTGTGCTGGGCGTAACAGCCCGGGCGGCGGAACTTTCCAAAGCGGTGCACACCGCTTACGAGACCGCGTCCGCAATAGGGTTTGAAGGGGCTCATTATCGCAAGGACATTGCGCACAGAGCTCTGAAAAAGTAAAAGTGTCTGCACGCCATTTGCGTCAAACCTGATCTTGAGTGTTCAGGAGATCAATGAACAGCAAACCACTGGTGTCGATCGTCATGGGCAGCGACTCCGATCTGGAGATCATGCGCGAGGCTGGTAAGGCGCTCGAAGAGTTCGGGATCGAGTACGAGATTGATGTTACATCGGCGCACCGCTCGCCCGACCGAACCGCTGACTACGCTCGGAAGGCGGCCGGCCGCGGTGTTCGCGTGATCATTGCTGGGGCGGGGGGCGCGGCGCATCTGGCGGGAGTGATCGCGGCGCACACTAGTCTGCCGGTGATCGGCGTGCCGATTCCCTCTACTTCACTGCAAGGAATGGATTCTCTTCTCGCAACGGTGCAGATGCCCGCTGGCATTCCCGTTGCGACAGTAGCTATTGGCAAGCCAGGTGCGACGAATGCCGGGATTTTGGCGGCGCAAATGATCGCTCTCGCCGACTCCTCAATCGCAAAAAAGCTGGAAGCTCACAAAGAGAAGTTGGCGCGCGGAGTGGAAGAGAAATCGAAAAAATTGCAGGCCTCGATAAAGCCCTGAACGAGATTGCAACTATCGCCATCGAATCCGCGGGAAGAGTTCCATTCATCCCACGCCTTCCCCGGTCACGATTGATCCTGTATCCTCGAAATCTGCCATGAAGAAACTAGCCTTGATTTTCGTGTCGTTTGCCTGCTTGAGCATTACAGCGTGGCCGCAACCACGGCCCGCAACTACGTTGGTAGCTCCGCCCGCGATGTCCAAGGAACTGATCGGTCAGTTGCAGTCGGTCCGCGATGCGGCGCTTACGAGCGACTATGCCTGGGGCCAGCTTGCTCATCTGACGGAGAACATTGGCCCCCGTCCCGCCGGATCGCCGCAGGCGCAGGCTGCTTCGGAATACGTCGCCGCAGAGATGCGCAAACTCGGGCTCGATGTTCATCTTGAAGAGGCGCACGTTTCTCATTGGGTGCGCGGCGAGGAGAAAGCCGAACTGGTGGAATTTCCCGGACAGCCTCCGCAAGTGACACAGAAAATCATTGTCACCGCGCTCAGCGGAGGCACGGCGACACCGGCGGAAGGCATTACTGCCGACTTGGTAGTCGTGCGTAGCTTTGACGAACTCACCGCATTGGGACGCGACAAAGTTGCCGGCAAGATCGTGCTTTTCTATGTCCGCTATGACAAGCGCAAGGCGCAAGGTGGATTCGCCTTCGAGTCCTATGGAGAAGCGGTGGTCTATCGCGGCCGCGGAGGCAAGGCCGTGGCCGATTTGGGTGGCATTGCTTCATTGGTTCGTTCGGTGGGCAGCGCGGATTATCGCCTGCCGCACACGGGGTTCAGTTTTCCCGCTCCGGTTCCTGCCGCTGCGCTTGCGGCAGAAGATGCCGACCTGATCGAGCGTCTCGCTTCGCAAGGCCGTGTTCGTATGCACCTCACACTCACGCCTCAGCATCTTCCGGACACCATTGGCTACAACGTGGTTGCCGACCTCAAGGGAAGCGAGCATCCGGAACAGATTGTCGTCGTATCGGGACATCTTGACTCGTGGGATCTCGGGCGCGGCGCGATTGATGATGGCGCCGGTGTCGTGATCTCGATGGCCACTGCGGAAATTCTTCAGCGGCTTCATCTGCATCCTCGGCGTACCCTGCGCGTGATCGCCTGGATGGACGAAGAAAACGGTGGAGGAGGGCATGAAGCCTATGGTAAATCGCATGCCGCGGAGATGATGAATCACGTTGCCGCGATTGAGAGCGATGCCGGCGCGGCGCATCCGCTCGGTTTCTCGGCCAAGATGTCGTCGGCTGCTGTGGCTGCATTGCGCCCGGTCCTCGATGTCTTGCTGCCGGTCGGTTCCACGCTGGTGCGTCCAACAACGGTCAGTCCCGGGTCCGACATTGAGCCATTGGTTGATGCAGGAGTTCCCGGCCTCGGCATCATTCAGGACGGACGAAAGTACTTCGATTACCATCACACTGCCGCTGACACTCTCGACAAAGTCGATCCTCAAGAACTGCGCGAAAATGCTGCGGCTATGGCCGTGATGGGATACGCGCTCGCGGCCATGCCCGACCCACTGCCGCGGTAAAGCGAGGCCAGAGGTGAGAGGCCGGATTGTAGAGGTGAAAATCTTCAGGAAGGATCAGTAGGAACCGCACTGTCTACAGCCTCTCCCCCCAGTTGACGACCAATTCATTTGGCGCATACCATATCCGTTTGGCCTAGCCGGCATCTAATGTTTTGAGAGCTGCAATCATGGATAAGAAGAAGTTGGAATACTTCAGAAAAAGGCTGGAGACGCGGCAAAAAGAATTGCGTCACATGGTGACCCGCAACCAGCAGGACGGCCGCAGCGCGGACGATGAAGCGACCCAGGACATCGCCGATCGCGCCGCCAGTTCCTACAACAAGGAGTTTCTTTTCAGTCAGAGCAATAACGACCGTCAGTTACTTCAGATGGTGGATAGCGCTCTCGCGCGCCTGCGCGAGGGGAGTTTCGGCGAATGCGCTTCCTGCGGGAAGGAAATCAACGCCAAGCGACTGGAAGCCGTGCCCTGGACCCGCCATTGCATCGAGTGCCAGGAGAAAGCTGAACAGGGTCTTCTCGAAACTACTCACTAGGAACGGCGTTTTCAGCACTGAGGGCGAGGTTCGGATATTTTCAGTGCTCACTAGTTGATTAGCGTGAGACTTCGGGCAACTTTTCCATCCCCGCAGGGTTAAGACTTCATAAGGTCGTTCAGGAGAATCATGTCATGTCGAAATTCGCAATCCTCGTTGTCGTTGGACTACTGTCAAGTTTGAGTGCCTTTGCCCAGGACTCGAGTCAACCTGCAACGCCTACACCCGCTCCGAAGCATCGTCATATGCAGGGCGACCGTTCCGAGCAGAGGTTGAAAAGACTTAGCAAAAAACTGAACCTCACCGACGATCAAAAAGAGAAGATTAGGCCCATCCTCCAGGATGAAGAGAAACAACTGACGGAAATGGAAGCCGACAGTACCCTGACTGCTCAACAGAAGCATAAAAAGACGAAGGAGATTCGCAGGTCTTCCAGGTCGCAAATGGTTGCCGTTCTGACTCCAGAACAGAAAGAGAAGCTGCCGAGCGCCAGAGCGGGCACGGGAGGACGACGCCACCCGCAGCACTCAGACAGCACGCCGGCACCCGATGCGGGTACTCCGCAATAGCGGCGAGCGCTTTATTTCGGCCCATAGCCTGTTTTCCGTTTGGCCCGTCCTGGTCCAACTGTGGCTTGTTCGCCCTGTCTGCTTTTGACGCTCGCAAAATCGCCCTGCTAAACTAAGGGATTGTCATCCCATTCCTAAGCGAAGAAGGAAGCTTGTGCGCGCAGAGACCCGGCATCAATTGAAAGAAGACCGCTTTAGCAAGGCCACACTCCATGCGGCGGAGCAGACCGTTCACTGGACGGCCGAGCACCAGTCCAAGCTCGTCATCGCCGCCATTGTCGTGGCGATGGTAGCTCTGATCGGTTTTGGCGGGTGGTACTACATGAACTCGCTGGACGAGAAGGCGAGCATCGAGCTCGGCAGTGCCACACGCGTTCTGGAGCAGCCCGTACGTCCTGCTGGAGTGCCTGCGCAGCCCGGGTACCCGAGTTTTGCTTCCGCTCAGGAACGCGCCGCCGAAGCGCGCAAACAGTTCCAGGCTATTGTCGATAAATATCCACACACACGCACGGCCGACATGGCGCGTTATTTCGTGGGGCTAACCGCATCGCAAACCGGGGACAATGCCGCGGCAGAACACAATTTGCAGGAAGTCGCCAAGTCGTCCAACAAAGATCTGGCCTCGCTCGCAAAGCTGGCCCTTGCTTCGCTGTACAGGGCGGAGAACAAAGACGCGCAAGCGGTCGACCTCTTCAAGCAGCTCATTGATAAGCCCACCACCGCGGTCAACAAGGTCAGCGCCCAACTGGAACTGGCGAACTTTTACGAGGGGCTGCAGAAGCCTGACGAGGCGAAGCGAATCTACGATCAGATCCAGAAGGAAAATCCCGCGACTGAAGCTGCTTCGGCAGCGCAACAGCGCGCTGGAAAATTAAAATAGTCGCGCTGCAACCGGCTAAGGACCGCCAATCTGTCGCAGGCACGCAATCAATCGCTCCACATCATTCGCCGAGTTGTATAAATGCGGCGTCACTCGAATGGAGCTTCCACGTACGCTGACGAAGACTTTCTGGCTCGCCAAGGTTTCAGACAGCCCCTCCGGAATGCCCGCCTTCCTTCGCAGGCACAGGTAGTGCGGAGCCCGAAGATGCTCCGGCGGTGAAGAAAATCCAATTTCGGCGGCCATCAAAGCGAGTTGCCGGTTGAGCGCGCCCGCTGTCCCCGAAATTTCGGCGATGCCCCAGTCCTGCAACTGCTTCAAGGCGCGGGTCGCGGCAGGCAATAGCGCAAAATTCGAACGCTCGCCCATATCGTAGCGGCGTGCACCGTCATCGTACTTGTCGGTGTACAGAATCAGGGCGGCGAAATCGCGGGCGTTCGCGCGCTGGATCCAGTTCTCTTCGACCGGACGTCCACCGTGCCACTTAGGAGCAACGTAAAGCAGGCCGGTAGTGTAAGGCCCCATTAGCCACTTGTAATTGGCCGCGACCGCGAAGTCCGGCTGAACCTCGCGCACGTTGAAGGGCAGGGCGCCGAGCGATTGGGTGAGATCCAGTACCAACGCCGTGCCAAACTTTCGGCAAGCGTCTCCGATCCGCACGAGGTCGAGTCTTCCGCCGCTTGTCCACTGCACGTTGGGAAGGGCCGCGATGGCTACGTCGTCACGCAGCACTTTCAGGGTCGCCACTGTCCAGTCGCCATCGTCGGGCCAGGGGACAATTGAAAGTGTCGCGCCTCGATCTTCAGCCAAACGTTGCCACGGATAGTAATTCGACGGGAATTGCTCATCGAGGACAAGAATGCGTTGTCCCTTGCGGACTGGCAAATTTAATGCTGCCGTCGCGATCCCATAACTCGCTGACGGAACAATCGCCACACAGTCCGCCGTCGCGCCGATGAGTTGCGCTGCGGTCGTCCGAAATTCTTCCGCGCCGGTGAAGAACTTATCGGGAGTAATCTCCCAAGGATGTGCCTTGCGAGCCACGCCCCTGTTTCCCTCTTCGACTACTGACCGCATCAGCGGCGACATGTAGGCGCAATTCAGGTACGCGACGTCTTCGGGAATGTCGAAAAGATGGCGCTGACAGGGAAGCATAGTCTACGCTGTGGAGCTATCAGTGTATCAATCGAGGAAGGGTCGTTGACGATGACAGGTTACATTAAATTACATTGTGGAATTGTTTTGTTTCTCGCTCTTCTGACGATGACACCGTGCGTTGTCGGGCAAAGCGCAACGGGTGCCGGCTCCTCGCCAGCCTTCGCCCGCGCTCAACACTTGCGTCGCGGAATCAACCTCAGCGAGTGGTTCGCTCAAGTCTGGGACCAGCGCGGCTACACGCGTGAGCACTTTGAAACATGGACCACGGCTGACGACATTGCGCTGATCAAGTCGATGGGCTTCGACCACGTGCGCTTGAGCGTCAACCCGCAGCCGATGTTCACGATGAACCAGCCGCAGAAGCTTCCGCCGGAATATCTCGGCTATCTGGATGCGGCCGTAAAGATAATCCTTGACCACGGCTTGGTTGTCGTCATTGACATGCATCCGGAGAGCGACTTCAAGCAGCGCCTGACCAAAGACGATGCCTTCGTGGAGCAGTTTGCCGACTTCTGGCGGGCCGTCGCGCAACACTATTCAACGTGGGATCGGGAGCGGGTCATCTTCGAAGTCTTGAACGAACCGGAATTCACGGACCGCTATCGGTGGCTGGGCGTGCAAGCGAAGCTCGCGGCCGCGATCCGCGAAGGCGCGCCCAGTCACACGATCATCGCGGCGGGAGCGCGCTGGTCGAATGACGACGAACTGCTTTTTCAGGAACCGCTGCGAGATCCGAACGTTATATACAACTTCCATTTCTACGAGCCGCACATCTTTACGCACCAGGGCGCGACCTGGGGCGAGTACTACTGGCATTGGCTGAAAGGACTGCACTATCCGTCGACGCCGGAGTCGGCAGAAGAGGTCGCGACGCTAGTGCCAAACGAAGTGGACCGCCTGCGGGTGATTCGCTACGGACGCGATCACTGGGATGCAGCGCGGATCGAGTCCGAGATGAAGCAGGCAGCAGAGTGGGCGAAACGCCGCAACCTGCCCCTGGTCTGCAACGAGTTCGGAGTGTATCGGTCTTTCGCGGAACCTCGAGATCGAGCCGCCTGGATTCGCGACGTTCGCACTGCTCTCGAACACAATGGAATCGGCTGGACGATGTGGGACTACTCGGGCTCGTTCGGAGTCGTTACGAAAAAGGATGGCAAGGCCGTGCCCGATGCAAGCGTGCTGAGCGCGCTGGGGCTGAAGTGAATGACGAGAGACCTGTGGCCTTATCCCACCCTCGAAGGTGGATTGCGCCCGCTCTCGCACTCCGCTTCCGCAAGAAATTCTTGTCCCAGAGTCCGAGCGACCGCATCCAGATGCCTGGCAAGCGCCAGACGCCACTTCTCCACGGATTGCTGCGCGAGTGTCTCGATTTCTTGCCCGAACGATTGCACCGCCTCTTCGCCTTGAGATTTCTGGATTGTTCTCAGCTGTCCGCACACTTCGTCGAGCCGCATCGCAGCTTCGTTCGAGCCGCGTACTTGCAGGTCTCTCAGCACCACGCCCACCGTGCTCTCAAGTTGAGTGCGCGTGTCGGAAACGATTTCGGCAGCGATCGTTTCCAGATGCGCGTCAAGCTCCGACTCCAGCTTCCGCACGGACTCGTTCAGCGTAGCGACCCTCCGCCCCAGATCCACAATTTCCGCTTGAAGCGGAGATAACTTTTCTGCAAGATCAGCCTGGGTTTGTTCGATCTCGCGGCGGTGAGCCTCATGCGTCTCTACCAGTCGACGCTCCAACGAGCTGACGAGCTCTGCGCTTTGGGTGGTGAGTTGCGCGCCTGCGTCCAAAGCTTGCCGTTGCAGTTTCTCGGTTCCCGCGCGAACCTGCTGCCGCGTCGCGGACGCGAGCTCGTGCGATAACGCCTGCGCCCGTTGTTCAACAGCGTGCAGTTCTCCCGCAAGGCGGTGTCGGAACTCAGCCTGCGCTTCGCTGATCTTTTGTTCAATGGCCACCTTCGCGGATCCGAGCGCTTCTTTGGACTGTTCTCGCGTTTCTTCCAGAACCCGCGTCCCCAAATCCTGTCGCAGGCGTTCCCACAATTTCTGTTCCACTTCCGGAGGAATTTGCCCGAGCGATACCTCGAAGCGATTGCGCCTGGCGTCACGCGAAAGTTTTTCTCGCAGCTCACTGATTTCCGCCTGTAGCGGCTTAATGAGTTTCGCCAGCAACGGGCGCAACCGGTCTTCGGAGAGATGCTCCTCGACTTTGTCGAGAATGGCCTGTGAAGACACGGAACGAGTCTGAGGCTTGTGAATGGCCACCGAGCGAACTGACGATGGCCGAGAATGTTGCTGATCGGCGGGCGACGGTATCTCCAGCACTCGCCAATCTTCCGGGCAAGCTTCCAAGCCCCAGAAATTCTCCGGCCGGTCGAGCCTCGCACCGAGCCTCCAGGCCTGTCCATCGGAGCCCAGCGGTTCGCAGGCAACCACGTACGCAGTAGTTTGGCGGCCATCGCGCGTGTGCAGACGCAATGCGCTTCCGGCATGCAACCGAATGGGAAAGCGAAGCGCACAACCGTGCGCGCTGACGACTAGAGTCTCGCAGACCTCAGAGAACTGGCCATTCGGCTCCAGGCTTGTGACACGTACAGGAACGTTCACCGGTACTCTCGAACTGCGCCGTAGTGCGTGACCATTGGAAGCAGGCATTGTGGTCCTCGTGTGACGAAGAGGCGTAAGCACCAAAGAGTTTTTGGTTCAGTAATGAGGGTAACGCGAGGTGGGAGATAAAACCTGTCTCCGGAGTGCCGTTCAGAAATGTTCGAGTGGGCAGGCGCGAGACTGCCCGTCGCGAGACTGCCCGTCCGTCAAGACAGCGGTGTACTTCGGACCAATCCCGGCTAGTACGGTTGGCGCTTGCCGCTCAAATACTTTGTGCATTGTGAGCGAGGTTACGGGCCTCGTTAAATCTCCTGTGTCTTCCACTTCCCGCGCTTGAACAGCACCGCACTCACCGCCGCGATGGAACATTCCGCGACCACAATTGCATAAAAAGCGCCGTCCGACCTCAATCGCATCGGAATCGCCAGCCAGTACGCCAGCGGAATCTCCAGCAACCAGAAGCCGAAGAAATTCACGACGGTCGGCGTGACGGTGTCGCCGGCGCCGTTGAATGCCTGGAGCATCACCATGGCATAGGCGTATCCGATGTTTCCATAGCTAACGATGCGCAGACACTTTGCCGCGAGCGGAATGACCGCCGGATCGTGAGTAAAGAGGCGCACGATCGGCTCTGCGAAAAACACGAAGAACACGCCGACCGATCCCAGAAACAGCATGTTGTAGAACCCGGTGCGCCACACGGCCTGCTCGGCGCGCTCAGGCTTCTTCGCCCCCAGGTTTTGCCCTACCAGCGTGGCGGCCGCATTGCTCAGTCCCCAGGAGGGAAGAATGACGAAGACGACGATTCGAATTGCAATCGTGTATCCGGCCAGCGCCGCTGCGCCGAAAATGCTCACGATCCGTACCAGACCAATCCAACTGGTGTGCGCGATCGCAAACTGCAAAATTCCCGTCAGCGAAACGCGCACCAGTCGTAGCAGCACCTTGAGATCGACGCGAATCTGGCGGGCCATTATGCGGATTCGTTCGCTCCCGCGCAGCAGGCGATAGAACTGGTATGCAACGCCGATGCTCCTTCCGGTAAATGTCGCGAGCGCGGCGCCGGTCACACCCATGCGCGGAAACGGTCCCCAGCCGAAAATGAGGCAGGGGTCAAGAACGAGATTGATGATGTTCGATACCCACAGCAGCCGCATGGCAATGGCCGCGTCACCAGCGCCGCGAAAGATGGCGTTGTTCAGAAACAGCATCAAGATTGCCCCGCTGCCACCGAGAGCAATGCGAGCGTAGCCACTGCCGCTGGCCACGATGTCGCTGGAAGCGCCCATCAGACGCAGCAGATCGGGCGCATAGATGTAGCACGGAATTCCGATCACGATGGAAGTGACGAGCCCCAGCACAATCGCCTGCACTCCCGCTACCGCGGCGCCTTCCGGATTTTTCTCGCCGATGCGGCGCGCCACCATCGCTGTTGTGGACATGCTCAATCCAATGCCGACTGCAAAAATAAGACTCAGGAGCGACTCGGTAAGGCCCACCGTTGCGATGGCATTCGCGCCCAGCCGGCCAACCCAGAAAACGTCGACCACTGCAAACAGCGACTCCAGCACCATCTCCAAAACCATGGGCACGGCGAGCAACAGAATTGCCCGGTTCAGACTGCCGGTCGTGTAGTCCTGATGCGATCCGCGAATCGCCTCCCACAATGATTCCCACAAACTACGCGGCGGCGCGGGCGGAGGACTGACTGTCGAAATTGCTTCCATAAATACCTGCAAACTTTCTACGGGTGGCTCCTGTCGAGAGAAGCCCGATGAATGCGTGGTTCGATTGAGTGTAACGAAGGGAGATATCCGCGCAAGCGGATCAACAGGATGGCGAATTAGACTCGTTCAAACATCGTACAGTCCTCAGGGATCGTGGCCTTGCACCAGAACCGGCCGAATTCTAGACATTCTACTCGGAGGAAGAAGTCGTCCGCAATCCGAAAAAACATCAATCCAGAGACGAAATGCAGATGAAGTGTCGAACCGGCACTTCGCCCCGAAAGCGAAAAGGTTCAGAACAGATTTTTTACAGTCCTTTGACTCCCGCGTGACATTCCACGATCCCCGCGC
>WNFL01001872.1_pt3 | contig 16107 bp, 15 predicted proteins | sample 5400361 | NCBI WGS metagenome assembly WNFL01 (sample SAMN13153351, study PRJNA577476) | soil metagenome | isolation source: 40 cm soil on Douglas fir-dominated hillslope | place: USA:California | collected 2013-09-17
AAGAATGGCGAAGTTATTCGCCAGCGGGGTATCAGGCGCCTGAAGGCGATCGAAGTGACGAGCACACCTGAGGGACCTGAGAGTGAGAAGGAGGATATTGCGATGGAGTCGTTTCTGCGTGCTATGGGTGTTGAAGGGACGAAGCGGAGGGGAGGGAAGGAGCGGGTGAGTAAATTGGAGCGTAGGGAGGCTCATCGGCAGAGGAAGGAGTGGAGGAAGAATGAGGGTAGGTGGTAGTGCTAGCTTGCCTCGACCCGACTCGCCACTGTCCGTCCCCGTCCGTCTTGCTTGTCCAGTCTCTCGGCCTCTCAATTTGTTCATCCTTCCATCTCCTCTCACTTCTACTTGTAAACTTGTAACTCGTGTAACTCGTGTATCCCGTGTGGTCCACCGCTCACCGCTCTTTCAATTCGATCTTGGTGTGCGTTCTTTGTTTTCGGTTCAACCCGCACCACAACGGCGAACACACTCGGACTGTATCATCGGCCGTCAGATGCGCTCCAGAATGGACCCAAATCCTAATGGACTAGTTCTGTGGACTTAGTGATGACTGCCCACCGCCCGCCTCTCGGATTTCCTTCGGCTTTGCCCCATTCCAGCTCGCCACATTCAGGCCCGAATGAGCGGTTCAGCACGCACTAAGCGGGTAATATGACTTGTACTTCCGTATTCTCTCATATTGCATGCAACCTGCAGCCAGCAGCCGCGCGATGAGGGCGCCGCTAATGCCTCGTCAGTCCACGCATTCCCGTCACCTCAAGCCCCTGAATAAACCTCAAGAGTCTAGGCTGGAGAACCACGTTCAATTTGTTGCTATAATATCTCAGCACACCGCAGCCAGCCTCCGGATTGTCCCGCTCTCGACATGATGAAAACTCGCCAAAAATCCTATGCACCCATCGATCGTAGGTTAGCGCCCCGGTGTGTTTATATATCGCCAATTTTTTACATATCTTGGCTCTCTGAGACACTTTAAGGACCTCGATCAGCGAAGCTGCGAATTCTCCCCTCGTCTTGGACCTGAGAAGGTCTCATATCAAGATTCTACCTCACTTTAGTATTAATTCAGATCTACCTTAGGTCATCTTCGGGGTTCGACGGCCTTGCGATCGTTGTTGGGGTTTCGTGTGGTCGCGATGACATGTGTGAGTACGTACAAAATGCGGACTGGATCCACCCGCGTGAGAATTGTGAAGAATGTACGCCCATCTCCGCGAGTACGTCAGGTCGGATTGCTCCGCAAGGGGGGTTTGCTTCAGTGGTTCCGAGACTCGTGACTCCCAGAACTTGCCATTTAAAAGCATCAACGCTCTTCCAGGTTCTGTTTCCTCCTCCCACCGCTCACCGCCCAGATCCCCATCCATCCATCCGATCTCGTCGCCTCAAACCTTGCCCCCGCTACTTTTGATGTATAGTCGCACAGCCTATCTGACAACTGTACACTCTCAACAAAGTTCGGATTTCTTGAGCGGCTCGTCCGAACTGGATGGCTCAAATAAGTACGCAGGGCCACTACCCTGGACGATATTATGATATTCTCACGTATATTCCTTTAGCTTCGTATATCGAGAGCTCGAACTGGCTGGTGTGTCACCGCTTGCATCACCGTTTGTCGGTCTCACATATTCTCCAGGCGCACCCTACCATCAAAGTTCATCCCAAAACACGCTCCAAGCTCCACGTCGCGATAATAAGCATCAAACCCAATCGGTATTTACCATTGTACAACACCCTTTCCAGACCCAAGTTGAGGCTCCTTAGGGCGTGAATATTCCTGAGAACTCTCTAACCGAGGCCACGATATCAAAGCAAGGAAATAACTCGCTCAAAGCACCTTGTCCAATACCCCAAATAACCCCATTTAACAGCCATGCACCTCTGGCGTCGTCTATCGGACTTTCCACAATCAACCAAAACCTTCCCTCCTTCCCTTCTTGGCAACCATATGACTGGTATAGTGGCATGACGCACAATTTGCACGATAGTTTTGCTCCCTACTTTGAGGACACTGACTACCTCCAGGAATTGTCCATACCCCGCTTCACTGCCACAGACACATCTAACCCGTCCACTACATTTACACACCCAGCTTTACCCACGACTATGCAACCTTCATTATATCCTACCACGACCACGCACTCACTTCCGCAAATTGGTCTCATATCCACCAGTGAATATTTGTCAACAATATTGGCCAACAACCCGCCTGCCTGCCTTCTACCTAGCCAATGTAATCCCCTACAACCCTATGTGCTGCCTCCTTCTTCCACGAATCGTTCCAATGGTTTGCAGCCACAGTTACAGGAGGCACGCAAGGAGAGACTTGCTCGCCGCTCTTCCCCGTACGCAGCCGATCGTCGGCCAACATCTCCCAGGCTGCTTCGTTATCGGCGCCCTCAAAAGAAGCAACCTGCTGTCGAATTCGAGCCAGATATCAAAAGACTTCAGCACCGCTGCTGGGCAGCAGGGGCGGACGAGGAGGCGGTTCGTCTCATAGAGAGGGTCTTCGTGAATGAAGTGAAGCTATCCTCTTTAACGAGGAAGCTATCGGCCAAGGAATTCGCGAGTCGCCAATTTGGAAGCGAATCGGGACAAGTCTATGTGGGTTTCCTTCGTGCCGAGAGAGACGCTCGGTATTCGTGTCGTCTCTGCCCTCGGAATACGGATATGTCCTGGAAGCACAAGAGGGACGCACTGCGTCACCTTCGACGAGACCATTTTGGACTGGCAGAAAAATGCGACGACTGGTGCGTGTCGGCTCGGTTTAGCGGAAGTTGACCTACATATTCACTTTCTTCTTAGTGGTAAGCTCGCCTATACCACCGGTGAAATGAGTAACCACCGCTGTTGCAAGCACAAGTAAACCTTAGAGCCGAAGCTGCGTTTGTCTCAACCATATGAACAATATACGCCTCAAGGTCCGTGGATCCAATACTCGACTATGTACGCTGTATCCGGCATCCCAAACCTGTCCAATATTCTGTCGTGTCGCAATGGTCTTTCCATCGCATTCAATCACAGCATCATGATGGGTACGATCAAAGGCCGTGGGTATATTCCCTCTCTGCAGTCGTACAGCGATTTGCGTTGTTCGAGGTCTTCACACGAGCGGTTATTCCACCGTTCGGAAATTTCCTGGTCCTTCATTTGTCACGATTCGAGCAAAGTTCACTAGTGGTTTGCATCACTGCAGCCAGTATACAAATAGTCATGGTTTGATTTTGTTCATAGCCCAAAAAGTAGATAGTATATATGTGTTTTGGAGACATCGGATGCCTTAGTGAATCGACAAGTTGGGTCCGACAAGTTCGGGTGTGGATTTACTCCCCGTGTGACCGATCATTCGACGCACAGGCCAGAGAACCGACCTCAGCAGATGGGTCGGCTCTTTCCGGTGAAGGTGGACCACCTAAAGACTGACTACATACTTGGTTGTATTCGGTGCCCGTGTTTATGACTGCGGCCAGTTCACGACGCTCCGCAGTAGTTGCGACAGTAGTTGTACTGCAATGGAATTACAATATGAACCGGTGACTATGCCATGGGTACTTCATTGGGACAGTACGCAGAGTGATAGTACGGTCCTTATTGGGGAACCATGGCCTGTAATTAAGTATGGCCTGAGGATACATCAACAGGCAAGCATCACGAGCTTTCAACTGGTTCAGGACTTGCCTAGAAATGAGGTAAACGCTGAAGCTACCTGCGGTCGTGGGGGCCTCTCTCAGCCAGGTTGTTGACGCGTTGTTTGGCTCTTTCCCTTTCGGGAGGTTGCGATACCTGACCCGAATCTTCCTCAAGCAGATGCCGAATGGATGGGACTACACATGCGGGATTATTCACACTTCCATAGGCAACTGCCGTATTGTATCTGAAGCGCTCAAGTAGATTGGGGCGATTATATGGATCCTTAGCGTTACAGTGCAACTTGTCCCGAAATCGAGTTGGCTTTAACATGAAAAGTCCGACAAGTAATTGGCTCAGTGCCCAGGGTATACCGTTGACTAGCATGGGCAGAATATCAATACGAGTGCTGGGCATGGTTTCTGGAGGCGGACACAATGGCATGGTTCACGATTATACTATCTTGAGAATATGAAGACATATAGAGTCGGATCCAAGTTCCAAGTCTCAGAACACACCTTTGCTGTGACATTCTGTTTGTGTGTGAGAGAGCAACACGGCCATTTCCTACTTGTACATGGTATGATCCGCGTGTCTTCTCATTGGCTTCCCTATCAACTCCTATGACTACGCGCGGACAAAGCTTTCTCAGTTCACCTTGACGTTCCAGCATCTCTATCTCGTACAAAGTCCGCGCATCTGCAAGTTTGGTAGGATCTGCAAGCCGACATTGTACGTCCGCAGCAAAGAAATCGAATCCATGCCGACATATCCTTCAACGAGGCTTCTCACATTGAAACCCCGTTTCGGAACACTGTGGGAGGCAATGCCTGTGGCAGATTCACGGCTAAGAGGGAGAGGTAGACGGTGGTTGGCGGGGCTTTGTTGGATCTGGTATTCGAACACTGGGTTCAGAGGGCAGAGAACGGTTTTCGGCGCTGACCACCTGCACACGGATTTGAAGCGCCCCCAAGTCATGGTACCGTCGGTCATGATAGTGTTGTAATGACTAGAAAGGAAATTGGCAACAATGCCACCGATGGCCGTGTTGGTTGTTGGTACCAGTTCCAAATGCAGGGAACAAAGAGCGCCGAACTTTCCCCATCACTTCGTCAGCAGAATCCTCCTTCATTCATATTTGGACTCATGGAGCACAGTCTTCGTCAGAGCTACCATCCAGCGGCCCTTCCATACCCAATCGAAGACCAAAGTAAAGGTTGGGAGGCAATCAAGCCAGGCTCCTTCGTCATTCTCTCCATCGATTATGAACTATCAATGAAGAAATTACTCGATCCAGATGTTGACGACGTTATGAGCACCATGCCTGACAAAAAATATTTAGCCCTGGTCGCGGACAAGTCCGTTGACAGATACGGCCCCATTCTTGTGTACAAAATCAACATCTTCCTTGTTGGAAGAAGTATTCCTGCCAATTCAAAGCGGGGCCTTACTGGTGGTGAATGCGTACCGATTTCACCCAATAATCTGCATCTGGAACTCCGTAGTCCTGTCACCCCAGAAGCTCTGGTTCCTTTTCCCTATTCAGATTGCTATATACACACTACGATAGCCCTTCGGTGTCGTCTAGCTCAGGCTCACATCAGTGGGCCTGAGATTCCAATATTCACGCTTCCCAAAAAGGTTATCACTCGCCTAGGCGTCGTGAAGGTGGCCGACCTGGCTCGCGCGGAGGATCGTCTGACCATTTTGAAATTACATGGCGTGGTGCCGGATGACCCTTCATCCATTAATTGGGAGGAAGAATTGCGAACTATTCGTGCTCACATCGCACGATGGCCTTCCGATGCTAAGGAAAAGCTTACGGGAGGTGACGCGATTTACCTTCAACTATTTAGTGATCCGACTTATGCCCCGCAAAAGCCTGGGGGATCGCGACATGTCTTTATTTGTCTCAATGTTTGGACAGATATCACACAAGATGTTACACTCACGAACCCCGAAGAGTTCCCAGACGACATTGATCGGATGATCGAGTGAGCAGAGCCGTTTGACAGTTACACTTCAGAGCATGATGTGCATAATCCAGGCTCCAGAATCAATCAAATAGGGAGTGGCTTGATCATTACAAAACCAAATATCTTTGGCAACCAGATCTAGCAGAGCATAGCGATCGACTTGATCATTGGGTACAGGAAGTTGATAATGCCGCCGCAAAGCCTCCCATGGATTCGCACCTACTCTACCAGGATGCATCTACCCAAACCGATCCTATCGCAGTATACATCGACTCAGCGCTCCAGACGGACCCTATCCCCACAAACGACCTCACTACGAAAGAAGCCTTGCACGTCCAAAAGCCAAGTAGATTACTTGATGCAGAGGGTAATCAGCAGCGCAGAAAAAAACGCGGCTCCCGTGCACAGGCTTTCAAGGATCTCGTTCGAGAGAGTCCTGGCCCCATTGGAGCCAGGCTCCCGGGCCGCAAGGCTCGAGCAAAATCAAGGATCACAACGAAGGCGATATTGCAAACCCACGATGTGGCCCATAAAGCTAATTCGACGCATTGGCAAAAACCTAGTGGTCGGGTTCGGAGGAAGAAACCGTAATAGGGGAGGGAGAGTTGCATGGACGTGAAACAGGAGATGAAGATTTTCAGCTGCTAGACTTTCGATTCATCGATACACCGTCCTTTGACAGATTGTCCATGTGATGCTCACCGTTTCGCCTCTAGATATATTCCAATTCACTTCGCACACGTTAGGTAACCTTATTCTTTCCATTCCGTCGAACGGCTAGCCCTGTACCGTAGATGGCATTGACATTAATATTGCGCCTTGAACGTACTTCATTCGCCCTTCCAGATGACCCGAGGAAACAGGTGTTGTAGATATTTTAGAACTTGAAATTACACTACTGACTCCAGAGTTTTGGTAGCAAAATGGAGCTCCTGTCGCGGGAGCATGGCTAGGCTGTTGTGGATGTCGGACAACAAGATCAGGTGGGCGTGGACCTCTATGCGGTCCTCGGAAGTCTGAGGGTGCGGTATAGGTCAAGTTTCCTTGGTCAGAGCAGGGCCGCTTTGCTTTTCTTGATTGACTGCAATATTGCAACGCAAGTAGCGGATTCGCCAAATATGGGGCTTGCTCTGTTGCGGACACCATAGCTTTTCCTTAAGTGCCCTATATCACTATTGCCCATCGCGCACACGCACTGGACCGGCCGGGGGGCTACAGAATACCAATGTTTTTCTTAGGCTGGCCTCGTCTCGTACGAGGATACGTAGCGTCAGAAACCCACTTGCTTTACGGGGTGCTTTTGTCCCCCTCTGTGTACTACACGCGCTGCACCAAGCAGAATTTATTTTGGCCGCTTTGCACCCGCCAGTGTCGTGCACTGCAAACGCATGATACGCTCCACCGACCATGTGTCCATATGTGTACGTGATTTTCAGGTGGTCTGGTTAATCGAAACTTGCCACCCAGCCAGCCTCACACCTATCATATCAGGTTATATGCCCCTCCTCTGCCACAGCCACATCGATGGGACCATCCATGTTTTAATACAATACGGGACTCGATTACCCATCCTCACATTTCATGCCGCTGTCATTTTCATTTGTTCTCCCAGGTCTAGCGGACAAATGCCACGACTGGTGTGTGGCGTCTCAGTGGCTAGCAGAAGTTGACCTGCATATTCACTGTCTTCTTTGTGGTAGGGGGCCTCTCTCAGGCAGGAAAAAGCAGGTTGTTGACGCGCTATTTGGTTCTTTCCCTTTTGGGACGTTGCGATACCCAGCCCGAATCTTCCCGCCAGATCGCACACACAAGATTATATGCACGCCCACGAGTGACTAGCGTATTCTGTAATCGAGCCCGCTCGATGAGCTCTAAGTAGATTGGCGGCGCTGTATATGGGATGCATATCGTTACAGTGCAACTTGTCCTGAAATTGAGCTCTCTTTGAACGTTGAACTAGGTCAGGAAATTGGCGCAGTACCCGCCCGCGGGGTACGTGCCCCGTTGACGAGCACGAGCAGAATTTTGACGCGAGTATCCCGTGGCACGCCTTCTTGATGCTGATGGCGTGGTTCGCAATCATACTCCCCACTGCCTAGCTTGAATACGAAGCTATATCACATCGGATCCAAGTTCTAAAGAGCCAGAACGTCCCATTGCTCTGACATTCGGTTTGAGGCCGGATGGGTGATACATCAATGTCTCGAGTTCGCCAAAAACCAGTAAGGCTGAAAACTGTCATTCGGATAAGTGACCAACAGAAGATTCATGCATATTGGTGTCCGTCTCTATCGTTTCAGGAAGCAACGCAGCGGCTCGTCCTACTTTGGCATGATATAATTCCGTCCAGTCCATCACCCAATGGCCACGTTTGGTAATTCATGGACGGAATCAACAACTAATTCGACGTCTGCCGGTAAGACAAGCAATTCTAATGAAATGAAACTATATGAATGGTACCAATGACCTACATACTGGGTCTCCTAATACCCAATCACTTTGTGTGGTTCAACAATATTGAGCGTCTTTACCTGTTGGATATAGCCAAGTCATCGAATACTTAGCGAAACATCAGTTTCGATTCATTCGTTGTCTTTTAAGACGTGGGTTAGCGGCGGATAACTCGCCCTCTGGAGAACGTGCCCTCTTGACGCCTCCTGAAATAGTCTTCCATGAGGCAACGGAAGGTTCTCCATCTAACATCACAGATTCCACTTTGGACGCCTCTGAGAGAGTGGGTTCGTGGACCGGTATCCGATCAGACTCAGGAAGAAATTTCGGATTGTGATGGAGAGACTCCACACCATCCTTTGAGAGATGTTGTGAGGACTGCGAGGGTTTATCCTCCACCTTCGGTGTAACAAGATCCTGTCTCACAAGTGATGGACTAGTTGGTCCCTCCGATGACTGAAGGGAATGACATCGGGCAAGCTTTTTCAACCGTAGTGAACTGGCATTCGAGATGGTCGATGTATCCATGTCGCTCGGCCCTTCTAGCTCGGGAGTCGCACCTCCTGTGGTGCCAGCGGCTTTATGTCCTTGTATGAAATCACCCAAATGGCGATTATGTTCACCATGAGGAGACTGCAAGGTTATCTCCGTGGCAGGGATATCCTTTTTTGTGAGGAGGGGTGTCACCCTTGGCGATGGGGCGGGGACCATGTGAGACGGAACGGTGGGGTGGCTATCTGGCACCTCCTTTGAACCGTAAAGGGCTCGTGATGGGTTTGGTGCTGGAAGGTCCGCTGGATAAGGCGGCGGGGGTATATGCAATGGCCTGCGACCATCTTGGAAGAGAAGAGCATCATGTCCTGCCAATGGCACTCGGCCTTCCTTGGGGGTGGCGGAGAGCGTAAGATCATCTGTCGGTTTGTTGGAGGGAAGCGCCTCATTGGTGTCTCTTTTGAATTCAATATTAGCGGTGAGCTTTAAGTATTTATTGTGATCCTGTGTCATCGATAGGTGAATGCGAAATCCTTGTTGTGGGCCAAAGAACACCAATCACTGACCATGGCGCCACCGCCTCGACGGTTTTTTCGTAATGGGTAGGCCTGTTTGGAACTACAGAATTGCCCGAGTTGATTATATAGTGCCTCACCTTCCACTGCGTCCGAGAAAGGTTGGCCCGATCTAGCGGGTCCCATTCTGACTTGAATACAGGAACTAAATAGGGATTTAATGACACACATATTGGCAGGGACCAGCCACTCACGTTCTTCTTTGGATTCTACAATGTGTTCGGCCTTGCGCCATTTCTTCCACACGTCGGGAACCTTCTTGATATCCTCTAGCAATCGTCCGAAAGATTCCGAATCCATGCTCTGTAGGAGCCGGTGGTTTGCTACAAAGATGTCCTCTCTCGATACCTCGATAGGGAACAGGTACTGAGGGCCTTTATGCCATTTTGGTGTAAATTGATAGCCAGTGTAGTCTCCGAAGGTTTCGGTGCAATCGATTGCTTCGACTGGTCTCACAAGGAGTGATGTCGGTGCTTTTAAATCTTTGTATCGCTTCCGAGAACCGCCTTCCTCGTGAAATCCCGCCATTGGGCAGAGACGATAATGTGTCGCCCCTCCCTCATCCACTCGACCTGTGACTACGCACGGGCGAAGCTTTCTCAGTTCACCTTGACGTCTCAGTATACCCTCCTCGTGCAAAGTCCGCTCGTCTGCATCGTTGTCAGGATGTACAAGCCCACATTTTACATCCGCCGCAAAGAAGACCGAATCCATGTAGACAAAGGCTCTAACGACATTTTTGACTTCTATAGGGAATTGCGGAATATCGTAATTACCGTCGGTTGCGATGCTTGTGGCAGTTTCACCGGTGCGAGGGAAAACATGCATTGGTAAGGCCAACGGTGGTTGGCGGGGCCATGTTGGATCTGGGATTCGAAGGAGTTGGTTTCATGAGGGCAGAGAATGGCTTTCGGTGATGACCACCCACCCACGAGCGTCCTTAAATTGTAAGGATGGCTTGAAGCGCCCCTCATGTCATGATAGCGTTTAGCGTTGGTCAGGGTAGCATCGCAATGAACGACGCCGCCGGTGCCGCCGATGAAATCTCCATGGCCTTGTTGTAGTAGACTTCCAAACTCGGTAAACAAAGAGTGATCTGGTTCGTTGCCTCCACCTCTTCGTTAGCAGGATCCCCTTCGTCCATATTTGGACTCATGGAGCACAAGCTTCGTCAGAGCTACTATTCAGCAACCCTTCCATACCCAATCGAAGACCAAAGGAAAGGTTGGGAGGCAATCAAGCCAGGCTCCTTTGTCATTCTCTCCATCGATTATGAACTATCAATGAAGAAATTACTCGATCCCGACGTTGACAGTGTTATGAGCTCCATGCCTAACAAAAAATATTTAGCCCTAGTCGCGGCAAAGTCCGTTGACAGATATGGCCCCATTCCTGTGTACAAAATCGACATCTTCCTTGTTGGGAAGAGTATGCCTACTAACCCAATGCGTGGTCTTACTGGTGGTGAATGCGTACCTATTTCACCCAATAAAGTACATCTGGAACGCCGTAGTCCGGTCACCCCAGAAGCTCCAGTTCCTTTTCCCTACTCAAAGTGTTGGATACACACTACGATTGCCCTTCGGTGTCGTCTAGCTCAGGCTCACATCAGTGGACCTGAGATTCCAATATTCACGCTTCCCGAAAAAGACATTGACGACTTGGGCATCGTGAAGGTGATCGACAAGGCTCGCGCAGAGACCCGGATAACCATTTTGAAAATCCGTGGCGACGTGCCGGACCCTTCACCCAGCAATTGGGAGGAAGAATTACAAACTATTCGCGCTCAGATTGCACGATGGCCTTCCGATGCTAAGGAAGAGCTTACGGGAGGTGACGCGGTTTACCTTGATCTATTCAGTGATCCGGATTATGCCCCGCAAAAGCCTGGGGGATCGCGACATGTCTTTATTTGTCTCAATATTTGGACAGATATCACACAAGATGTTGCACTCACGAACCCCGAAGAGTTTTCAGATGATATTGATCAGATGAATAGGTGAGCATGACCGTTTAACAGTCACTCTCCAGTGCATGATTTGCATAATCCAGGCTCAAGAGTCAATCAAATAGGGAGTGGCTGGATCATTACAAAACCAAATATCTTTGGCAGCCAGATCCAGAAGAGCATAGCGATCGAGTTGATCATTGGGTACGGGAAGTTGATAAAGCCGCCGCAAAGCCTCCCATCGATTCGCACCTACTCTACCAGGATGCATCTACCCAAACCGATCCTACCGCAGTATACACCGACTCAGGGGTCCAGACGGACCCTATCACCACAAGTGACCTCATCACGAAAGATGCCTTGCCCGTCCAGAAGCCAATTAGATTACTTGTTGCGAAGAGTAATCAGAAGCGCAGAAAACAATCCAGCTCCCGTGCGCAGGCTTTCGAGCGCCCTGTTCGGAAGAGTCCTGGCGCCATTGCAGCCAGGCTCCCGGGCCGTAAGGCTCGAGAAAATTCAAGGGTCAAAACGAAGGCGATTTTGCAGCCTCAGCGTGTGGCCCGTCAAGCTAATTCGACGCGTCGGCGACCAACTAGTGACCGGGATCGGAGGAAGTAATTGTAGCAGGCAAGGGAGAAGAACATGGCTATGAAACAGGAGATGAAGTCTGAACAGATTTTCAGCTTCCCAACTTTCGATTTATCGATGCACTGTCCTTTGACAGATTGTCCATATGATGCTCATCGTTTCGCCTCTATATATACGCCAAATCGTATATATATATATGTATGTACATGCCAAATCATGTATGTATATACACCAAATCATGTATATATGCCATTTCACTTCACATACATTGGATAACCTTGTTCCTTCCTTTCCGCCGAACAGCTAATCCAGTATCGTTAGATGGCATTGACATTATGATAATATTGCGCTTAGAACCAACCGACCAGTACTTCACTCGGCCTTCAGGATACCCGAGGGCATAGGTGTTATAGATGTTGTAGAACTTGTAATTGGCTTCTCTGGACCCTGGATATTCCACTAATGCCTTCAGAGTCTTGGTAGCAAAATGGAGCCCTTACTCCTCGCGATGAACTTTTGTACTTGTCGAGTGAATGAGACGAGTTCATGAGTTCCACCCTCAGTGTCTGATTAACAGTGCTCTAGAATGTCTCTGGGAGGACACTCGTTGGCGTCCAATTCTGGAATCAAGTGGATGAGGACGGGAGAGTTATTTGGTCTTCGATTCTCAAAATTCAAGTACGTTTCTCCTCATATTTCGTCATCGATCTTGACTGCATCACTGCTCCATAACCTTCACGCCCAGCCAACCCGATTGATCGATTCAAAGTATGGCCTTTCTTCCCTCGAGTTCTGCACACCGAGCTTATCCATAAACCAACTAGAATATTTTGGACCGCATTTTACGTCTGCCCCTTACTATGGGCTCTTCTTGATCATATCCCTTCTCGTGAGCCTCTCGAACCCGGGTCTTTAGGAAGGCAGCCCGTCATGACGGCGTGTGAGTAAGAAGACGACCCATCATGACTGCGTGTGAGTAAGAAGGCGGCCCATCATGACGGCGTGTGATTCGGAAGACGGCCTGTCGGAGTACCGCACAATAGGGCCTCATTTCCGCCTGAAAAAAAAAAATTACGCAAATTTCCTTCTGTGCTCTGAGAATGTATATCACGGTGCCAGCCTCACTATAAATTATAAAAAACGCGTTATTTTATACCTTGATGCTGACGCCGTCGGCTTCAGTTTTCTCTCAAGCTCTCTAGACGACGGACATTATACAACAAAATTCCAATAAAAAAATTAATCAGACTATCCTATAGTGCATACAATAAACCTCGCTACCAACAAAAACAAAGCCCGCGCAGAGGGGCCCATGACCGCGCTGACATGATGAGGACGGAGAAGGCCGGTGAAAGTGGTGGGCGTCAGCATGATGACGACTAGGGCGAGGTAGATGGTGATCGCTAACGGGACAGTGGACCCCCTTCAGGGGGGTAAACCAACTATGCTTCTCAGGGCCTGAGAGCGCGGGTTCGGTGAGCCTGCCTTGCCACTTCGTCCTTCACTCATGCCTTGCCCACCAAGGTCCTTACCCATCGTGGCCTGCCCTTGTATTTAATGTATGGCCTTTCTCTTCGCCCGTTCCCTCCGATAGCCCATGAACGCCCGCATTCCGACCCACAAATAAGAAATATCGTCGGATTCACTTATTACATAATCCGTCTTTCCTCACTCAGAGTTACCCCCCTCAATGCCACCTTCTGGTGCATCAGCAAAATCGCGTGGGGAAAACTCTGAGAACTGCAACATCGACTTACGGTCACTAACTCGGCGCGGTGAGCAGTGGTGTCCCCTATTCAAGTTGACGTTGATGTTCATTCCGCGAATAGCGTTATGAGAGGAAGAAGCTGAGCGCCGTGAAAAGTATAGGCGAATGGGAGGAGAGGATCGCCATCCATCCATCCAGCTACGGAGTGCTTCACCAAATCGCCCCCCGTCATTCCAGATTCATCGAATGCCTGAGTGTACCTTCTGTCTTCAATTCGGTCCCTTTACCAGCTCCCTGCTATCCCCACCAGGAGCTGAGCTATACCTACTCCCGGGTAATATGCTCACCATCGCAGGTTCGTCTCTTTTCTCGGCTACTTCCCCAACCGCTGATAGCCACCATAAAATATAGAGAGTAACCAACAGCGAGATCGTGGCGAGTATTGAAATACTCGTCAATATACGGGTACCAACTATCGATTCAAACCCCTCGCATCCTCTACAACGACCCCTCCTCTCAAGCATCGTATATCACTGTTTGTCCATCACGCGCACGTACCGGACCGGGGGTTACAGAATACCAGTGTTTTGATCATGCTGGTCTCGTCTCGCACGAGGATCCGGACCTCACTACGAAAGAAGCCTTGCACGTTCAAAAGCCAAATAGATTACTTGATGCAGAGGATAATCAGAAGCGCAGAAACAAACCCGGCTCCCATGCGCAGCCTTTCAAGGTCATCGTTCGGAAGAGTCCTGGTCCCATTGGACCCAGGCTCCCGGGCCGCGATGTTCGAGCAAAATCAAGGATCAGCACGAAGGCGAGTTTGCAACCTCAGCATGTGGCTCATCAAGCTAATTCGACGCATCGGGGACAAACTAGTGACCGGGTTCGGAGGAAGAAACCATAGCAGGGAAGGGAGACGGACACAGGGTTTCCGGCCGTAAATTCGAGACCGGCACGCTCATCAAACATAAAGCGCAGCTTGTGGCACGAGGATGTATACAAGTGTCAGGCATCGAATACCGTGAAGCTTACTGCCTCGAAACTCTCTGCACCCTCATCTCGATCGCGGCATTATTGGACCTATACGGAGGCATCGATGAAGAAGTCTATATGAAACCGTCAAACCAATTTGAAACGGTCCCACTTCTTCAAAATAGAGCTTAACCTGCCTGACGGTGTGTTACTTCCCCTTACACGACCATTAACATTGAAGGTTTCATAGGGATACCTCCCGAAATCTTTAAAGAGGTCGAGATGGCCATGCAACCTGAGGATCATGAGATGCCGCAGAATGAGGATTGACAGACAACTTTCACTTGTTAGGATTTCCCTCGTCTCATGCTTTAGAAATAGTGCACTTAGTATTGAACACTTGACACACCTGCTAGTATCCATTGGTATCATCTCAGCCTCAACGAGACCGTGGCGAGTATTGCAATACTCGCCAATACACGGGTACCAACTATCGATTCGAACCCTTCGCATCCTCTACAACGACCCCTCCTGTATATCCCTGTTGTCCATCACGAGCACGTATCGGGCTGGTTTGATCAGGCTGATCTCGTATCGTACGAGGATCCGCCGTCAGAAATCCACCCACTCTGTGAGATGCTTTTGTCTCCCTTGTACTGCGCTGCATCCAGCAGAATTTATTTGTGGCCATTTTGCACCCGTGACTGTCGTTCACTGCAAAAACTTGTGTCCATATGTGTATGTGATTCCTAGGTGGTCTTGTCAGTCGTAACTTGCCACCCAGCCTCACACCTACCAGATAATATAAGGCGACCGGATGGATACTATAACCCTAGTCAGAGCACCGACGTTTGTGACAAAAACACAGGTCGCAGAGTCCTCCGTACAAGTACTAGAAGCGTGAGGACAGGAACCCAGGCTTTGCCTGTACCTGTAAAGCGTGCGAATTTGCAAGTGAAAATAGCTGAATTGCGATTGGATACCAGTACAAGCAGCGCAAGAGGAGCAGCATTTAGGATTGTGAAAGGAAAGCAAGGCCGTCCTGGTGAAAGAGAACGCAAATCCGAGACCTATCCTCAATAGCTTCCTACCAAAAGGATGGTTTTGTTGTGACCATCCACTCCTTATAATTGTTCCACTTGATTGTTTCAATTCGCCAGGACGGCAGACGGGACGGAAGGTCAGTTGAACCCAACCACGGCAGTGTCTTGGAGCTCAGAGCTCAGAGCTCAAGCGAGACACTCAATATGTCCGTAGAGGGTCCGTCATACGTACAGTCACCGAATGGATCGTTACCGGGCGCACCTCGCGGCCGGCCCACACGACAAGAAGACTTCACACTAACGTCGTTCAACCCATTCTCAGAGGAAGACGACCACTCATCCTATGCTCTCGTATCGTCCCTCTTTTCCAAGGTTCGAAATACCTTTGCAGTTCCGCTTACGTCCGCCCTCGCTCCTGCCGAGCGTAAGCCCCCAGTCGCTGCTGTGCAACCCCAATCTACGGCCAGTACATCACGAGAATCTCTCCCTAAAGTCCCAGAACCAAGGGAAAGACAATCATCTTTTGGTGCCCTCGGGGGTCGTTATGCTGCCCCACCGGTTGTCTCATTGACCCCGGTCGTTTCCGAATTCCCTACACTCAACATCAGCACCGAACCACTATCTACAAGGGGAGGCCGATTCGGGTTTATCACTCCTGACGCTGCGGAGGGAACATACGGAACCGCAATCCCTGGCTTCCCGATCGCGGACGATGCACGTTCTATAA
>WNFL01433696.1_pt1 | contig 16106 bp, 15 predicted proteins | sample 5400361 | NCBI WGS metagenome assembly WNFL01 (sample SAMN13153351, study PRJNA577476) | soil metagenome | isolation source: 40 cm soil on Douglas fir-dominated hillslope | place: USA:California | collected 2013-09-17
TCGTCGTGAACACGGCGTCCCTGAACGCCCTCATGAGCTTCAAGACACTTCCATCCCTGGCACATACGACGGCAAAGGCAGGGATCATCGGCATGACACGGCAGCTTGCCATGGAGGGGCGAGAACACGGCATTCGCGCCAATTCGATCTCCCCTGGCTTGATCGAGACTAGTCAGACGCGAGAACAGTTGAAGGACCCCGAATGGGCGAGCTCGATGCTCGGGAAGACGCTGCTCGGACGTCTCGGCCGGCCTGAGGAAGTGGCGAACGTTGCGCTGTTCCTGGCCTCTGACGAGAGTTCTTACGTGACCGGAGTCGATATCGTGGTCGATGGCGGCATGAAGGTTTGGTGAACTCCTTACGAACGCATTACAAATCGCGGCATGCGCGAGTTTCGCTTACTCCTGAGAATCGCGGCGAGCTGCCGATTCCAAGAGTCCATTGCGGCCTTTCTCTCCACATCGTAGCTGTAGCGGTCGTGCACGCTCGTGATGTCCTTCTCTTCAGAATGATTGAGAATCCGACTGATCACGAATCGTGGCACGCCGCCGCTCGCCATCAAGCTCGCCGCTGTCCGGCGAAGGTCGTGCCCGCGAATGTCGACTTTGTCCCGTTCGCCGGGTGCGGCCTTCGCCGAAGCCGAGAGCTTCCTGGAGACGAAGTGCCTCGCTGATGCGCTGCCACCGAGCCAGCTGCGTGACTCGATTGCGCTCGCGCATGGTGCGCGTCTTGTGGTGCCCTTGAGTGGATGCGGCTTGCGCGACATGGACGTCACCTCGTTGGGTGACGTCTCGCGCAGCAGCTTTTGAGGTGTGCGGGTTAGATGAGTCGCAGTGGCCTGCGCTCCCGCCTTACTCCGGTCTGCTGAACTTCAACGATCACGATGCGGGCCTCGAGGCTTCCTTGTTCCCTCTGGCCAGCCTCTTGTTGCCTGACACGTATATGCCCATAGGTCGGGCGCAGTAGCAACTGCAACGTAGAAAAGTTTGGCTGCTCGGAGATTGACCACAACATGTTGTGGTTCGAGCTCAGCCGAGCGGGTTACAATACTGACATGAGCATTCTGTTCCCGAACAGCATCGAACATCCCGACTACCGACCGATCCCTTCCGTGATCCTCGCCGCCGTGTCGGCTGGATTGCCGCCGGTGCTGCTCGCTGCACTGCTCGCGCAGGCCGTGCCGCCGCCTCAGTCAAACTGCGTGAGCTACACACTGGCTTCACCTTTTATTAGTGGGAGGACAGCGTGGGCCGATCTGAGCGCTGATCAGCTGACGTGCCAGATTGACTGGGATGCCGAAGAGCCGCACTCGGAACATGAGACCGATGATCCCACGCCGAAATCGATCGACACTGTCGCCTCGTCATCTAGCAGTGGCCCGAGTGTTCCGTTCGTGCCGTCGTATGACTCCAGCAACGACGTCATCCGCATGCATTGGAGGAACCGCGAAGATGCCTGGCGGCGAGCAATCAACGCATCCTCGCATGTGATGTCAGGGGCGTTGTTGTCCGACTTGGCCAGCAGTAGTTCAGCGCCAAGACCCGAATAAGACACAAAAGAAACGGCCACGATTGCTCGTGGCCGTAAGTCTTTGAGGGATTTGGTCGGGATGCCGGGATTCGAACCCGGGACCCCCTGACCCCCAGTCAGGTGCGCTAGCCAGGCTGCGCTACATCCCGATAATGAATGACTCTCTCTATGCTCGTCGCCGCGACCGAGGTCGCGACTTCGACCGTGCTCGCGCCGGCGCAGGCTTGTGACGCGCCGGCTTGGCGCGGCTGACGCTCGCCGATCGCGTACTCGCCGATCGCGTGCGTGAAGCCGACGGAGGCGGCGACAGCCGGAATTCCCGCGCCTCACCGTTCTTGGACCCCAGCAGATCCAGTAGCGACTGCAGGCCGCGCCTGACGGCCGTCAGCCGCTCGCGCGCGTTCCTGCCGAGCAGCTCCTTGATCGCCGGTTCGTCCGCGATCACCGGCCCGGTTTCTTCCTCGAGCTTTCGCCGCGCGCCGGCCAGCGTCAGCCCGTCGACGAGCAGCAGGTGCCTGATTCGCACCACCTGCTCCACGTCGGCCCGGCGATAGACACGCGGGCCGCCGGCCTTTGAAAGCCCGAGATCCGGAAACTCGGCTTCCCACGAGCGCAGCACGTAGGGCTGCAGCTTCACCAGGTCGCACACTTCAGCCGCCTTGAACAAGGCACGGTTCGGAATCTCGACCTGGAGAGAGGGTTCAGGCATCGAGCGACGAAAAAGTATAGCCCATATGTTACCGTCTGATTCGTGCCTCGATACCGCCTACGCTGCGTTCCCGTCGGAATCCTCATGCTTGCCCTCGCCGGCGCCACGGCCACGAGCTGCGGCGACGTGAACGGGGCGCTCGAAAAGGTCTCCGAGGCGCGCCAGCTCGCCGCCGACCTGCTCGTGCAGTTCACCAAGGCGTCCGATGCGGCCAACCGAGCCGTGATGGCCGACACGGACGACACCTCCGTCGCCTTCGCCAGGGAATCCAGGGAAGCCGCCGAGAGAGTGCAGAAGGACCTCAGCACCCTCCGTCCGATGCTGGAATCGCTCGGTTATGCCGACGAAACTCGACTGATCAATGAGTTCGCCAACAGGTTTGCCGAGTACCGCATGCTCGATCAGCGCATTCTCGATCTCGCGGTCGAGAACACCAACCTCAAGGCGCAGCGCATCGCGTTTGGTCCGGCACAAGAAGCCGCCAACGCGTTTCGAGACGCGCTCAAGGCCGTCACGTCGGCAGCTGGCAGGTCGGGTAAAGACGCGTGGCAGGTCGAAGCCCTCGCGGCGACGGCCGTGACGACCGTGCGCGAGATCCAGGTGCTGCAGGCGCCGCACATTGCCGATGCCGACGAAGCCGTCATGACACGCATGGAAAAAGAAATGGCGACGTCCGAAGCCGCCGCCCGTCGAGCGCTCGACGCCCTTCGCACGATCCTGCCGCCGTCAGGTCAGGGACAGCTCAGAACTGCGACGGTGGCGCTTGACAGATTCACGGACTTCAACACGCAGATCATCACGCTCTCGCGCCGCAACACGAACGTCCGTTCGCTCGCGCTGTCGCTCGATCAGAAACAGAAGATCACCACGTCGTGTGAGGAAAGCCTGCACGCGCTGCAGGCGGCACTCGCCAAGCGCGGATTTACGAACATCCGCGAGCGTTAATCCAGCGTCCAGGCCGATACCAGATCGAGATCTTCGCGCGACACGTCGCGGACCGTCAGACGTCCGGCCTCAGGCATCTTCCCTTCGCTCCACAGGAACGCCGCCAGCAACCGCTCCGCCTGGCTCTGCCAGAACGCGCCGCCAGGCTCGAGCTGACGCCGGCTCAGCCGCGTAACGCGCTCGACCGCTTCCGGATCGATGCCGACAGCCACAGACGACTCTGCGCCGTCAGGACAATGCGTCACCTGGAACACGTGTTCGCCCGCAGCCTGCGGGGACGACGTCGATCGCGTGATCCTGAATCCGTTCGGAATCATCATTTCTACCTGAGACATGAGGACCCTCGTGAGCTCCTCAAGCAACCTAGCAATACCGACCTAAGAAGCGGCTCAAAAGATCCTGAGAATGAGCCGGTGGCCGACTGGCTCTCAAGGCGCTCCTGCGCGATCGATAGCCCCCGCGCGAGGCTCGGACACGAACCGGTAGCCAACCCACGGCTCGCTGACCAGATGACGCGGATGCGAGGGATCGACCTCGACCTTCCTTCGAAGCTGGCCCATCAGTACCCAGAGGTGCTCCGGTTGATTCACCGCATTCGGCCCCCAGATCGCTTTCAAGATCGTTCGGTGCGTGAGCACGCGATCGTGGTTCCGCGCAAGCAACGACAGCAGGTCGAATTCCTTCGGCGTCAGTCGAATTTCCTTGTCGGCTCGAACAAGGCGACGCCGGTCGTAATCGATTGTGAGCCGACGGCAACCTCGTAGCCGCGCGATCTCAAGAGCCTCTCGACTGACTTCTGCAGCGGGATTTCGTCGTCTACGAGCAGGATGCGGGCTCTCCGGGTCATACCGCGCCTCCCGCTTGCCGGCGAAGACGACCGACCGCTCTTACGCGGTTCGCGGCCAGTTCCTCCTGGAAGCTGTCGAGCGCGGCCGCGACGATGTCGCGATGGTGGACTCCCGGTCCGACAGCCCGGATCGCTTCGGCCCAGATCCGGTGGATCTGCTCGATGTCCTCCGGCGACAGCGCCGGCGCATGCGCACCGAGCGAAAACCGCTTCTCGGCTCCATCCGCCACGTACACCGACAATTCCGTTACCAGCGCACGATCGCGAGGGACCCGGTCCCAGATTTCTCCAAGCCTGAGCGCTTGATCCTCCGCGCTCATCTTCGCTGATTCGCCGAGCACGATCTCCCGCGCCTGCAGCCGGACGGCGGTTCGCGCGACGGCATCGAACACGTTGGTCGCCGGCACGACGAGCAGCTTCACCGCGCGGCCATGACGCTCGGCAATCGACACCACCCGCGTGAACAGGATCTGTTCGTAGCTGGTGAACAGCTCCTCCCCCTCGATGTCGCTCACGCCGGCATCAGGCCCCGCCAGTCGCCGGATCGTCAGGACGACGACGTCCTGCTTGTCGGTGTCGGTCCCGGTGACAGCTCGATCGAGATGCCGCAGCGTGTTGTAGTCGCGCACCGGAACGAGCACGCAACCCGGACGCGCGTTGAGCTGTTCCAGCCCGACGTCGGGCTCGCGCATCAGCTGGAACTGGTCCGTGTGCTCCTCGTGTGCGTGGCGGCGCCTCTTCGCCGTTACGCGCTCGGAGACAACGAACACTGCGTAGAACATCAGCGTGAAGAGAATCCCGGAGATCGTCGCCGTCTGTTTGGTGAACAGGTTGATGACGGCAGCCCCGAACAGCGAGACGGTGATCAACCCGAGGCCCAACGGGAACTCGCGGCCGCCGATCTTCGGATTGAGCGGCACCTTCCACTCGCGCGTCGGGGCATCGGGCTCCTTGTAGCGGAGCACGAACATCGCCAGCGACTTGAATGCGAAGCTCCAGACAACGCCGAACGCATAAGCCTCGCCCAGGACGTACACATCGCCGCGGCTGACGACGATCGTGAGGAGTTGCAGCAGCGTGATCAGGTTGATGAGCCGGTACGTCGTGCCAAACCGGCGATGCGGCTTGCGGAACCAGTCGGTCATCACGCCGTCTTCCGACACGCGGTTCAGCACGCCGTTCGACCCGACGATGGCCGTGTTGACGGCGCCCGCCAGCATCAGGAAGCCGACGACCACAACGAACGCCTGAAACGAGAGCCGCGCCCACGACGGCCCTGCGACGTGCATGGCCAGGCCGGAGATCAGGTTGAGGTAGAACTGCGGGCGGACCGCGTCGGGAATCAGCGACGTCGCAAAGAAGCTGACAAGCGACGTGAACAGCAGGCTGTAGATGACGATCACGAAACCCGCGCGCTTGAGGTTCTTCACTTTCGGATGCTCGATCTCGCGGTAGACCTGCGCGAGCGACTCTTCCCCGCTCATCGCGAGAATCGAATGGCCGAAGCCCATGAGGATCGCCACGGCCGTGAACGTCGGCCAGATCGTCCCCTTCAACCACCCGAGCGCATCGTCCGAGAACTGAATGTTCTTCAACGTCGGCGCCGGCGGCAGCGGGCCCCCGCCATGCATCAGCAGCGTTGCCCCGCACCAGACGATCATCAGGACGACCATCACGGTCGTCACCTTCATGATCCGCAGCGCGTCGTCACTCGACTCGTGGACGCCCTGCGTGTTGCGCCACCAGAAGTACATGGTGATCAGAACGGCGACAAACGCCGCCGTAGCGTTCACCGGCAGCGTGAGGCTGCTGCCGAACCGGTGCATCAGATCGTTCACAAGGCCGGCGATGTACTGTCCTGCCGACACGCCGCTGATCGGTCCGGTCAGGACGTAGTCGAACAGCAGGGCGGAGACCGACAGCTTCGCCAGCGTGCCGCCCATCGCTTCCTTGACGACGCGGTACACGCCGCCGCGGACGAACATCGCGGAGCTCTCGATGTACACCGCGCGGACGATGTACGAGAAGAGCATGATGCCGAGGATGAACCAGGGCGCCGACTTGCCGAGCGCCTGTTCGACGATGCCGCCGATGTAGAACGCGGTCGAGCCCATGTCGTTGAGCACGATCGCCGCGGCCCGCCAGAAGGAAATGAATGTAAGGAGAACCGTGGTGGCGACAACGACGCGAACGCGTCCGTCGCCCGAGCGAGGGGTGACAGTCACAGGCGCTTCCGGATAACGCCGACGGGGTTAGCTGACGGGCTCGAACGTCGGAAGTGTTCGCCGGCTCACATTGTTCACGGTGAGCCGGTAAGCCCCAGAACCTTTGGGTCCCCCGCGTTCCGCGAGTGGCGCGGAACTTAGGCCGTCTTTTACTTTACGCCCTTTTTTGCGCGGCGGCGCACCTGGATCCGGATCGGCGTTCCGGTCAGCCCGAAGTGGTCCCGTATCTTGTTGATGAGAAAGCGCTCGTACGAGAAATGAAATTCCGTCGCCACATTACTAAAAAGTACAAAAGAAGGCGGCGCGACGCCGATCTGCGCGGCGTAAAGGATACGGACGTGCTTGCGCCCCGGACTGACCGGAGGATTCGCGGCCGTGATCGACGCGATGAATTTGTTCAAGACCGGTGTCGGGATCTTCTTGCGCCGCGTTTCGCCGATTTTGTCGATCGTCTCCAGAATTTTCGGCGCCCGCTCGCCCGTGATCGCCGAGACGTGCAGGATCGGCGCGTAGTCGAGAAACCGCATCCGGTTTCGCGTCTCCTCGTCGAAGATCTGCGAGTACTTCGGACCGCGGTCTTTCACGAGGTCCCATTTGTTCGCGACGATCACGCCGATCGCCGCGTCCTGCTCGGCAGCGCCGGTACTCGCATCGACGACCAGTACGACGACGTCCGCGTCGCCGATGGCTTTCTTCGCTCCAGCGACGCTGACCATTTCCACCTTGCCGCCCCGCGACACGCGGCCCGGCCGCCGCATCCCGGCCGTGTCGACGATGCGAAACCGGCGCCTGTGCCAGGTGAGCGGCGCGTCGATCGCATCGCGCGTCGTGCCCGGCATCTCACTCACGAGCACACGCTCGGCATGCAGCAGCCGATTCACGAGCGACGACTTTCCCACATTGGGGCGGCCCACAATTGCCACGGTAGTCTCGTCGGGAGGCCGGGGGTTAGAGGTTGGAGGTTGGGAAAGTTCTTCGTGTTCTTCCCTAACCCCTGACCTCAAACCTCTAGCCTCCAGCGTGTCGACCATCGCATCCAACAGCTCCGCCACACCCGTTCCGTGTTCTGCCGAGATCTCCAGCACGGGATCGATGCCCAGCTGATAAAACTCCATCGACGAGTCGCGTGCCCGCTTGTCGTCCGTCTTGTTCACGGCCATGAGCAGCGGTTTGCCGGTTTCCCGCAGCTCGCGGGCAATGGTCTCGTCGCCTCCTACCAGGCCTTCGCGGCCATCGACGACGATCACCACCAGATCGGCGCCCTCGATGGCTCGCTGCCCCTGCTTGACCACCAGTTCGCGCAGCGGATCCTCGCTGGCGCCGTACATCCCGCCTGTATCGAAGAGCCGAAAGGCCACGCCACGCCACACCACGGGGCGCTCGAGCGAATCACGCGTCGTCCCCGCCAGCGGGGCGACGATCGCGCGGCGCGAACCGGTCATTCGGTTGAAGAGCGTCGACTTCCCAACGTTGGGCCGGCCGACGAGGACGACAGACGGAGCTTTACGGATCGTCACTTAGCCTTTGCCTTGACAGTGTAAGTCTCGGTACCTATAGTATTTACTGCCGGTCAGGAAACCCTAAGCATGATCAAGGTCGACATCGTCAACGAAGTGTCGAAGATTGCCGACATCACCAAGGTTAAAGCTGAGGTGGCAGTGGATGCGGTCTTCGATGCGATGCGAACCTCAATGCAGCGCGGCGAGCGTATCGAGCTTCGCGGGTTCGGCGTCTTCCAGGTGAAGCCGCGCAAGCGCGGCATCGGCCGCAATCCTCGAACAGGGAAAGAAGTTCGCATCCCTCCGGGCCGCACAATTCGTTTCAAGCCAGGCAAAGATCTGCAAAACATCGGTTAAGTTTGGATCCAGCCGTGGATCCCGCCGCACAGTTTCAGACCCAGCATCTTCATCCGCCCGAATTCGTGTGGCGCCCGCGTCCGAAGTTCCAGGATCGCGTCTGGCTCCACGTGCTCCTGCTCGTCCTCACGGTTGCGACGACGACGATCGCCGGGATGGGTCACTATCTCGCGTTCCGCGCAGACTTCCTGCCCGGACCTGGCGAGTTGAGCGTGCGCCTGATCGGACCCGGACTTTATTACAGCGTCACGATTCTCGCGATTCTCGGTTGTCATGAGCTCGGGCACTACTTCGCGTGCCGCTATTATGACGTCGACGCCTCGCTGCCCTACTTCCTGCCCGTCCCGACGCCACTCACCGGCACGCTGGGCGCGTTCATTCGCATCCGGGAGCCGATCCCGACCAAGCGCATGCTGTTCGACATCGGCATTGCCGGTCCGCTCGCGGGATTTGCCGTCGCGGTGCCCGCGCTGATCCTCGGCATCTCGATGTCGCACGTGGTGAAGCTGCCGGCGGACTTCAGCGGCTTCGAGCTCGGCGAGCCGCTCCTCTTCAAGATGGTCTCGTGGCTCACGTGGGGAGCGGTTCCAGACGGCTACTCGCTCAACCTGCATCCCATCGCGTTTGCCGCGTGGTTCGGCCTGCTCGCGACCGCCTTGAACCTGTTTCCCGTCGGACAGCTTGACGGCGGCCACATCTCGTACGCCGTCCTCGGCCGCCGCTCGACCTACGTGACGATGGTCATGGTCACGGTCGCGATCGGACTGAGCTTCGTGTCCGCCAGCTGGATCGTGTGGACCGGGCTGATGGTGACGATGCTGTTCGTGTTCGGCCCGCGCCATCCCAGGACGTTCGATGAGGATGTGCCGCTCGACCGGGCGCGGCGATGGATGGCGCTCGCCGCGCTCGCCATCTTCGTGCTGTGCTTCACGCCGGCGCCGATCTCGCCCTTCGATCTAATCGGACGATAATCTGCTTTCACAACAACTCGCACAATCGAACGCCTATGCATCACGAAGGCACGAAGAACAGAAGACTCACGAAGCCTCATTCTTGTACAGCTACAGGACACTCACCGGATCGACGTCCACGATGACGCGGCGTTCCAGATCGGGGCGCGCCGCGATGCCCGACATCAAGAGCGCGCGCATCCTGGTGCGATTCGATCCCTTCGTCAGGAGTTGCGCGCGGTACTCGCCGCGCAGCTTCCCCAGCGGCGCGGGGGCCGGGCCCAGCACCCGCACGCCGGCCGCGTCCGCGCCTTCACGCACCCTCCTCGCAACATCGGCCGCATCGTCCATCGCTCCGGCGAACGTCCGCGACCGCACGATCATATTGACGAGCGACTGAAACGGCGGGTACCGCATCTGCTGCCGGAACTTGATCTCGCAGTCGAAGAAGGCGCGGTAGTCCTGGCGTCGAGCGAGCTGGACGCTGTAGTGATCGGGATAGATCGTCTGCACGATCGCCTCGCCTGGCTCCTCGCCGCGGCCGGCGCGCCCCACCACTTGAGTCAGCAACTGAAAGGTCCGCTCCGACGCGCGAAAGTCGGCGAGCCCGAGACCCACGTCAGCCGACACGACGCCGACCAGCGTGACGCGCGGGAAGTCGTGACCCTTGGCGATCATCTGCGTCCCGACGAGCACGTCGATATCTCCGGCCTGAAAGCGCGAAAGAATCTCCACCAGCGCGCCTTTGCGCCGGATCGAGTCGCGGTCGAGCCGAGCCACGCGCGCGCCCGGACACAAGCGCCGCACCTCCGCCTCGACGCGCTCAGTGCCGAAACCCGCCTGCTCGAGGTAAGGGCCGGCACAATGCGGGCACGCGGTCGGCACCCGCATCGCGTAGTTGCAGTAGTGGCAGCGCGCGCGTCGCGACACGCCCTCCCCATGGACGACCAGCGACACACTGCAGTTGGGACAGTCCATCGTGCCCGCGCACTGACGGCAGAACACCGCCGTCGCAAACCCGCGCCGGTTGAGCAGGACGAGCGCCTGCTCGCGCCGCTCGATCCGGGCGACAATCGCGGCGCTCAGCGCTCCGCTCAGGACGACGTCAGGGCCCCGTTCGGCGTACTCCTCGCGCATGTCGACGACGGTAACGGTTGCCAGCGGACGATCGAACACGCGCTTTTCGAGAACGACCCGCTCGTACCGTCCCGTCGTCGCGTTGTGGTAGCTCTCCATCGACGGCGTCGCGGAACCAAGCACCACCAGCGCATTCGCCCGTTGACCCCGAATGATCGCGACGTCGCGTCCGTGATAGCGCGGGCTCTCCTCCTGCTTGTACGACGCGTCGTGCTCCTCGTCGACAACGATGAGGCCGACGCGCTCGAGCGGCGCGAACACCGCCGATCGCGTGCCGACGACAACGTCGACGTCGCCGCGGCGGATGCGCTGCCACTGATCGTGCCGTTCACCGTCGGAGAGGCCGCTGTGCTGAACGGCCACGCGCTCGCCGAACGCCTGCCGGAACACCGAGGCGACGACAGGCGTCAGCGCGATCTCTGGCACGAGCATCAGCGCGCCACGGCCTGAGTCGCGGACCGCCGCCGCCAGCCGTACATACAGCTCTGTCTTGCCGCTGCCGGTGACGCCGTGCAGCAACGCGACCTGGAACCGTCGCGACTCGGCCATCGCTCGCAGCCGGTCGAACGCCGCTGCCTGCTCCGTCGTCAGCCGCCGGTTCGGATCCACGGGTGGCGATTGCACGGTAGCGGCCTGGAACGGATCGCGATCCAGGCGGTCCTGCCGCACGCTGACGAATCCGTGGCGCACAAGCCTCGCGACGACGTCAGCCGCGATGCCGCGGGCTGCGAGCTGCGCGGCCGGAATCCCGTCGGGCGCGGCGGTGAGCGCTTCGAGGGCGTCACGTTGTTTGGCGGTCAGGTGTAGGGCGGGGCTTTCAGCCCCGCCTTCGCGGCCCTGAAAGGGCCGCGCTACAAGCGCGATCACTTCGAGTCCCGTCGCGGTCATGGACACGACGCGCATCGTCTTGTGCGCGTCGGCACGGGCGCCTCGAGCCTTCGGGGGCAGCACAGCTGTAATCGTGTCGCCGGGACCGGCCGCGTAGTACTCGGCCGTCCACCGCGCCAGATCGACCACGCCGGGCGGCACGAACGCGTCGGCGTCGAGCACTTCCCTGATGGGCTTGACCGACGCATCGGCAATCGTCGAAGCCGAAGCGTCGTCCATCACGATGCCGGTCACAACCCGCGAGCCGAGCGGGACAACGACCCGAGCGCCGACGACGGGACGCTTCAGTTGGTCGGGAACGCTGTACGTCAGAAGCCCGAGACCAGGAACCGGCACTGCAACGTGAACGATCACAACCTGAGTCCACGCTTGTCTATCACGAAGACACGAAGACCACGAAAGATCTTCCGTTCAAAAAGAATCATCGTGTCCTTCGTGACTTCGTGATGTGCAGGCGTTCGAATAAGCCTAGACGCCAGGAGTGACAGGGAAGGTCACGACTCCGTCAGCAACTTACGTACTAACTTCATATCGTCCCAGACTTCCCGCTTCGAGGACGGATTGCGCAGCAGGTAGGCCGGATGAAATGTGGGGATGAGCTTGGCTCCGCGGTACTCGAAGATGCGGCCCCGCAGGCGTGAAATCGGCTCGAGCGTTCGGAGCAGCGTCTGCGCGCCGAACTTGCCGAGCGCGACGATGACTTTCGGCTGGATGACGTCGATCTGGCGAAACAGGAACGGCTCGCAGGTCTCGACTTCGTCGGACTCCGGGTTGCGGTTCTGCGGCGGCCGGCACTTGATCACGTTCGCGATGTAGACATCCTCGCGCTTCATCTCGATCGCTTCGATGATCTTCGTCAGGAGCTGCCCCGCGCGCCCGACAAACGGAATGCCCTGAATATCTTCCTCGCCGCCCGGTGCTTCGCCGACGAACATGAGGTCGGCGTTCGGATTGCCCACGCCGAACACGACCTGCGTCCGTCCAAGCGTGTGCAGCTTGCAGCGGGTGCAGTCGCCGATATCGGCGCGGACGGCGGCGAGCGCATCGACTTGTGTCAGCGGAATGGTGATGGGCCCGTCAGGCCGGTCCGCCTGAGGGTGGACACTACGATCGCCTGCGCGTTCCCGCCAGGCGGGATCCCGGCTGACGCCGGCAACGCCGAGCTCCTGCGCGAATCGAAGATGTTCGGCGAGTTGATCGTTGGACACTACGAAGACGTTCTGGCGATTGGGCGCGCGGCCAGCAGCTGCTCGACACGATTGAGGATGGCCGCGGCAACGCCGGATTTGCTTTGCAGCGGCACTTCGTCCGCGCCTCCGGCGCCGACGATCGTCACGGCGTTGGTGTCGACTTCAAAGCCCGCATCGGCACGCGAGACGTCGTTAGCCACGATGAGATCGACGTGCTTCCGTGCGCGCTTGGCTTCCGCGCGGGAGACAACGTTCTCGGCAGCGGGCCGCTTCCGGCCGCGAGCCGGCGCTTGCCGAGGTCCGCCAGCACATCCGGTGTCTTCTTGAGCGTGAGCGTCACGGTGTCGCCCTGCTTCGCCACTTTCTGCGGAGCGCGCCGCTCGGGCGCGTAGTCGGCGACGGCGGCGGCCATGACCACAACGGCCATCTGGTCGGCACGCGCGAGGACAGCCTCGTGCATTTCGGCGGCGCTGCGGACGCGCACGAGCTCGCGGACCGCGGGCGCCTCGACGGCCGTCGGGCCGGCGACGAGCGTGACGTCGGCGCCGCGGCGCATCGCCTCGGCGGCAATCGCAAAGCCCATGCGGCCGCTCGACCGGTTCCCGAGATAACGAACCGGGTCGAAATCTTCATAGGTCGGGCCCGCGGTGACGAGCACGCGCTGGCCACGAAGCGGTCCTTCAGGCCTGAGCACCGCTTCCGCCGCGGCGACGATTTCGTCAGGCTCCGCCAGCCGTCCCTTGCCGATCCACCCGCACGCCAGATACCCCTCGCCCGGCTCCACGAACCTGACGCCTCGCGCGGCGAGCGTGTCGAGATTCCGCCGCACGGCCTCGTGGGCGAACATCTGCGTGTTCATCGCCGGCGCCACGAGCACCGGTGCGCGCGTGGCGATGTACAGCGTCGACAGGAAGTCGTCGGCGATGCCGTTCGCGAACTTGCCGAGAATGTTGGCGGTTGCGGGCGCCACGAGCAGCAGATCGATGCTCGACGCGAGCGCGATGTGCTCGATGTCGGCGTTCGTGCCCGGCGCGAACTGATCGGTGATGACCGGGCGGCGCGTGATGGCTTCGAACGTGATCGGGCCGACAAACCGCGTCGCGGTGGCCGTCATCACGGCCACGACATCGTGACCGCGTTTCTGAAGGCCACGCACGACCTCCACCGCCTTGTAGGCGCCGATGCCGCCGGTCACGCCGAGTGCGATCAACACTCACTCACCAGATTTCTCCGTCTCTTTCTCGATCTTTTCCACGGCCCGCGCCATCACTTCCTTCTGCGCGACGGTGGTCTTCTTGTGATCGGCGGCGACCACGCGCGGCGTGGAGCCGGCGAGCAGCTGCCTGGCGCGCTGGCCGGCGGTGACGACGAACTCGAACGAGTTGGAGAGCTTGCTGCGGTCAATCATGTATAAGTCCCTTGCCTGGTTGAAGATGTCCCTATTTTACTCGACATTCTGGACCTGCTCGCGCATCTTCTCGAGCTCCGCCTTCGCCGAGATGATGAGCTCTGACACGCGCAGGCCGTCGGCCTTGCTGCCCATCGTGTTCACTTCGCGGTTCATCTCCTGCAGCAGGAAATCGAGCTTCCGGCCGCACGGCTCCGCACTGTCGGCGAGCGTCACCCAGTGCGACACATGCGCGCGGAAGCGCGCGACCTCCTCGCTGATGTCGGAACGTGAAGCGCTGCGCACGATCTCCTGCGCGACGGCCGTTTCGTCGGCCTGCAGCTCCTCGCGCAGCTCGCGCACGCGCACGCGAAGCCGCTCTTCCATCGCGGCGCGTCCTTCGTCGGCCGCCACGGCAACGCGCTCCACCAGGTCGGCGACGATACCCCGCCGCTCGTCGAGATCGGCCTTCAGGTGACCGCCTTCGACGACGCGCATCGCATCGAGATCGGCCAGCGCGCGCTCGATGGCCGCGCGCGCCGCGACCGCCACCGCCTGGCGCGCCTCGTCGTCGGCATCAGCCGGGCGCTCACGGATCGTCAGCGCCTGCGGAAGGCGCAGCAGATCGCCCGGCTGCAGCGCGCCGGATACGAGCCCCCTGCTCCTGGCCTGATCGAGCGCCTTCTCGAGCGCGGCACCGAAGACGTCGTTGAATTCCACTTCGATCCCCGGCGCCTGGCGCAGCTGCACCGACAGGCCGAGCTCGACGCGCCCGCGCGAGACGAACTTCGCCGCCAGCGCGCGCACGTCGCTTTCGATCGCGACCAGCGACTGCGGGATGCGCAGCTGCAGGTCAAGATGTCGATGATTCAGGGAACGGACCGTCACCGCCACGGTCGCCCTGTCGTCTTCGCTGTTCACCGACGCAAACCCGGTCATCGATTTGATCACGATGGCACCATCCGGCGATCGGCCTTCCGGCCTTCGAGCAGCTGCATCTGATACAGGGCCGCGTACGTGCCGTCGGCCCTCGCGAGCAGATCGTCGTGCCGGCCCACTTCGGCGATGCGCCCGTTCTCGAGCACGATGATCGCGTCGGCGCGGCGAATCGTCGACAGCCGATGCGCGATGACGAACGACGTCCGGTTCATCATCAGATTGGCCAGCGCCTCCTGCACGAGGAGCTCCGACTCCGAGTCGAGCGCGGACGTGGCCTCGTCGAGCACGAGAATCGGCGCGTTCTTGAGCAGCGCCCTGGCGATGGCCACCCGCTGACGCTGCCCCCCGGACAGCCGCTGTCCTCGTTCGCCGATGGTCGTGTCGTAGCCGCCCGGCAGCGCGGCAATGAAGTCGTGGGCGTTCGCCGCTCGTGCCGCGGCTTCGATGGACGCGAGCGACGCCTGGCCGGATCCGTAGGCGATGTTGCTCGCGATCGTGTCGTCGAACAGCACCGTCTCCTGCGTGACGATGCCGACCTGCGCGCGCAGCGACGCGAGCGTCACGTGACGGATGTCCACGCCGTCGATCAGAATCGCGCCCGACGTCACGTCGTAAAACCGCGGCAGCATGTTGACGAGCGTCGTCTTGCCCGCGCCGCTGCGCCCGACGATGGCGATCATCTGCCCGGCGTCGACGCGGAACGACACGCTGCGCAGGATCTTGTCGTGGCCGTCCGCGTACCCGAAGGACACGTCGGCAAACTCGATCGCGCGCCGGAACGGCTCGAGCGGCAGCGCGCCGGGCTGCTCCGTCACCTCGGTGTGCGTGTCGAGCATGTCGAAGATCCGCTCCGACGCGGCGATCGTCTGCTGGAGGTTCGCGTTGACGCGGCTCAGCTTCTTCGCCGGGCCGTACATCAGGAGCAACGCGGCCATGAACGAGAAGAACTCGCCCGGTGTCATCAGCTTCGCCGACACCTGAATCGCGCCGTAGACGAGCGCGAGCGCCATGCCGATGCCGCCGATGAGCTCCATCAGCGGCGGCAGGCTCGACAGCGCCGCCGTCACCTTCATGTTCGTGCGGAACAGTCCGTAGGCGGCCTGGCTGAACTTCACCGTCTCCTGCGCTTCCGTCCCGAATGCCTTGACGATGCGATGGCCGGTAAACGCTTCCACGCCGAGGTGCGAGAGATGCTCGAGCGCTTCCTGACTGCGCCGGGTCGTGCGGCGCACCCGCCACCCGAGGCGGACCAGTGGATACACGATCAGAGGCGCCCCCGTCAGACAGACAAGCGTTAGGCGTGGATCAATGAAGAAGAGGTAGCCGGCCAGAAGGACCGCGACGAGCGACTCCCGTGCGAGATCGCCAATGGTTTCGGACACGGCCTGCTGCACCTGGTTGACATCGTTGCCCAGCCTCGACATCAGCTGGCCCGTGGTGCGCTGCGCGAAGAATCCGGCGGATTGTCCGAGGATGTGCCGGTAGAGCTGGTTGCGCAGATCC
>WNFL01351990.1_pt2 | contig 16101 bp, 16 predicted proteins | sample 5400361 | NCBI WGS metagenome assembly WNFL01 (sample SAMN13153351, study PRJNA577476) | soil metagenome | isolation source: 40 cm soil on Douglas fir-dominated hillslope | place: USA:California | collected 2013-09-17
GTCAGCCCTTCTTCGGCCAGTGCAACAAAGAGCGGGCAAGCCTGTTGTGTGACCGCCGCGCGGGGTTTGCGCGCATGGATCGCGCGCATATAGGCGCCACCCTTCACTGTGCCCTCGGTCGCGATCACCGCGATGCGCCCTTCAGGCGCGGCTGCGACGGCGGCTTCGGCGCCGGGCTCGATCACGCCGATGACCGGAATCGGCTGCAGCGTGGCGGTCAAAGCCGGCAGCGCCGTGGCGGATGCCGTGTTGCAAGCGACCACCAGCAGCTTGATCCGATGCGTTGTCAGGGCGCGGGCGCATTGCACGGCATAGCGCGTCACCGTGTCCGCGCTCTTGCTGCCATAGGGAAGCCGCGCCGTGTCGCCGAGATAGACGAAGCTCTCTTGCGGCAGCCGCGCCATGAGCGCGCGCATGACCGTAAGTCCACCCATCCCCGAATCGAACACGCCGATGGGACGGTCACGCAAATCTTCTGTCATCGGGCGAAATAGAGTTCGAGCACCGATTCATATATGCCCGTGAGGGTTTCGATATCCTCAACACTCGCGCACTCATCCGTCTTGTGCATGGTGCCGCCGGGAAGGCCGAGCTCAGCCACGGGACAATGATCCTTGATGAAGCGCGCATCCGACGTGCCGCCGGTGGTGGAAAATTCCGGGGCCGCGCCGGTGACGCGCGCGATCGCCTGGCTCAGCAGTGCCGTGTATTCGCCCGGCTGAGTGATGAAGGATACCCCGCTGACGCTGCGCACCAGTTCGATCTCGCCGCCTTTTTCGCGGCGAACCGCGGCGGCGATCTCCTCGATTTTCTTCATCAGCGAGTCGGGCGTGTGCAAATCGTTGAAGCGGATGTTGAACCCGGCGCGCGCCTGGCCGGGCGTCACATTGACAGCCGGATTGCCGACATCGACCGTGGTGAAAGCGAGCGTGGACGGCTCGAAATGCTCGCTGCCCTTGTCCAGCGTCCAGGCGGAAAGCCCTGAGATCAATTCCGCCATGATCGGGATGGGGTTGAGCGAACGGCCGGGATAGGCGGCGTGGCCCTGAACGCCCGTAACGGTCACGCTCAGATTCATGCTGCCGCGGCGGCCGATCTTGATGACATCGCCGGGCCGCGCGGCCGAAGTCGGCTCCCCGACGAGGCAATGGTCCAGTTTTTCGCCGTTCTCTTTCAGCCAGCCGAGAACCTTGACCGTGCCGTTGATCGCGGGGCCTTCCTCGTCGCCGGTGATGAGAAGGCTGATCGAGCCCTTCGGCGCGCCATGATTTGCCACGTGGCGCGCAACCGCCGCGACGAAAGCCGCGATGGCGCTTTTCATGTCGGCGGCGCCGCGGCCATAGAGCATGCCGCCCGCGATCTGCGCGGCGAAGGGATCGTGTCGCCACAGCGCATGCTCGCCCGCGGGCACCACATCGGTGTGGCCGGCAAAGCAAAAATTCGGCCGCGTCTTGCCCAACCTCGCATAGAGGTTTTCGATCGGCGGCGAATCCGCGGCCTCAAAGCGCAAGCGGTGGCAGGCGAAGCCCAACGGCTTCAGCGCCGCCTCCAGCACGCCGAGCGCACCCGCATCTTCGGGCGTCACCGAGGGGCAGCGGATCAGCGCTTGCGCAAGGGAAACGGGATCGATCACGGCAGGAGATTCGCAGCCGACATGGGCGGATTTAGGGCCGCGCGCGTGATGGGGTCAATCGCGCAGCAATTCGTTGATCGAGGTCTTGGCGCGGGTCTTCGCATCCACCTGCTTCACGATGACGGCGCAATAGAGCGAAGGACCTCCGCCGGCTGCCGGAAGGCTGCCGGGCACGACCACCGAATAGGGCGGGACCTTGCCGTAATGCACCTGGCCGCTGGCGCGATCGATGATCTTGGTCGAAGCGCCCAAGAACACGCCCATGGCCAGCACCGCACCTTCGCCGACCACGACACCTTCCGCCACTTCGGACCGCGCCCCCACAAAGCAATTGTCTTCGATGATCACCGGGCCTGCCTGAAGCGGCTCCAGAACGCCGCCAATGCCCGCGCCTCCCGAGATGTGGCAGTTCTTCCCGATCTGGGCGCAGGAGCCGACCGTCGCCCAAGTGTCGATCATCGTCGCTTCGTCCACCCTTGCGCCCACATTGACGAAGGACGGCATCAGCACCACGTTTTTTGCGATATAGGCGGAATGGCGCACGATCGCGCCGGGCACTGCCCGGAAGCCGGCGGCGCGGAAGCGGTTCTCGCCCCAGCCCTTGAATTTCGAATCGACCTTGTCCCACCAATTGGCGCCACCCGGCGCGCCTTCGATCGGCGCCATGTCCTTGAGGCGAAAGGAGAGCAGCACGGCTTTCTTCAGCCATTGGTGCACGTGCCATTCGCCGCCCTGCTTTTCCGCGACCCGGAGCCGCCCGGAATCCAGCCCCTCGAGCGCCGCCTCAACGGCCTCCCGCGGCTTACCCGTGCTGGTCGACGAGAGGGAGTCGCGGGCTTCCCAAGCCCGGTCGATCAGCAGTTGCAATTCGCTATCGTTCATAGGAACGCCAATCCATTCGTGAATGCGGCAAAAATGATGCCGGAACATGCGGGAGAGGTCTGGGGATGGCAAGTGGCCGCCTCGCCGGCCGATTGGCCTTAAAGAGGCCTTAAGCTCGCCTATGCGAAAACCGTCTCCACAGCCGCCGGTGAGCGCCGGCGTTTGGGGGAAAATTTGTTAGGTTTTCTTAAGCGTCTGCTGAGCATCAAGGAGCTGCCCGAAAAGCTCTCCTATGAAGAAGCGCGTTCGGTCCTCGAAACCCACAAGAAACAGCTCGAAGAAGAGCTGGCGGAACGGGCCGACGCCGAGCCGGAGATGCTCTATTATCTGGCCGAGCGCGGCGCCCCTAAGGTCCGCCGGAAGGTCGCGGCGAACCCCGCGTCCCCCGCCGCCGCCAATCGGTTCCTGGCGGAGGACACCGATCCCGAGGTTCGGGCCGAGCTTGCCCAGAAGATCGGCCGCCTTCTGCCCGACCTGCTTGCCTCCGAGCGCGAGCGCGTTTGCGAGCTCACGCTCGAGACCCTGCAGCGTCTGGCCAGCGATCAACTGACGCGCGTGCGCGCCATCCTTGCCGCGGAAATCAAATCGCTCGATTGCGTGCCCAAGGACATCGTGCTCGCGCTGGCCCATGATGTCGAGGAAACCGTCAGCGTTCCCGTCCTCGAATACTCCCCGCTGCTTTCCGACAGTGATCTCTTGGAGATCATCTCCACGGCCCGGGCGCAGAGTGCGCTGGCGGCGGTCGCCCGGCGTCGCGGCGTCAGCGAGCGCGTGTCGGAAGTCATCGTCGCGTCGCTGGATGTCGAGGCGGTATCGGCGCTGCTTGCCAATCCCAATGCGAGTATCCGCGAGAAAACGCTGGAACGCATCATCGACCACGCCGAGGCCATCGCCGATTGGCAAAGTCCGCTCGTCAAGCGCAGCGACCTCTCGCTTCGCGCGCTGAGACGGATCGCCGGGTTTGTCGGCGCTGCCTTGTTGCGGGAATTGATGGAGCGCAGCGGCCTGGACGAGGAAACCGTTCTGCATCTGAAGCGCTGCATGCGCGACCGGCTCGACCACGACGAAGAAGAAGCAGAGACCAAAGAGGACAAAGCCCGCGCAACCGTCAGGGCCGCGCAGGAACGCGGCGCGCTGGACGAGCATTATGTCGAGGAAGCCGTCGAGGCCGGTCAGCGGGATATCGTGATGGAAGCTCTGGCGCTTCTCTCAAGCGCGCAGCGCTCGGTGATCGAGCGCATCTTCTCCTCGCGCAGCTCCAAGGCGATCACGGCGCTCGCCTGGAAAGCGGGCCTGACCATGCGCATCGGTTTCAAGATCCAGACCATGCTTCTGAAGCTGCCGGCGGATGAATTGCTGCCGGCGCGCGCCGGCGTTGCCTTTCCTCTCTCCGAAGAGGAGATGCGCTGGCACCTGTCCTATTTCGGATTCCCAAAGGAATAAGTCGAGACTATTCGGCGGATTCGACTAAGTTTCCCCGATCAGGTGACAGTTTGATCGTGGCCACACGAGACGCTGCTAAAACCGACGACTGGTGGTGCCCCTCCGCAACAGACGGGTAAAATATCGCACGCCGTCAACGGTCATACACCAGCAGCCTGAACGATAGTAATATTTAATAGCAAGGCCTAGCGTTACCAACGCGGCAGCGGCGAAAGCTACTCCACTCAGTAATGCCGTTAGTACACTAAAAAAAAGCGCGCTAGAAAGTCCGTTTCCTGTTGGCCTACTTGATTGCGCGTCGCGATATTCTGCCTGTAACGCTCCAATTCTCTTTGGATCAGCGGTGGTTAAATCTGGCACGGCATTTCCACCACGGATTAAGCGGTCAGAAAAGTTACCATTGGCGCTTTTGCAATCGACGATCCGCATTAGTCGAGGAGTTTTCCCCTCTCCGAGATCTACTTCCCGAAGGGGAATGCATGTAACTTCATTTTCCGCCAACATTTCTTGCAAAGCCTGACGAGAGCGCTCAATCGCTTCCATGGAGTCGATCTTAGAATTGACCCCTGAAAGTGAGTTCAAAATTTTTCTGCCGGCATCCTCGGTGACGAAGATTTGTCCGGTTGGAACGGACGCCACCCTTTGCGATGGTCCGCTATCGGACCCAACGTGGATCCCGAGGCCTAGTAGGGACGCGCCCTCAGACGAGAAGAGAGTCCCGACCAACGAACCTTCGAATATGGATCCGAAAATGGAACCATCAATTGCAGAACCGAATAATGTGAAGCCTCTACCTGCTTCGCCCGAGGGCCCTTTATCGCCCGGTGGCCCTTTATCGCCGAGGAGTCCTTTTTCGCCCGTTGGTCCCGGATCGCCGGTCATCGCCTTGTCACCAGGGAGCCCCTTATCGCCCCTTAGTCCCTGATCGCCAGTTACCCCCTTGTCACCAGGGAGCCCTTTGTCCCCGGGTGATCCTTTGTCACCAGTCACACCCTTGTCACCCGAGAGCCCTTTGGTGCCGGATGGTCCTTTGTCGCCAGTCACCCCTTTGTCACCGGGTGGTCCTTTGTCGCCAGTTTGTCCCTTGGCTTCCAGTGTCGTCGGGAGATTCATCATGCCGTCTCGGTACTCAGTGCATCCGAAAATCGAGAGCGCCCCGAGCAATCCAGTAAATGGTCCTATTTTTCGCAACGTCTCAGAAATCCGCTCGAACAACATCTCTGAAAATCCTTTGCGATCCCATGGAGCGAGTCGGCTACTATCAGAACCACGCGCAGTCGCACGATCGCCGTATGCACTCTGATTTATTTACGACCCACAGCGATATGGGTCGGCTTCGATAGGCGCCATAAACGCGGGCGATATTTTTTCGGTGCTCGTAATGCGCCGCGGCATTGGGTTCCTCCGCGGTTGAGAGTGCATCGTCAGAACCGGACATTAGCCTCAAACTGGCCACCGCCGACATACTCGGTCACGTGAGGTTTTTGCACAGGAAATCCAATGCTATCGGCTTTGCGGCCTGGACGAGCGGGAACAAACATGTTCTCGTAACGTTCTCTGAGGGGAATTCCAGATGGCACTTCCTACTTCTTATCTAACGACGGTCAAAAATCTTCAGGCGATCCTTTCTTCCATCCAAAACGCCAAAGCTCCCGATAAATTCACAACCAGGTTCCTCGAATCACTCGAATTCAGATCGGCGGCCGATCGACTGATTATTGGTGTTCTCAAATCGCTAGGTTTCCTCGACGCTGAAGGACATCCACGAGACCGCTATTTTCGATTTCTTGATCAGACGCAATCCGGCACTGTACTCGCGGAAGCTATTCGCGAGGCGTACGCGGATTTGTTCCAAGTGAATACCCGCGCGAACACCCTTTCAAAAACTGATCTTATAAACAAATTCAAAACTCTTTCGCAGGGCGCGATCAGTGAATCTGTCCTCGACAAAATGGCGATGACGTTCGCGAACCTAGTGAAACTGGCCGACTTCGAATCAAAAGTTGAACCACCGAAAACGGAATTGCCAATCCAACAAACTCGCGAAAATGAAGAGAGCGCTAACAAGATCAGACCATCGACTGCGACGAAGACACTCGGCGGTTTGCACTACAACATCCAGATAATTTTGCCGGAGTCTCGTGATCCGAAGGTGTATGACGCGCTATTTAGAAGTCTAAGAGAGCATTTGCTCTGATGGGCGATATTGACAGCGCATACAATTTCGTCATGCGGGGGCTCCTGACCGAGGAGGCGCTTGATAGAGCCGGCCGAGGCGATACGATCTCCTCTCAATTTCTTGAACAACAGGAAATTGCACGATTGGTAGGCTTAAATGGATTGGACGAGCAGCATGTCGCCGCGGCCCGTTCGATGTCCGTCGTATATGTAGCCATCGCTGCTTTTGAGAACTCTGTAAGAGAACTCATATCAAAGACACTGTTAGAAAATGTAGGCGAGAACTGGTGGGTCGCCTCCGTCTCAGACAAGATTCGTGCCGCTGCCCAAACACGCGCCGATGAAGAAGAGAAGGTTAGGTGGCATGCACAACGCGGAGCGGATCCTATCCAGTACACGATGCTGCCCAATCTCCTGAACATAATTCGCCTTAATTATGTGCACTTCGAGCCGTTCGTACATAATATCGATTGGGCTGCCAGCATTTTCGATACGATCGAACGCTCCCGGAATGTCATCATGCATTCCGGGACTTTGGATACCCGCGACATTGCGAGAGTAGGATCGCTCATTTCAGACTGGACTCGGCAGGTGTCGACCTAAACCGCGCGCTCGCCCACGTCGCTGGCCAGTTGGCTCGGCAATCCGAAATTGCTCTAGACGGTCTTGGCGCGCTTTGATCAGCGCACCGGAGCCGTACTCGGTGAACAATTCCAAGCAGCCGTTCAGGATCGCCGCCGCTGCGGGCGCGCCCTTCTCCGCTGCATCGACCGTGGTGTCGGTGTCAGAAGTCCGGCCGATCGGATTGCGGGACCGGCGCCAATTCCGCCGAATGGCTGGCGCCATAATTGCCGAAATCGAAATGACCATAAGCGGCGCTCTCGGCGCAGGCGGCTTCCACCAATTTGCCGTCGTTTCCCGGTGAGCCTTCGAACCGGGCATATCGCTGTATGGCGTTCCATGGCGTGGTGAACGCGCCGGGATCCTCGACATGAATCTGCACTTCCATGGCCTTGCCGCCATTGGTCATGCGAAAGCGCTCCACGACGTGGAGCTTGTCGGTGTGCGGCGTGCGGTAATTGTCGACGAACGTTTTCGTGTTCTGCCCGATGGTATCGACCACCAGCGTATCACCGTCGTAATGGCCGACGGATTCGCCGAACCAGGAAGGGTTGGGACGCGCCGAATGCGGCACATTCATATAGACGTGCCGCACCTGATTGTCGCCGCGCCAGATCATCAGGACGAGTTTGGGCGTCTGCACGAAAAAGATCATCGGCGGCGCCACGCGGCGGAAAATCTCCCACTCGGGAACGCCGCCCGGATAGCATCTCTCCCGCGCCATGAAGGGGATCTTGCCGGCCAGCACCTCGTCATTGTCGCGCTTCATCTGCGCGATCACCCAAGGCTGCAGGATCGGATTGGAAAGATCGGCGACGCGATAGGTCGGATGGTTCCCGGCGGGGTCTTCCTCGCCGTTCGGCACATAGGGATGATCCTTCCGCGATACGATCGGGCCGGGCCCGGTTTCCGGCGGCAAGAAATTGTCGCCGTCGGGCCGGTCCGGATACCAGGAGGTGTGGTCGTCCGGCGCGAAGTTCGGGATCGGGGCGCTTGCCGATTGCGCCGGCGCCGCGCCGGCCGCGTAAGCCAGAGAAACCGCAAACAAAACGGACAGTGCCGAACCGGCACGCGCGCAAACACGAGCAGGAAGGTCTTTCATCCAACCCCTCCCAATGCCAAGGCTACGGAACGGTTTTTCCGGCCATTTGCGAACTTACAAAGATTTTGTTCGGTCGGCGAGCCGAATCGCGTGACGGTACCGGTGTTGGCGGTCTGGCTCGGAGGGTCAGTCCGCTTTGATCAGTGTGCCGGCGCCGTGTTCGGTGAACAGCTCCAACAGCAGCACGTGCGGAATACGCCCGTCCAGGATGACGGCGGCGTGCACGCCCTTCTCGACTGCATCGACCGCGGTTTCGATCTTGGGAATCATGCCACCCGAAATCGTGCCGTCCGCCATCAAGGCGCGCGCCTGACTCACCGTCATGAAGGGAATGAGCTTGCCGTCGGAATCGAGCACGCCTTCGACATCGGTGAGAAGGACCAGGCGTTCGGCGGCGATGGCGCCGGCGACCGCGCCCGCCACCGTGTCGGCATTGATGTTGTAGGTCTCGCCCTTGGAGCCGACGCCGATCGGCGCCACCACCGGGATCAGATCGGAATTGAGGATCATCCTGAGCACCTCGGCATCGACGCGCTCGGGTTCCCCGACGAAGCCCAAATCGACCGCGACGCGCTCTTTCGTCTTGGGGTCGATCCGGCTGCGCTCGACCTTCTTGGCGAGCACCATATTGCCGTCCTTGCCCGAGACGCCGACCGCGCGGCCGCCCGCTCCGTTGATGCCCGCGACGATCTGCTTGTTGATCGTCCCCGAAAGGACCATCTCCACCACTTCCATGGCGGCGGCGTCGGTGACGCGCAAGCCATCGATGAAGGACGAGGGAATGTTGAGCCGCTTCAGCATGGCGCCGATCTGCGGGCCGCCGCCATGCACAACGACCGGATTGATGCCGGTCTGCTTCATCAGCACGATGTCCTGCGCGAACTCCTCGGGCAGGCCGCCTTCCATGGCGTGACCGCCATATTTCACGACGATGATCTTGTTGTCGTATTGCAGGATGAAGGGCAGCGCTTCGACGAGCACGCGTGCGGTCGCGCGCCAGCGCGCAAGCCGGCGCAAATTTCCTTCGCGCGTGGTGTCGTCGGCCGCGCTCATGCGAATCCCCTGAAAAGCCGAGGGCTTATAACGCAAAGGTCCGGGGCGCGGCTATCAAATTAGGGTCGTCGTTAACAGGGCTTAAGGGATGCCGGCCTGCAGCGGTCCTGCCTTGTCGCGGAATTGATATGGCCGGTTAGCGCAAGCGCTGCTACGGTCTTGGCGGGTGATTTCGGCATCCAAAAATAGCGGTCTTGGCCGCTTCGCTCTTTTGCGGGCGCTGCGGACATGCAATCGCAATCGGGAGGAGCGCGTCATGAAAGAAAGCGCAGCGGGCAAGGTCGATCGGCGGAAATTTCTTGCGGGCGTTGCCGTAACCGGGGCCGCGGCCCTGACGGCGGAAAGCAGCAAGGCGGCGATCCTGCCGGGAGGCGATCTGGATGCGGCGCGCGTCCCAGCCGCGCAGCGTCCTTCTACCATGCTCGCTCAGGCCGAGATCTCGACGCCATCGGTGCCCGCGCCCGCGGGCGGCAATCCCAATCTGACGAAAGGGCGTCCGGGCTCCGACTTCATGCTCGATGTCATCAAAGACCCTGGACATCGACTATGTGTTCACCAATCCCGCCTCGAGCTGCCGCGGCCTGCACGATTCCATCATCACCTATGGCGATAACAAAAAGCCTGAGCTGATCACGGCGATGCACGAGGAATCCGCGACCGCGATGGCGCATGGTTATTTCAAGGTCGCGGGCAAGCCGGCGATCGCGTTGTGCCACGGCACGGTCGGTCTGCAGCACGCGACGATGGGCATCTACAACGCCTGGTGCGACCGCGTTCCGGTGATCCTGATGACCGGCAACAGCCGCGATGCCAACCAGCGTCGGCCCGGCGTGCCCACGGTGCATTCGGTGCAAGACCCCGCGGCGATGGTTCGCGACATGCTCAAATGGGACGATCAGCCCGGTTCGCTTCAGCACTTCGCCGAATCGGTGGTGCGCGCCTACCGCATCGCCATGACGCCGCCTTTCGAGCCGGTGCTCATCGTGCTCGACGAAGATTTGCAGGAGCTCGGGATCGAGGACGAGGCTGCGCTCCGCATTCCCAAATTCGCGCTGCCCACGCCTCCGATGGGCGAGTCCAATGCGGTGCGCGAAGCCGCGCGGCTTCTCGCCGGGGCGGAGAACCCGGTCATCGTCGCCGACCGGGTGGCGAGAACTCAGGCCGGCGTGAAGTCTCTCGTCCAGCTGGCCGAAGCGCTGAACGCCACCGTCATCGACCAGGGCGGACGCATGAACTTCCCCAATATGCATCCGCTTTATGCGCGCGGGGCGGCCGCGATCTCCCGGGCCGACGTCATCCTCGGTCTCGAGCTCACGGATTTCTTCGGCACCGTCAATGATTTCATCGACAGTGCCGAAGCCCAGCAGAGCTCGCGGCTGCGTGCCGGCGCCAAGCTCATCAGCATCGGCAGCGGCGACGTCTTCATCCATTCCAATTATCAGGACTTCCAGCGCTACCAGGCGGTCGACATCGCGATTGCAGCCGATGCGGAGGCGACGCTTCCCTCGCTGGTCGAAGCGGTGAAGATCGAGCTTACGCCGGCGCGGCGCGCCGTGATCGAAAAGCGCGGGGCGGCGGCACAGACCGCCTATGCGCAAAGCAAAGACCGGATGCGCACCGACGCTGCCGGGGCGGCGTGGAATGCCAGTCCGGTCAGCAGCGCGCGGCTTTGCGCGGAGCTTTGGCCCCTCATCCGCAATGAGGACTGGGCGCTTGTGGGGCGCGCGCTTGGCGGCTGGCCGCAACGGATGTGGAATTTCGACAAGCACTACCAATTCATCGGCGGGTCCGGCGGCGCCGGCGTCGGCTACAATTTGCCGTCCGCGGTGGGTGCCGCGCTGGCGCACAAGGAGCACGGCCGGTTTGCGGTCAATATTCAGCCGGACGGCGACTGCATGTATGCGCCTGGCGCGATCTGGACATCGGCGCATCACAAGATCCCGATGCTTACCGTCATGAACAACAACCGCGCCTATCATCAGGAGGTCATGCATCTGCAGCGCATGGCTGCCTGGCGTCAGCGCCGGATGGACCGCTGGCACATCGCCACGACGATCCGGGATCCCTTTGTCAGCTTCGCCAAGCTCGCCGATGCGATGGGTGTGGCCGGCATCGGGCCGATCGAGAATCCGAACGATCTGGCTCCGGCGCTGAAGCGCGGAGTCGAGATCGTCAAGTCGGGCGAGCCCGTCATCATCGATGTCGTCATGCAACCGCGTTGAGGCAGGCCATGAAGATCGTTGCACTCTCGCCGGCTGTTTTGATGGCTCTGCTTTGCGCGAGCGCTTCTGCTCTTGCCGCACCAGCGCCGCCGCAGGGCGATGTCGAGCGCGGCAAGGCCGCGTTTCTGCGCATCGGTTGTTACACCTGCCACGGCTTTGAAGGACAAGGGGTGCCCGGGCGCAAATTGGCGCCCAATCCGCTGCCCTATCCGGCGTTTTCCAATTTCGTGCGCAGTTCGACGGGGGAGATGCCGACGTTCACGCCGAAGGTCCTGCCCGACCAGGATCTGGCCGACATCCACGCCTATTTGCGTTCGAAGCCGGCTGCGCCGAATGCGAGCACCATCCCGCTTCTGCAGGAAGCCGGCCGCTGATCGCTGCTAGGATTCGATCAGACTGGCGAGAAAGCAGCGAGAGTGAAATCCGAACAGCTAAGAATTGTTCTTGCCGTATCGATATGGGTCGCCTCATCCATCATCGCGGGCGGCTATCTTTATTTTTTCGGGCGATTGGGCAGCCATCTAAAATTGGCTCACCCAAATCTCTGGAGGAGCCTTAAAAAGCGCACCGGCCTCAGACTGCTTCCCACTTCGATGGGCCCGAAGATGTCCTCTCCCGGATTCCTATTCCTGTTCCGGTGGCTGCTGCTTGGAAGGTATCGAGGTTTGTCTGATCCCGAACTCAATCGATTGGCGGGAATCACAAAAATCTTTGGGTTGGGGTGCATGGCCGCCATGATTGGCAGCATCGGAGCCGTTTATCTTCTTCCGGAACTCTCACTTTCATTCGTGAATTATCGATAGCGGCTAAGATTCGGTCAGGGCTGCGAGCCGGCTACGCAATTCCGCGATTCCCTGGCCCAAAACGGCCGAGGTGGTGACGAGCTCGGGATGCGCGGCCCCGTGGCGCAGCGAATCCTCGAGGGTCTTGGATTCGACCTCGGCGAGCTCGCCGGGCTTGAGCTTGTCCGCCTTGGTAAGCACCAATTGGTAGGACACAGCCGCGCGATCCAGCAAATCCATGACCTCGGTGTCGTTTGGGAGAAGTCCGCGGCGGGAGTCGATCAGAAGCACGGCGCGCCGTAGATTCGGCCGCCCGCGCAAATAGGCGAAAATCAGTTCGGTCCAGCGCGCCGAATCCGCTTTGGAGACGCGCGCATAACCGTAGCCGGGCAAATCGGCCAGCATCAGCCGTCCGCCCAGGCGGAAGAAATTGATCTCGCGTGTGCGGCCCGGCGTGTTGGAGACGCGCGCGAGCGTCTTGCGTCCTGTGAGCGCGTTCACCAGGCTGGATTTGCCGACATTGGAACGGCCGACGAAAGCCACTTCGGGAAGCTCGGCCGGTGGAATCCCATCCAGGCTCGCGGCGCCGCGCAGGAATTCGCATTCCTGCGCGAAGAGCAGACGTCCCCGCTCTTCGGCGTCTTCTTCCGGCGCGGCGGCGTCTGCGTCCACGGTCAGTCCGGTGGCCCGGCCGGCTTTTCCGGAGCCTCGCCGCGGCGCAGCCTCGCGCCCATGCCGCGCAAACGGTCCAGGAAATCGACCGGCGTGCCCGTGGATTTCATGATCACCACCTGTTGGATGATCGACAGAAGATTGTTCCACGTCCAATAGATCACCAGCCCGACGGGAAAATTCGCCAGCATGAAGGTGAAGATCAGCGGCATGAAGCCGAAGATTTTCTGCTGTACCGGATCGGCCGGCGGCGGGTTCAGATTGGTCTGCACCCACATGGTTATGCCCATGAGGATGGGAAATGCGCCCAGCCAGAGGAACGATCCGATGCCCGGCAGTTGCACGGGATCGAAGGGAATGAGGCCGAACAGATTGAAGATGTTGGAAGGATCGCGCGCCGAGAGGTCCTTGACCCAGCCGAAAAACGGCGCGTGCCGCATGTCGATGGTGACGAGCAGCACTTTGTAGAGCGAGAAGAACACGGGAATCTGGATCAGCATCGGCAGACAGCCGGAGATCGGGTTCACCTTCTCCTTCTGGTAGAGCTTCATCATCTCTTGCTGCTGCTGGGCCTTGTCGTCCTTGAAGCGTTCGCGCACGCGTTCCATCTCGGGCTGCAGCTTCTTCATCTTGCTCATCGCCCGATAGGACGTGTTGGCAAGCGGGAAGAAGAGCGCCTTGACGAAGACGGTGAAGATCAGGATGGCGATGCCGAAATTTCCGACATAGCGGTAGAGGAAATCGATCGCCTGGAAGATCGGCTTGGTGATGATTGCGAACCAGCCCCAATCGACCGCCATGTCGAAACGCTGGATTCCCAGCGTCGTGCCGTACTCATTGACGAGATCGACGACCTTGGCGCCGGCAAAGAGGTGATGGATCACCGCTTGCGAGCCATTGGGCGCGACCGTCTTGGGCTTCATCGTGAAGTCGGACTGGTAGGCCTTCACGCCGTTGGCGTCGTACGCTTTATAGGTCGCGGTGAATTCCTCCGACTGCGGAGGAATGGCCGCGGCCATCCAATATTTGTCGGTGATGCCAAGCCAGCCCCCGGTGCTTTCAAAGCGCTGCGTGTCGTTGTTCTTGCCCAGATCGTCATAGGTGGGGTCTTTGAGCGTTCCACCCAGAACGCCGATGAAGCCCTCATGCACGACCCAATAATGCGTCGCGACAGGGAGATTGTGGCGCGACACCAGCCCATAGGGATAAAGCGTGACGGCGTCCGCGCCGTGATTGTCCACCGAGTCGATGACCGTGAACATATAGTTCGGGTCGACCGAGACACGGCGCGTGAAGACCAGGCCCTGGCCATTGTCATAGGCGAATTCGAGATCATGCCCGGGCGAGAGCTTGTCGCCCTGCACGAGCTTCCACTCGGTGTTCGCGCCGGGGGCCATTTGTTTCGAGCCCTCAGGGGCAATCCAGCCGAATTCCGCGAAATATGGGTGCTCCGAACCCATCGGCGACAGCAACTCGATCTCGGGACTCTTGGGATCGGGAGTCTCGTGATAGGTGCGCAAGCGCAAGTCGTCGAAGCGGCCACCGGTGAGATTGATCGAGCCGGCAAGCCTGGGCGTATCGATGCTCGCGCGCTGGCTCGATTTCGCCAGCGCCGCTTCGCGCGGCACGCCGGCCCCCGCGATAGGCGCTGCCCCAGGCTGCGCCGAGGGAGCCGTTTTCTGCTGCTGCAGGCTCAGCGCTTGACGCGCCTGCTCCTGCTGCATCTTCGGAACGCCAACGAGATATTGCCAACCGAATACCACGACCATCGACAGCACGACGGCGATAAGCAAATTGCGCTGGTCGGACATGAGGACTCCGAAAAAGAATTAACGCGGGCGTCCATGACGTGGGACAGGATCATAGCCCGAACCGCCGCCGAGCCAGGCTATCGGGTGGCAACGTGCAAGACGGCGAAGCGCAAACCAACTTCCCTTGAACGGACCATGTTCCGTCAAGGCTTCCAGCGCATAGGCGGAGCAGGAAGGATGGAAGCGGCAAGCAGGTGGCATGATGGGGGACAACACATAACGATAGGCCATGATCGGCGCACGGAGCATTGTGACGGCAAGGCGGCGGGGCAGACGAAGCAGCGACTCAGGCATGATGTTCGTCCTTTCCGCCGGCGATTTGGCGTTTCTCCCGCATTAAACCTGTGCCATGCGCTTGGTCCATTGCGGCATGGGCTGCAGCGAGCGCCTTCGACAGATCCCGGATGAGTTCGGCAAAGCGACGCGACAACGTCGCGGTCCGAGCGATGAGAACATAGTCATGCCCCTCGCGCGCTAAAAGGGGGAGGGTTGCCGCGGCTGCGGCGCGAAGCCGGCGTTTGGCGCGGTTGCGTTTCACCGCGCCGCCGACTTTTCGGCTAGCCGTGAAACCGATGCGCGCTATCCCCGGTACAGCCTTGGCCGGCGGCGAGGGGCAGGTTTCGAGGGTGAGACCGGATGCGGACTGGCGACGCCCCTTCTGGGCGCGGAGGAAATCGGCGCGTTTTCTCATCGGCTGGAGGGCGAGTTTTGCGGTCGCTGTAAGCTCCGCGGGTCGCTCCGAATGAGCGGTCAGGCCGACAACCTCTTGCGGCCATGGGCGCGGCGGCGCGCGATCACCTGGCGGCCGTTCTTGGTGGACATGCGCTTGCGAAAGCCGTGACGGCGCTTGCGGACGAGTTTGCTCGGCTGATAGGTGCGCTTCACGGCAAGTCTCCGGAAAATATGCCCGTATTGGCCAAAAGAGCCGTGCTTCTACGGGGCGGAAATGAGGCTGTCAACCGGAGCGGCTGGCGATGCTGCCGCTCCGGTGAAGCTCACTATAGGCTTAGTTGACGGTGGCGATGGCGACGTGATTGACGCCGCTTTCCGCCATGACGAGGCCGGTCCCGTCCTTGGTGGGCATCATGTTGCGGATGACGCCGCCACCTGACGGAAGAACCGGGAAGGTCTGGAAGGTTTCGGTCTTCGGATCGAACCGGACCAGGCCGTTGGGCTTCACATTGCCCTCGTCGTACCAAACGACGCCGTTCAGCACGGTGATGCCATAAGGCTGCGACTTCGGACCGCCCGGCGAAGGCCATTCCTTGGTCTTGCCCGTCTTGGTGTCGTACATGCCCAGATAGCCGCGCGAATAGTCGGAAATCCAGATCACGTCATTGGCATCGATAGCGATGCGGCGGGGACGCGTGCCGGGGTTGGGCAGCACGACCTCGGTGATTTCCATCGTATCGGCATTGAGCGAGGCCAGCTTCGGCGCCTGCCATTCGCTGAACCAGAGCTTGCCCTTGGAGTCGAACACCATCCCATAGGGGGCCGATTTTTCGGTCGGCGACACGGCGAGCTTGACGGCGCCGGTCTTGGGATCGAGGCGACCGACCATGTTGCTGTTCTGGGAGGTGAACCAGAGGATTCCGTTCTTATCGAACAGCGGGGTGTGGGGATCGCGGGCGGCGCCGGTCTTATATTCGGTGAACTGGCCGGTCTTGGTGTCGAGCTTGCCGATATAGCCCTTGAAGTTGCC
>WNFL01057241.1_pt1 | contig 16095 bp, 9 predicted proteins | sample 5400361 | NCBI WGS metagenome assembly WNFL01 (sample SAMN13153351, study PRJNA577476) | soil metagenome | isolation source: 40 cm soil on Douglas fir-dominated hillslope | place: USA:California | collected 2013-09-17
GGCTTTCACCTCGTCATCGATGCGCTCAAGCTCAACGGCATCAACACGATCTACGGCGTCCCTGGCATCCCGATCACGGACTTCGGGCGTATGGCGCAAGCCGCGGGCATGCGCGTCATCTCGTTCCGGCACGAACAGAACGCCGGCAATGCGGCTGCGATCGCCGGTTTCCTGACCAAAAAGCCCGGCATCTGCCTCACGGTGTCGGCGCCCGGTTTTCTCAATGGCCTCACCGCGCTGGCCAATGCCACGACCAACTGCTTTCCGATGATCCTGATCAGCGGCTCGTCCGAGCGCGAGATCGTCGATCTGCAGCAGGGCGACTACGAGGAGATGGACCAACTCGCCATTTCCAGGCCGCTCTGCAAGGCGGCGTTCCGCGTGCTGCATGCCGCGGACATCGGCATCGGTGTGGCGCGCGCGATCCGCGCGGCCCTCTCCGGCCGTCCGGGCGGCGTCTATCTCGATTTGCCGGCCAAGCTCTTCTCGCAGGTCGTGGAGGCCGAGGCTGGAGCAAGGTCACTCGTCAAGGTGATCGACCCGGCGCCGGCCCAGCTTCCCGCGCCCTCGGCAGTCAAGCGCGCGTTCGATGTTCTCAAGAGCGCCAAGCGTCCGCTGATCATTCTCGGCAAAGGCGCGGCCTACGCGCAGGCGGATGAGGCGATCCGCGCGCTGGTCGAAAAGAGCGGCATTCCCTTCCTGCAAATGAGCATGGCCAAGGGCCTGTTGCCCGACACGCATCCGCAGTCGGCGGGTGCCGCGCGCTCGACCGTACTCAAAGACGCCGACGTGGTGATGCTCATTGGCGCCCGCCTCAACTGGCTTCTGTCGCACGCCAAAGGCAAGAGCTGGGGCGAGTCCGGATCGAAGAAGTTCATCCAGATCGACATCGAGCCCAAGGAGATGGACAGCAACGTCGCGATCGTCGCGCCGTTGGTCGGCGACATCGGCTCCTGCGTCTCCGCGCTGCTCGAGGCCATGGGGAGCACATGGCCGGCGCCGCCGGCCGACTGGATGTCCGCCGTTAATGCGCGCAAGGAAGAGAACATCGCCAAGATGGCGCCGCGCCTGATGAAGAACACCGCGCCGATGGATTTTCACAGCGCGCTCGGTGCGCTGCGCACCGTGATCAAAGAGCGTCCGGATGCGATCTTGGTCAACGAAGGCGCCAACACGCTCGATCTCGCGCGTGGCGTCATCGACATGTATAGGCCGCGCAAACGGCTCGACGTCGGCACCTGGGGCGTCATGGGCGTCGGCATGGGCTTCGCCATCGCCGCGGCGGTGGAGACCGGCAAGCCCGTGCTCGCCGTCGAAGGCGACAGCGCTTTTGGTTTTTGCGGAATGGAGGTGGAGACGGTTTGCCGATACAACCTTCCGGTCTGCATCGTCGTCTTCAACAACAACGGCATCTATCGCGGAACCGACCTCAATCCCACCGGCGGTTCGGATCCCGCGACCACGGCCTTCGTCAAAGACGCGCGCTACGACAAAATCATCGAAGCGTTCGGCGGCGTCGGCGTGCATGTGACGACACCCGACGAGTTGAGTCGCGCCGTCAACAAGGCCATGGACTCCGGCAAGCCGACTCTCATCAACGCGGTGATCGATCCGGCGGCCGGCAGCGAGAGCGGCCGCATCGGCAATCTCAACCCGCAAAGCGTGCTTCGCAAGAAATAAATCGGCTACATCAATTGAATTCTCAGAGGAAACGACAATGGCAACGAGCAAGAAAGCCAAAACGAAAGTTAAGTCCAAATCCAAGGCAGCGTCGAAGAAGGTCGCGAAGCTGAAAGCGAAAACGTCAACGGCGAAGAAGGTCGTCGCGAACGGTGTGCCGAAGCCCTCGACCAAGCCGTACGGCCAGGCCGGCATGGCGCTCGAGGGCGTGCGCATTCTCGATTTCTCGCATGTGCAAGCGGGCCCGACCTGCACGCAGCTGCTCGCCTATATGGGCGCCGACGTGATCAAGGTCGAACGGCCTGGCGTCGGCGACATCACGCGCGGCCAGCTGCGCGACGTGAAGGGCGCCGACAGCCTGTATTTCACCATGCTCAATGGCAACAAGCGCTCGATCACCATCGACTCCAAGCATCCCAAGGGCAAGGAAATCCTCGATCGGCTGATCAAGCACTGCGACGTGCTGGTAGAGAATTTCGCCCCCGGCACCCTCGACCGCATGGGGCTGACTTGGGAGCACATCCACAAGACCAATCCGCGCATGATCGTGGCCTCGGTCAAGGGCTTCGGCCCGGGCCCTTATGAGGACTGCAAGGTCTACGAGAACGTCGCGCAATGCGCGGGCGGCGCCGCCTCCACCACCGGCTTTCGCGACGGTCCGCCGCTCGTCACCGGCGCGCAAATCGGCGACAGCGGCACGGGGCTCCACCTCGCGTTCGGCATCGTGAGCGCGCTCTACCAGCGCATCCGCACCGGGCGCGGCCAACGCGTGCTCTGCGCCATGCAGGACGGCGTGCTCAACCTCGCGCGGGTCAAGCTGCGCGATCAACAACGCCTGACGCACGGTCCCCTCACCGAATACAGCCAGTATGGCGAAGGCATTCCGTTCGGAGCCGCGGTGCCGCGCGCCGGCAACGATTCCGGCGGCGGCCAGCCCGGCTGGATCCTCAAATGCAAGGGCTGGGAGAGCGATCCCGACGCCTACATCTATTTCATCACCCAGGCGCCAGTGTGGGGGGCGATCTGCGATCTCATCGGCAAGCCGGAGTGGAAGACCGATCCCGACTACGCCACGCCGCCGGCGCGCTTGCCGCGGCTGCGCCACATCTTCAGCACGATCGAACAGTGGACCATGACCAAGACTAAGTTCGAGGTCATGGACATCAGCAACGCGGTCGACATTCCGGTGGGGCCGATCCTGTCGATGAAGGAGATCGCCGAGGAGCCGTCGCTGCGCAAGACGGGCACGGTAGTCGAAGTCGATCACCCCACGCGCGGCAAGTATTTGACCGTCGGCAATCCAGTGAAGATGTCGGATTCCATCACGCAAGTGCGACGCTCGCCGCTGCTCGGGGAGCACACCGAGGAAATCCTCGCCAAGGAACTCGGCTACAGCGCTGCGGAGATCGCCGAGATCAAGGCATCGGGCGCGATCACCGCTGCGGAGAAAGGTGCGCGCGCCGAGGCGGCATGATCAAACAATAGTGTCATCCCCGCGCAAGCGGGGACCCATGACCACCGACCGAGAGAGATTCCGACGGTGGGGTGTGGATTCCGGCTCTCGCTTGGCTCGGCCGGAATGACGCATAGGTCGAGAGGACGGTGGTATGCGTATCGTGGTGCACGGCCAACAGGCCTTCGGCAAGGCGGTTTTGGAAGCGCTGCGCAAGCGCGGAGAGGACGTCGTCGCCGTCTACGTCGCGCCGGAGAAAGAGGGCGCAAAGGCTGATCCGCTCAAGGAGGCCGCACTCGCCGCCAAGCTTCCAGTCTATCAGCCGGCCTCCTATCGCAAGCCCGAGGTGTGGGAAGAGTTCAAGGCGCTCAAGCCGGATCTGCAGGTGATGGCTTTCGTGACGCTGTTCGTACCGGACGAGTTCCTCAACATCCCGACCAAGGGCTCGATCCAATACCATCCCTCGCTGCTGCCGAAATATCGCGGGCCGAGCGCGATCAACTGGCCGATCATCCAGGGCGAGATCGAGACCGGGCTATCGATCTTCTGGCCCGACAACGGGCTCGATACCGGCGACGTGTTGCTGCAGAAGCAGACCCATATCGGCCCGGATGACTCCCTCGGTTCGGTCTATTTCGACCGGCTGTTTCCCATGGGCGTCGAGGCGATGCTGGAGGCAATCGATCTGGTCAAGGCCGGCAAAGCGCCGCGCATCAAGCAGGATCACGCGCAGGCGACCTACGAGGGCCGCTGCGGGCGCGACAACGCGCGTATCGACTGGGGCAAGCCGTGGCGGCAGGTCCATAACCTCATCCGCGGCTGCAACCCTGCGCCGGGCGCGTGGACGGCGCTCGACGGCAAGGCGCTGCAGATCTTCGAGTCGAAGCCGTTGCCGGCGCGTGACCCCAAGGGGATCGGCGGCAAGATGGGCGAGATCGTCGAGGTCTTGCCCGACGGCTTTACCGTCGTCTGCGCCGATGGCCGGATCAAAGTTTTGCGCGTGAAGACCGCCGATGGCCCCAAGGTCGCGGCCGGCGAATTCGCCGCCAACGCCAAGCTCACCACTGGAACGAGGTTCGCATGACGCCGACCCAAGCCGCCGCCGCCAAGGTTCCGATCACCGCCTCGCAGCACCTCAATCCACGATCCGACATCGAGATCGCGCAGGCAGCCAAGATGCGCCCGATCATGGACATCGCGCGGGAAAAGCTCGATATCGCCCCGGAGAACCTCGAGCCTTACGGCCACTACAAGGCCAAGGTGTCGATGGACTTCATCAAATCACTCAAGAACCGTCCCAACGGCAAGCTGATCCTGGTTTCCGCGATCACCCCGACGCCGGCGGGCGAGGGTAAGACCACGACCACGGTCGGCCTCACCGACGCGCTCAACCATCTCGGCAAAAAGGCGATGCTGTGCCTGCGCGAGCCCTCGCTTGGGCCCTGCTTCGGCGTCAAGGGCGGGGCCGCGGGCGGCGGCTACGCTCAGGTCGTGCCGATGGAGGACATCAATCTGCATTTCACCGGCGATCTGCATGCCATCGGGACGGCCAACAATCTCTTGGCGGCGCTCATCGACAACCACATCTATTGGGGCAATGCGCTCGGTATCGATCCGCGCCGCATCGCCTGGCGTCGCGCGATCGACATGAACGACCGGTCGTTGCGTTCGATCGTCTCCTCGCTCGGCGGCGTCGCCAACGGCTTTCCGCGCGAGGACGGTTTCGACATCACGGTCGCGTCCGAAGTGATGGCGATCTTCTGTCTCGCCAAGGATCTCGAGGACCTCAAGCAGCGGTTGTCGAAAATCGTCATCGGCTATACCCGCGACCGCAAGCCGGTGCGCGCCGGCGAGCTCAAGGCGCACGGGCCGATGGCCGCGCTCCTGAAGGAGGCGCTTGCGCCCAATCTGGTGCAGACCCTCGAGGGCACGCCTGCCTTCATCCACGGTGGGCCGTTCGCCAACATCGCCCATGGCTGCAATTCCGTGCTCGCCACCACCACCGCGCTCAAGCTGTGCGATTACGTGGTGACCGAAGCGGGCTTCGGCGCCGATCTCGGCGGCGAAAAGTTCCTCGACATCAAGTGCCGCAAGACCGGGCTTGCGCCGGACTGCGCGGTGCTGGTCGCGACCATCCGCGCGCTCAAGATGCACGGCGGGGTCAAGAAAGAAGACCTCAAGACCGAGAACCTCCAGGCGCTGGGCGCCGGGATGGCCAATCTCGCCCGCCACGTCGAGAACGTGCAGAAATTCGGCATCGTGCCGGTCGTGTCGATCAACCGCTTCAGCGCCGACACCGACGCGGAGGTCGCGCTGGTGAAGGACGCCTGCAAGAAGCTCGGCGTCGAGGCCATCATGGCCGACCATTGGGCCGAGGGCGGCAAGGGCGCGGCCGACGTGGCGCGCGCGGTGCTCAAGATCGTCGACAGCGGCAAGAGCAAGCTCAAATTCCTCTATCCCGACGACATGCCGCTGATCGAGAAGATCCGCACGATTGCCCGCGAAATCTATCGGGCCAAGGACATCGACGTATCGAAGCCGGTGCGCGACCAGCTCGAGTCGTTCGAGAAGATGGGTTACGGCAAATTCCCGATCTGCATCGCCAAGACGCAATACAGCTTCACCACCAACGCCGACGCGAAGGGCGCACCCGAGGCCCACATCGTGATGGTGCGGGAAGTGCGCCTCTCGGCAGGAGCGGAGTTCGTCGTGGCGATCTGCGGAGAGGTCATGACCATGCCCGGCCTACCCAGGGTGCCGGCCGCAGATTCGATCGACGTCGGGCCCGACGGCCGCATCGTCGGGCTGTTTTGAATTGGCTTGATTTGCAAATGGACGCACGCACTGACGATCGCGGAGGACTGGGTCGGCGCAACCGTCCGCGCAAGACGCCGAAAGGCCGCCAAGTCGAGCCGCAGGCGCTGGCGGAGGTGCGCGCCCTGTTGGGCGATCGCGAGCGCCGGCGTGATCTCCTGATCGAGCATTTGCACCTCATTCAGGATCGCTACGGCCATCTCTCCGCCGTGCATCTTGCCGCGCTCGCGCAGGAGATGAAGCTCGCGCTCACCGAGGTGTACGAGGTTGCGACCTTCTACGCCCATTTCGACGTGGTGAAGGAGGACGAGAGGCCGCCGCCCCCCGTTACCGTGCGGGTCTGCGATTCGCTCTCTTGCGCCATGGCGGGATCCGAGCATCTCTTGCGCGTCCTGCCGAACCGGCTCGGGCCCGACGTTCGCGTCGTGCGCGCGCCCTGCATGGGGGCTTGCGACCGTGCGCCGGTCTGCGCGGTTGGCCACGTGCAGGTGATGGGGGCGAGCGAGGAACGTATCGCCGCGGCCATCGCGCAAGGCGCGCACGCGCGAGCCTACCCGACGCCGAAGGATTTCGAGCGCTATGTGAGCGAGGGTGGCTATGCGCTGCTCAACGCCTGCCTTGCCGGCGCGCGCACCCGTGATGAGATCATCAAGGAGGTGAGCGACGCCTCGCTGCGCGGCCTCGGCGGCGCTGGCTTTCCGACCGGGCGCAAATGGACGCTCGTGCGCGCCGAACCGGCGCCGCGGCTGTTCGCAGTCAACGCGGATGAGGGCGAGCCGGGCACGTTCAAGGATCGCTATTATCTCGAACAGGACCCGCACCGCTTCATCGAGGGCATGCTCATCGCGTCTTGGGTGGTCGAGGCGGCGGAAATCTACATCTACATCCGCGACGAATATCCCGACGTGCGACTGATGCTCGGCCAAGAGATCGCCAAGGTCGAAGCGGCCGGGCTCGCCAAGCATGCGCGGATGCATCTGCGCCGCGGCGCCGGCGCCTACATCTGCGGCGAAGAATCCGCCATGATCGAATCGATCGAGGGCAAGCGCGGGCTCCCCCGGCATCGCCCGCCTTACGTGGCTCAAGTCGGCGTCTTCGGCCGCCCCACGCTCGAGCAGAACGTGGAGACGCTCTACTGGGTGCGCGACATCGTGGAGAAAGGCGCGCACTGGTTCACCTCGCACGGCCGGCGCGAGCGCAAGGGTCTGCGCAGCTTCTCGGTCTCGGGCCGCGTCAACAAACCGGGCGTCGTGCTGGCGCCCGCCGGCATCACCGCGCGCGAGCTGATCGAGGAATATTGCGGCGGGATGCAGGAGGGCCACGGCTTCAAGGCCTATCTGCCCGGCGGCGCCTCCGGCGGCATCCTCCCCGCGTCGATGGCTGACCTGCCGCTCGACTTCGGAACCCTGGAGCAATACGGCTGCTTCGTGGGGTCGCACGCGGTTGTCGTCCTCTCCGACAAGGACGATATGAAAGCGGTGGCGCTCAACCTCATGCGCTTCTTCGAGGACGAGAGCTGCGGCCAGTGCACGCCGTGCCGCATCGGAACCGAGAAGGCGGTGAAGCTGATGGCGACCGGTCCTTGGGATAAAGCTTTGTTGACCGAACTGTCCGATGCGATGCGCGACGCCTCGATCTGCGGGCTAGGCCAAGCGGCGCCCAATCCGCTCATGAGCGTGTTCAGGTATTTTCCGGAGGAGCTGGAGAAGCCGCTCGGGACTTGGTGATTGATGTTGCAACACTCTCATGTGTCATTCCCGCGCGAGCGGGAACCCATATTCCAGAGGCCTGCGTGTATGGCACGATGGGTCCCCGCTTTCGCGGGGACGACTGGAAAGGCTCGGTGATGGAATGAAGGCAGACGTCGTCCGCAAGCCCAACACTTTCCGCATCGACGGGCGCGAGGTCGACATCCGCGCCGGCGAGACGATCTTCCGCGCCGCGCGGCGCCTCGGCATCAAGCTGCCGCACCTGTGCTACTTGCCCAAGCCCGGCTATCGCCCGGACGGTAACTGCCGCGTCTGCATGGTGGAGATCGAGGGCGAACGCGTGCTCGCCGCGAGCTGCATCCGCACGCCGACCTCCGGCATGCAGGTCAAGACACAGACTGATCGCGCCAAGACGGCGCGCCGCATGGTGCTGGAGCTATTGCTCGCCGACCAGCCGCCCAAGGACGTGGCGCACGATCCGCAATCGGAATTCTGGCAGACCGCGGAGCGGCAAAACCTGGTGGCGAGCCGGTTTCCCCGCCACGCTGCACCCATCCCCGACCGCAGCCACCCGGCGATGGCGGTCAATCTCGACGCCTGCATCCAGTGCAATCTCTGCGTCCGCGCCTGCCGTGAGGTGCAGGTCAACGACGTGATTGGTATGGCGGGGCGCGGCTATAGCGAAAAGATCGTGTTCGATTTTGACGACCCGATGGGGGAATCGACCTGCGTCGCCTGCGGCGAATGCGTGCAGGCCTGCCCGACCGGCGCGCTGATGCCGGCCACGCTGCTCGACGAGGCGAATGTGCGCACGCAGTTCCCGGACCGGGAGGTGCACAGCGTATGCCCGTATTGCGGCGTGGGGTGCCAGCTCACCTATCACATCAAGAGCGACAAGCTTCTCTACGTCAGCGGCCGCAACGGACCCGCGAACGAGAATCGGCTGTGCGTCAAGGGCCGCTTCGGTTTCGATTATGTGACCCATCCGCATCGCCTCCTGCAGCCGCTGGTGCGCAAGGATGGGGTGTCCAAGCACGCCGCGGACGTCGTCGATCCAGCCAATCCCTGGACGCATTTCCGCACCGCCTCTTGGGAGGAGGCGCTCGACCGCGCCGCCGGCGGACTCAAAAGGATCCGCGACCGAGACGGCTCTCAGGCGCTCGCGGGTTTCGGCTCGGCCAAAGCGTCTAACGAAGAGGCCTATCTATTCCAAAAACTCGTGCGTGCCGGCTTCGGAACCAACAATGTCGACCATTGCACGCGGCTCTGCCATGCGTCCTCGGTCGCGGCGCTCCTTGAGACGATCGGCTCAGCGGCGGTCACGGCCACCTTCAACGAGTGCAAGAATTCCGACGTCATCATCGTCATAGGCGCCAATCCGACCGAGAACCATCCGGTCGCTGCCACCTTCTTCAAGCAGGCGGCCAAACGCGGTGCGCAGCTCATCGTCATGGATCCGCGCGGCCAGGCTCTCAAGCGCCACGCCATGCACATGCTGCAGTTCAAGCCCGGCACCGACGTCGCGATGCTCAACGGCATCCTCAACACGATAGTGACCGAAGGGCTTTACGACCGGCAATACGTCGAGGCCCAGACCGCGAATTTCAAAGCCTTTGCCGAACACATCAAGGACTTCACGCCGGAGGAGATGGCGCCGATCTGCGGCATTCCGACCGATACGCTGCGCACGGTGGCGCGCACCTACGCGCGGGCGGAGTCGGCGATCATCTTCTGGGGCATGGGCATATCGCAGCACGTGCACGGCACCGACAACGCGCGCTGCTTGATCGCGCTCGCCTTGATCTGCGGACAGATCGGCCGTCCCGGCACGGGGCTGCATCCGCTGCGCGGGCAGAACAACGTGCAGGGCGCCTCCGACGCCGGCCTCATCCCGATGTTCTACCCGGACTACCGCTCCGTGGACGACCCGCAGGTGCGCGCCAGCGTCGAAAAGGCGTGGGGCACGAGCCTCGATCCCAAGCGTGGCCTCACCGTGGTCGAGATCATGAAGGCGGTGCATGCGGGCACGATCAAGGGCATGTACATCCTGGGCGAGAATCCCGCGATGTCGGATCCCGATCTCAACCACGCGCGCGAGGCGCTTGCTGCGCTCGAGCATCTCGTGGTGCAGGATCTCTTCCTGACTGAGACCGCAGGTTATGCCGATGTGATCCTGCCGGCCTCGGCCTGGCCCGAGAAGGACGGCACCGTGACCAACACCAATCGCCAGGTGCAAATGGGGCGCCGCGCGCTGCCGTTGCCGGGGGATGCCAAAGTCGATTGGTGGATCACGCAGGAGATCGCGCGGCGCATCGGGCTGAATTGGAATTACCGGCATCCGAGCGAGATCTACGCCGAGATGGCCTCGCTAATGCCCGCCCTCGACAACATCTCCTGGGACCGCATCGAGCGGGAGAGCGCGGTCACCTATCCTTCGGACGCGCCCGATCAGCCCGGCCACGACGTCGTGTTCGGCGATCGCTTTCCGACCCAGGATGGCCGCGGCAAGCTCGTGCCGGCGAAAATCATACCGCCGGACGAGCAGCCCGACGCCGAGTTCCCGTTCGTGCTTTCGACCGGCCGCCAGCTCGAGCACTGGCATACCGGCGCCATGACCCGCCGTGCATCGACGCTCGACGCGCTCGAGCCAGGCGCGGTCGCCAATGTTTCGCGCGGCACCATCGACAGCCTCGGCATCAAGCCCGGTGACATGATACGCGTCACGACCCGGCGCGGTACCATTGAGCTTGTCGCGCGGCAGGACGACGCCATTCCGGACGGCGTGGTGTTCATTCCGTTCGCCTTCGTGGAAGCCGCGGCGAACCTGCTCACCAATCCGGCGCTCGACCCGTTTGGGAAAATTCCCGAATTCAAGTACTGCGCCGCCAAAGTCGAGTCGGTGGCCGAAGCCCCGCGGGTGGCGGCGGAGTAGATCTTTCACTCTCTCGTAGCCTGGATCGAGCGCCAGCAACATCCGGGTTCTTTGCCCGAGAGACCGTCTCGACGTGCGGCGATGAAGCCCGCCGCTCGTATGGCGCCGTCCCGCCCGCGCTGCTAGGCTGGAAACCTTCAAAAAGACGCCGAGCAACACGGCGCGGCCCGGGAGGACACCATGGCTCAACGAAAATCACTGAACGTGAACGGCAAGTCGGTCCAGATCACGATCGATGATCCCGACATGCCGCTGCTTTATGCGCTGCGCGACAACCTGGCGCTGCACGGCCCTCGCTTCGGCTGCGGGCTCGAGCAATGCGGCGCTTGCACCGTCCACGTCGACGGCAAGGCGGTGCGCTCGTGCGTCACGCCGCTGTCGTCGCTTACGGCCCAGCAGAAGGTGGTGACGCTCGAGGGCCTCGGCACGCCGCAGCGCCTGCACCCGGTGCAGCGCGCCTTCATCGAGGAGCAAGCAGTGCAATGCGGCTACTGCATCAACGGCATGATCATGGAATCCGCCGCGTTCCTTGCCAGGACCAAAAATCCGACTGAAGCGCAAGTGAAGGACGCGCTCGCCAATAACCTATGCCGCTGCGGCACTCATGCCCGCATCGTCAAGGCGGTGATGCGCGCGGCCGGTGCGTGAGGGAGGGGAGCCATGACGATTCACGCTTCTCGACGCGACGTGCTCAAGCGCGGCGGCGCCCTGGTCGTCAGCTTCTCGTTCGCCGGTGCTTCCGGCGAGACGTTCGCCCAGGGGGCCAAGCCCCTCGCGATCACCGAGGTCGACTCGTTTCTCGCGATCGATGCCCGCGGCGTGGTGACGGTCTATAGCGGCAAAGTCGATCTCGGGACCGGCGTCGCAACTGCACTGCCGCAGATCGTCGCGGACGAACTCGACGTGCCGCTCAACCGGATCAAGCTCGTCCAGGGCGACACTGCGCTCACGCCCGACCAGGGCACCACCTGGGGCAGCCTGTCGATCCAGGTCGGCGGCATGCAGCTGCGTAACGCCGCGGCGACCGCCAGGGCTGCGCTGCTCGAGGAGGCGGCCAAACGCCTGAACGCCAAGACGGAGGACCTCAGGGTTGTCGATGGCGTCGTCAGCGCCGGCGGCAAACGGGTGAGCTATGGCGAGCTGATCGGGGGCAAATCGTTCGCGCTGAAGCTCGATCATGCCAAACCCGCCGCCGGCAAGGATCCGAAGGGCTACAAAGTGGTGGGCAAGCCGGTGCCGCGGGTCGACATTCCCGACAAAGTGACGGGGCGCTTCATCTACATGCAGGACTTCCGCGTGCCCGGCATGCTGCATGGGCGCGTCGTCCGCCCGCCCGCGATCGGCGCCACGCTCGAGAGCGTCGATGAGGCCTCAATCAAGAACGTCGCCGGCGTGGTCAAGGTGGTGCGCCAAGGCAATTTCCTCGGTGTCGTCGCCGAGAGCGAATGGGGTGCGATCAAGGCGGCGCAGAGGCTCAAGGCCTCGTGGTCGAAATCACAGATGCTGCCGGACGCGGCGAAGCTGTGGGATGAGGTGCGCGCGACCAAGGTTGTCAAAGACGAGGTGACGAGCAATGTCGGCAATACCGCCGAGGCCGTGAGCCAGGCGGGCGCCAAGACACTGAACGCTACTTACGACTTCGCCATCCACACCCACGGCTCGATCGGGCCATCCTGCGCCGTGGCGGAGTTCAAGGACGGCAAGCTGACCTCCTGGTCGGCCTCGCAGGCCACCCACAATCTGCGCAAGCAGCTCGCCACCATGTTCGGCATTCCCGCCGACAACGTGCGCTGCATCTATATCGAAGGCTCCGGCTGTTACGGCCGCAACGGCCACGAAGATGCGGCGGCGGACGCGGCGCTGCTGGCGAAAGCGGTCGGGCGGCCGGTGCGGGTGCAATGGTCGCGCGCCGACGAGCACGGCTGGGATCCCAAGGGTCCGCCGACGCTCGTCGACCTTCGTGCCGCCATGGATGGCGCGAACGTAATCACCGCCTGGGAATCGGAGTTCTTCATTCCGCAGCAGACCGCAGGCAGTTTCCTCGTGCCGCTCGTCGCCGCGACGCTGGCGGGCATGCCGGCGGCCGATGACATCGCGCCCGGCAACATTTTCCAGAACTCGGCGATCCCGTACAAGTTCGCCAATATAAAGACGATTTGCCGCCGGCTCGCATCGACGCCGTTCCGTCCCTCCTGGATTCGCACGCCTGGGCGGATGCAGAACACCTACGCCAACGAGTGCTTCGTCGACGAGCTCGCCGCGGCGGCTAACGCGGACCCCGTCGAGTTCCGGCTGAAACATCTCGACCCCAACGACAAGCGCGGCATCGAAGTGCTCAACCGCGCCGCCGCCTTGGCAAAATGGGACAAGCGCCCCTCGCCCCGGCGCGATCAGCGCGGCGAGGTGGCCACCGGCCGCGGCGTTGCTTACTGCAAATACGAATTGACGCGCACCTATATCGCGGCCGTAGCCGAGGTCGAGGTCAAGCGGTCGACCGGCGACATCCGGGTGACGAAATTCTATCTCGCGCACGACTGCGGTCAGATCATCAATCCCGATGGGCTCAGAAACCAGCTCGACGGCAACGTGATCCAGACCTTGAGCCGCACGTTGATCGAGGAGCTCAAATACGATCGCTCTGCGGTGACTAGTCTCGACTGGGCGAGCTACCCCATTCTGCGGTTCCCGCAGATCCCGGAGCTCGTCTACGACCTGATCGATCGGCCGAACGAGCGCCCCTGGGGCGCCGGCGAGCCCGCCGCCGCGGTCGTGCCCTCGGCGATCTCGAATGCTGTGTTCGACGCAATCGGCGTGCGGCTGCGGTCGGTGCCCTACACGCCGGATAAGGTGACGGCGGCGATGAAAGGCGCGGCGTGATCGATTGGCGGAGGTCGGGTTTGCCCGGCTTCCTGCCGCTTTAGATACCATGGCAACGCCCGAGGCCCTCAGACGCGACATCAAGGCGTTGGCCTTCGACCAGTACGGCACCATCGTCGATATGCAGAAGGGCCTCACCGAGGCAGTCACGCCGTTCCTCGAGCGCAAGGGCTGGCCAGGAAACCCGAACAGCTTCGTCACCTGGTGGCGCCGTACGCACTTCGAGAATTCGATGATCGACGCGCTGTGCGATCGCGGGCATACGCCCTATCGGCAGATCGGCGAGCGCGCGGTCGCTTACGTGATGGATCGCTGCGGCATCAACTACACGCCAGATGAACCGCGGTGGCTGGTGAGTGAGATCGAGAAGCTCAAGCCTTTCCCCGATGTAGTACGGGCGCTCGAAAAGCTTCGATCCAAGGGATACAAACTCGCCATTCTCTCGAACGGCGATCGCGATATGCTCGAGGCCGCGCGGCCGCATATCGGCTTTGCATTTGATCACGTCATCTCGGTCGAGGAGGCCGGATATTTCAAGCCGCATTGGAAGACCTACGCGAACGCGGCCGAGATCATGGGGCAGCATCCCTCCAACATTCTATTCATTCTATTCGTCGCCAATCACGCCTTCGACTGCATCGGGGCTAAATCGTACGGCATGCGGACCGCGTTCATCGACCGGCGCAAGCGGCCGTTCGGCCACACGCCGCATCAGCCCGACCTCATAGTGGCCGATTTTGCCGAACTGGCCGCCGTCTTGGCTTGAGGTTTGCCGGCCGCTTGCTTTTGCATTTGTCCCTGGCCATGGTGCGGCCATGGATGACCGCAGCGCTTCGAGTGAAGGCGGGCCGGGCGCGCTCGGCGTTGTCCGCCACGACTGGACGCGCGACGAGGTGCGCTCGCTCTTTGAGCTACCCTTTCCAGAATTGATCTATCGCGCGCAGTGTGTTCATCGCCTGCATTTCGATCCGACCGAAGTCCAGATGTCCACGCTCATCTCGATCAAGACGGGCGGTTGCCCGGAAGACTGCGCCTATTGTCCGCAGAGCGCTCGTTACGAGACCGGCGTCAAGGCGGAAAAGCTGATGCGCGTCGACGCCGTCATCGCCGAGGCGCGCGCGGCGAAACGCGCGGGCGCGAGCCGCTTCTGCATGGGGGCGGCGTGGCGCGAACCGAAGGATCGCGATCTCGAGCAGGTCTGCCACATGGTTGAAGGCGTGAAAGCGGTCGGGCTCGAGACCTGCGCCACCCTCGGCATGCTCACGCAACACCAGGCGCGGCGCCTCAAGGCAGCCGGCCTCGACTATTACAACCACAACCTCGACACTTCGCCGGAATATTACGGCGCCATCATCACCACGCGCACCTACCAAGACCGCCTCGACACGCTCGGCCACGTGCGCGAGGCCGGCATTCGCGTCTGCTGCGGCGGCATCGTCGGCATGGGCGAGAGCGCCGAGGATCGAATCGGCATGATCGCAACGCTCGCGAGCCTGCCCGCGCATCCCGAAAGCGTGCCGATCAATATGCTGGTCAAGGTCGAGGGCACGCCGCTGGCGCGCGGCGAGGCGATCGATCCGATCGACTTCGTGCGCACCGTCGCGGCGGCCCGCATTACCATGCCGAAATCGGTGGTGCGCCTCTCGGCCGGGCGTGAGGACATGAGCGTCGAGACGCAGGCGCTGTGCTTTCTCGCCGGCGCCAATTCGATCTTCTACGGGCCGAAGCTTCTCACCACGCCTAATCCCGAGCGCGACCGCGACCTGCGTTTGCTGGACAAGCTCGGTCTGGTTCCCATGGGTTAAGCCTGGAACGACACGAGCGCTGGACCCGTTCGGATGGATATTGGCGCGATCTCGATTGGTCCCGATCCTCCCAAGGACATTCACGCCGTCATCGAAATTCCACTCGGCGGCGCGCCGGTAAAATATGAACTCGACAAAGCGTCGGGAGCGCTGATGGTCGATCGCTTCCTGCACACGGCTATGTTTTATCCGGGGAATTACGGTTTCATCCCACACACATTGTCGGCCGATGGCGATCCTTGCGACGTTCTGGTCGTTACACAGGTGCAGGTCGTGCCGGGCGCGATCGTGCGCTGCCGGCCCGTCGGTGCGCTGCTCATGGAAGACGAGTCGGGCCGTGATGAAAAAATCATCGCGGTGCCGGTCGACGCGCTGGCGCCGTTCTACAAGGACGTGCGCAGCTACCGCGATCTGCCGCCAATGATGTGCGAGCAGATCGCCCACTTCTTTCAGCACTACAAGGACCTGGAAAAAGGCAAATGGGTCACGATCGTGAAGTGGCTCGATGTGAAGCACGCCGAAAAACTCGTGCTCGAGGCGATTTCGCGCGCCGAGGAGGCGACACGCGGAAGGGTCAGGCGAAGTAACGCATTGGTAGGAGCCCAGCGAGCAGGCCGCCGAGCGAAAGCCCGACCGAAGCGATGACGTAAAGCGCCGCGGGGCCCAGTTCCGGCTTACCGCTACTTCACCACCAGCACCGGGCAGGGCGCGAGCTGCATGATCCGGTCGGCCCGGCTGCCGATCATGCGCTCGTAGAGCGCCGAGTGGCCGGTGGCCCCGATGACGAGCAAGTCGACTTTGAGCTCGGCCGCGAGCCCCACGATG
>WNFL01315947.1_pt2 | contig 16094 bp, 14 predicted proteins | sample 5400361 | NCBI WGS metagenome assembly WNFL01 (sample SAMN13153351, study PRJNA577476) | soil metagenome | isolation source: 40 cm soil on Douglas fir-dominated hillslope | place: USA:California | collected 2013-09-17
ATAAACGATTTCATGAAAAGAACGCGATTAGTCTTAGCCGTTATGACGCTGTTTGCTGGAAATATGAATGCTGGTACCGAGCAGCAGCAGATCGTAGATACTGTGAGCACGATATTCGCTGCCGCTCGTACCGACGATGTTGCGAAGTTCGATTCTGTCATCGCCTCAGACTTTTACATTTTTGATGGAGGTGCCCGATTCAATGGAGACAGCGTTATGGGCTTCATCAAGACCCAACATGCTGCGGGCAAGCGCTACGAGTGGAACGTGACCGAACCCGACGTCCACATTAGCGGCGACACCGCGTGGATTGCCTACGTCAATAAAGGTAGCATCACAGACGCCTCCGGTACCGCGAAGCAAAATTGGCTGGAATCGGCCTTCCTCGAAAAACAGGCCGGCAACTGGAAGATCGTCTTCATGCATAGCACCCGCGTTCCCATGAAGCTTCCAGAGAACCAGGGCAAATGAAATCAAAGTTCAGCTCTTCTGCGCGACTCGGATCGCCAGTCATTGGATGCCAAAGAGGCGCACAACCAAGCGCGGACCGGTCAAAATTGTACGAAATCGTTTTGCTTCGTTCGCAGGGGGCATTGGCTCTTTGGGGGATAATCTGGGGCTGTGCGGCCACCAAGGCCGGAGTCAGTTAGACGTTGATTGGGGGCGGCGATTGTGTCCCTGATCATACATCAAACAGCGGCGTTCGGTGACATGTGACTACCGCTAACAAATCCGATCAGAACAGACGAAAGATTTACTGCGGATTCTTTATCCGAACGCGTGCGTTCGACTTTAGCAGATATTGACCGTCGATAATCACCTTTTCTCCTTCCGCCACGCCCTCCTCAATCAGAGTTAAACCACCTTCCCTGGCCCCGACTTTGACCGCTCGGACTTCAGCAGTGAGATCGGGGCGAATAACGTAGACAAAATCACCCTTTGGCCCCTGGTTGACTGCATTCGAAGGAAGAGTCAATCCTTGTTTTCCGGTATCGACGAGAAGGCGCACATTGACAAATTGTCCCGGCCACAGATCAAGTTGCTGATTCTGGAAAATCGCCTTTAGCTTAATTGTGCCGGTCGCTTCGTCGATCTGGTTGTCGACAGCGCTCAGTTCCCCCTGGTCCAAAGCTTGGTTATTCTCCCGATCCATTGCCACTACCGCGAATGTAAAGTCTTTTGCACTAGTTGCGATTCTCTTGTTGATCTCGCGCAGATTGCTTTCTGGTAGCGTAAAGACCACCGAGATCGGTCGGAGTTGAGCAACCATCGCGAGGCCGGCTTGGTCGCTGGCGTGAACAATATTACCTTGGTCAACCAGGCGCAGCCCAACTCTCCCGTCAATCGGTGAGATTATCTTGGTAAATTCCAGTTGAACCTTCGCGCTAGCCATCGCCGCCTCATCGGCTTTCACCAAAGCTTCGAGTTGGGCGGTCGTCGATTGCTGGAGATCGAGTGATTGCTGATCTAGTATCTTTTTGCCGAACAAACCAGTGTCTCGGTCAAGTACTTTCTGGGCGTAACCGAGTTGGGCCTGATCTTGGTTCTGTTTGGCAACGGCCTGGTCGAACGCCGCTTGATACGGTCTTGGGTCAATCTGCAGCAGGATATCGCCACTGCGGACATCTTGGCCCTCGTGAAAGTTCACCTGCAGGATTTTGCCATCAACCTGCGCTCGGATCGTCACGGTGTTCAATGCCTGAACTTTTCCTAACCCGTTTAAATACACCGGTAGGTCCTGGCGACGTACTTTTTCCGTCACTACAGGAATGGTGTCGTCGGTCTCAGATTTCAGCGTCGAGGGCCGGAAAGAAGTTAACCAGATGAAACCGACACCGATAGCCGTGCCCAGAACCAAGACTGCTAACCAGATGAGACTTCGTGTACGCATCAATGAAGGGTCCTTCGCTAATGCGTTACGATTTCCTCGAGATAAGACTCCCGTGCTGGCGGCCCTTGGCTACCTCGCCCTTTCCTGCCTCCAGACCTCCGGGCTAATCTGTCCATGTTTAGGAATATAAGGGGGACAGTGTAGAGGGTTACCAATTGCGATACGAGTAGCCCTCCAATCACGGCCACTCCGAGGGGACGTCTAAGTTCGGAGCCCGCCCCACTACTGACCACCAGCGGTATGGCGCCGAGCAGGGCGCACATTGTCGTCATCATGATCGGACGGAATCGAAGCAAGCTGGCTTTAAAAATCGCATCCTCAGCATCCAGCTTTTGCTCTCTCTGCAAACCCAGCGCCACATCAACCATCATGATCGCATTCTTTTTGACGATACCGACCAGCAAGATAAGACCGATCAACGTAATCACTGATAGATCATAGTGAAGGAGCCACATGGCGAGTAACGCGCCGAATGTCGCGGACGGCAAAGAGGAGAGAATAGTAATAGGATGAATGAAACTTTCATACAGAACGCCCAGGATAATATAAACCACGAGAATCGCGGCGATGATTAGTAGTGGCTGGCTGGCAAGCGAGTCCTGGAAGGCCTGAGCGGACCCTCGAAAGGCGGCTCTGATGCTATTGGGTTTCTTAATGTCGATTTCCAGTTTTTGGATAGCGGAGACCGCATCGCTTAAAAACGCTCCGGGCGCCAAATTGAAGGACAACGTTACGGAAGGGAACGGTCCGAGGTGGTTGATTGCGAGTGGCGCAAAGGACGGGTTCAGGTGTGCGATGGTGTCTAGAGGGATCTGCTGCCCAGTGTTGGGGGATTTGATGCGAATGGCTTGCAAGCTACTCCCGTCCAAATGCCAGCTCGGTTCGACCTCTAGGATTACCTTGTGCTGACTCAGCGGGCTAAAAATTGTTGCTACTTGGCGCTGCCCGAACGCGTCATAGAGGATTTGGTCCACGCTGTCTGGGGAAATCCCATACTTCGCAGCTTTGTCGCGATCAACCGCGACGAGCATGGAAGGCGCCGATGGGTTCAGATCACTGGCAACGTCCTGCAGTTGGGGTAATGAGTTGAGTTTGTCCTCATAAATTTGCGCCCACTTATAAAGCTCGGCGAGATCGCTGCCCTGTACCACATACTGGTATTGGGTCTTCCCACCGCCGCCGATCTGAATCTCCTGTAGCGGTTTTAGGAACACTTTTACTCCCGGTACTGCTCCTTTGAGCTGAGGGCGAAGACGTGCGATAACGTCCCTCGCCGTTGTTTTTCTTTGGTCGAACGCTTTGAGGAAAATCATTAGCCGGCCATTGTTTGCCGCCGGATACGGCTCAACAAAGTGATAAACATTGCCTACATCCGGATCCCGCATGACAATTTGAGCGAGCTCCTGCTGCTTGCGCGACATCTCGGTAAACGAGATGTCAGGAGCGGCTTCCGTTGAGGCACTGATTAATCCGTTGTCTTGTTCTGGGACGAAACCTTTGGGTATAATGATAAACAGATAGACCGACCCGAAGAACATCCCGATCGTCGCAATCATTCCCCATCGTCTATGCCTGAGCACCCAGGAAAGACCGGATCGGTAGAAATTGAGAAACCACTTCTCTGCTCTCTCAATAGTACGGTATAGCCTCCCTTTGGAATCTTCTTGGTTCCGGCGCAAGAAGAGCCGGCAGGCCACTGCCGTTTGCGTGATCGAAATTGCTCCAGAAAGAATAATCGCGACGCTAACCGTAACTGAGAATTCTCGAAAAACCCGGCCGATAACGCCTCCCATTAAAAGCAGCGGCAGAAAGGCGGCGATGAGAGAAAGCGTCATCGATAACAAGGTAAACCCGACTTCGCCGGCACCATCGATCGCCGCCTGCAGCCGTGATTTTCCCATTTCAAGATGACGCATCACGTTCTCCATTACGACGATCGCGTCATCGACGACGAACCCAACCGCGATGGTCAGACCCATCAGCGAAATGTTGTCGAGGCTGTAGCCAAACGCATACATGAAAATGAAGGTTCCGATCAGAGACAGCGGGATTGAAATCGCAGGAATGAGCGTCGCTTGAGTGCTTCGCAAGAAAAGGAAGATAACCAGCCCCACCAGCCCGATCGTGATTAAGAGGGTCTTTTCGACTTCCACTACGGACGCTCGAATCGTCTGCGTCCGATCTGAAACTACCGTGAGTTTTATCGCCGACGGGACCGATGCCTCCAAAGCCGGTAGCGCCGCCTTAATCTTGTCGACAAGTACCGGAATGTTGACTTTGGCTCCGCTCTGTTTGTGGATGTCGATGATAATCGCTCGGCTAGCCTGGGACCAAGCCGCAGTCTTTGATTGTTCGGCCGCATCGATCGCTTGACCTATATCTCGAACCCGAACGGGCGAGCCGTTGCGCCAGGCGATGATTTGGTCGTTGTAGCCTCTTGCCTTGAATAGTTGATCGTTCGAGCCGAGTATCACTGTTTTCTTGTCGCCATCCAAAGTGCCCTTGGGCCGGTCTACGGTCGCACTAGCTAACGCCGTTCGGACATCCTCCAGATCAAGACCATGCGCGGCCAATGCACTCGGATTCACCTGTACCCGTATGGCCGGTACCTGATCACCGTGATAATCAACCAAACCAACTCCGGGAAACTGGGACAAAGCGCGGGAGATGACATTGTCGACATAGTCGTATACTTCCGGAAGCGGCATCGTATCGGAGGTAGCGGCCAAGGAGAGGATCGAAAAAGCACTGGGGTTAACCTTTTCGTAAGTGGGCGGACTGGGCAGATCCTTAGGTAGACCGCTGGCCGAGTTTATTGCCGCCTGGACATCCTGGGCCGCTGCATCGATGTCGCGCTCCAAAGCAAATTGCAGGGTGATGTCGGTTTGGGAGAGACTACTCGTCGAGGTCATCGATGTGACGTTTGGCACATTGGCCAGAGCCCGTCGTCGCAGAAACGTTGATCGTGGGAAAATCGACGTCCGGCAGAGAGGAGATTGGCAGCTGAAAGTAGGCCAGCAGCCCCAACGCAAAAAAGCCGGCGACCAGTAAGATCGTCGCCTTCGGCCGTTCGATAAACGGTTTGGATAGGTTAGGCATGCGCGGCTATTTCAGAGCGGAGACATGATAGCTCTTAGGATGACAAGTCACAGGTTACAAGTTACAAGTTCAGGGCGCGCTCATCCGAAGCGGAGAGAAAACATGCCTAACCAGTCAACCATATGTCACTACATATGAGACGATGCACTAGCTCACAGTAGGAAATTTCGGACGGCCTGAGATTCAGCGCTCTGCCGTAACACGAAAGCCGTCGCCGATGTCGAACTTGCAACCCGCAACCCCCAACCCGCAACCTGCAACCCGCAACTACATGAGCGAAGCGCCGGCTTCCGCCAGCGGGCTACGTTCACCTTTGGTCAAGCAAACGTGCGCAGTGATCCCCTGGTCTTTCAGCCGGTTTCGTGTATAAACGAGACCGTTCGAGCGGCTGTCGACGTACGGATTGTCGATCTGAGCTGGATCACCAACCATTACTAACTTCGAGCCCTTGGACATACGGGTAACGACCGTTTTTGCCTCGAGCGGCGTCAGCTGTTGCGCTTCGTCTAGAACGAAATACCGGTTCGGAATCGATCGACCACGGATATAGCAGAGCGCTTCGATTTCAACGATCCCTTGCTCGATCAACTGTTCGTACGGTTTAAGTTGCGGTGTTGCCACAGGGTTAGGTCCGGCCGATTTATTCTTTTTGTTCCTCTTGGCGGAATCGGTCAGCGATGCGGCCGGAAGCAAAAGTTCGAATGCATCATAGATTGACTGCAGCCACGGCTTCATCTTCTCGTTCAGCGTTCCGGGCAGGTAACCTAAGGTGTCTCCCATCGAAACGACCGGCCGGCTGACAGTGATGCCACCGAAAATATTAGACCAGAAAAGATGAAGACCGGCGGCAACTGCTAGCAACGTTTTGCCGGTACCGGCCTGGCCGTAACAGGTGACAAGAGCGATTTCCGGGTCTAGCAAAGCATCGAGCAGACACTGCTGCCCGAGGTTCATTGGTTTGAGATGAACTCCCCGTGGATTGGTTAGCGCTGGCGGTAAATTGAGCCGGTGACACAATCCACCATCCACGTGTCGTCCGGGCATAAGCTTGTGATCGCCACCGGACAAAAAAACGTATTCATTTTGAAGAAGACCCGCCGCTGCCTTCTCATCTAATTGCAATTCCCGGGAACTGGCAAAACGCTGCAAACTTCGTGGATCGATCTCGATCGTTCGCTGGGCGTAATCTTCGACGTCGGCAACGGCAACTTTATCGTTCTCGTAATCCTGCGCTTCTAAGCCGATCGCGAGCGCCTTCAGCTGCATGTTCAGATCTTTCGTGACCAGAATCGTGCGCTCGGGATGCTTGTGTTTTACATAAAGACAAAATGCCAGGATTCGATTGTCTGGATGATCGAGATCTCGAAAAACTTGGTGAAAGCGGCGAAACTCTTTGTTGGTCCGGAAAACGGAAAGAAACTCATTCACCGCAATCCGAATGGTCCCGCCTCCGGGGGTTTTGGCGCCGCGCAGGACCAAGCGGCTATTTTGGTTGAAACAGCGGGTCAGAAAACGATGGACGGCCCGGGCGTTGGCGCCGCGCTCAGTCTGTTCGTTCTTGAATTTGTCCATTTCGCTGAGCACCTCGATCGGAATCCAGACATGATTGTCGGCAAATCGATAGACGGAATGGGGGTCGTGCAGCAGGACATTGGTATCGAGAACGTAATTCTTAACATAGCTGCTACCGTTCCGGGATGGAGCGGGAAGAATGACCTCCGGACTGGATTCGTGAAACAGCCCAGGTTGATTTTCGGAGTACATCTATTTAACAACAACCGCAGCCGCCGGATCCGCAGGAATGAGCGCTCGCGGAATTCGTATTTGCGGAACTGGTGATCAACCCGAACCCCCCAGAGATGATTCGTCGCACCGGTTGCCCTGATTTCGGATCGTGGGTGAGCGGCGCGTCATTCATGCTCTGCTTGACTTCAAACCTCCGAACCGGGACTTCCGGAGAATCCGGAACCGTTTCATAGATATAGGTTGCCATGCGTTAGCGGCATACTACCGCTTGTGGCAACGATGGCAAGACAAAGCTATGGTCCTCAGCGCGTTTGCACGGACGTCAAACGGTTACGAGACCAAATCACGAAATTGATGAACCGCTAGTTCTTCGGGAATGATCTGCGCAGCCAAATCCCGCACCGGCCGCATTGAAACGTTCGTTCCGGTTTCCAGACTGAGGGAAGTCATTCGTACACCGGTCAGTCCGCAGGGCGTAATGTACTGGAAGCCGCCGAGATCGGATGACACGTTTAAGGCAAAGCCGTGCATGGTGATCCATCGGCGAACCCCAACCCCAATTGAAGCGATTTTCCGATCCTCGACCCAGACACCGGTTTTTCCTTCCTCGCGCCGGGCGGGTACCTGAAATGCTTCAACCAGCCGGATTACCGATTGTTCCAGGGTTCGCAAAAAGCGATGTAAATCTTTTCCTCTTTTTCGAAGATCAATCACCGGATAGCCGACCAATTGTCCGGGCCCATGGTAAGTCGCTTGACCTCCTCGGTTAATCTCATGAACCGGATAGGGGAGAGGTTGAAGTCGGCCAAGGCTCGACTTGTCCGGAAGTCGTCCGATCGTGTAGACCGGGTCGTGCTCTAGCAGAAAGAGAGTTTCTTCTCCGGTCGTCCAGCATTTTTCCAGGGCTTCGATCTGCAGCTGGAACGCCGCTGAGAAGCCGATTCGCTCAATTGGACGAATAGTCATAAGCTGCGTGTCGCTGAGGGACGAGTGATAATCGAGTCTTCCATTTGAAGGTGAGTGAGCCCGATAGCAAGCGCGTCGGCGGCATCTGGGTCCGGCGTTTCAGCCAGCCCAAGTAAGGCGCGCACCATAAACCCGACCTGCGCCTTTTGCGCTGCTCCGCGACCAACCACGGCTTGCTTTACGCGCCGGGGCGGATACTCATAGATCGACAAGCCATGTTGCGCGGCAGCCAATAAAGCCGAGCCGCGAGCCGCGCCTAAGGTGACCGCTGTTCTGGAGTTCTGAACAAAAATCACACTCTCAACTGCACAGCATTCTGGCAGGTATTGCGCAATCAGTTGATCGGTCTGTCGATGAATTTCCAGCAGGCATTGAGTCAGCGAAAGCTCGGTGTGATTGCGAATGACGCCATGGGCAAGCGCGCGTATTTTCCGTCCTTCTTTTTCCAAAATCGCAAATCCGGACTTTCTCAGAGCAGGGTCAATGGCCAAAAGCCGCATTTTGGGAGAAGGATACTTCGTGACTAGCATGGAGCAAAAGGGATTTCGCAAGTTTGGGCTGTTAATTGGACGGCGACTGCGTCCTCAACTAGGCCGAGCGCAGCGCTTCGATTGAGGATTTGTGGCCGGGCATGGTAAAAGGCCTGACCGGACAGTCGCCGCCACCGAAAACAATCGACGACCCGGAGTCGCCCCGAAACTTGCGAAAACAGCCACTTGAGAGAGGTTTCACCTCTTACCGCAATTTCTTATGACGCAGAAAATGAAGGCGCTGGTCAAAAAAGACCGCGCTCCCGGTCTATGCCTGGATGCTGTGCCTATTCCTGACATCGGTGAATTTGACGTGCTTATCCGTGTGCTTCGCTCGTCAATCTGTGGAACCGACGTCCATATTTACGAGTGGGACGCCTGGGCGCAGAAAACGATTCCTACTCCGATGGTGATCGGGCATGAATTTGTCGGAGTCATACAATCGGTCGGCAGTCACGTACATGATTTCCATCCCGGCATGATTGTCACCGGGGAGGGTCACCTTGTGTGTGGCCGTTGCCGAAACTGTTTGGCCGGCCGGCGGCATCTTTGCAACAAGACTAGCGGGGTCGGCGTGAATCGGCCCGGCGCTTTTGCTGAGTATGTCGCGATTCCAGAAACGAATGTTTGGTCGGCTGATCCAAAGATTCCGCTCGACGTGCTCTCATGTTTCGATCCCTTGGGGAATGCGGTGCATACCGCTCTCTCATTCGACGTGCTCGGCGAAGACGTGTTGATCACCGGCGCGGGCCCGATCGGAGTAATGGCCGTGGCGATCGCGAAGCACGCTGGAGCGCGCCATGTGGTAATCACAGACGTTAATCCCTTCCGATTGGAGCTGGGAAAATGTCTGGGAGCGACGATCGCCTGCGATATTCGCAGCCAGAGCCTTCAGGAAGTGATGGAGACGCTGGGGATGAAGGAGGGTTTTGATGTCGGTCTGGAAATGTCCGGTAACAATCGAGCTCTCAACGACATGCTGGGAACGATGTGTCACGGCGGCAAGATCGCCCTTCTTGGAATCCAAGGAAAAGAGGCCTCGATTGATTGGGACTTAGTCGTATTCAACGGACTAACGATCAAAGGTATTTACGGTCGCGAGATGTACGAGACCTGGTACAAAATGACCTCGATGATTCAATCGGGACTCAATATTGATCCGGTCATCACCCATCGCCTTGCTTACACCGAGTACGAAGAAGCTTTTGCTCTGATGCGGGGAGGGCAGTCCGGGAAGATAGTTTTGAATTGGTCGGAGCCATAAGGTTAAGAGCGGCGGCGACGGGAAATAATGCTGCCGGCGTTACCACGCGCTCCCGACGTTCTGAAATTTGTCTACTAGCCCCTGACTCCTAGCTCCTATATTCTCTTCACATGTTGGATGGTTTTCAGAATCACCTTGAGGAAGAGCTCCAATCAATCCGCACCCAAGGTTTGTTTAAGACCGAGCGATTGCTGAGCACACCACAACGGGCCCATATCCGAACGGCTGACGGAAAGGAGGTCCTAAACTTTTGCGCGAATAATTACCTTGGTTTGGCCGATCATCCTGAAGTCATCGAGGCAGCGCGTAACGCATTGGACAAATGGGGCTTCGGCTTAGCTTCCGTCCGATTCATCTGCGGCACTCAGGAAATCCATAAAGAACTTGAGGCCGCCCTTAGCCGATTTCATCAAACCGATGATACCATTCTGTATAGCAGTTGTTTTGATGCGAACGGCGGACTGTTTGAAACACTGCTCGGTGCCGAAGACGCTGTTATCAGTGACGAACTGAATCACGCGTCGATTATTGACGGTATCCGTTTGTGCAAAGCGAGTCGGTTCCGATACAAGCACAACGATATGAGCGATCTCCAGGCCCAGCTAGCGGAGGCCCAGTCGGCTCGGTTTCGTCTAATCGCTACGGACGGCGTCTTTTCAATGGATGGAACAATCGCCAATCTCGCAGCGATCTGCGACTTGGCGGAGCGCCACCAAGCATTGGTCATGGTGGACGAGTGCCATGCTGCCGGATTTTTGGGCAAGACCGGACGCGGCACGCCGGAGCACTGTGGAGTGATGGGTCGAATCGACATCATAACCGGCACCCTGGGAAAAGCATTAGGTGGTGGAAGCGGTGGATACACGACCGGGCGCAAGGCTATCATCGATTTACTGCGGCAGCGATCTCGACCTTATCTTTTTTCTAACAGCCTCACCCCGAGTGTCGTCGCGGCGTCGCTCAAGGCCATTGAGATCGCCTCTCGCTCGACCGAGCTCCGCGATAGATTGGAGACACAGACCCAATTTTTTCGCTCTGGACTTCTTGACGCTGGACTGACAATTCGACCCGGAACCCATCCGATCGTACCGGTGATGATTGGCGATGCGGCTTTGTCGCAACAGGTTGCGAACCGTCTTTTGGAGCTGGGGATCTACGTAATCGGGTTTTTCTATCCGGTTGTTCCGAAAGGTACGGCCAGGATTCGCACTCAGGTTTCTGCTGCTCACGGCCGAAGCGATCTACAGACTGCGATCGAGGGATTCGCGAAAGTAAAAGAAGAGTTTAAACTGAGTTGATGGGAGCACGGAAAAAGGGGATAGGGAAAGGCGAATCCTTAATGCTGTAAGTTTCGGGACGGTGCCGAACTGTGAGCCTTCCGCGCGCCTTGGCTCACAGGCCTATCTCGCTGTTGCTCAATCGCCTGTATCGCCCTACCGCTGAATTTCTTCGCGCGCAGCGCCAGAACAATATACTGAACAATCGTGAGAGCGTACGCAATCGAGCAGTTTGGCGACGTGAAAGGATTGAAGCTAGTTGATCGGGCAGAACCAAAGATCAGCGCTCGTCACGTATTAGTGCGCATCCAGGCCGCTTCACTCAATTATCGGGACCTGGTGGTGATGCGTGGACAGTATGATCGAAGTCCCCAGCTCGGCCGAATTCCTTTGTCGGACGGAGCTGGAGAGGTCATCTCGGTCGGTTCGGAGGTAACGCGATTTAAGCCAGGCGATCGAGTGGCCGGCTCTTTTTTTCAGGGCTGGATCTCTGGACGATTTCGGCCAGAGTTTCATCGGGCCGCTCTCGGTGGTTCGATTGATGGCGTATTGGCGGAACTTGTTGCGTTCTCTGAGGAGGGACTTGTGCCGGTGCCGAACTATCTTACACTGATCGAGGCGGCGACATTACCTTGTGCCGCGTTGACCGCTTGGCAAGCGCTCGTGGTTCGTGGGAAACTGGCCGCCGGAGAAAGTGTTCTGTTGCTCGGGACGGGCGGTGTATCGATTTTTGGACTGCAGTTTGCCAAATCGAGTGGTGCGAAAGTGATCATCACGTCGAGTAGCGACGACAAGTTGCAACGCGCACGTGAGCTTGGCGCGGACGCGTGCATCAACTACCGGACCACTCCAGATTGGGGAAAAGAAGCTGTCCGCTTATCTGGCAGTGACGGCGTGGACCACGTTATCGAGGTAGGAGGCGCTGGAACGTTTTCTCAGTCAGTACGCGCCTGTCGGTCCAACGGAAATATCGGATTGATCGGAATTTTGGCCGGAAGAGAAACGAGTACCGAAATCTTCTCGATCGTTCCTAAGGGATTGTATGTGCACGGAATCTATGTCGGCAGCCGGGAAATGTTTGAGGCGATGAATCGAGCCTTGGAACAGAATCAAATTCATCCGGTGGTGGATAAGATCTTTCCTTTTGCGGAGGCCGCTAAAGCTTTTCGTCACATGGAAAGCGGCGCACATTTCGGGAAAATAGTGATCGAGTTTGATCGGTAGCGGTAGGGCTGAAACAATTCTGGACAGGTAGGGCGATACACAGCGGGCGAGCGATAGCGAGATGAGCTCGAGTTTCCGTGTTTAAGAGTGTTCGTCTTGCGGAGAATGTTTCTCTTGTTGAGCTTTGACGAACTCAAGCAGCGCTCCGGGTGCGGCGTCCGATACCGCCCAACAATCGAGGCCGTTTGCGTTCCAATACACGAGATTGTAGCCCTGGTAGCCGAAAGTCTTCTGCTTCGAGTCAGCGTCAGGATTTCGTTCCCGGCACATGAACAGGCTCACATAATGGTTCTTGAACCGATAGACCAGAACGGCAACGTTTTTACCTCGTACATAGTCGAGTCGTCCGCCGACCAGTTTAAAGCCTTGATCAGCGAAGTCGTGCACCGGTGGTGAGAAATCGAGTTTGCCGGCAAACCAAGGTTTGACGGTATGCTGGTCGCTCGATTCGACATCGACCAGATGTGAGCCGATAAGCGAGCGAATGTGATCGGATGCGACTTCGGTCACCATTGATGCTGGTCCAGTGGGAAGCATCCGTTGAATATTTGCATACAGAAACGCTCCAAAGATCGCAGCGGCAGCAATCGCGACAGGAACCCAAACGGCAGACGGAAACGAAAGGATCCTCGTGGCCGGCCGCGATGAGACTGCTAGTCTCTTGCGGACTTGGTCTGCGAAATCGCCAGGTATCGCGTAACGCAAATCTGGATCTTTAAGCCGTTGGCGGAGGGCTACTCTTAGCTCATATTGGGAGCGGCAGCTGGCACAATCGCGAAGGTGCTCTTCAATGGCAAGGGTTTTAGTCAGGTCGAGCTCATTGTCAAAGTAGGCGTCGAGCAAGGCCAATGTCTCTTCGCAATTCATTCGTTCTCTCTTTCCTTTTGGAGCAGAATGGCGAGTTGCTGTCGCGCCCGGGAAAGGCGGGACATCACCGTGCCGATCGGCACGCCCACTATATCGGAGATCTCTTTGTAAGAGAATCCGTCGAACTCTCTGAGGATAATCACGGTCTTGAATTCCAAAGGCAAAGCCTCCAGCGCCGCACGGATGCGTAATTTTGTTGAATTCTGGATAGCCAATACATTTGGGCCGGGCTTTGAGTCTGGAACTTCGGCTGCCGCCTCTTCATCGAGTGAGATAATATTGTGCTCCGACTGCTTGGCCCGCAAAGCGTCATAACAAACATTACGGACAATCCGAAGCAGCCAAGCTCGGCCAGAGTCGCCCTGGAACGACTCAAAATACCGAAAGGCCTTCAAGTAAGCTTCTTGAACGGCATCACGAGCGTCGGGTTCGTTTTTCATGAACCAGCGGGCCAGGTTGTATGCTTCTGGCATGAGCGGCAGCATCTGATTTTCAAAGCGTGTGCGCTGGCCTTGGTCATTCATTGAAAGCAAGACCATTAAATAGAAAACCAAACTTCTGGAAATATTATTCCCGGAAGGATGTAAAACGCCGGTAACGCCGGTAACGCCGACAACGCCGCTGCCCGACGACATGTCCGCCATAGCTTTAGCAAAGGTGGAAGCTTCCGGAGTTTCGAACGACGGGCGAAGTCGGATAGCGCGGTAGCGACCGAGAGCGGCGAAGCCGCGACTCAAGAAAGCCTGGGCGAAGCCCGGGCGAAGCCCTAGGAATCGAATCCCCCAAGTGGTCACGCACTGAAGGTGCGTTTCAATCTAGCGCTAATCCCGGAGATATCGTTCATCGCTGGGCGCTCGCTAACGCCACAGAAAAGCCCGATCACACCGTCTGGTAAGCTCCGTGAGGGCTTTCGTTTCTCCGGTTATTTCACTCTTCTATTAGCTGCGCTCGGAGCCGTGCCCGCAGTTATTTCAGGATTGATACTCACCAACTGGGATGCCGTTGGCTCGGGGGTCACTTTACTACATCATTATTTCGTTTGGCCCTCTTTTGGACTGTTAATCGCACTGGTCGTCTGGCGTTCGATCGCGCGGCATCGAACCTCGAGAATTGGTTTTTCGATTTATCTAATCGCAATGCTGACCACAGCGGTGCTGATCAGTATGATGAATATTGAAGTAAAGGCTCTGATCACCAGTTTGTTGATCTCCGGAATGGTGGTCGGCGCTTTCCTGGGAACGGCGCGGATAGTTCAGTCCAACGCTGCCGTGCCATCCGGTAAATCAGCTCGGCAAAACAGCCCGATTGAAAATCCGAAGGTCGCGGCCGGAGCAAAGTTATTTGCCCTTAATTGTGCGCATTGCCACGGCATTGATGCCAGCGGAGACGAAGGGCCGGATCTCCACAAGGTAGCAAAGACCGACGAACGAATTAAGTCCACGATCCTGAACGGAGTTAAAGGCGAAATGCCGGCATTTGGCAAGAAACTAACTGACGATGATGCACGTACTCTGGTGACGTTTATTCGCAGTATGTCAGCGAAGTAGCACGATTGACTGAGAGTTGGGTAAGCTGGAGTTGGGAAAAAAGCATGGCGGCCGTTAGTCGGCCGCCATGCTGTATTTTCGACTCGGTTAGCCGTCGAGTTACTTATTTCGCTTCGGCGATCCGCTCGGCTTTATCGAGATTAGATTGATCAACAAGGAAGGGCTTGATTACTTCATCGTGCAAAGGCGCCTTTTTCCGAATATGATCGACGATGATTTCGAGAGCGGTTCGAACCTGTTTTCCCGGACTCTGTTCGATGGTTGCGGTTTGGTCGCCGGAACGAATCTTGGCTAGAGCTTCCGGTAACGCATCAAAGCCAATCACCAGCACCTTGCCCTTCGGGATCCCGGCTTGTTGTAGTGCTTCTTCTGCACCCAACGCCATGTCGTCGTTCGAACAAATGATCACGTCGGGTGGAGTACCAATCGAGGTCAGAAGGTTTTGGGTGACCGTCATTCCTTGATCGCGTTTGAAGTTAGCGGTTTGATCGGCCACAACCTTGTATTTGTCGCCGGCGGCTTTCAGCGTTTCAAGTGTACCCTTCGCCCGATCGATCGCCGGGCTGCTACCGGGTTCGCCGCGAAGGAAGATGATGCGCGCACCGTTGGGGAACTTCTTGATAACGTATTCGGCCATAGCGACGCCGCCGGCAACGTTATCGGCACCCACATGTGGTATCGGTTCGGTGGTCCCGGCAACATTGCGGTCGACCGTGACGATCGGAATTTTGGCGGCGATAACCTCGTTGGTCGCAGGCGTAAGCGCGTTGACATCATTCGGTATAAGTACGATTCCGTCGACGCCCTGAGTAACAGCGGTTCGTACCTCGCTCGACTGCGTGGGGGATTTACCTTGCCCGTCTTCCACGGTGACTTGGATGCCCAACTGTTTGCCTTCATCTTCCGCCTGCGTTTTCATGAAAGCGAAAAACGGGAAGGCAAGGTTTGGAACACTTACAACGACATGCTCGTTTTTGCCTTGAGCGAATATCGGAGCGGATTGGAACGCCAAAACCGTGGCGACCAATAGGAACCCGCAGAGGGTATGCTTTATTTTCATTAGGGGGACTATTTGGGGTGTTGTTTGGTTTAGAGAAATCAGTGAGTGGAAACGCTGCCACTTTTCGATTTGGCGAACGTGTCAAAGGCAACTGCCAGCACGATGATCACGCCGATGATGATTTGTTGGTAATAGGCTGAGACGTTCATGATCACTAGGCCGTTTAGCAGTACGCCGATTAAAACCGTTCCAACGACCGTTCCAAGCACGCCGCCCAAGCCGCCGAAAAGGCTGGTACCACCGATGACGACTGACGCGATGACCCGTAATTCGAATCCATCACCAGCTACCGCTTCTGCGGAGTCGAGACGCGCAGTTTCCATAAAACCAGCGAGACCCGCGAGGAACCCTACTATCGCATAGACGCTTACCAAAATCCGATTGACTCGAAGTCCCGAGAGCCGCGCTGCTTCCGGATTTCCACCCACCGCGTAAACTTGCCGGCCATAGCGCGTGTATTGCAGTAAAATAAATCCGACCGCCGTGACGATCGCAAAAAGCCAGACTGGTACCGGCACAAATAGAAAGTTGCCGCTTCCCCACCAACGTAACCCGGGAGCGAACCCGCTGATTGGTGAACCCTCACCAGCTACCAGCGTCGCGCCTCGCCATACTGTCATGCC
>WNFL01002132.1_pt1 | contig 16093 bp, 13 predicted proteins | sample 5400361 | NCBI WGS metagenome assembly WNFL01 (sample SAMN13153351, study PRJNA577476) | soil metagenome | isolation source: 40 cm soil on Douglas fir-dominated hillslope | place: USA:California | collected 2013-09-17
GTCTGGGCGGAGCTTCCCACTCTTGATACAGAATTTCCAATATCGACTGCTGGCCTAATGCCACTATTAAAAAGGTCGCTTATAAGGAAGATTTGCCCATCAGTAATAGAGATCACATTTGTTGGAATATATGCTGAAATATCATTTGCTTGAGTTTCAATTATAGGGAGTGCTGTTATAGATCCGCCACCATTTTCCTCATTTAGACGTACTGCCCTCTCCAAGAGTTTACTATGTAAATAGAAAATGTCTCCAGGGTAAGCTTCTCTTCCAGCGGGACGTCTTAATACAAGAGAAATTTGTCTATATGCCCAAGCATGTTTGGAAAGGTCATCATAAACAACTAAAACATCTTCGCCTTTTTCCAAGAAATATTCAGCAATTGCAACTCCTGCATATGGCGCAAGATATTGAAGCGAAACTGCATCAGCAGCGGAGGCTGCAACAATTATACTATAATCAAGTGCTCCTGTTTCTTTAAGCTTATCTATAACTTGAGCGACACTTGATTGTTTTTGTCCAATTGCAACGTAAATACATATGACACGCTTACCGCCCTTCGTAGCTTGTCCTTGGTTAATGATACTGTCAAGAGCGATTGCTGTTTTTCCAAGACCTCTATCTCCAATAATAAGTTCTCGCTGTCCTCTTCCAATTGGAATTAAAGCGTCAATTGCTTTTACTCCTGTTTTAAGAGGTGTATCCACTGGTTGTCTGGCAACAACTCCCGGTGCAATTTTTTCAAGAGGCATTGCTTTACCTTTTTTCAATGCTGCTTTTGAGTCAAGAGGTTCTCCGATAGGATTAACTACTCTACCTAGTAATTCCTCTGAAGCATTTATAGTTAGAATATTTCCTGTCGTAGTTACTTTATCGCCTTCTCTAAGGACATCTGTTTTTCCTAGAAGAACAATTGAGACAGAGTCTTCATCAAGACCTAGGATAAGTCCTTTTGTCCCATCCGTAAAAGCAACCTCTTCTCCCATAAGAGCTTTAGATAATCCGGATGCGATAACTACACCATCTCCAATGCTTTCAATGAGGCCTGTATTTTGAACTTTTACACTTGTATCAAAGTGCATAAGTCGCTCTTCTAATTGCTTAATAATTTCTTTTCCGTCCATAATTAATTTTGCATGTCTGACTCAATGATTTGTAATTTATTTTTAAGGCTTAGGTCAAATTCCATATCATTATCCATAATTTTCATTCCCAATATAAGTGAAGGGTCTTCAATGAATTCAATTTTTTTGTCAGGGAAAATGCCTTCAGCTATTTTTCTACCCATATTATATAAGTTACTGTTAGGAACAGCAAGATACACTGTGCGTTTTCTTAATTCAAGCTTTAAATGACGGATAAAGATTTTTAAATCCTTTCCGGATAGTTCTTTTACAATAGCTAGAACTTTCTTTTCATCTATCTGATTTTCTTTAAAGCTTTCTACGGCAAGTGTAATAAGAAGTTTTTTTGTCATATATAATATATTGTCATTTAGACGAAATTTTTCTTAATGCTTTTTCAATAACTTTTTCTTGATCTTTTTCATCTAATAAGTCTTTAAGTGATTTTTCAAGTATAGAAATAGCCAGCTTTGTTGTATGAGCCTCTAGTCTTTTTTGTGTTTCTTGAGACTCTCTCTGAATTTCTTTTTTTGCATCCTCTAATATTCTGTCAGCATGTTTTTTGGCTTCCTCTTGAGTTGTGGATGAAACTGATTCAGATTGTTTTTTGGCTTCAGCAAGAATTTCTTGAGCCTGTTTTTGCGCTTTTTTAAGAATCTCCTTTTCTTTCTCAAGAGCTTTCTCCAGTGCTTCCTCAGAGGCTTTAGCATTATCTATGCTTTCAGCAATCTTTGCCTGTCTTTCTTTGAGTAATTTTAGGATGGGTTTATACGCAAAACGTTTCAGGATATATAACAGAATGAGAAAATTCACAATCTGCGCACCTAGTAAAACCCAGTTAATGCCAAACCCTTGAATAATATCCATAAATAAATTTGAATGATATTAAGATATTCGATACTAAGATATTAAGTAAAAAATTTAGGACCTAGTATCCTAATATCTGTATATCTCAATATCGTTTTACTTGCCGAAGGCAAGAATAAGGGCATAAATTGCAATAGCTTCTGCAAATGCCATGGCTAAAAGCATTATTGGAAGAATTCTATTTGATGCTTCAGGATTTCTCCCGATAGCTTCCATTGCTTTTGCGCCAATAAGCCCAATACCAATACCTGGCCCCAAGGCTCCGATTGCGATAATGATACCTCCTGAAATATGTATATTCATAATTAACTTTTCACCACCCTTCGCCTCGCCGAAGTTTTAACGAAGGCGGGTTTCGTTCATCACTTTATATTTTTTATCCCTATGATGTCGGGCTACGGATTGGCAAGCTCTCCTTTATCAAACTCACGCTTAATGTGCTTCTTCTTCAGCATGATGTGGCGTTGTCATAATTGCCATAAATGCCATTGTAAGCATAGAAAATACCAATGACTGCACCAGACCTACGATAATTTCTAAGGTTAAAAATGGGAGAGGGAGAATAAAGGCAAATATATTTGAGATAGTTCCAATAAGAACTTCTCCTGCAAAAATATTACCAAAAAGTCTGAATGAGAGTGAAATTACCTTGGTAAATTCTCCAATTATTTCTAAAAAGCCTATAAACAAATAAAGTGGATTAAATGAAAAATATCTAAGAAAATAATCTTTAATTCCAACTACAATAATACTCATTGAGTGCGTTGCTACTGCTGAAATGAGTGCAAGCGCAAGAGTAGTATTAATATCACTAGTAGCAGCCCTAAGAAATGGGATTGATTCCTCACCATGTTTTATAAAAATTGTCCCACCAAATCCGGGAATGAGACCACTCCAATTTGCAATAAGGATAAAAATAAAAAAACTCATAAAATAAGGAAAAATTCTGTCAACATGTTTTGGGGATATTGAAGCGGTGAGGTTATAAAATCCGTCTATTGCAATTTCAACCACATTTTGGAACATACCAGGCACCATTTGGACATTTCTTAGAGCATACAGCCCTCCTATGATAAGTCCATCTACAATAAGAGTATCAAGCAAAGTATTTGTGATAGGGAATTGCCCTATTTGAGCAATTGTCTCTCCCGCAAAAGCCGCCATATTGTGATTGTATCCTGTTTTAGCCTCAATCGTCAAGGAGAAAAGTGAGTTTATTTACTGGAAAACACGCATCACACTTCTGATAATGCTTGTGGTTTTAATATTGAATTAACTAGAATGACTGGCTTATCTTCCTTTATATCAACTTTTCCTTCAATAATAAGTACAGTGTCCGTTAAAAGCATTTCTTTATATTGCTCAAATACTCTGGGGAAAATGACACATTCAATAGAAAGTCCTTTCTCATCACTAATTGTAATAAATGCCATTTCTGAGGCAGATTTTTTGGTGAAAATTCTCTTCACGGATTCTACAATTCCTCCGACTTTGACTTGAATCCCGAGACTTTCTTCATTTAATAATTCAAGCTCATGTGTGACTATACTTTTGATTAGTTCTAAGTATTCTGCCTGAGGATGAGCTGTCAGATATATGCCTAAGAATTCTTTTTCAAATGCAAGTTTCTCAGATGAAGAAAAATCTTCTATTTCTAAATCTTGTTTTGTCTCGATTAAGTTTTCATCAACTTCATCATCTCCAAATAATGAACTCTGTCCATCTGCTTTTTGCTTTTTGAGTCTATGAACTTTTTCAGTTATTTCGCTCATTGAAGAGAGCAATACTGCTCTATTGCCAAATTTATCCATTGCCCCTGCCTTAATCAGACTTTCAAGAGTCTTCTTATTTACTGGACCTAAATCAACTCTCATGCAAAAGTCTTCAAATGAAACAAATAATTTTTTAGACTTGGCAGCCAAAATAGAGCGGATGGCAGCTTCACCAACGTTTTTTATTGCTGAAAGGCCAAACCTAATTTTTGACTTGTCTTCAATTTCAAATTCTGCGTCAGATTTATTAATATCAGGAGGTAGTACAAGGACATTAAGTCTTTTGCACTCAACTACAGCTTGGGCAATCTTCTCATTTTTAATAGGCCCTGAGGCGCCACGTGACTCAGCCGTAAGTAGGGCAGTCATAAATTCTACAGAAAAATGTGCCTTTAAATAAGCAGTCCTATATGCAATTGTTGCATAGCATGCTGCATGAGCTTTATTAAAACCATATCCTGCAAATGGAGCAATAAGATCAAATAATTCTTCTGCCTTTTTTTGCGTCAAGCCATTTTTTACAGATCCAGAAATAAACATCTCTCTTTGTTTTTTCATTTCAGATGGAATTTTTTTACCAATTGCTTTTCTAAATTTATCAGCATCAAGCCAACTGTAGCCAGCAAGCACAATAGTAGTTAAAAGAACGTCGTCCTGATAGGTAAGGATGCCATATGAATTGGCTAGGATTTCTTTAAGCCTTGGATCAGGGTATTCAATAAGAGCCGGATTATGTTTTCGTGCAATAAATGCAGGAATATTTTGCATTGGACCGGGACGATACAGTGCGACCATGGCCATAATGTCAAAAATAGTTGTAGGTTTTAGTTCTTTTATGTAGCGTCTCATGCCGGCCGATTCAAGCTGGAAAATGCCTGTTGTCTCAGCGCTTGCAAGTAGTAAATAGGTCTTTGTATCATCAACGGGGATAGTTGAAATGTTTATGGAAATATTTTGGTTTTGTTTTATAAATTTCAATGACTCTTCTATAATTGTAAGATTACGAAGTCCCAGAAAATCCATTTTTAATAATCCAACGCCATCTTCACCAACCGTATACATATCGTATTGAGTTACAACCTTATCTCCATTTGGTTCTCTTTGAAGTGGCACGTATTCCATAAGTGGCTTGTCAGCAATCACAACTCCGGCAGCATGGACTGAAGCATGCCTGACAACACCCTCAGTTTTTTTGGCAATATTAAGAAGACGTGCAGTCTCGGGTTCTGTGTCATACGCTCTTTTGAGATCAGGGCTTTGGGAAAGAGCTGTATCTAACGTCATTGCGTGTCCTTGCCATCCTGGTGGGATCATTTTAGATATTCTGTCAGGTCCGGCATATGGCATACCAAGCGCTCTCCCCGTATCTCTTACAGAACCCCGTGCCTCCATGGTTCCAAAAGTAATTATTTGTGCTACTTTATCTGCTCCATATTTTTGCGTAACATATGCAATAACTTCATCCCTCCTGGTATCAGCAAAATCTAAATCTATATCAGGTGCTGATGGACGATCAGGATTTAAAAATCTTTCAAATGGGAGCTTGAAATAAAATGGATCTATATCAGTAATTCCAAGACTATAAGAAATGACTGATCCTGCTGCAGAACCTCTTCCCGGACCAACGCTTATGTTATTTTGTTTTGCCCAGTTAACAAAATCTGCAACTGTTAGAAAATATGTTTCATATTTTTTCTTTAATATGACAGATAATTCATAATCTATACGTTCTTTTATCTCACTACTTATTTCTCCATATCTTTTTTTGGCACCATCATCAACGAGGTTTCGTAAATGTTGAGATAGAGTAATATTTTCAGGCGCTTCAAATTTAGGCATTATCCATTTACCTAGAGTTATCTCAACATTACACATATCTGCAATTTTCACTGTATTGCTTATTGCTTGGGGGGTTTGGGCAAAGAGTCCTGTCATTTCATCACATGACTTCATATAAAAATCCGGAGAATCAATCATAGACAGCTTTCTGTTTTTAGTATCAATTGTTGTCTGAGTCTGTATGCACAAAAGAATTTCTTGTGCTTCTGCATCAGTATTCAATGTATAGTGATTATCATTTGTTGCAACAACCGGAATTCCAAGCTTCTCAGACAATTTAATAAGTCTGGGGTTAAGTATTTCTTGGGGAGGTACATCTAAATGTTTTTGAAGTTCCAGGTAAAAATGGTCAGGGCCAAAAATCTCTGAAAGTTTTTTTGCTCTTTTTTCAGCTTCCTGTTCTTGATTGTTTAAAAGGGGGTCAGAAACAAATCCATTTACGCATGCTGAAAGGCATATTAACCCACTATGATACTTTTCTAGAAGTTCTAGGTCTGCTCTTGGTTTATAATAATACCCCTCAAGATGCGCATAAGAAACAATTTTCATTAGATTTTGATACCCGGTATTGTTTTCTGCCAAAAGGATTAGGTGGTTATAATCATTATCTATACCTGCTTCTTTGCTGTGTCTGCTGCGAGGGGTAATATAAATTTCACATCCAATAATAGGTTTTATCTCAGCTGCAAGACATGCTTCATAAAAATATATAGTGCCATACATATTTCCATGATCAGTTATTGCAAGAGCTTTCATCCCAAGCTCCTTTGCGCGGCTAACCATTATTTTTATTTTTGAGAGGCCATCAAGTAGTGAATATTCTGAGTGGTTATGAAGATGAACGAAATCCGCCATAGGTTAGAACCTATTGTAGCATTTTCTCAAGTTGAAGTCTTATAGAATTTGCGTCAATTTTGCCTTTTAATTCTTTCATTCCAAGTCCCACTAAAAACATAATTGCATTGGTTTTGCCTTTTTTATAGTCATCAACTACTTGAGGGTTTTGCGTTATTATATTTGTCAGAACTGTTTGTAATTCATCATCTGAAACTCCAGAAACTGAAGATGATTGTATTATTTGTTGAATCAACTTCGCAGGCAAAACTTCATCAATATTAATTTTTTTGTTTATTATCAAGTTAGCTATTGTTTTTTCATCTGTATGTGCTTGATTCTTTATTCCTAATTCCTTATTCACGCGTGCTGCTTCTTCAAAATAATCTGAAAGTTCTCTAGTTCTGGTTAAAATCTCAGCATTGTAATCAGACAACTTATATTCTTTAATAAACCTTTCTTTCTTCATATCTGGTAATTCCGGGATCATATTTCTAATTTCTGATAATTCTTTTGAAACCCATTGAATAGGCGGAATGTCTGGCTCCGGGAAGTATCTATATTCTGCAGCTTCTTCTTTAGATCTTTGACTGATAGTCATTTTTTTATCTTCATCCCAGCCTCTAGTTTCCTGTGCAGGTTTTTCCCCTTTTTCTAAAATTTCAGTCTGTCTTTCAATTTCATATGCAATTGCCTTATCAACAAATCCAAAGGAATTAATATTTTTCACTTCCACTTTATAGTTGGGGAGTGCGAATCCCTCACCCTGACCCTCTCCCGAGAGGAGAGGGGATTTGGAGGATATTTTTCTTAAGGAAATATTTGGTTCTAGTCTCATTTCGCCTTTATCCATATCTGCATTGGCCACTCCTAGGTATCTTACAATTTGCTGGAGTTTTTGAAGATATTCTTTGACCTCACTAGCTGTCTCAAAATCCGGATCTGTAACTATTTCAACAAGAGGAACTCCGCTACGGTTAAAATCAATTAAACTTACTTTTTCACCATTTACAGTTTCATGAATAAGTTTTCCAGTATCCTCTTCCATATGAGCGCGAGTTATTCCAATTCTTTTTCCACTTGAAAGCATAATAAACCCTTTTTGACTAAAAGGCTGGTCATACTGACTAATCTGATATCCTTTTGACAAATCAGGATAGAAATAATTCTTCCTATCAAATTTGGAAGATAGTGGAATTTCACAGCCAAGTGCCATGCCTATCATGACGCACCATTCAATAGCTTTTTTATTGGGCACAGGTAGTGCTCCAGGAAGACCAAGGCAAACTGGGCATGTATGAGTATTAGGTGCTTTGCCAAAATATTCGGCACTACAACTACAAAACATCTTTGACTTTGTCTTTAGTTCTACATGGACTTCAAGTCCCATGACTGGTATATATTTCATAATTTATTATGTCACCCCTACTTTATTAATGGTTTTTCTGTTCTCCAATTAGTTTCCTTTTCATATTGGTATGCTAGAGAGAGAATTGTCTCTTCATTAAATTGTTTTGCCATTATCTGCATACCTATGGGAAGGCCTTCATTAGAAAATCCAACAGGCATATTTATACCAGGTAGTCCTGCTATTGAAGAAGCTTCTACTAAAACATCCATTAATTCTCCAAACATTGGATTGTCTTTTGTAGCACCTAATGGCAAGGCAGTAACAGGAGTTGATGGTCCAATAATAACATCTACATCTTTAAAAGCATCTTCAAAATTTTCAATAATAAGCGTCCTAACTTTTTGAGCCTTTTTATAATATGCATCATAATACCCGGATGACAAAGCATAGGTCCCTAGCATAATTCGTCTCTTTGCTTCCTCTCTAAAACTTTTCCTTGAAGCGCCATATCTTATCCCATCAAATCTAGCAAGATTTGATGAAACTTCAGACCTTTGCAGAATTGTATAAACATCAATAGCATATTTAGGGTCAAAGAGTTTAATTTTTTTTATTTTGTGGCCCATTTTTTCTAAAACTTTTATTGCTTTATTAACTGCATCTGTAATTTCAGAGTCAACGCCATTAAAATAATCTTCAGAAATTCCAATAGTCATAGGTCTTTTCATTTCTTTCATTAGTTTACTGTAATTTTTAACAGGGAGGGGAGATGTAGTAGCATCTTTTGGGTCCTGGCCTGCTAAAACTTCTAAAATTAAAGCCGCATCCTCTACGGTTTTTGTGAGAGGACCTGGGCTGTCCGTTGAAGATGCCATAGCAATAACGCCGTATCTACTAACCCTTCCATAAGTGGGCTTTAACCCTACTACTCCGCACCATGCCGCTGGCAGGCGAATTGATCCTGCAGTCTCTGATCCAATTGCACCAAGTGCCATATCTGAGGCAACGCTAGCTGCTGCTCCTCCTGAAGATCCACCAGGGAGCCGTCCTATATTCCATGGATTCTTAGTAACACCATAATCAGAGGTTTCAGTTGAGGAGCCATGTGCCCAGGCGTCCATGTTAGTCTTACCAAGTAGGGTTATGCCTGCGTCTAAAAGTTTTTGTGTAACTGTTGCATTATATGGAGGTATATAGTCATCTAAAACTATACTTGAGGCAGTTGTTTTTATTCCTCTTGTTGAGAAGTTGTCTTTAATAGATAGAGGAATTCCTAAAAGAGGTAAGTCATTTCCAGTTGATAATAGGTTGTCTGCTTTTTTCGCAGATATTAATGCCTCTTTTTCAGTAACGGTTACATATGCATTAAGTTGTGGTTGAAGTTTTTTAATTCTCTCTATGTACTCTGAAGTTAGCTCAAATGATGAGATTTCCTTTTTCTTTAACTTATCTTTTGCCTCAGTGATAGTTAGATCATGTAAATTCATATTTTTCATCCCTCAATAGCTTCTTCTAAAATAACAGGCACAACAAAAAAACCATTATATGTTTTTTTAGCGTTTTGAAGTGCTTCTTCCTGGGTTAGGGAAGGTTCTACAATATCTTCTCTTGTAACATTTGCGAGATTAGTAACTTCATTTGTGCCAGTTACTTTGGAGGTATCAATTTCCTGAAGTCGGTCCACATGCTCAAGTGTTGCCTCAAGTTGTTTTTCAAATTTTTTCTCCTCTGAGGAAGAAAGCGTTAAGTCTGCAAGCTTTGCAATCCGTTTAATATTAATTTTCATGAAGTAATTATAATCTGATAGTCGTGGCTTAGCAATACTTAGAGTTTCTGGGAATTTTGACTAGGGTCAGACCCTATCAGGCACGCATAGGGTCTGACCCTAGTGCGCCTAGAGCACGACACCAAGTTTTCGGAGAATAAATTTATGGGCGGAGTAGGCGAGTGAGTCATCTAATTCTGACAAGTCAATTTGTTTTTTGTATTTTATTTCGAGAGCTTTTGTAATCAAGAAGTCTGTGAAGTGGGGATTTTTAGGGAGTATTGGGCCATGGCTGTAGCTTCCAAAACTATTTTTATATCTAGTCCCTTCTCCTTTATCAATCCCATTATTTCCATATCCTTTTATCACTTCTCCTATGGGTAAAAGGTCTTTTCCTAAGTATGTCCGTCCTCCATGATTTTCAAATCCAACTAGTGTTCTTACAGGCGCTAAGGGTAAAAGGTTAGATATATCTATAACCATATTTCCAATGAGACGATTATGATTTTCGCCAGGATTTTCAGTATATAAGTCAAATATATTTAATCCTTCTATTATTTTTCCATCTGCTTCTTTATAATATTTTCCTAGCATTTGGTAGGCACCGCAAATATATAGTCCCGGAATACCGTTTTCTATTTTATCTCTAAGTACTTTACCTTTATTTTCCTTTAAATCTTTTTCTACGATTTGTTGTTGCCTGTCTTGAGCGCCACCCATGAAAAGAAAATCAGATGCACGTAGTTCCGAAAGTGTGGAAGCAAGAGTTATATTCTTGACAGTTACATGTATTCCTCTCCATTCACACCTTCTGGTCAATGCAATAATATTGCCTCTGTCTCCATAGATGCTCATTAAGTCAGGATAGAGCCATCCGATTGTTAAATTGTATTTAGTAGTATGTAGCATGTATTAAGTATATTGTATTGTTAACCTCACCCTAACCCTCTCCTAAAAGGAGAGGGAATAATGAAGCAATTCAAGAATATTCATGAATCATAAATCTTAAATCTTAGATTACAGTATCTTTCTTCCTGTTAGGATTTTTCTTATGTCTAGCATGGCTGAATATGTGGGAAGAATGTATAGGGTTTCGTCTGTTGGGGTAGAATTTAATGCACCACCTACTGCTTTCTTCAAATCCTTCTCAATTGAAAATTGTCCGCCAGAGGTTGATGCTTTGGATGAATATTGTAATCTAAGACCTAAGTCATATACTCTGTCACCAGCTATAGAAATATTTTCAAATCTCTCAATATAATCCTCAAAGTCCACATCCCATATCCACGAAACATCTCTCCCATCAGGAATTCTATCATTTAAAGCTATTAATACATTTTTTGCTCCAAGGTCAGAAATTGTTCTCAGGGTTTCATTGAAGCTTGTAGGGTTTTTTGCTAAAAATATTTGAATTTTTTTACCTCCAATTTCCATTTTCTCTTGTCTTCCAAAAGATGGAGTTACTTTTAATAGCCCTTTTTCTATTACTTCTTCAGAAATACCTAATCGTTTTGCACATAAAACTGCTGCAAGCGTATTGTATTTATTATATGTTCCAACAAGGGGATATGTTGTATATGACATATGTGGTGCTGGTCTAGTCAATTTACAAGAAGGGCAATTCCAATCTCCCAAATGTGAAAAATATATTTTTGAAAAATTAAGTTTACTTTTACATCTTGGACAGTAAATTGAGTCAGAAGCATGCTGTAGCTTTTCATTATAGGTTATTTCATTTAGACCAAAATAAGAGACATCTAGTTTTGAGTCTTTTCCAAGATAAGAAATAAGTGGGTCATCTGAATTAAGGATAAGCTTGGTAAATGGTGGAAGCATAGTAAGTGCGCGTGACCACTTTCTAATAATACTGTCTAATTCTCCATATCTATCTAATTGGTCGCGGAATAGATCAAGTGCAATAATTGCAGCCGGGGTAATCTCTTTGAGGATTAGTGGTAAATTATTTTCATCAACTTCAATAATTGCATAGTCTGTGGTTAGTCTTCCAAGAACATTTGTATGTAGGAGTAGAGCAGACGCAATGCCATTAAGGAGATTTGCACCGGAAGCATTTTTTGCAACGCTTTTTTTTCCTTCTTTTAAAATTGTTGAAAGGATATTTGCAGTTGTTGTCTTTCCATTTGTCCCGACAATAAAAATAACTTTTGTTTTTGATAAATGGAGGGTTGACTTGATGAAATTTTTGTTAAGTTTTAAAGCAATATGACCTGGCCATGTTGATCCATGACCTTTGTTAGATAATTTACTTATAGATGCAATAAGCTTTCCTTGCGTCGTAATTACAAATTGTTTCATTTATTACATTGACCGAAGAATTTTTATACGTTCCTCTATAGGTGGGTGAGTGTCAAAAAGAGAAGAGAACCAATATCCAAATTCCTTACCTCCTCTTAGAGGATTTTCAATAAAAAGTTGCGCTGTTGAATTACTGACTGATGGCATAGGTTGTTTATACTTTTCAATTTTTTCAAGTGCATCGGCGAGTCCCTGTGGGTAACGTGTTAGTAAAGCACCTGAAGCATCAGCTAGAAACTCTCTTTTTCTAGAAAGGGCTAGTTGAATTAAAGTTGCAATTATAGGCGACAGAATAGCAAAAGCTATTCCTATTAATAAAAATATATATTGAATGTTGCCTCCTTCTTCCCGGTCTGAGCCTCTTCTGAATCCACCCCACCATAGATTGTTCATAAAAATATTTGCAAGTATTGCAATAAACCCAACTAAAATTGCAACTATTCCCATAAGGCGTGTATCAAAATTTTTTACATGTGAGAGTTCATGGGCAATAACTCCTTCTAACTCAACCTTATTTAACTTTTCAAGAAGTCCTTTTGTAACACAGACAACAGCATGTTTTGGATCTCTTCCGGTGGCGAAAGCATTAGGGCTATCTGTGTCCATTATGTAAATTCTAGGCATTGGAATCCCGTCCCCAATGCAGAGATTTTCAACAACATTAAACAGTTCTGGATTGTCTTTTTTTTGAATTTCTTGCGCATTTACTGTGGCCAGAACTAATTTATCTGAGAAGTAATAACTTCCAAAGCTTGTAAAGCCGGCCAAGATAAGTGCGAATCCGGCAAAAGAATAGCCATATCCGGTGGCTTTACCATAAACAAATCCAATAGTGGCAATAAATATGGTAAAAAGAGCCATGATAAGCCATGTCTTCCATTTATTGGCAGTGATTTGAGAATAGATATTCATAGGTCAGATATATTCAGATAAATCCGGATATGATTCAGATAAATTCAGATATATTCAGAATTTCAGATAAGATTCGGTATGCCACCAGTTAAAACTTGACATTAACTACCTTCTTCTCTTCCTCTGATGCGGCAAAGAATTCAGCTGGTTGAAAATTCATTGCTCTTGCAAATATTACAGTCGGGATAACGCTCAGTTTTGTGTTATAGTCCATGACAACACTATTGTAAAATTGTCTTGCATAAGCAATTTTATTTTCAGTATCAGAAAGTTCTTCCTGAAGTTGTGAAAAATTTTCACTTGCTTTCAGATTAGGATAGTTTTCCGAAACTGCAAAAAGAGTTTTGAGAGTATCAGCAAGTTGATTATTTGCTTTTGCTTTTTCTTCAACTCCTTTTGCTCCCATAAGTGCAGTGCGGGCTTTAGTTACATCCTCTAGAACCGTTTTTTCATGCGCCATATATCCCTTAACTGCCTCAACTAAATTAGGAATTAGGTCAGCTCGTCTTTTTAATTGAACATCGATTTGTGAGAATGCTTCACCAACTCTTACTTTTGCAGTTATGAGACTGTTATAGGTAATAAAAAGAAGAACAGCTATTACTACTAAAATTACTACAAACCAAATCATATAATCAACCTCCTTCGCCCGCCATAATTTTAATGAAGGCGGGCTTCGGCGGTCAAGCCCCCTTTAAGTGAGTATTAAGGTTTTAGTATTAAGTATAAAGGACAATATTTCCCTAAATACTTTATACTTTTTTCTTTATACTAAGATTTTATCCAACGGATAAAATCATTATACTCCAAAGAGTTTAAAACGTCACTTTTTGTAGCCCATCCTCGTCTTCCAACCGCAACACCAAATCTCATTAAGTCCATATGTCCTACAGCGTGGCTGTCAGTGTCTATAACTAGTTTTACACCATGACCAATAGCTTGCTTTATTAAAGTATCTGGCAGATCAAGTCTTTGTGGCCAGGAATTAATTTCTAATGCTTTATTATTTGTTTTGCAAAAATCAAATATTTTTTCCCAATCCAGAGTGTATCCTGGACGTTCATTTAGCATTCTTCCTGTCGGATGGGCAAATATTTTTGCTTTGGGATGAGACAACCCTTTTAAAACACGCTTTGTCATGGTCTCAACGTCCATTCCTAAAGAGCTATGAATAGACACAATCCCTGCATCTAGGTAGGAAAATGATTTATCATCTATTGCCAAATCACCACTAGCTAAAATATCTATTTCAAGTAAATTAATTATACGAATATTATTATTACTCTTTTTAAGTTGTTCAATATAGTTTTGCCTCTTATCCAAAATAGAGTAGATCTGCTCTTTAGTATGAGTTGAGATACTTGGGTTATGCTCTGAAAAGCCTAAATAGGAATATCCCAGCTCCTTGGCTCTTTTAAGCATAGTACTCATATCATCTCTTCCTAGGTCATGACTGGGATCTATTGGGTAATTAGAATGAATATGTAAATCTCCTTTCATGTCTTTTGTTTCAATAAGGTTGGGAAGAGTATTTTTTAGAGCCATCTCTATCTCTCCAGTGTCTTCTCTAATTTCAGGTGGAATCCATTCCATTTTTAGCGCTGAATAAAACTCTTTTTCAGTTGCATATTGTTTCATGGGTTCTCCTTTTTCTTTAATATGTTTTATTCCTTTTTCAGAAAGTGATAATCCTAATTTAAGTGCATAATCACGTAAATGGATATTATGAAGCTTGCTTCCCGTAAAATGCTGGAGAAGTGATCCAAAAGAAGCTGTGGGTTGCGTCATAAGATCTATTTGTTTTCCACCGCTAGTTAATATAGAAGCAGTCATGGGGCCTTGTTCTATTACCCTGTCTTTGTATGGGTAATCTGTGAAATGTTTTATGACTTCAGTTGGATGGTCTGTTGCAACAGCTATATCAAGATCTCCTATTGTTGCCAGCTCACGTCTAAGGCTTCCCAAAGGCTGTGCATATTTTACATATTTAGAAGCCTTAAGATAAGTAACCATTTTCTCGGCCAACTCTGTTGCAAATGGCAAGAGCATGCGGGAAGCTTTACCTTTTTGTAATCTAAATTCACTTATAGACCTAAGGACATCTGATTGGGATTTTTCACCAAACCCTTCAAGAGGAGCAATTTTTCCATCTTTAGCTACTTTTTCAAGATCATCGACAATTGTCTTAGGGTCATTTAATTTGAATGCGGTTACTAATTTATATGCTTTTTTGGGACCAAATCCTGGGAGTGAAAGTAACGGAAAAACAGATTCAGGGATATCTTTTTTAACACTTTCAAAATGACTTACAGATCCATTCTTCATTAACTCTTCTAATCTGGACTTTATCGTATCTCCAATCCCGGGGATAGTGTCGAGTTTATCTTCCTTATATAAATCTGCTACTTGTGACGTGGCATTTTCTATAGAATCTGCCGCCTTTTGATATGCAATCATTTGAAAGCGGAATTTTTTCTCATCTTTTATTGCAAAAGAAGCAGCTACATTACGGAGAAGTTGGGCAATTTCATGATTGGTCATATTTTAGTAGTTGGTAGCTAGTAGTAAGTAGCTAGTATTGTTTATATCATATACGTTGATCCCAACTCAATTATCTGTTAAAATTCCAGTATCCATCTTTGTTCCTAGTTCATTGTTTCTAGTTATAGGTGCAAAGCATGGGGTGGTAGCTCAGTTGGTTAGAGCGTCTCCCTGTCACGGAGAAGGTCGCGGGTTCGAGTCCCGTCCATCCCGCAGATTCGGCAAGCTCACTGTGAGTGAATCTGCAGAACATATGAGCCTAGGGACGAAAAGCTTATCCTGAGCATACCGAAGGAAGTCCCGTCCATCCCGCCAAACGGAAAATTTAACAAATGTTGCTGCTTGATAGTTTGTGCTACTAGGTTTTAACTACAAAATTAGATATAAGTTATTTATGGCAACAAGTATTTACCTCATTAGACATGGGAAAGTTAATAATACAAATAATATTTTTTATGGTCGTTTACCGAGGATGAGTTTATCTAGGATTGGAAAAGAACAAATTAAAAGTGCGGGAAATTATTTAAGAAATAAACAAATTGTTAAAATTTATTCAAGTAAGCTACTTCGGGCAAGACAATCAGCTAAAATTATTTTAGATATTTTAGGTCATAAAAATATTTCCAGAACAAGCTTAATTACAGAAATTAATAGTTTTATGGAGGGTAAGCCTTTTGAATTTGGAAAGCCCTCAAAATTTGATCATTATTTTTCACCTCTTCGCAAACCAGAGAATGAAACAATGGATGAAATAAGAGAAAGAATGACGCGA
>WNFL01084120.1_pt1 | contig 16087 bp, 15 predicted proteins | sample 5400361 | NCBI WGS metagenome assembly WNFL01 (sample SAMN13153351, study PRJNA577476) | soil metagenome | isolation source: 40 cm soil on Douglas fir-dominated hillslope | place: USA:California | collected 2013-09-17
CGCCGCCACAAACACTACGTTTGGGTTCTTTGGATCAACGATGATGCGGGCGATTTGGCGCGTGTTCTCAAGTCCAAAATGCTTCCACGTCTTTCCGGCGTCCGTCGATTTGTACAAGCCATCGCCAAACTGAATCGAATCACGCATGTCCGGTTCGCCAGTTCCCACATAGACGATGCTGGGATTTGAAGCCGACACTCCAATCGCGCCAATCGAGGCTGAAGATGCTGAGTCAAAGACCGGCGTCCATGACCGCCCGGAGTTAGTCGACTTCCACAGCCCGCCGCCCACTGAACCAAAATAGAAAGTGTCAGGCTGTCCCACGACGCCGCTGACGGCATTAACGCGCCCGCCACGAAACGGGCCAATCATGCGCCAGTGTAAGCCGGAATAGAGACTCGAATCATATTGTTGGGCGGTGGCGGGGAGTGGCAGCAGCAACAAGCCAACAATCGCGGCCATTGAAACCGGGGCAAACGAGCGAATGATCATTCTACGAATCTGGTGCATGGATAGGCTCTCCATAAAATCGCGTTTAGTTAAGATCTTGTGCGCTGAATTGTAACTCGTGATTCGATGACGGGAAAGATCAACGACAACCAACCAGCTCGCAAACAAGAGGCGGCAGTGGGTACGCTTAGAATTTGCGTGACATCAATGCGACACTGCTCTTTGACTTGTTCAGAGCCGGCATTATAAGCTGCCGCGCGTTAAGCTGACCACAGAAAATTCCACGGACACCTCCTTTGGAATCCTGGCCTCGTTTTGCTCGCCCAAAGTTTTCGGATCCTGGTTGCCCGTTCGCGGGCGAGGTATAGGTTTGCGTATAAGAAGAAGGAGCGTCGCAATGAATGGAATTCATCAGACATTACCCCTGGCCCGCAAGAGCGAACTCGTCACCAAAGAGGTCGCAGGCGAGCTGCTGATCTATGACCGAACCAGCGACGAAGCTCATTGCCTTAATTCGACAGCCGCACTGGTTTGGGCAAATTGCGATGGTCAAACGACGATCGCCGAGCTGGCTCGACTACTCGAAGCTGAGCTGAAAACCCCAGTGGCGGACGAAATTGTCTGGCTTGCCCTGACCCAGTTGGGAAAATCCAGTCTATTGCAGGAGCCGTGGCCCAGACGTTCAAAGATGGAACAGATCTCGCGGCGAGCCCTGGTAAAGCGACTTGGGATTGCCGCGGCGGTGACTGTACCTTTGGTCACTTCGATCGTCGCCCCGACAGCGGCCGCCGCGGCAAGTTGTCTGACCGTCAGCACCCCTTGCACTGCCGACTCCGATTGCTGCAGCAACAACTGCGCAGACAACGGCAGAGGTACGTTTAACTGTAGTTGAGCTCTGATCAAGGTGTCAGAGGCCTGCGCGTAAGCAAGGACAACGCTCGCGTCGCTCGACTCGCGATCCTACTCGAAATCTTGAAACCAGGGCGGACGGAGGGAGAAATCACTTATTTATTATTCTCCCTTTTCGCGATTTGCTCTTAGAAATGAATGACCGCGGTGTAAAAGTCATTGTAATCAGACACTGTCGCGCTGTTGTTCGGGGACAGAATGAGAGTGTGCGTACCCTGGCTAAGCTGAATCGGAATGTATGCCGGTACGACAGCTCGGTGGGTAGCGGCCCCGTTGGAGAAGATTTGTGCGGCCCCAAGTGCTTGACCGTCGAGCTGAATCGCGATGCCAATCATTTGGTTCACTTTCTGGCTCCAGACAGTCCCGTTGATTTCTAAATACATAGGTTCGTCGCCGGGGGCGTTGAAGGTAGCCGTTATAGGTAGCGGCCCCGCTTGATTAATGATTACCTGTATTGCCATTTTGATCTCCTTCCAGGGTGGAAAACCGGGAATAGGTTTGAGAGTGTTGGAACTCCGGCACGTTATCCCTTTAGCGGCAGGATTGTCAATCGAGATAGTGGTCAGTGTTCTCTGATAAGCGGTGTTCAGAGTACCGGCTTTAGTCGGGTTCTTATTAAGCGAGCAAAGGCCCAGCTGAAGTTGGTACTCTAAACACCGTGACCAACCGGTCGTGAGCGGTGCCGGGTATAACTATCGAAAAACAAAAACGTCAATTGGCTCAAAGACTGTTTCAGCATCACTGTGCACTGCGTGGGCCCACAACGCCTGCATCCCAGCATCAAAGTCTCGTTGACTCAAACTAGCCAGGACAGAGTCGGCTCCCGCTGCGAGTTTCTCTGCGTAAGCCGCGTAACTCGGCGAAATTTCCTGGGTAACAAGTTCGCCGGTTACCAAGCTGAAGGCCGCCGCCTCAAAAACCTCACGCACGAATGTGTTTGTCGGGAGGATCTCTTCAAGAATCGGCCGGCTGGCCGGGAAAAAATCAACATAAGGATACGACGAAATCCGTTCGCGAATCCCGGTGCGCACCAACGCTGTTCCCCCGCCACGCATCACTCGGTGGCATTCGCGCGCCGCGAGCGCCGGATTATCGAGGTGATGGAAAATCATCGACATGAAAATCAGATCAACCGATTTGTCCGGGAGGGGAATTGATTCTGCCCTGCCAGCCTCATATCGAATCCTACCGTCCGGCTGTTTACTTCGAGCCTGCTCCAGCATTTTTTTCGAAGGGTCAATCCCAATAACCTCCGCATCAAACCGCGCCCGCAGAGCTTCCGTAAACCGTCCCGTGCCGCAACCCAAATCCAGTATGGTTTCGACGCGCTGATCTTTCACGTGTGACGCGACCACATCCATCCAAAGGTCGAGAAACTCCGGCCCATGATCGCGACCCCGGTCATAGGTAGAGGCTATGTCAGTCGCGTCGTAATCCATGATTTCGAAGAAGCAGCGAACGACTCCCTTGGAACGTTAGAGATGCCCGACAAACTCTCCGTCATCCAGTAGGATTGCTTCAAAATCTGATGGAAGCTGTTCCAGAGCAGCGATTGCGCCTAGTACATCAATCCAACTTGTAAAAGCGTGGCCGATTCTGCTCTCCTGCTCAAGCAAATTTGCTCTGATGCTTTCGATCTCCTGTATGAAATTTCTTTTCTTCATTATGGCAAGAGGATACGATGATTCGCCGAAGGTGAGACAAGAGTCAGTCGTTACTTCTCATCCACCTTCTTCTCATCCTTGCTTTCCTTCTTCGGCACCTCAGGCGCGGTGAAGTCCGGCAGCGGATCGCCCCAGATGTAATGATTGAACCATGCCAGATTATGTTGCATCACTGCGCGCATCGATTTTGGTTTGGTGATGCCGTGGCCGAAGCCTTTGTAGACGACCATCTCGACTTTCACGCCGCGATCTTCCAGGCCCTGACGCAGTTCGTAAGCGTTGGCAATTGGCACGCGGCGATCTAGTTCACCATGCTGGATTAATGTTGGCGTCTTCGCGTTCTTAATGTAAGACATGGGAGAAGTCTTTTGATAGATCTCCGGATCGAGAGCCGGATCGTTGCCGAGATAGTTGATGGTGAAGGGCGTGATGTCGGTGTTGTAGTAGTAGGTCGACCAGTTGGAGATTCCGGCGCCAACTGAAATCGCCGCGAAGCGATCGCTTGAAGTGGTCAGGAACGCCGAGATGTAGCCGCCCTGGCTCCAGCCCATGCAGGCAACCTTGTCCTTGTCGACCCAACCTTTGCCGATTAGATAATCGACGCCGGATAGAACATCCCACGCGTCGCCGAGACCCAGGTTGCGCACGTTCAGCTTGCGAAAGGCTTCGCCGTAGCCGGCGCTGCCGCGATAGTTCACCTTGAGAATCAGCGCGCCGCGGGCGGCCCAGATGTCCGAAGGGTAGTAGCGAGAGTCGGGAGTCAGAAGCAAAGGCCGGTCAACTCCGGTTGGTCCTCCGTGAATAATGCAAAGCAAAGGATACTTCCTGGTCGCGTCAAAGTTCGCAGGTTTGATCAAGACGCCTTCGATGGTGGTTCCGTCCTGACTTTTCCACGAGATGAGTTCACGCGTGCCGAGAGTAAAGACCCGGGCTTGCTCAGTCATGTTGGTTAGTTTCTTGGGCGCGAACTTCCGGGTGTCAGAAACAAAAACTTCGTTCATGGCTGCGGGCGAGCCCGCGACAAAGGCCATTCGGTCTCCAGATCGAGTCAAAGAAAATGACCCAGCCATCAGATTATCCGGTGCTGAGATCTTTGCGATCTTACCTCCGGCCGGCTCAACGCGGAACAGATGTGAAGCCGTCCGTTGCAGTCCGGTGAAATAGATGCCGTCGGTCTTCCATTCGACCAGGCCAGGGTTCTCATCAAAGTTGTCGGTTATGGATTTGCCTTTGCCGCCTGCAGCCGGGATGACGGCCAGCCGGGAATTGCTGGCAAAATAAACCTTGTTTCCCATCGCCGAGGAAAAGACAATTTGCTTTCCGTCCGGCGAGAAGCGGGGACCGCTATCAGGTCCCGGCAAATCAACCAGTTTCTTGATCGAGTCATCACTGAGCTTGAGCAGGTATATGTCCGCAGTGACGCCCTGGATTAGGTCGGGATTCAAAGTGGCGCTGAATGCGATGCTCGACCCATCCGGCGACCAGGAGAACGAATCGACACTGAAATCCTTTTTCTTTGTGCGTTGCTTTCCCACCAGCGGGGCCTTCATTGCTTCGGCGACGTTCAGAGTCCAGAGGTGAACGTAGCTGTAGCCCTCGCGCACTACGTCGTAATCACCCAGATAGTCTTTGCGATCTTTCAAAGGCTGCGGCGTGGGTTCGGCCGCAGTATAGGCGATGGTCTGGCCATCTTCGGCCCAGGCGAAGTTACTGATCGCCGTTTCAGATTTACTTAGCTGCTGCGCCTCTCCGCCGAGCGGGCTGATCACAAAGATTTGGTTTTTGTCCTCCTGGCGGTTGCTGAGAAAGGCCAGCCATCGTCCATCCGGGGACCAGCGCGGATTAGTCGAAGATTTTTCGCCGCGCGTCAATTGAAATGTCTTGCCTGACTCGGTTTGGGCCAGCCAAATCTGATTGATGAAAGCGTCCTGCTTGAAGTCACCATAACCGACTGTATAGGCGACCCATTTTCCCGGACTTGATGGTTAACAGATCGTCGATGGTTGGGACGCGGTGCTGGGGTTGGACGGTTACCGTGAGGAAGAAGGCCATTAAGGCGGAAGAAATAAATACAACGCTTCTGTTCATTAGTTAGTCCTCTTGAGTAGTCTTCCATCTCATTAGCACCTTGCTTTAGGAGTCTGTCGGAATAATGATTTCTCTCTGCGCAGAGAACGCCCTGAGTCTCTTTTTCCCGACAGACTCCTTTAGCGAGGTGCTAATGAAATCTGAAACTCATTTCGGCCGGCGCTTCTTCGCATAGACCGCCTTAACCGTCGAGATCACGCCGCCAGGTTTCTGCGGCGCAGGTTCGCCCAACTTTCGCGACTCAGCCAACGCTTTCTTGCGCGCGCGGCGAATGTAAGCCCGAATTTCCGGTCGCTTGATATCCTCGGGCGTCTTGATCGTGATGTGACGAATCCGATTACCGGCGCCCTGCAGTATCCCTTTCGGGTCATCGAGCGTGGCGCCTTCATTGAACCCCAGATTGACGTGCTTCGCATAAACCGCGATGTGAAAGATCCCATCCCGCAAACGATCACTCGTGCCATAGCCAATCGCCACGGCGCTGTAGGCGTCGTAAATATTTTCATAGCACGGAGCCATTTCTTCCAGTACCAGCGCCCGAAGCCGCACCGCAAGATCGCGAACCTCTCGATCGTACGGCCGCAGGAACGTTAACAAAGCTGGTGGCGGAGAATATTTCACACGACTACCGCCCGTCTAATCATTTCGATTCCAATTGCTGAAATAGAAAAGCATAGATGTCTGCCGCTTGCTCGTTGCGTTGACGCTTGGTCGAGCCGAAGCCATGACCGGCGTCATAGTCAATGCGCAGGAGCACGGGCTTGTCGCTGGTTGTTGCCGCTTGCAGGCGCGCGGCCATTTTCGCTGACATCCACGGTTCGACGCGGGGGTCGTTAATGCCGGTGGTCAACAACACTGCCGGATACTTCACTCCGTCTTTCACTTTGTGGTAAGCGTCCATCGCCAGCAGAGCCTTGAAGCCTTCCTCAGTTGTAACCGAGCCAAACTCCGGAATGTTTGGGACGCCATTCGAGGTGATTTCAAATCGCAGCGCATTATTGTCACCAACCTGATCTATCGCCGCGCCGAACAAATCCGGCCGCTCGACGATCGAGTTTCCAATTAAAATGCCTCCGGCACTTCCGCCCTGACCGGCAAGATGCACCGGGCTGGTGTATTTCTCGCTAACCAGATGCTCAGCGCAGGCGATGAAGTCTTTCCAGGTATTTGGTTTGGTTTTTTCTTTCCCGGCCAGGTGCCAATCTTCGCCGTATTCGCCGCCACCGCGCACGCCCGCCAGCGCTATCACGCCGCCGCGCTCAAGCCATGGTAAGAAATTCGACGCAAAGAACGGTTCGGTGTTGACTATGCCGTACGCGCCATAGCCATTGAGCAGCGTGGGATTCGTGCCGTCCCGCTTCAGCCCTCGCCGGTAAAGAATTACCAGCGGCACCATTGTACCGTCGTAGCTCTTTACTTTTACCGACGTGGTTTCGATGCTCGACATGTCGATAGGTATGGGCGGGACGAGCGTCGAATCCATGGCGGTCTGCGTTTTAGGACTATAAGCAAAGTAAGCCGTCGACTTAGTCCACGAGGTCAAGCCGAATAAGAGTCCTTCAGTTTCCGGATCCGTCCAGCCGATAAACGCCGTGCCGTCGTATGGCAACTTGATCGCCTGCGGCGCGCCGCCCTTGTAGGCCACTCGCCAGAGCTTGCCAACTCCGCCATCGAGCGTTTGCACATAGAGCGCGTCCTTCGCCGTCCCGATAAAGGTAACCACGGCTTCACTCGCCGGAAAAACCGTATCCGCTTTTGCCAGGTCAGGCTGCGCCAGGTTGAGGTGAACCACTTTAAAGCGCGGTGTACTTCTGTAAGTGTTTAGATACAAGTCATCGCCATGGATATCGATGCCCGCGATGTCATCATCAAGTGAAGCAATCCTCCGCCAGGGAATCGGCGTCTGGCTCATCTTGTCGAGGGTCGTCACGTAGTATTCAGAATTAGGCGACACGCCGGAATTCACTACGGCGAAGACATACTTTGAATTTATCGGGACAAAAGCGAACGGCAGCGGCGTGGGTCCCAACTTGATGCTTGGATCTACTTCATAACCGAAGACGACTCTGTCCGTATCCGGATTCGCACCCAGGACGTGCAGATAAACTCGGCTCTTCTGGTAGAGATCGGTTGGCGGCGCTCCCTCGGCAAGCTTCTGCAGTCGATTGAAGAGAAACGATCGTCCATCGGGCATCCACGAGCCGGCGCCAAAGCGCGCGCGATCAATGCGCTCGCCCAGGTCACGACCAGTGCTGGTTTCGAGCACCCGCATCTCGCCGTTCTCTGAACCGCCCAGCGACACCGTGTAACAGACATACTTGCCGTCAAAGGACACACTGTAAGAATCGATTGAATACCGCTTGCCTGGAGAAGAGAGCTTATCGGGATCGATCAGCAAGCGCTCCGTGCCTTTAAAGCCATCGCGCACGTAGAGCCGGCGATCGTTTTCGCCCGGCGCCAGCCGGTAATAGAAATAAAGGTTGGCGGCGCGTTGAACTCCCGAGACACGTACCCCAGTTTCACTCAACTCCTCGAATCGTTTCAGTAACTGGGTGCGGAGCGGCAGATGGTCGAGATAAGTTCGCGCGTAATCGGCCTGGGCTTTCATCCACGCGGTCATTTCAGGACTTTTGTTATCCTCCATCCAGCGGTATGGATCGACGATCTTCTGTCCGAAATAAGTGTCGGTGACTCCGTGCACGGTTGCCTTGGGCGGCCCTTCCTGGGCCGAGGCGCCCGACGCGATCAGAAAAAGTAAGCCACCTGTAACGATGAATGCTATGAAGCGTTTCATGAATGATTCTCCTCTACTTGCGATGCTTGTGGTATTGACTTCGAGCGGACTTCAGCAACCATAGTCTCGACGTGAATCTTCGTTGTCCAGGATAGGATCCGTTAGTCGGCGCTCGAGGCCGAACATTACACGGCTTCTGGCCTTACTCAGCGCCCGGATTCTATCACTAAGCAACCAGTTCGGCGACGATTCTATTGACGTGTATCCTGGTTGTGTCGAGGAAGGGAATGCCATTGTGCTGCGGGTCGCGCAGGAGCAAGGGCAATTCAGTCCCGCCGAGGATTACGGCCTCAATCCTGTCCGTAGCTTTCATTCGGTCGACAATGGCCGTTAAGCCGTGGCGGGTCTCTGGCAGGAAGATGTTTTTGAGAAGTTCTCCGATGTACTTTTCGTGAATATAGGCTTGTTCATCGGCGCGGGGCGTGACGATCGAAATCCCGCTTTTCGAAAACACGTCAGGATAAAATTGTCCCTGCATAGTAAAGCGTGTGCCCAACAACGCCACGCGCTTCAGTCCCAGCGCCTGCGCTTCGTCACAGGCAGCTTCCACGATGCTAACGAGGGGAATTGGCGAGCGCCGGTCAAGTTCATCAAAGACGATGTGCGGAGTGTTGGCGGTCAGCACGCCAAAATCCGCGCCTGCCCGCGCCAGCTTTTCTATTTCATTGACCAGATAATCTGTGAAGGCATCGAGTTCGTTCGCCTCAACCCAGGCGAGCAAATTAGTGAGATTGACGCTGTTGATGATGATAGATGGATAACTGCCATCTGTTTGGCGCTCACGATACGCAGCGATGATCTGACGATAGTATTCAATCGTCGATTCGGGACCGATGCCCTGTCTTCACGGCTATCTCCTCATCCCTCGAAAGAGTGCGGCAGGAAGGGCATGGGAGATCTTGTCAACGGCGACTTGGCGCGGCTACCCGTTCTACTGCCTCGGTTGTCCAATCCATTCATGTCTTAGCAATCCATAAAAGTAAGCATCCTGAATCTCACCATTAATCTGCCAGCGCTCGCGCAGGACTCCTTCACGCTGAAACCCAAGCTTTTCAAGCGTTCGAATCGAAGCTGCGTTGCGGGGATCCACGTCAGCTTCGATCCGATGCAGATCAAGACTTTCAAACGCGTACTTCAGCAGCGTCATCAGCGCTTCGTTCATGTAACCATGGCCCCAATGTTCGCGGCCGAGGGCATAGCCGATCTCGGCCCGGCGATGATTGAAGTCCAGATTAAAGAGGGTGAGGCTGCCAATCAGCTGGTCGTCCGGTCGCAAGGCGATGCCCCACTTTAAGATTATGCGCCGTTTCCAGTCTTCCTGAATTTTCTTTATCAGACCGGCTGCGGCTTCGCGGTCAGCAAGCGGTGGCGTACTCCAATACCGCATTACTTCCGGGTTGGAGTAGACGGCATAGAACGCATCCGTATCCGCCTCGGAAATCCAACGGAGACAGATTCTGTTTGCTTCGATCGTGGGTAAACGTTCCCAGTGCATATTGTTTTCGCGGTGGATTGTATCACTGGATGTTGACTGCGGCGCGAAGTCTTTGCCGGTCGATGACGACTACGCGATCGTTCCCAATGGGAGATGGCTTTCTCCGGCGAGCACCCTCTAATCTGATTTCTATGTTCGGTTCGAGCGCGAGGAGCCATGCGACCAAGTCATTTGGAGTTACCAGCGGAAAAGCCATGCCCTCGCAAAAGACTTTTGAGTACGGTATTTGTGACACTGACGGATTTGCCAAGAGCGTGTCGATTACCTTCTTGCGGGCGCGTCTAGAATACTGGTGATGGAGTCTCCGCGCGAGAGGTGAAGCTGGGTCGGCGCTGGCAAAACCAAACTCGCCTTGTCCACCTAACTCCATCTCATGACGAATCTCATCCTGTATCTTGGCAATCTTGTTTTCCGCTGCTTTGAAAACCTCTACGCCCTTGGGATGGTTGGTGGCGTAGACTAGGAAATATTTGATTTGCTCTCTCTTCGGATCTAAGACCACCGCCGATGAAACATATTCGAACTCGCACAATTGCTTAAGGCTCTTGCAATACTCCCTCACGGCAGCGTCAGCTCGACCTTCTTTTGGAATCTTACGCAGAATCTCCAAAACCCCGTCCCGCCCAAATAAATTTCTGTAGCTGTTTGCTCGAGTGTCTTCATCCAGAAACCTAACAATATCCTTCGTCATTAGATTGATGACTACTTCCGAACTGCGGCCTTTTATAAAGGACTTCAATGCCTCCATCGGAATGTCCGCCCATCCTTTTGGATCTAGTAGTATGAATCTAAACGGTTTGTTTGCAGTCTGTTGGATCAGCTTATTTATTTCCGGGATGTTCTTAATAAATTCGCCTTCTATCGGATGTATCGGACATCGTTCGTCACTCTTGGCTGCTGCAAACTGCTCTAGCCTTTTGAACTGGCCCGGATCCTTCTCAACGAGGATGAGCCCAACCTTAAAGTTGCGGCCCTTCGCTTTAAGGCCCTCTTGGCATTCGCGCAATGTCTGCACCGCGACGCCGAAAGAAGAATCGGCATATTGTGGATCCCTCGTTTTCCACGGACCGGCAAAGCCGTCAACAAAAACCAATGCATCACGCCATGTGTTAATTTTGTAAACCAGTTCAGGGAGGTATCTCTGCAACAAGCGATGCTTAACGTATGCTTGCTCGCGGCCCTCGTAATCTGAGAGATCGATGTCAGGCATGAAGAGAGGATCGAGGAACACCGTCCCAAGTGGCGCCTTCCAATATCCGACCCGCGAGTTTCTTAGTAACGCGAATCATTCGTACGGGTCGTTCTTCTGTCATAGTCAGCAGTGTTGCGTTAAGAGTGTGATTTCCTAATTCGACTGGCACCCAATGACCCCATTGCTTAAAGTGAAACGCAACCTTGAATTGTTGACACTGTCTAAGCAGACTCGTTGGCCAATCGGGGTGCATAGGTCGAGAATTGGGACCGCTTTCCCCGCCAGCGATCACCCAGTCAATCGGGTGGAACCCCTCTCTCTTAAACCAGGACTCAAGATTAAGCGGCCCTAAGAGTGGTTCACAGGATAGGAATCGAACCGCCGCCGGTAGGCTTAACAAAAAGGGGAGACGCTTTTCGGCGAGGCTCTGGTTCTCAATACTTGCTCCGATCCAAACATTTGAAGGCCAACTGGTAGTCCATGGAACAATCCGAGCGACGTTTTGAGGACGCTTTGTAAGAAGAAGCCAATCAAGATTCGGCGTTTGTTCGATGAGTTCCCAAAGGCGATACCGTTGGACGTTTAGATCGGCTCGCCTTTCAAAGACATCCGCCATGCTTGCACAGAAAACGCGCTCGCGAGTCTCTGCGATTCGTGCTTCCTCATTCCATCTGAGTGGCTCGGCCCAATGGGCATCGCCGAAGAATCGACGCGGAGCTTTTGCTCCCCAAAGCTGGCGCCCCATTCGTCTTGCCCATAAGTCCGCGTAACAGTTATCACAGGCCGGAGAGACCTTGGTACAACCCCACCACGGGTTGAACGTGTGATGTGTCCATTCGATATGGGAGAAGCGTTCCCAGTGCATATGGTTTATCACAGTGTAGTTGCCGTGCGTCGCACTCAGATAGATCGCGTGGCCGGATTCCGGCTGACGCAGGCTGGATCACAATCATTCGCGCTTCGCGCTCAGTGCGGACAGGATGTCGGCGCTCCTACTGCGCGACGTCGTACTCAGGCTTAGCGACTCCCATTAGCCACTTATCGAACCAGCCGACGATGTGCTCGAGGCGTTCGATGCGATGCCAGGGCTGGCCTGAGCGCGACAGTTCATGCGACTCGTTCGGAAAGCGCACCATCACGGTTGGGACCCGGCGATACTTCAGTGCGCGAAACATCTCTTCGCCGCCCGCGCCCGGGGGCGTGCGGTAGTCGGCCTCACCCAGGATCAACATCAGAGGCGTCTTCACATTGTTGATGTAAGTAATCGGTGAACGCACTTTGTAGTCTTCAGGATCTTCGAACGGCGGCTTTCGAAACCACGTCTCCTGAAAGAGCGTGAAGTCAGCGACATACCAGAAGTCGGCCCAGTTGGCGATGTCGCGTTGCGAGACCGCCGCGGCAAAACGCGCCGTCTGCCCAATGGTCCAGTTGGTCAAAAGACCGCCACCGCTGCCGCCCGTCACGCCCATCTTCTTTTCGTCGATGTAGCCTCGCTTGAGAACTTCATCGACGCCGGCCATCAAGTCTTTATAGTCGTCACCCGGATAGTGATACTGAATGATATTGCCAAAGTCCTGTCCGTAGCTGGTGCTGCCGCGCGGATTCGGGTAGAGCACGACATAACCCTTCGCCGCCATCCACTGAAACTCATGATCAAAGACAAAGCCGTACGCTGCATGCGGCCCGCCGTGGATGTTGAGAATGAGTGGATATTTCTTATTGGCGTCAAAGTCAGGTGGCTTCTGCACCCACGCGTGAATTTTCTTACCGTCGAAGCTCTTGTACCAGATTTCTTCCGGCTCGGTAAGATTCAGTTTGGAAAACAATTCATCATTGAGATGGGTAAGTTGTTTTGGCTGGCCGCCTGGACCCTCGAGCCAGAAGATGTCACCGATTCGAGTCGGCGAGGAAATCACCAAAGCGAATTTCGTCGCGTCGGGTGTCGAGCGAAAACTGACTACCGCCTGGTTGCCGCTGGTCAGGTCGATCTCTTTCCCGCTGGTCGCATCGAAGATGCCGACGTTTGCTTTGCCTTCCTTTGCATAGACCGCGACGATGCTGTGGCCGTCAGCCCGCCAGATCGGTGGCGCATTGCCGCCGCCGCGTGGCGCGGTGTTGTCACCACCCACGCCTGAGCCAACGTCGTAATCAAAATCGCGCGTCAGATTTCGCGGTTGCGCGTTGGGTGCGAGATCCATCACCCAGAGGTCGGGTTCGGTATAAGATTGAACCGGCTTGCTCTGCGAACCGTAGAACGCGATCCGTTTGCCGTCAGGGCTGACAGAAAAAGCGCCGGTGTCCATGTCAAATGAAGTGAGCCTGGCCGGCTTACCGCCGTTGACGGAGATCGAATAGATCGTCGTCGACGGCAGTTCATAGTAAGGCTCGTCAATCTGATCTGAGGCAAAGTAAATCTGCGAGTTGTCTTTCGCCCAGGTGGCGCCCTCGTCCGAATAGCGACCACTCGTGAGTTGTTTGGGCGCGACTTTCTCGTCGCCCGTTTTTGGTGCGGTCACCACCCAAATATGGTTCGGGTGCTTTGGATCCGTGTAGCCGGCGCCGTTGAAGCGATAGACGGCCCGCGTGATTACGCGCACATCACTCTCGCGGGGTTCTTCCGGCTTCCTGGCGTCCAGAGGAGTCGGACTCGGTGAAGGTTGATTTCGCGGCGCCGCCTTTGCCAGGTCCTCAGGATTTGCGCTGTTACCAAATAAGATCATCTTGCCGTCCGGAGACCATTGCGGCCCGCCCGCTCCACGCGTCATGGTCGTAAACTGAAACGAGTCGCCTCCGGCCATCGGCAGCATAAAGAGCTGCGGCATGTCGGGCCGGCCATCTTTCTCAATCACCCGCACGAAGAGCAGGAATTTTCCGTCAGGCGACCAACGCGGCGTCGAGTCTCTGGGGCCGCTGGTCAGTTGATGCGTTTCGCCCGTGGCCGGAGAGACGCTCCAGATCGCCGTGTTGTATCCATCCTTCTTTTCATTGACTGTAACGCGCACAAACGCGACCCGCGAACCATCGGGCGAAATCTGCGTATCGCCGGCCCAGACAAAATTGAATAAGTCCTTCTCAGTAATGTTCCGCTTCTGCGCCAAAACTGGACCAGCGCACAGCGCGATAATGATAAAGACAAGCAAGAGACGAGTTCGCATTAGATTTCCTTTCGGGACGGAGTGGCAACGCAGCGGTATTCTACCGGGAATGCGTCAAACGGGGAACAGCGGAGCGGGGGCAGTAAGGCGACCGTTAGGGAGCGTTACCGTTTTATCTCATTAGCACCTGGCTTCAGCCAGGTGATCACGATTGCGGATAGAAAATGCGGAACCGTTTTCAACGGTTTCAGTCGTCGCGCCATTCGAGACCGTATCTTTTCACGAAAAGCTCAAACTCCTGAGCGAAACTCTTTTTGCGATGATGCTCTTGCTGATTTGCGATGTAGGCGGCAACCTGATCGACATGTGAATGAGATACTGAAAACGCTCCATAGCCTCGTCCCCAGGAGAACCTTCCTCGCAATAGCCGATTCTCGTTGACCCAATGAGATGAACTGCCTTTTAGTAGTTTCATCACATCTTCAATAGACTTACTTGTCGGCAAGTCGATCAATGCGTGCACATGTTCTGGATTGCAGTAATTGATCCTCATGTAAATGCTCTTCTCAACCGCGTACTGTGTAAGAAAACCAGAGGCCTTTGCCGCGGCAGGTCTCGTAAGCGTTGGCTCCCGATTTAGAGTTGTCCAGATAAGGTGTAACCAACAGCGAGAGTAGGAATGTCGTGACATGGTAGGGAGTCCTTTCAATTGCTTCAACGAACTATTTGAAACCTACCACACACCGCAAGTGCGATTTGTTGCATGGAAATGAAACCGTTGAAACGGTTTCGGCCTTTGTTCGTGCGACGATCACCTGGCTGAAGCCAGGTGCTAATGAGATCGGCAGGCGGGTTCAATCCGGAAGGTCTTTCGCCGTCTTGGCGCAAGTGCTGTTTCTTGCATTGGAATGGAAACCGTTTGAAACGGTTTCGTTTCTCACCCTTTCCGTGGTCACCTGGCTGAAGCCAGGTGCTGATGAGATGGGCGCGCGGACAATCCGAGAGGCCGTTCGCTGATTGACGCGATCCGATCCTAATTCGGACACTTCGGATCCATATCGACAATCACGATAGACAAGGCCGCCAATTTGTTTTGCTTCAAAAGTTGATTTAAGCTCGGCACCGTCTCGCTATTAATCCTTCGCCAACGCACCAGATCATTCTTCAAAGCTACACAAGAAGGCGTGGCATTCTCGATTATTGATCTTGCCGGACGGATATCACCGCTTTGAATCATGGTCACGAAGCGCGCCACGTCCCGGTTGACCGCGCCAAAGCCGGGAGCGGTATTCGTTCCGTCTTGAATCTCGCCAAGTTCTTTGTCGAGCCTCTGTAACGCGTCGCTCAATTCCTTTGTCTGTGGACTCGCGGTCAGGCTCTTCTGATCGGCAAGCAATGCCGCCCTTAGAACCCCGGCTTCGTTGTAAGAGTGATAGCTGCTATCCATCCACGCATCAATCATCCTGGCGACATCGAGTTGCTCTGCCAGGTCAGCTTGAGAGACATGGACGCGGGGATCGAGCGTAACTGTCAAAAGTTGACGGTAGGTCTTGCCGTCAACTGTCAGAATAACTTCGTATGTGCCGGGCACTACCAATGGCCCGGGCGGTTGATTCACCGGCGTTTTGCCGGCGACGGCATGATCGGGAAGCGTGTATTCGACATAGTCGATGTGTCTGCCGCGAAAGTTATAAGTCAGCGTATTCGGCGCCGGCCATTGCATATTCCAAACAACTCGATTTAGCCCTTCGCCATTCGACAGCACGGTAGGCGTTTCAAACCAGTAATCGGGGACGTTTCGCGGGCGGTTGTCCGACATCGGAGAGGCATTCGTATACCGGCTGACAACTTTCCCCTGCGGATCGCGAATCTCGAGCGCGACCCGCGAGGCCACGTGTTTTTGATAATAGTAAATGATCGCGCCGTCCGGCGGATTCTCTCCGGCTGCCACGTCAGCAGACAGCGGTGTGTCCGGGTGATTGTCCCAACGCGTGCGCACAGCAGTTGCCGGCTTGAACAAGAAAGCATTCTCACTGGTCATTTGCGCGCCGGCTTGCCGCAACGGCGACAGGTCATCCAGGATCCAAAGTCCGCGTCCATAGGTCGCGACGACCAAATCGCTTCCATGAACATTCAGATCGCGGACGGAGGTTGTCGGCAAATTGAACTGCAAAGATTGCCAGTGATCGCCGCCGTCAAAAGAAACGTACACGCCCGTTTCGGTGCCGGCGTAAACCAATCCTTTGCGCGCCGGATCTTCACGCACTACCCGCGCGATGGCTGTGTCGGGTAAACCATTGACGATCTTCTGCCAGCTCTTGCCGGCGTCATGAGTGCGGAAGATGTTGGGGTGCGTATCGCCGAAGGCCGCAGCTATGACATACGCGGTTTCCGGGTCAA
>WNFL01293623.1_pt1 | contig 16086 bp, 14 predicted proteins | sample 5400361 | NCBI WGS metagenome assembly WNFL01 (sample SAMN13153351, study PRJNA577476) | soil metagenome | isolation source: 40 cm soil on Douglas fir-dominated hillslope | place: USA:California | collected 2013-09-17
CTTTGTACTTGCGTCAAATAACAGCATCGACGAAAGAATGGATGCCAGATAACCGAAAACATAAAGCGCGTTCGTGAAAGATAGAATCTCAGGCAGTTCGGTAGATGGCTCAAAGAATTTTTTCAATCCTGTTCGAACAAGCCAAATCAACAAAGCCAGCCCGATAATGGATAAAACAATCGTAAAGAAATTTGGAGTTTTGATCAGAAGACGTCGCCACGGTTCGAGAGGCACAAGAAATTCGGAAAAATTGTGGATGCCTGTCTGAATATTCTCAGATGTCAGCGCGTGATAGACCAGCCTGCGATTGGTGGCATTATCCGCGACAAGTTGGTTACGAATACTCCAACCAAGTAAAAATGGAATAAAGCTTGCAAGAAAAATTCCCCAGCTGGTTAATCTCTTTTTCCAGCTATCGTGAAGCAGAATCAATGCCAGCAGGAACGTCGCAAGCAGGGCCAGTCCGGCATAACGCGTAAGATAGGCGCACGCAACACAACAGCCAGTGAGAATCAGCCAGATATTTTTTTCCTGTCCAAAATACTGTGAAAATGCCAGGAACGCAGCGAGGCTGAAAAAGATGTACAACGCCTCACTCATGGCCGCTGCATGAACACGCAATAGAGACGCGTTAAGGACGAAGAACAAAGCAAGGACAATCCCCGCAACCTGAGATTTGGTCATGCGCCAGCCGATAAGGCCAAGTAAAAATGTATTCATACCGAACAAAAGCGCATTGACGAAACGCGCGCCGCGCAGCGGGTCGAGGCCGCTTAGGCCGATCAGTGCAAGAAGGGACGAAAAACCGGGAGGAAAGTGTGTTACGGGGCCATTACTTGCAAGCCATGCTTCGCGATATCCATCCCCATGTATCAAGCTGCGTGCACCGGCAATATATGCAATCGAGTCGTCTGAGAGGCCAAGGCCTTGCGGAGTCGCATACAGGACAAGAAATATTCCAAATATAGCGAGCAGGCCAAACGTTAAGAAAGAAGTATTACGTGCGTTCATAAGCAGCGAGAGGGAGTCACTTTGCAAAGTGACTCCCTCCTTATCATACTATTTTACGGGCAGAAGGTAGCCCTGATCCTCAAGATACCCGACGATAGTGCGTGCGTTGTCTTCGGGAGTCGCGCCGTATCCTTTGAGCGTGATTTCTGGATTGATAGGTGGTTCGTACGGATCATCCACACCTGTGAAGCCCATGGGCTTTCCATCCTGCATCGCCTGGCGTGCCTTGGCATACAAACCCTTTACGTCGCGCTCCTCACATACTTCAACGGGTGTATCCATGTAAGCTTCAATGAAATTCTCCCCCACCATTTTGCGCGCTTCTTCGCGGGTCGCGCGATACGGGCTGATCGCTGCGCAAATGATCGCGCCGCCGGCATGTGCGATCTCGCCGGCAACAAAACCAATCCGCATGATATTGGTATCGCGATCTTCCTTGCTGAAACCAAGTCCCTTTGAAAGGTGTGTGCGAACAACATCGCCATCGAGGATTGCAGTCTCGCGCCCGCGCTCGAGCAATAGCGAGGTAAGCACTTGTGTAGTCGCAGATTTACCTGAACCACTTAGGCCTGTGAACCAAATGCAAAAGCCCTGTTTGTGTCGCGGCGGATACATCTCGCGCAGGATCTCTGCTGTTTCCTGACGCGTGAACCACTCAGGTAGCAATTTGCCTTTAACAAGATAATCATCGCGCACTTGAGTTCCGGAGATGTTAAGCGTCTTGGCGCCCTTCGGCACATCCTTCTCTTCCACGTAACGATCTTCATCAGGAAGATAGACAAGCATCTCGAAGGGGACCATCTTGACACCGATATCAGATTCATATTTCGTCATGAATTCCTGCGCCTCATATGGACCGTAGAACGGCTTGCCCGTGGAATCGTTTCCCGGCCCTGCATGATCGCGTCCAATAACAAAATGATTCGCGCCATGATTACGGCGAATGATTGCATGCAGAATGGCTTCCTTCGGTCCGGCCATTCGCATGGCAAGCGGCAGGAGGCTAAGCATTGTGTTGTTCTTATCGTAATGATTATCGACCAATGCTTTGTATGTACGAACGCGCGTATAGTGATCCACATCGCCGGGCTTCGTCATACCTACTGTCGGATGAACCAGCAACGAGCCTTTCACTGCAGCTGCAGCGCGCTTGGTCAATTCTTCATGAATACGATGCAAAGGATTGCGCGTCTGGAATGCGACAACATTATCGTGCCCCATCGCTTCGAGCTTTTCACGTACCTGTGCAGGTGTGAAACGTAAATTTACAAAATCATAATATTTGGGAAGGTTAACAACTTTCATTGGGCCGGAAATACAAACCTTATTCCAGCGTGCTATTTCAGAAACCATCGGGTGCTTGGAATCTGTAGAACCATATGCCAGCGCGGCCTCTGTCTCAGCATCCCAATGATAGACTTCGTCGAGAGTCATCACTGCGATCACATCGAAATTCGCGTTGCGCAAGGCAAGCTCTTCGCCAACGGTCGGCAATTCTTTGGGGTCAGCAGTCAGGGTGATCGGAAGCGGCCAGAGGGTTCCGTCCGCCAGGCGCATTTCATGGAGCACGCGTTCATAATCTGCCTTGCCCATGAAAGTTGTCAAAGGTGAAAAACCACCGGTTGCGATCAATTCCAGGTCGCACAGGTTGCGCATGGTGATCTTGATCGAAGGAAGCTTTGCGGCGCGGGCGAGCACTTCCTCGCGCTCTTTGCCAGTCACCACAAGGTTGACCAGTTTTCCACCATAAGGGGTAATGAGTTTTGCTTTTGCCATTGTTACTCCATGAAGAATTTTGTTGCGTGTAACGTCGGTTTTAGCCAACGGTTTTTCAAACACAAGCGCCCATTATACTCCAAAATTCAGCCGGTGAATTTTGGAGTTCTTTACGCTCATTTTTGCAATTAGAAACAAAAAAGTTGATTAACCTGCGCCCAGGTCGACGAATCCAGGGACATTCCGGTCAGGATATGGCAAACCTGTTGAGTAACTCCTGGATCTGAACTCACAAAAGAAGCGAGCTCTTTCAAACGAGCGGTATTACCAAAATAAGCATAAGCCTGCAGGAAGGGCATCCATTCAATTAGGTCCTTCGCGGAATAACCAAGGGAATGCGCTTCCTCTCCCAATCGGAGTACGTCATGCCATTCACCCATTTCACGAGCGTAGGCAGCTTTTTCGTAGTAGTAGCACCATCCATAAATAGGTTCGCTGCCAAATGGAATCACAGGAGGAGTGTGGAAAGCTTCGCCGAGCATGATATGTTCGGTTTCAGAGTATGGCGCCATCGCAACCACGCGGGCATCCTCCGCAGAGGATAGTTCCACTTGATTGAAATCCATCACTTGCACGCAAGAAAGTGGAGTTGGTTGCGTAAGGATCAGAATATTACGATAATTTGGGTAGGTAACGATACTGCGGCGATCGGAATATTCCTGACGCGTGCGCGTCAGAACTTTCGAGACTGTTTCTTGATTCAAAAGTGCAGCATAAATCGCTGGTTGAATATAGCTCTGATTATTAGATTCTGGATAATAAATCAGATTGGCAGGACCCCATGTAAAATAATCCTCCTCTGCCACCACTGAGTAATGTGTGATCACAGTTGTCCCTGCTCCCAATTGTGGAATACGCCAGCTCACCTGCCACCAGAAATTACGGGTGGCATCTGATTCGCGGGAATGCGCCAAACCATTGGCATAATGAGTAAGAGATGCAATACAGATCAATAAACAAAAGAGCATATATCGCAATCGAGCAACAGGAATATAACTTAATACAACAGGCCACAACAGCGCGGCACCCACGGATGCAATCAGCGTATAGCGCGAGAAGCTTTTGAAGTCAACCGTACGACCCACCAAGACAACCGGCAACAGCCCAAACACAATCGATCCAAGTCCGATCCAGATCAACTCCCGCCTCCAACTGGCCTCATCCTGCGGTTTCATTTCCCCGAGCCTTTGAATTAATTTATGAACAATCGATAACACGACCAGGAGTAATATGGCGATTCCATACCCGATCATCCACTCCTGATTACTTGTTCCATAACTCAAGCGCCTCAGCGGAATATCCCATGCCCGGATGAAGACATCCAAAAAATCGTTACAGAGCGTGGACAATAACTTAATAACAAATGAAATGGGAGCCGCCCGTAGACCACCAAGTTGTAGATCAATATCTGTTGCGCCTCTTTCGCTCTTAAAAAAGAAAAGCCTCCATACCAAAAATAATCCGGGGATAAAAACCACCGGAAGGGCCCATTGGAAGAACCGAACTACCCGCTCCCATATTGTTCCCTTAAGCCGCCAGGAGAGCAACAGCACAACAGCAAACCGGAAGAATTCCAGCCCGATATACCATTCGATCTGACCCAGATAAAACCAGCCGAGCAAAATTGAAGGAATGTAAAATATAGTCTTTCCCTGCCATGTATTTGATTGAATTGCCTTGACCGTCAAAGCGATGGAAAGCATCCCTGCGGCCAGCCCAACCAAATGGCATAGATAATCGATTGCATTCGGCTGGGAGAGAAATCCGGGATAAATCAAGAAGAGCAGCGACATCCATAAATTCATACGGCGTCTCTGCGGCCAAAGCAGGTTGAGAATCCACAAGAAGAACAGGCCGCTGATCAATCGAAACAGGTAGGCGCTCAGGTTGTAATAAAGCGGATTGGCCCCAAAAAGACTGTACGCTGGGATCATAACCAGCGCGCGCAAAGGGCGGTCTATGCTGAAGATGCTCCAGAATACCGCCGGCCCATTTGCACCGGCCGCGTACATTAGATACCAATCGTCATTGAAATATGCGAAACGACCGATGAAAGGCAAATAGACTGCAGCCGACACAAACGACAGCAGGAAAATCATCAGCAACTTGTTAGACCTTTCAGTTTTCAGCGCAAGGCCTACTTGGTGGAATATCTTCATCATGAATCCGTTGGGTCGAGCCGCAACATTAACAGCCGATTTTTCGTTAATTTCGTTAACCGTTCATAAACCAATTTGCGCCGTACAGATTGATCACAATACTCAATATTAAAAGTAATATGAAATGCCAGGGAACTTTTTTGCCGAAACCTACAGCCAGCATTGCAATTAATGGCACGATTGCATCCAGAATATAACGATAACCAAATTGATCTTTCCCGGTATTATGATAAAGGATAAGCAGGACAAAATTAAGCAATACTGCAATCCATGCACCTAGGATCCACCACTTGAATTCATAACGATGAAAAAGATAGATTAATGGAGGGGTGGCTAGAAACATGCTCATGCCTGCCCCTGAAGGCAGGATCGGCCATTGTGTACCCCAATATAATTCAGGCAAGTACAAGAACATCACTCGAAGATTGTATACAATGTAATGCGCTGAAAACAAACCATAGGTTTGAGCATTTTGAACAATGTCAGGGTCGCCATTGATCGTCACATACCCAAAATCCAAGAGGTTGTCAAAGCGCAAGTAATTGTATAGTAACAATCCAGCAATAGCAACTCCAATCGGAAGAGCTGATTTAATCGACCAGGCCAGCATTTGCTTGAAATCAAGATTTCCCTGCTTCTCGCTTGTGATTTGCATGGCAATTGCAAATACAAAAGGCCAGCTCAGTAAGCCATTTGGACGTGTTGCAACGGCTAAACCGATACAAATCCCAACAACCCATGGCGACCATGATTTGAGGGCAGCCAGTGTTGCAAAAGCCAAAAGAGTGACAGTAAGAATTTGACTCACAAACCACATACGGCCGCTGAGGCCCACCCAAAGATGAGGAGTCCCGAAAGCGAAGAGTACAACCAGCCAAAAAATACTACCCTGCGAAAGCTTAATCCACTGGCGCCGGGCAAGTTGATCAAGAATCAGAAAAATAAGCGCGCTATTAACAGCGCTCAAAAACATGGAGAGATCGGCCGTATTAATATTATTGCCCCCGACAAGATAGGCAATCGGCATCATCAAAATGGCCGGTAAAGGCGGATTGGGTACATACCACTTCCCGTTATACAATGTTAGATCATGAGTATAAGGCGGGTTGCTTAAATACAAATTCCCTTTAAGAAATTCCTCTGCAAGCAAATTCCAATAAGAGTATCTTGTCTTATTTATCCATCCAATCCATATCGCAATGCGCTCATACAAGACAAATGTGAATAGAATGATGCACGCTGTGGTCAGGATTTTATCCAAAAACGAGAGAACGCTTTTCTCGTAAATTTTTTCGGCATAGAGAGTTCTAAGAAGAATAATGGAAAGGGAGCTCACCAAAAACAGCCAAACAATCGGGCTGATCAACCTCACACGGATGGATTCAAGGAAACCAAGTGAGAAAGGAATTGGTGGAATAGTCAACAGTAACAGCATTCCCGTCAGAAAAGCCATGATATAAAACATAATCAGCATCAAAACAATTTTTTCGAAAACGAGCGCGGTTATTTCGTTTTCGATGCGACCCAACCACACACGACCTTCAACAGCAGAGAGAATAAAGGCGCCTATATTTACAAACAACAAGAATAAAAACAAAATACCTATTGCAAATCTGGTACGAGACAGACCAAACAGGAATTGCTCTTTTACTTCTGAGGGTGGGTATAGAAAAACAACAAGCAAAATGATCCCTGCAATTGACGTAAGGCCCAGAAACATCTTAACAATTTGTCTTGGTTGATTTTCGAATCGTCTAAAAATTTTATTCATCTTTACCTGAAGCAAGATTAACGATGCTACCCATGCTATTAGACTCCTGAATCGCATGCACAAGCTGTTGAACTTTGATCCCGTCATTCAATGTACAAGACGGCTCAGCCTGCCCATGGACAACTGACACAAAATGCTTCATTTGCTCCATAAACATGACGTTGCGTTCCCACCTGGCCGGTAGCGGATATGCCTCCCAATCTTTTTTCTCAGCCCGGTAGATCCTTGTCGCACCATCTGATAGATCCCATTGCAGTGAGCCTTGCGTGCCGATAATTTCAAAATGATGGGACGGCGGCTGCTGGTTGTAATCCAGATGCAGACTGCCTAGTGCGCCGCTCTCGAAACGTACACCAATCTTGGCTGTATCATCCACATCGATTTCAAGGTCGCTGAGTTTGGCAAGAAATCCCCATACAGACTCTACCCTGCCCACCAGCCATGGAAGATAATCCAGTGCGTGACATTGCGTAAGCAGCACGCCACCGCCCATATCGGCGCGCGCCGCGTAACCTTTGCGATAATCCTCCCACGGATGCCAGGCCGGCAGATATTCCCCGAAATGCACATGCGCAGAGATAAGACGTCCGATTTCACCATCGGCAATCAATTGTTTTGCACGAAGCAGCCCGGGATGAAAACGGAACTGGAATCCAACCAGCACTTTCGATCCGCTTTTCTTCACAGCAGCTTCCAGTTGATCTAACCTTTCAGTTGAATGTGAGATCGGCTTTTCAAGCAAAATTGTGCAGCCTGCTTCGGCAGCCGGGATGGCGACGTCCAAATGCAATGCAGTTGGATTTGCAACGATGATCGCATCTGGTTTATGTTTCTTAAGGGCCGCTTGCAAATCAGTTTCCTGAGGAAAAGAGGATAATTCCTCTTCAGGCAACGTTGCCTTGCGCGTGCGAACCAGGACAATATCCTTTTCACCCAAAGCGATCAGGTTGCGCATATGACGACGGCCGATAGAGCCCAAGCCGGCGATCAAAAATTTCATGGTTCATCGCCAGCTGCTCTGTTGGAATTCCCAGACCCCAAACAGATGAGATATGACCAAATCACCAATTCAAATCCTTCTCGTATTTCCACTTGATGAGCATCTCCCCAGCAACTTCCTTGAACACAGATTTATCGCTGGGGGTAAAGAGACGTTCCCAGTTCCCAGCATTTCCTTTCGGAAGGAAGGACGCAATTCCTTCATTGCGTTTGGCCTGCCACGCCTCATCCGGGTTAGAGGACATTTCGACTTTTATCTTCTTCTCAAGAGACTTATCAACCTTTTTTACACCCAGGAATTTCCACAGGCGCGTCATCTCTTTGAATGGATCGTTCAACAAATCCTCATAACGCAAACCGAAATAATTCTTACGAAACAGCCTGCGCCCCTCACCTTCGGTTTCTTTTAAATTAGTGGCCCAGCCCCTGGCGACCCGACGAATGATATTTTCGGTAAAGATCGAACGACGCCCATCAGTGAAAGGAGTTGCATCAAACTTGAGATCTGAGACGATACGTCTATCTTCTGCGCTCAAAAACTTTGACTCCTCCACGAAATTTCGGAAGCGCTCCGAGATCAATACGTCGCGTCCATCGCGGACGATATATACCAACTTTCCATCCGGATAAACGGCGTGCATATCGCGCACAGCCTGCCCGTGGATCGTGGACGAAGGACTCTTGTCCCCCACAATGCGCTTGCCTTCACGCGCGGCGTCGCGCTCCATGATGAAATCTGCCGAGGCACGCAGAATAAGTGGGGATAAATCACCTGCTTGATTCCAGCGATTGGATTTGCGCGTCAGCCATTCTTCCATCTCGGCTGAATCCACCATAGACTTGAGCAGAGGCCGGCGTGTAAAAAAATGAGCCTGATAATTACAATATACTTCGGGATGCAAACGTACGAGTCGCATGAGAAGGGTAGTGCCTGAACGAGCATGACCGAAGATAAAGAACTTCGCGCGCGGAAAGAACTGCTTGATCTCTGCAACTTCTTTGGCCGTAATCGACGGGATTGGATTGCGTTGATTCTTTCTAGAATCCCCTTTGAGCAGAATACGGATGGCGCTTTTAATGCGAGAGAGCATTCTATAGAATCTCCGGATCATCTCTTCCAATTCAACATCACCAACCCAGCCAAGCAAACCAAAATCCCAAAGACATTGATCCAATTCAATTTATCTTTGAAAACAAAAATTGCCACTGGGACGAGGATCAGCGAGGCAACTACATTGGTTAATACAGCAGCAATTCCAAGATTCCAGCCTGTGCGATAAACAAGCAGGAAACCGAATTCGATCCCAACGATGGCAACGGCGAGCAGAAAACTTGCCCAGTTAAGTTGCTTTAATTCGGAAACGAAGCCATTTTGGGCGGGGAAAAGAAGCGTAGCCACCAGCGTAATCCCAAGCGCGACTGAGTACGTCACCACAAGGGAAGTCGCAAAATTTATATTGGACGGTACACTCTTGGCGCTGAAGTGATAGAGCGCGCTCGAAAGGATTGCCAAAGTGATCGAGAAATAAAAGAGGAACATATTTTTCTGTCCAGCCATACTGTGCATCCCAATATTATGAGGAGGGCGAAGTCCTCAAAGAACCTCGCCCAATATACTACAAGAAATTGATATTCACATTCTCTAGTGAAAAGAGACTACTTCAGTGCTTATCCAAATCGCGGGCGTTTTGCCCGGATCATTTACACATAAAAGATCGATTGTCTGGGCCGTTGAAGGTTGTTTTCCGGTAACCCAGCCATATGCCCAATAACATCCTGACAGCACAGTCTCAACCTGCTCGGCAAATGTTCCAAGCACGTAACTGTAGGTGACGCACTCGCCCTGTGCATTGGGGCTATTCATTCCAAAAGAAAGATTGACGTTGCCGCCGGATTTATTGACGAATTTGACCTGTACAAGGCTTCCCTGGGGTTTAACAGGCGGCGGTTGATTACAAGCGTCGGCGGCAGAGGTAGCCGGCACGGGAGTCTGAAGAATGGGGGCCAAGGTTGGGAGCGGTGTGAAGGTGGGTAAGGGTGTTGCGGTTGGCGGAATTGGCGTTGCGGTATTTGTGGGTATCGCAGCCTGCGTCTGGGTGATCGCGATCCATGCATCTGCCACTGCAGTATTTGCGATATCTGCAGGGCTCAAAGTAGGTTCAGGCGCGGGACCACAGGCGGCGATGGTAAGGATCATTAGGATCGATACTAGATAGAGGAATTTCTTGGTCATTTGTTCTCCAGTGCCTATTTTTACCACAAAGAGCGAAAGTTTTTGGGACGCGGATTACGCGAGCGAGCGCAGATTTCCTTTTAATTTCCGTGTGGGCCCGTGAAATCCGTATACAAAGAATCATTTCTCCAATACTTTTAGTATGAACTCCGCCGTGCGTTTGCCAGATGTTCCATCTGTGAACGTGATTTCATCTTCAACAAATTTACGGCGTTCTTCAGAATCAACGGATCTATCTTTTAAGTACATATTTAGCGCTTCGCGCAATTCGTTTTCATTTGTCGTGACTCGTCCTGCCTGGGCATCGCGGAAACGTTTGTGGGTGGGCCAATCACCGATCTCTTTCAGCGATAAAGAGAACTTTCCTTTTTTATTCCAACCACCAGGAGTATCGATCGTCGCGGCGATCATCGGCGTATCGTGGACAGCGGTTTCAACCAGCATGGTCGAGTAGACGGTCACCACCACATTCGAATGCGCCATCATGGATGACTTCTCGTCCATGTCTTCGCCGCCGTAGTAGCCGAGTGAGCCGCCCAGCGCCACAGGCTGAACGACATGCACATTGGGATATTTCTTCTCCAAGTCAAACACGCGTGCGCGTTCGTCTGCAAAGATCTTCGGCTTGTCCTGAAAGTGACTTGGGTGCAAGCGGATCAATAACTGCGAAGGCTCTGATAGTGAATCGGATGAAACCAATTTCGCCAACGCTTCAATGTTTGGAAAGTTTGGCGCAAAGTGAACAAAACTGCTGGCGTACGAGATCAACTTACGCTTTGGGTCAAGCCCGTGCAGTTTGAAATAGTCGTCGCGCGGCATGAGCCACTGCTTGCGGAAATATCCATCATATGAGGGGATGCCACCCACATGCACATGCTCGGGGTTCCAATCTGAACCTTTAACGAGTTCTTCTTTTTGCAACTCAGACCAGCACGCCGCCCGCTGCACGTCTGCGCCTGAAACGTTGTACGAGGATGAATTATCCCAGCCAACAATAACGGTCATGTTTGGGATCCCGCGTCGGGCAGATTCACGCAGAAGGTAACGGTCTATACGCCAGCCTGGAGTCGAAGCGATAACCATGTCGGGTTGGTATTTATCAAATAGATCAGTGTACAGACCCGGGGTAGGCGTGAATCGGTTCTGCATCCGAATCAAAAATCTGCGGGCGAAGGAAAAATTCCGCAGGAGCAGAATCATCAGCGCGGAGGGAAGCCAAATGCCCAAACGGAATTTCCAACCATTCTCCGCCCAGACTTCCCAGATGTGGCTGTCCATGGCTTCGGTGTTGATGCGGCGCGAGCCGCCGACGCGGCGCAGGTAGGCGAGGAGCCACTGCCAGCGCGGGCTGACTTTGCGGGCGTAGTCGTTGGCTTGTTTGAGGCGTAAGCCTTCGAAGATAAGATGCGGTTGTGCAAATCGCTGTGATATTTTTTCTTTGGTCTCATCGTCGGTGAGGACGACGACTTCAACACCTGCAGCAAGCAGCGTTGGGACAACGTCGCTTTGCAGGAAGTAGATGATTGCCATGCCGTGGTCGGCGGAGATGAAGATTCGTTTGGACACTACAATTCTTTCTTAACGGTGAATTAATTCTTTTTAGGGAATGATGGATTACCCATCAAATCGAATCATATATGCGATTCTCGATTCACTGGAATACAGCAAATCGTAAAGGTGCCCATCCGGCGCTCGCTGATTGCTACGAAAGAGTTCAGCTTCTTTCAATAATTCAGGATTCCACCAATAAGGCGGCGGCTTCGAGATGATCAGAGGAAACTCATGCACCATGCCCTGTGATTCAAGGTGCAATTCAGATACCAGGAAAATAATCGCTGCTGGCGTCGTGGAAAACCGATAAAGCTCCCAGTTATCCATGAAGTTATTGTATGAATAATGGTGCGCGTCTGTGAGTGGATATGTATCAGGCAGGTAGACACGTATTTCTGAGGAACCATCAAAAGATGGAAAATCAATATATCGTGAATATGCTATTAATCCGCAGAGCAGGCAAATAAAAAGACTCAACCCAATCATGGATGGGATGTTACGATTCCCAGCCAATGGTTTCTTATGAATTGCCATGCCGTGGTCGGCGGAGGTGAAGATACGTTTGGACATTGCGATTCTTTCTTAACTGGAGGTAACTCTGTAGCGAAGAAAATTATTCTCGCTTTACGTTTCACTAAAAATGAGCTGGCGATAGATCCATAGGATGGTCGACAATCCTTTCCTTGAAACATTTACCATGACAAAACCAAACTTGCCATTTTCCGTTTGTAGTTTCAACTGTTATGCGACACGGGTCGATATTCGTAGGCAAAATATCCTCCCCACAAAAACAACAAGGGCCAAAATGTACTTCAGCTTCTTTTGATTGTTCTTCCATATTTTCAACCTATTAACAGGGATTACTTCGTTGGGCTAATGTCCGCTTCGCCATGACACGACTATGAATAATACCAACTAAAAATCTTGTTATACACCGCCATCAAAATCTTCTTGATAAGCCCAATTTCCAATACTCGCTTCCCAAACGAGACGGGTTTCTTCTTCCCCGCATCTTTCAACTCCCCCCGCAAATACCCCAGCGTATTGGACATATTCATCGCCAGCGGGTCGGAGACCATTAGGCGCAGCAGGCCTGCGTCGTTCATGCGCTTGTCTAATTGGCGGACCTGGCCCATGGGCTTGTCCATGTCAAAGGGCAGGAACTGCTGGAGCATGGATTTGTACGCCGTGAACTGCCAGTGCGAGGCGCCTGCGAAGGCAACTATAGGTTTGTTTGGCGATGACGGAGATTGCTTCGCCCCTATCGGGGCTCGCAATGACGGGTCGTAGGTTATTCTCCAGTCTCTAGTCTCTCCATAAACTTTTTTATTCTCTTCTTCGGTTTGTCCGAGTGAGAGGTTGAATTCAAGGAAAGTCTCCCACGGGATAAATTGACCTTCTGCGAGCGTCGCGTTTTCGCGTGCCCACTTGAGAGTCGATTCATAAAACTCAGGTGGCGTGCGGAAGGGACGTGCGGTCACCATGCCAACATTCGGAAAGGTTTCGAGAATTTCCACGGAACGCGAGAGCCATTTTGGGGAGAATAAAACATCCGCATCGGTATATGCAATGATCTCGCCGGGCGCGCCGGTCAGCATCACATTCCATGCACCACCTTTGCCCATATTCTTTTCGCACAGAATCAAATATTGGATCCGTCCCTCTTCTTTTTCATTGACAAGATACTCTCGCACTTCTTCACATGAACCATTGTCGAAGACCATCAGATCAAACGATAGACCTGCATCCTTGCGCATGGATTCGAGCGAGACTTTCAACACGTCGAGGGTCTCGGCATAGAATCCGCTTAAGAAGGGGATGTAGTTGAGCAACGCAACCGTGATCCGTTCCGGGCGGGCTACGTCTTTGACGAACTTGGCGGGGTTTTGGCCTTTACGCATTTATTGTCCTTGTAGGGACAGGATATTCCTGCCCTGGGCGACAAGACGTCGCCCCTACATTATTTATATTTAAATAATTTCTGAAATCTCTTCTTCCATCTCTTCGGACGAGCGACATTCTCGATCATATCTTCAGGCAAGAAAAAGAAAATCGCACGAAGGAATAACTCCACACCACGCATAAGGCGCAGGTAGGTCATCTTTGGGCGGGCAAGTTTACCACCAACCAGGCGATGGGTTGAGTCCAAGATCGTGTAACGTATGTTTGCCTGTCCGCCTGCGAGGCGGATGTTCTCACTCGAATCAGGATGGTCGTAATGAGCTTTTGCCCCGGGAAGATGTGAGTAATCATGGTTTTGGTGCACGATCATTATTGAAGGTGTAGCGTCGATCACCGGCCAGTTTTCCTTGCGAGCTTTGTAGATCATCCAATTATCCCAGCCCGCGCGGCCGATGGCGAAATCAGGAGCATCAGGATAAGAAGACAGAGGGAATAGGAAAAAGTCACTTCCGGAAGGTTTATGGAGTTCACCTCGAGTTTTAACTTGTTCACGAAGGCGAGATTCCCAACCTTCGGCAAATTCAGCTGCCTGAGTAATATCCAAATCCCAGCGCTGGCTGAGCAGCACGAAATCTTGAATCTGTTTTTCAAGAAGCAAGTTCCTGGATTCCAAAGCCACCCTGGCAAAATCGGGCATGAGGATCATATCCGCGTTGATGATGCAGAGCAACTCACTTTTAGCGTTTTCACGTGCCAGTTGGAACATGGAGGAGATCAACGGCGTTCCATTGTCATTGCAGGCCACATCTCGCAGATGTTTGACGCCGAGATCCTTTGCAGCTTGCGCAATTCCATCTTCTTCGCCGAGCAAGATGACTTCAACATTGGGAAGCAGAGTCCAGGATTTGATCGCGTTGCGCTGGATTATTGCAATATGAGGATCGGTAAAAGGCTTGGGAGCGGAGAAAAGAGTGATGAGAGGCATAAAAATAGTCTGAAAGTTAGAGTAGAACGTTTGAACGTTCTAACGTTTCAATGCCCTCTTATCGATATCTTTCAACGTCTTATGCTTGACGCCTGCATTGATTTCCATCAATTTAGGTTCATTATGAACGAGATCAAGCACTTCCTTCCACGAAAAATCGTCGCGGCCATTGAATCGAGAATACACCTCTCGCATGAACTCCAAATCTTCAGGAGTATCTACTGTCCAGCGATAATCTCCGAAGTCAATGGTGTGATTCAATAAAGCGACTTTAAATTCGCGTGGTGAAACACCTTCCGAAAGCTGGCGGCTGACGGCTGAAAGCTGCACTCCTTCATAAAAATAGGGCATGGCATGTTCGCGGTGCTGGGGTTCTTTTGCTTCTTTCCACGCTTTCCCCAGGACCTTGAACGTACAGGCCTCAACATCCAGGCCAATGGGATACGTCCGAGGCCAGGGTGGAGGCAGGCGATTGCAGACAAAATCATATTCGCCATTGAGCAAAGTGTTCACCACTTCATCGATCAACGCGGGATCAATGACCGGGCAATCGGCCGTAATACGAACAACCACATCGGCCCTGGCCGGCTTTGCGGCTTGATAATAACGATCCAACACATCGAATTGACTTCCACGAGTAAAGGGGATTCCGCTGAAGTCACAATATTCTGCGTTTCGGTAACCGAGGCAGACCGTGAGGTCCGTGTGAAGACGCGTTGCAACATGGGTTGCCCTGCGATATCTGCAAGGATCTTGCCCGACAGACGCGACGAGGACATGCGGCCCTGAATGATTGCAACGACACGCGAGCTCATGCAGCCTGTGCTTCGGAAGGAATTGGCAGTGGAGTCACAAATCCCTTGGCGCGGAATTTTTCAACGTAGTCGCGCACCATCCAGTAATCGAGGCCTACCTGATCGGCAATATCGAAAACACTATGTTGGCCTTCGAAACGCATCATAATCTTTTCAATCGCACGATTGAGGGCGAAATTTTCATGCCAGTCCACCCATAGCCCATTGCCGCTGAGAAAAACAGGACCGCGAAAAGTTCGCTTTGGAATATAGTTCGTGGCAAAGATGCGCAGCTTCAGCCGCGCCGCTTAACATATCGTCGTGAATAATATCGAGATTATCATCGGTGGTGTGATATTCATCATAGGGCCAGCGATTGATGGAAATACTGGGGATATTCACCCCGGGGCCATTCATCACACGCTCATCGTTTGGCGGATAATCTGCGAAGGATCTTTCCTCGTGTTGAATGTTCTTTACAACGGAGGCAGCAATACGATCCAGAACATGATTCTGTTGGCGGGTGTGATGCCAGGCGATCTTATTTTTATTTCCGGTCATCTCCATGAAAATACTGCCGCGCATATTCTGGATGAGATGTTCGTTATGGGAAAGCCATACGATCGTGCCAATGGTTTCGGGCCCAAACCAAAAACGGACACTCATTGAGCCGGCAGGCAAAGGCTTTTCAGCGAGGCGACGAGCGAGATCAATCGCACTGACCACGCCTGCACCATCGTCATTGGCCTGCATGGGGTGACACGTATGTGCCTGGATGACGATTTCCCCTGCTGATGGATTTGGCCCGCCTTCAGGGTGAATAACGGCAGTTGCAATTTTGAATCCCTGCTTCGGGTCCGTAATGAATTCAGATTTGATGACAGCTCGATACCTTCGGTCGCGCG
>WNFL01293967.1_pt2 | contig 16085 bp, 15 predicted proteins | sample 5400361 | NCBI WGS metagenome assembly WNFL01 (sample SAMN13153351, study PRJNA577476) | soil metagenome | isolation source: 40 cm soil on Douglas fir-dominated hillslope | place: USA:California | collected 2013-09-17
CGAGGAGACGCTCGACATTCTGTCGGCGTCGCTTCTGCCGCAGGTGCGCCTGGAGAAGCGGCTCGACGCGGGCGACACGGCGATCGTGGGCGACGCGACCCAGCTGCACCAGGTGACGATGAACCTGTGCACCAACGCGCTGCAGGCCATGGAGCACGGCGGGGTGCTCAAGGTGGCGCTCGAGAAGGTCGCGGTGCGCGAGCGCCGGCTGCTATCGAACGGCGCGCTGTCGCCGGGTCCTTATGTGCGTCTCTCGGTGAGCGACACCGGCAGCGGCATCCCGCCGGCGGTGCTCGAGCGCATGTTCGATGCGTTCTTCACCACCAAGGGCGTGGGCGACGGCACGGGCCTGGGCCTGTCGCTCGTGCACGGCATCGTCGCCGACTTCGGCGGGGCGATCGATGTGGCGACGCAGGCGGGCCTCGGCACCACGTTCACCGTCTGGCTGCCGGCGGCGGGCGAGACGCCGCGGCTGCTCGCCGAGCCCATGGGCGAGCTGCCCAGCGGCAAAGGCGAGACGGTGATGATCGTGGACGACGAGCGTGCGCTGGTCGCGTTGGCGGAGGAGACACTGGCCGCGCTTGGCTACGAGCCGATTGGGTTCGACTCGAGCGTCGCCGCGCTGCAGGCATTTCGCGCCGAGCCGCAGCGCTTCGATCTCGTGCTCACCGACGAGACGATGCCGGACCTGAGCGGCGTGGAGCTTGCGCGCGAGATGCGGCGCGTGCGGCCCGACCTGCCGATCGTGCTGATGAGCGGCTACAGCGGCGCGCAGCTCGCGGAGCGGGCGCGCGCCACGGGCGTCGCCGAAGTCTTGCGCAAGCCCCTCGTGCGCCGCGACATCGCCGAAGCGCTGGGGCGGGCGCTGCGCCCGGCCACCGCTTCCGCGGGCGCATGAAGCGGCGCTACGCGATTCGCAGGGACGTCCCGGCGGCTCTAGTCGTCGTTCGGGTCCAGCCTGAAGACCTCGCGCACCACGCCATCGGGCGACATCCGCACGTCGAGCTCCGACGGGTCCGAATTCATGTACCAGGTCCAGACGGTGTTGTTGCCGACCGCGTAGTGCCCCGTCTCCCACGGCGGCCCCAGCAAATTCCGCACTTGCCCGGCGGTGGTGACGTTCGGGACGATCTTCGCCACATTGGCGTCCGTGAGGCGGTCCTCGATGTCGATGAGCCGATCGTCCGGACCGATCCGAGCCACGAAGATGGCGCCGCCGTTGGGCTCGCGCGAATAGTAAAGCAGGGTCTGGCCGCGGACCTTGCGCGTCTCCACCGGCTTTCCCATGACGCGCTCGACGTCGGCGCTCGTCGCCTGCCCCGGCTTGAGCGTGTAGCCGTCGTAGGAGGCGCAACCCCCCGCCTCCAGCAGCAAGGGAAAGACGGCTATTGCAAGAAGCGTTGTTCCTGCGCGTGCAGCGATGTTCATGGCGACCCTTCACCAATGGCATGTCATCTGACACATTCTGCCGATCCGGCATGTCGCCTCCATTTCACGCCCGTTAACATTGCCATCCGCTCGCCGCTTCGCAAACAGTCCCATTCCCACCGTGCTCATTACGGCGTACCCTGAAGAGCCGGTGCGCGCGCCGCCGGGGTGTTTCTGCCCCTGCAATTCGAGCAAGGAGGTCCGTCATGTCTGCGCCATTTGAGCCCATCCACTTCGCCGGCGGAACGCTCGGCGACACCCGTCACATCTGCGCCTTCTTCCACGACGCCGAGGAGGAATATCGAGTGCTCCTTCCGTTCATCAAGGAAGGCCTCGACCGCGGCGAGAAGGCCTTCCACGTCGTCGATCCGAAGCTGCGCGACGAGCACCTGCGGCGCCTCGGCTCCGCGGGCATCGACGTGGCCGAGCGCGAGAAAGCCGGCCAGTTCGAGCTCGTCGACTGGGAGGCCATGTACTTGCGTGAGGGCGACTTCGACCACGACCGGATGATCGCGCTGTGGAAGGAGACCCTCAGCGCCGCCGGGCAGGACGGATTCCCGCTGACCCGCCTCGTCGCCCACATGGAATGGGCCCTCGAGGAGCGCAAGGGCGTGAACCAGCTCCTCGAGTACGAGGCGAAGTTCAACCTGATCCCGCTGCGCGGCGACGCGGTCATCTGCACCTACAGCCTCGCCAAGTTCAGCGGCGGAATCATCATGGACATCCTGCGCACCCATCCGATGGTGATCCTCGGCGGCGTGCTGCAGATGAACCCGTTCTACGTCCCGCCGCAGGAGTTCCTGCGCGAGCTGCGCGAACGCGAAGCGCGGACGGGAACGAGCTAGCGCCACGATGGACGGCCGGGATGAGGAACTACGCAGCCTCCGCGGCTGCGTCCGCGACCTCACGGCCCTCAGCGCGCTTCCGTTGGTGTGGGTCGAGTACGAGACGGCCGACGTGATCGACGGCTTTCTCGATACCCTGGTCGGCAGCCTCCGGCTCGATCTCGCCTACGCGCGGATCACGGAGTCGCGGGAAGCGCCGGCGATCGAAGCCGCACGCGCGAGCGGACGGCTCGAGGTCGCCCAGCGCGCGCAGGAGATCGGGCGGGCGCTCGCGCCAATGCTCGGCTCGGCTGGCGTGGCCACCGTGCCGGATCCGCTGCACGGCGAAACGCTGCGAATCCGGGTTCTGCCGCTCGGCCTCGGCGAGCAGGGCGCGGTCGTGGCCGGCTCGCGCCGGGCCGACTTCCCGACCGACTTCGACACCGCCCTGCTCGGCGCCGCGGTGAACCAGCTGACGATCTGGCTGCGGGCGAGGCGACTGCTCCTCGAGCGCAGTCGTGCGGAGACGGCGCTCGCCGACAGCGAGCGCGAGCGCCGCGAGCTCGAGGAGCGCTCGCGGCGCCTGCGCCAGGCCGCCAAGATGGAGGCGATCGGGCGGGTGGCGGCGGCAATCGCCCACGACTTCAACAATATCCTGGGCGCGATCCTCGGCCACGGCGACCTTGCCCAGCTCAAGGTCTCGAAGCACTCGCCGGGGCGGCGCCACGTCGACGAGGCGATGCGGGCCGCGGCCCGTGGCAAAGGGCTCGTGGAGCGGATCCTCGCATTCAGCCGCAGGGAGCAGAACGCGCGCGCGCCAGTCCAGGTGCAGGCCGTCGTCGAGGAAGCGCTCGCGCTGCTTGGACCGTCTGTCGGACACGAAGTGCGCCTCGAGCATGCCCTCGACGCCGCCGATGCGGCGGTGATCGGCGACGCCACGCAGCTGCATCAGGCCGTGATGAACCTCTGCACCAACGCGATCCACGCGATCGAGCAGCATGGCGTGGTGACGGTGAGGTTGGCGCGGGCGCGGGTAGACAGGCACCTCCCGCTCTCCCACGGCACGCTGGCAACGGGCGACTATGTCCGGCTCGCGGTCAGCGACACCGGCGCCGGCATTCCGCCCGCGGCGCTCGAGCGCCTGTTCGAGCCGTTCTTCACCACCAAAGGCAGCGGCAAAGGCACCGGCCTCGGACTGTCGCTCGTGCACGCGATCGTCGCGGACCTCGGCGGCGCGATCGACGTCACAACGGAGGTAGGCGTGGGAACCACGTTCGCGCTATGGCTGCCGGCGGCGAGCGATGCGCCCGCGCCGCAGGCTGAGCCGCAGCCCGGCTTGCCGCGTGGCGACGGGGAGGCGGTGATGGTAGTGGACGACGATCCCGTGCTGGTGGAGCTCGCCGAAGAGATGCTCATCGAGCTCGGCTACCGGCCGACCGGTTTCCGCTCGAGCGTCGCGGCGCTCGAGATCCTGCGCGCCGAGCCGCGGCGCTTCGAGGTCGTGCTCATCGACGAGTTGATGCCGCAGCTCTCGGGCACCAGTCTCGCCGCCGAGATCCGCCAGCTGCGGCCCGACCTGCCGATCCTGCTGATGAGCGGCTACAGCGGCCGCGACCTCATGCAACGCGCCGGGCTCGCGGGCGTGGACGCGGTGCTTCGCAAGCCGCTGGTCCGCGGCGACATCGCCGAGCCGATTGCCCGCGCGCGCAGCGGCCAGGCGCGTGCGCCGGCCCCTTAGGAAGAACCGGCCCCCTGGCTGGAATTGCTGTTCGACGCGATGCCAGCTCGAGAGGGAATCGGGCTGCTCGAGCGCCTTTGCACACGCGGCGGGGACTGAAAGTTGCTGGACTCGATTTTCAGAATCGTTACGTCCGTAACCTGGCGGTAATCGTCGCAACACCACGCTTTTTCAGACTCGCAACAGACACGAAGGAGACAACCCTGAACGTCAGAACTGAATTGCGCCCGGTATCCGAGTCCGCTCCGGCGGCCGAGGCTGCCGTACCCCTGACAATGCGCATCAACGGGCACGAGCACCGGCTGCGCCTCGACCCGCGCACGACGCTCCTCGATTGCCTGCGCGAAACCCTCGCCCTGACCGGCACCAAGAAAGGCTGCGACCACGGCCAGTGCGGCGCGTGCACCGTGCATGTCAACGGCCGGCGGGTGAACTCGTGCCTGACCCTCGCCGCGATGCACGAAGGCGACGAGATCACGACGATCGAAGGGATCGGGCAGCCCGGGGCGCTGCACCCCGTGCAATCGGCTTTCGTCGCGCACGACGCGTACCAATGTGGCTACTGCACCTGCGGCCAGATCATGTCCGCGGTCGCGCTGCTCGAGGAGCCCTGCGGGCCGAACGATGCCGATGTCCGCGAAGGCATGAGCGGCAACCTCTGCCGTTGCGGGGCCTATCCCAACATCGTCGCGGCCATCCAGCAGGCCCGCGGCAAATCCTAGGAGCGCCGCAATGCAATCGTTCGAGTTCCGCCGCGCGCAAGACGCGTCCACCGCGATCGCGGCGGGCGCGAAATCCGGCACCGCGCAGCAAGGCGCCAGCGTCCGCTTCGTGGCGGGCGGGACGACCCTGCTCGATCTCATGAAGCTGAACGTCGAGCGGCCGGGGCAGGTCGTCGATATCAGCCGCCTGCCGCTCGACAAGGTCGAGCCGCTCGCCGGCGGCGGGCTGAAGATCGGCGCGACCGTGCGCAATTCGGCGCTGGCGCACCACCCCATCGTGCAACGCGACTACGCGGTGCTCTCCCAGGCGCTCCTGGCCGGCGCATCGGGCCAGCTCAGGAACATGGCAACGACCGGCGGTAACCTGCTGCAGCGCACGCGCTGCATGTACTTCCGCGACACGCGAATGCCCTGCAACAAGCGCGAGCCGGGCACCGGCTGCTCGGCGATCGGCGGTGCGAACCGCACGCTCGCGATCCTCGGCACGAGCGAGCACTGCATCGCCACCAATCCTTCGGACATGAACGTGGCGATGGCGGCCCTGGAGGCGACCATTCACGTGCGGGGCATCAACGGGGAGCGCAGCATCCCGATCGCCGACTTTCACCTGCTCCCGGGCAACACGCCCGAGCGGGAGACGGTGCTGGAGCCGGGCGATCTGATCACGCACGTGACGCTGCCGCCGCCGGTCCCCGCAAGCCGCTCCTTCTACCTGAAGCTGCGCGACCGTGCGTCGTACGAATTCGCGCTCGCGTCGGCGGCGGTGGTGGTCACCGTTGCCAATGGAAACATCACACGCGCGCGCGTCGCGTTGGGTGGAGTCGGCACGAAACCCTGGAGATCGACCGCGGCTGAAGCGCTGCTCGCAGGTGAGCCCGCCGGAGAGGCAGCCTTTCGAAGGGCGGCGGACGCTGCATTAAGCGGGGCAAAGCCTCAGAGCCAGAACGGCTTCAAGCTGGAGCTGGCCCGACGCTGCCTCGTGCACGCGCTGAAGCAAGCGACCGAAACCGCTTAAAGGAAAACTCGCATGGCGTCCGTCATCGGTAGAGAGCAGCCTCGCGTCGACGGGCCGCTGAAGGTGAGCGGCCAGGCCCTGTACGCGTCGGACCATCAATTCCCCGGCATGGTTTACGCGGTGCCGGTCTGCAGCACCATCGCCAGCGGAGAAATCCGGCGCATCGACGCCGGCGCCGCGCAGAAGATGCCGGGCGTTCGCGCGATCTTCCACCGCGAGAACATCGGCAAGCTGTCCCGCGCGACGGTCAACCACGAATTCGGCGCGGATATGGTGCGCCTCGACGAGATGCGCGCGCCGCTCGAGGACGACGTCGTCCGATATTACGGGCAGTACGTGGCGCTGGCCGTCGCCGGCACGTTCGCGCAGGCGACGGCGGCCGCGGAGGCCGTGAAGGTCACGTACCACGAGCATAAGCCGAACGTGGACGAGCGCCTGGCGCCGGAGATCAACCAAAAGGTCGAAAGCGAGCGCGGCGACCCGGTGACGGCATTCGCCGAGGCCGAGATCCGGGTGGATCAGACTTACGGCCTGCCGCCCGAGACTCACAATCCCATCGAGCTGCATGCGACCGTGGCGCTGTGGGATGGATCCGCGTTCACCCTGTACGAGACCTCGCAAGGGGTGGTCAACCACCGCAACGTGCTCGCGCAGATGCTGGGCGTGCCGAAGGACAACGTCCGGGTCATCACGAAATTCCTGGGCTCGGGCTTCGGCGGCAAGCTCTGGCCCTGGACCCAGTCGGCGCTCGCGGCGGCCGCCGCCCGGCAGCTCGGCAGGCCGGTGAAGCTGGTGGTCAGCCGGCGCAGCAGCGCATCCGGCTTAGCGCAACGCGCGACGGCAGGCTCACCTCCCTGCGCCAGGACTGGGTGAATCACACGTCGATCCTGGACGACTACAAGGAGAACTGCGGTGAAGCTACGCCGCAGATGTACAGCGTCCCCAACCTGCGGATCACTTCCGCGCTGGCGCGGCGCAACGTCGGCACGCCCACCCCCATGCGGGGACCCGGCGCGGTGCCCGGCCTCTGGGCCACGGAGTCGGCAATGAACGAGCTCGCGCTGGAGCTCGGCATGGACCCGGTCGAGCTGCGTCTTATCAACGAGCCGCAGATCGATGAAGGATTGAAGATTCCGTTTTCTTCGCGGCACCTGAAGGAGTGTCTGTCCACGGGCGCGGAGAGGTTCGGGTGGGCGAAGCGCGATCCTCGCGTGGGCTCCATGAAACGCGATGGCCTGACGCTGGGCTGGGGAATGGCGGGCTGCTCCTGGCAGGCTGCGCGCTTCCCCTGCGCCGCGAGCGTCGAGCTGCGTGACGACGGGACCGCTCGTGTGTCGTGCGCCACGCAGGACATCGGCACCGGCACCTATACGATCGTGGCGCAGCTTGGCGCGGAAAAGCTCGGCCTGCCGCTCGACAAGGTCGAGGCCGTGCTCGGGGACACGCGGCTGCCGCCGGGCCCGCTTTCCGGTGGATCCGGGGCGACCGCGGCCGTGGTACCGGCCGTCCTGGAGGCGGCGGGAAAGGCAATCGATGCCTTGCTGGCTTTGGCCTCCAATGCGCCGGGCTCGAAGCTCGCGGGTCGCAAGGCCTCGGATCTCGAATACACGAACGGCCGCGTCCATCCCACGGGCGAACCTGCTTCGAGCGGCATTGCGTTCGAGAACTTGTTGCGGTTGCGCAATCTCAGGGCGGTGTCCGGTACCGGCAGCTCCGAGGGCCGCGGCGCATTCGGAACTGCGGAGATCAAATTCTCGAGCCACTCGTTCGGCGCGCACTTCGTGGAGGTCACCTGGCAGCCGGAGATCGCGCGGCTGCGCGTGAGCCGCGTGGTCACGGTCATCGATGCCGGCCGCATCCTCAACCGGCTCGCCGGGCGAAACCAGGTCGAAGGCGCCGTGGTCATGGGCATCGGCATGAGCCTCTTCGAGGAGACTTCGTACGACCCGCGAAACGGCGCGCCGATCAATTCCAATCTCGCCGACTACATCGTCGCCGCAAACGCCGACGTGCCCTCGTTGGAGGTCCAGTTCATCGAGTACCCCGACACGAAGCTGAACGAGCTCGGCGCCCGGGGGATCGGCGAGATCGGGCTGGCGGGGATGGCCGCGGCCATCGCGAGCGCCGTCCATCACGCCACCGGCGTACGCGTGCGCGAGCTGCCGATCAAAATCGAGGATCTGCTCATTGCTTGACTCAAAAGGATCGCTACATGAACGCTCCTGACGCCAGGGCCCAGACCCGTGCCAGGCAGCCGAGCGCCTGGATACGGCGCGGAGCTAGGTTGTGACGCCGGCAAAGGAAAAAACGTGAGTGCAGCAGCAACCGCAGCGGGCTACCTGTACGCCCATAACCGCCTGCCTGCAGCAGGTCGTCCGGCAGCAGGTCGCAGCAGCCAAGTAGACGCAGAGCGGCACGACGAGCCGCAACCGGTCAAGGAGGCGCGCACGGCGAGAATCGAGTACCGCAAACGGCGCGTTTACCCTTTGCCGGTAGGCGCGTAGCTTCTTCCGGTTTCAAACCTGGCCTCCGTCAGCCGCTGCACAGGAGAGAAAGGAAGCGATGAAAGCAGGGATCGTCGGTGTCGGAAGAGTGGGCGCGGCCTGCGCGCTGTCGCTCGTTGCGCGCGGCTCGGCGCGCGAGATCGTGATCGTCGACCGGACCCGTGCGCGCGCGAAGGCGGTCGCCGCCGATCTGCGCTACGGCGCGCCGCTCTGCCCGCCGGTCGCGCTGCGCGACGGCGACTACGCGGATCTCGCCGGCGCCGATCTCGTGATGCTCGCCGGCGGGGTCAATGAAAAGAGCGGTGGCGCCACCGACCGCGGCGATCCCAAGGGACGCCTCAACCTCCTCCATACGAACGCCGGCATATACAGGGACATGGTCCCCAGGGTCGTGGCGGCGGCGCCCGGCGCGGTGCTTCTCGTGGTCACCGACCCGCCCGATCCGCTCGCCGACCTGGCGCGCCGGCTCGCCGGGCACGATCGCGTGCTAAGCACCGGCACGCTGCTCGACAGCCTGCGTTTCCGTGTTCATCTCGCCGCGCGGCTCGGGGTCGATGCCGCCTCGATCGAGGCCCAGGTCGTCGGCGAGCACGGCACTTCGGAGGTGCTTCTCTGGTCGTCGGCGCGGGTGGGCGGCGCGCGGCTCGCCGCGGCCTTGCCGGCAGGAACCTCGATGGACGAGCTGCGCAGCGCCGTCGAGCGCGACGTGCGCTACGCCAATATCACGATCATCGAGGGCAACGAGGCGAGCCAGTTCGGCATCGGCATCGTGTCCGCCCGCATCGCCGAAGCGGTGCTGCGCGACGAGCGCGCGGTGCTGCCGGTCGGCGCCTACAACGCCAGTTACGGTGTCACCCTCTCGGTGCCCGGCGTCGTCGGCCGCGAAGGCGTCAGCCGTCTTCTCGAGCCGGCGATGTCCGAAGAGGAGCGGCACGCCCTCGCCAAAAGCGCCGAGGTTCTTCGCCAGGCCGTGGAGCGGATGCTCGCATGACGGCCACCGCCGACGCACTGGTCATGGCGCGCATGCAGTTCGCCGCCAACATGACGTTCCACATCCTTTTCCCCGCGATCTCGATCGGGCTTTCCTGGCTGCTGCTCTACTTCCGGCTGCGCGCGAACCGGAGTAAAGCCGCGCGCACTGGCGACGCGCGCTGGGTGCAGGCCTACACGTTCTGGGTGAAGGTCTTCGCGCTGACCTTCGCGCTCGGGGTCGTCTCCGGGGTCACCCTGAGCTTCCAGTTCGGCACCAACTGGCCCGGCTACTTGCGCACGGTCGGCAATATCGCCGGGCCGCTGCTTTCCTACGAGATCCTCACCGCGTTCATGCTCGAGGCGGCCTTTCTCGGCGTGATGCTCTTCGGCGGGGAGCGCGTCCCGCCGCGCTTGCACGCCGTGGCCGCAACCCTCGTGGCCGTGGGCACCACGCTGTCGGCGTTCTGGATTCTCGCACTCGACAGCTGGATGCAGACGCCCGCGGGCTTCGTCATGATCGACGGCCAGGCGCATGCCACGAGCTGGCTGGCGGTCATCTTCAACCCGTCGTTTCCCTATCGGCTCACCCACATGCTGCTCGCCTCGGGGCTCACCGTGTCATTCCTGGTGGCGGGGCTCTCGGCGTACCGCTGGCTGCGCGGCCAGGGAGGCCCGGATGTCCAGGTCGCGTTGCGCACGGCGGTGTGGCTCGCCGCGGTGCTCATCCCGCTGCAGATCGTGGCCGGCGACCAGCACGGGCTGAACACGCTAGAGCACCAGCCGGCGAAGATCGCCGCGATGGAAGGCCTGTGGCAGACCGGGCGCGGCGTGCCGATGGTCCTCTTCGGCGTGCCCGACGAGGACCTGGGCGCCAACCGCTACGAGATCACGATCCCGCGCCTCGCGAGCCTCTATCTGACGCACTCGCTGGACGGCGAGGTGAAGGGCCTCGACGAGTTCGCCGGCGTGCATCCGCCCGTGGCGCCCGTGTTCTTCGCTTTCCGCGTGATGGTCGGCATGGGCATGCTGATGTTGCTCGTGTCGTGGTTCAGCGCGTGGAAGCTGCGCCGGGGCAGGGCGCTGACCGCGGGGTTGGCGCGCAGTCTGGTCGCCATGACATTCTCCGGCTGGGTGGCGGTGGTCGCCGGCTGGTACACGACCGAAGTCGGCCGCCAGCCGTGGCTCGCGACCGGAATCCTGAGAACCGCGGACGCGGCTTCGTCCGTTCCTGCGCCGATGATCGCGACGACGCTCGCGATGTATCTGGCGTTGTACGTATGCCTGCTCGTCGGGTACGTCTCGGTCCTGTTCTACCTGGCCGGCAAGGCGGCGCCGGAGCGCGTCCCGATGGAGATACAACATGCCCGACCTGCCTGATCTTGCGCAACCCGCCGGCTGGCTGCCGCTCGTGTTCATGGGATTGATGGGCCTGGCGATGCTGCTCTATGTCGCGCTGGACGGCTACGACCTGGGGGTCGGCATCCTCCTCGGTCTTGCGACCGACGCCGAGAAGGACACGATGATCGAGTCCATCGGGCCGTTCTGGGACGGCAACGAAACCTGGCTGGTGCTCGGCGTGGGTCTCCTGCTAGCGGGGTTTCCGATCGCGCACGGGGTCATCCTCGGCGAGCTCTACCTGCCGGTCGCGGTGATGCTCCTCGGGCTGATTCTGCGCGGAGTGGCGTTCGATTTCCGCGTCAAGGCGCGCGCCGCGCAGAAGGCCTGGTGGAACCACGCCTTCCATGCCGGCTCGCTGATCGCGGCGCTCGCGCAAGGCGTGATGCTTGGCCGCTACGTCACGGGCTTCCAGGCCGGCGCCTGGGCCTGGGCGTTCGCCGCGTTCGTCGGCGTGAGCCTGGCCGCCGGGTACACGCTGCTCGGCGCGTGCTGGCTGTTGATGAAGACCGAAGGCGGGCTGCAGAGCCGCGCAGTAAGCTGGGCGCGCAGAAGCGTCTGGCTCGCGGCGGCGGGCATCGCGGCGATCTCCGTGACGACGCCGCTGGTCAGCGCCTACGTCTTCCAGAAGTGGTTCTCGTTCCCGAACATCGTGCTGCTGGCGCCGGTGCCGCTGATGACGGCCGTGCTATTCGCGCTGGTCGTAATTACGCTCCAGCACCAGCCGCGCGCCGACGAGCGCTGGAGCTGGCTTCCGTTCATGGGTACCGTGGGCGTCTTCGTGCTGGCGTTTTTCGGGCTCGCCTTCAGCATCTTCCCGTACGTCGTCGTGGACCGGCTGACGCTCTGGCAGGCGGCGGCCGCGCCCAACTCGCTGAGCTTCATTCTCGCGGGCGCGGTGATCGTCCTGCCCGTGATGGCCGCGTCCAACGCGTATGCCTATTGGGTGTTCCGCGGCAAGGCGCGCGCACTCTCGTACGAGTGAAAGAAAGGAAGCCTGGTCCCGCGCAGCCCGCGGCCCGAATTTGAGGAAATCGCGCGCTTCGCTGATTATCGCGGCGGCGTGGCGGGCACGGCGCGCCAGCCCTCGGGGCACTGAGAGACGTTCGGGTAGTAGCTCTTCGCGGAATCGCAGTAGTACCAGTTTCCCGCCGGCCCGGGGATGACTTGCGCCCGCGCGGGCGAGGCTTGTAGCTGCGCGGGCGGGGCTTGTAGCTGCGCGGGCGCAGCGGCGACCGGCGGCGGTGGCGGCGCGACGGTTGGATTGGGCGGCGGCGGGACGACCGCGTAGCCGCCCGGCGCCGAGGCGTAGTAAATGTCGTTGGCGTAGTAGTACGGCACTCCGCCGGCCCACACGGTCGCATAGGCAGGCGGCAGGACCGGAACGACGATCCCCAGGGGCGGTCGCACTACCTCGAAGCCCGCGCCCAGCGGCTGATACCAGACGCCCCCATGGAAGAAGTAGCGGCCGCCGCGGAAGCCCAGCGCGAGGTTGCCCGGTGGCAGCACGCCGACCGAGTAGCCCGGCACCGGATAGAAGTGATCGTGGTGGAACCGGTCGTCGAATTCCAGGTGCGGCGTGCGATAGGGCACGTGCTCTTCGCGCCGATCGAAACCCCGGCGGGGCTCGTCGCGGCGCTCATCGTGCGGCTGCGCAGCGGCGCTCGGGGCGAGAGTGAGGGCGCCAGCCAGAAGCGCGGCGAAGGATGTACCGAACAGCGCGACGAACTGTAGCGGCTTGGACATGCGCCCTCCTAGGCGTGCTCGACGCGCGAGCCCCGGGGGCCCGTGAGGACCCGGGCGCGCTGGCCTGCCTCGAAGCCTTGCGAGCCCGCCTGCACCACGGCGATCGTGGCTCCGGTGTCGAGGCGCACGACGATCTCCTCGCCGTTCTGCTCGGTGGCGCTATGCTCGATGGCGTTGCCGGCGAGACCGCCGCCGACCGCGCCGAGGATGGTAGTCACCGCGCCGCCGGTCCCGCGCGCGAGCGTGCTGCCGAGCAGGCCGCCGACCGCCGCGCCCGCCACGGTACCGACGGGCGCGTGATCCTCGCCGAGCCGCGCGGGGCGCACGCTCTCGATGGTCCCGTAGGCGACGCTTTCCGCGACGCGCGCCTCGCGGTAGCTGTAGTCCTGCGGCCCGTAGCTCGCGCAGCCCGCGGTAATCGCCAACGCCGAAGCGGCAAGCATGGCGAACGTGAATGTCTGTCTCATTTGAAGTCTCTCTTTCGGCTGGTTGCTCGATGCCCGATGCACACGCGTTACTGTGGCGCGGGCGCGTAGCGCGCCCATTTGCGAGGCGTTACGGGCGAAACAAACCGCCGGGTGCGAAGGCGGGCTTCGAATCCTTAAGGCAGGATTTCGACCGGCACGGCGAAGACGTAGCCGGCGCCGCGCTCGGTGGTGATGTATTGCGGGCGCACCGGATCGTGCTCGATCTTGCGCCGGAGCCTGAGGATCTGCCCGTCGATCGAGCGATCGAAGACCTCGGCGCCGTTCAGCCGCGACAGGTCGAGCAGCTGCTCGCGCGTCAGCACCCGTTGTGGCGCCGCGCAGAAAGCCTGCAGCAGGTTGAACAGACCGTTGGTGAGCTCGACGCGGCGTCCCTCGGGCGAGGTCAGCCGGCGGCTGCCGAGGTTGAGCTCCCAGCCGGCGAAGCGATAGGCGCGCCGCTTGTCGCAGCGCTCTCCCAGAACCTCGCGCGCCGTCTGGTAGCGCCGTAGCACGGCGCGGATGCGGGCGAGCAGCTCGCGCGGGCTGAAGGGCTTCATGATGTAGTCGTCGGCGCCGAGCTCGAGGCCCATCACGCGGTCGGCCTCGTCCTGCCTGCCGCTGACGATGATGATGGGCGTCGTGCCTTCCTCGCGGAGCTTGCGCGCGAGCTGCATGCCGTCCTCGGTCGCAAGGCGCAGGTCGAGCACCACCAGATCGATCGCATGCTCGGCGAGCGCCTGCATCATCTCGGCGCCGGTCGCCACCGCCGTGACCCGCAAATCGTTGCTGCTCAGATAGTCGGCGACCAATCGCCGTACGGCGGGATCATCGTCGATCGCGAGGATGTGCGAGTCCATGGAGCGCTCCGGAGGTAGTGTGGGTAGTGTCATTCGATTCCGCCCGGCTCCGGCGGGCATGCCGGGGGAGGCGCCACCAGAGCCGCCGCAGGAGAAACGGCGACCGGATCGCTGGCGGGAAAGGTAGCTTCGAGCGCATGGTCCAGCAGCTGCTCGATGTGATCGACGCTTTTCATGTGATCTTGCGACCTTTGCGGTGTCTGCGAGGAAAGCGTGCGCTGCCCGCGTTTCGGGGATGTTTCAGCGGCGAGCTTTAAGGTGTTACAGCGGTAACACGCGCGGCCGGGGTTCACCTCGAGCTGCATGCAGATCTCCTGGTTAGAAATCGTCCGGCGTCCAGAGCCGGTCGCCCGTTTCATCGGTGTCCCATTCCGGGTGCCAGGCGGTCCAGCTGGGAGAACTCGCTGATGATGAATACTCCGACCCCGCGCTCGTATCCGTGGCGATGTCGTCGCTCACTTGGAGCTGGAGGTATTTCGCATACTCCCGGGGCGCGCCGACATAGAGGCAGCGGCAGCGCTGCGGATCCGCATAGACGTACACGGTCCTCGCGCCCCGGCGGTGGGTGACGATCCGGCGCGGCGGCAGGGTGGCGAGGTCGTGCTGGCGCTCGGCGCTGTCGGCGGGAATCAGCCGAAAGCCCGCGGCCGCCAGCAGCTTTCCCGTGTCCGCGGCTTCCTGCTGCCCGATGGCGGCTTCCTGCCGCTCGATCGCGGCGCATCCGCCCAGCGCGGCGGCCAGGATCAGCAGCGTCCCGATCCGCCGCACGGTATCGGCTTTCATGATCCGCCGCCTCGTCCTACTGGACCTGCACCTGAACCGGCCTGCCCGGCTTGTCGGCGGTGCCAGGCGCGATCACAAGATAGCGGCGCTCGGCCTTCGCATCGCTCTGCACGATCTGCCGGATCGGACCGACCGCGTTGACGATGGCCGATCCCGCAGGATTGGTCATGAACGCGGATAAAGGCTCGAGCGCTCCGCTGCCGTCCGCGCGAGCGGCGAGCGCGAGCACGTAGGCTTGCTTCGGCGCGAGACCGGTGACCGATGCCTGGAGGACCTGCGTAAGGCCCTGCTCGAACAGCGATACGCTGGTCGGCGCTTTACCCTTCTTCGCGGCGTCCGCGAGCGGCGCGAGCGACAGGTGCGCCGCCTGCCCGGCAACGCCCAGCGGCTGCAGGCCCTGGGTGCCGCCGCCTTCGGGCACGGCATTCGACACATAGTTGAGCGCCTGCGGCGCCTGCCCGATCGGAATGGTGGCGATGACCTTGTTCGTCAGCGTGTCGATCGCGGCCAGCGCATCGGCGTTCTCGAGCCCGACATACACCCGCGTGCCGTCGCCCGAGGGCCAGACGCCGTGCGGCAGATTGCCGACGGGAATCGTCGCGATCTGCTCGAAATCGGCGATGCTGAATACCTTGACCTCGTTCAATCCACCGACCGTGACGTAGGCGAAAGTGCCATTAGCGTTACGCGCGAAGTTGACGTGATTGGTGATCGGACCGGTGTCGAGCGTCTTGAGGACCGCGAAGGGGGGGCGGGCGTCGAACACCTGCGTTTTGCCGACGTCCTTCAATGTGAACCACACCTGCGTTCCGTCGGGCGTCGCCGCGATGTTGGGACAGAACGGGCTGTCCTGCTTCACGCGGCCGGCGATCTTGTGATCGGCGACCGAAATCACCACGGTCTCGGGGTTGAAGGACGAGCACACATAGCCGTATTCGCCGTCGGGCGAGAAGATCTGCATGCCGGGGCCGGCAGGCGTGGTGATGCGGGTCTTCTCCTCGAATGTTTTCCCGTCGAGGACGGCGACATAGTTTTCTCCGCGCACCGTGACCCACACCTCGTTGCCGTCCGGGGTGAAAAAGGCCTCGTGCGGGGAGCGTCCGACATACGTGGTGTGCCTGACCGCGTTGGTGGCGGTGTCGATGAAGGTCACCGAATTCGAGCCGATCGAAACCACCGCCAGCGTGCGGTGATCGGGCGAAAAGCCCATACCGTGCACCAGCACCTGACCCTTGTAGAGAGGGCTGAGATTGGCCGGCTGAGGATCGCCCAGGCGGATGACGCCGAGCAGCTTGTTGTCGGCGGGATCGGTCACGGAAACCGTGTTCGAGAACTGCTCGGCCGCGTAGACGCGGTCGCTATGACTCACGGACACGTCGGGAGTGGACGCAGCGCCGGGGGCCTGTCCGGCCCAGACAGAACCCGGGACAACGATGCTCGCCAGCAGTATCGTGGTGAGGAGGGTGGGTTTCATTTTCGCTCTCAGTTCATCTTCATGGGCATCGCGGTCGGCGCGGAAGGGGACGGCGGCAGCGGTTCGCCGAGCGCGTGGCGCATGGTGGTGATCTCCTGCGACTGGGTGACGATGATCTCCTGGCAGAGGCGCCTGAGCTGCTCGTTGTGGCCGTAGCGCA
>WNFL01377137.1_pt1 | contig 16085 bp, 17 predicted proteins | sample 5400361 | NCBI WGS metagenome assembly WNFL01 (sample SAMN13153351, study PRJNA577476) | soil metagenome | isolation source: 40 cm soil on Douglas fir-dominated hillslope | place: USA:California | collected 2013-09-17
AGGTCGAGGATCGTGCGGCGCAGCCGCTCCATCGCGCGCGCTTCGCCGGGGAGCACGTCCTCGATGTGCTCGGGAAGGAGCCAGCGGCGGGTCATGTCACGAAGTAGAGGACGGCCAGGCCGATCACCATCGACATGAGGCCCGCGAAGCGAAGCTGCCCGTCGGAAAGCGCGATGAGGCCGCGAAACGCATCGCGCCAGATGCGCGGCGCTGTGAAGGGCAGGATGCCTTCGATCACCAGCATGAGCGCCAGCGCCGCGAGCCAGACATCGCTCATTGCCCGGAGGACTTTGTGCCCCGGCCCGGTTGCTTGAGATACTTGAAGAAATCGCTCGAGGGGTCGAGCACCATCACGTCGCCCTTGCTGCGAAGGCTCTGGCGGTACGCTTCCATGCTGCGATAGAAGCTGTAGAACTCGGGATTGCGCTGGAACGCCTCGGCATAGATGCGCGAGGCCTGCGCGTCGCCCTCGCCCTTCACCTTCTGCGCCTCGCGGTACGCCTCGGCCACGATCACCTGGCGCATGCGGTCGGCCTCGGCCTTGATGCGCTCGCCCTCGGCCTGGCCCTTGGCGCGCTCCTCGTTGGCGGCGCGCTTCCTCTCCGACTCCATTCGACGGTAGACGTCCGAGGTGACCTCGTCGACGAAGTCGACGCGCTTCAGGCGCACGTCCACGACCTGCACGCCGATGCGGCGCACGTCGGCGTCCACCTTCTTCGTGACGTCCGCCATGATCTTGTCGCGCTCGCCGGAGACCACGTCGTGGACCTTGCGGCGCGCGAACTCCGCGCGCAGCGCGTCGTTCACGGTCTGCGCGATGCGCGACTCGGCCGCGAGGATCGCATCGCCGCGCTGCGCGACCGAGACGTAGAACTGGCGCACATCCACGATGCGCCACTTCACGAACGAGTCCACCTTCACGTTGCGGTTCTCGGCGGTGATGAAGCGCTCCGGGTCCTTCGCCTCGAGGGTCTGGATGCGAGTGTCGAAGAGGCGCACGTTCTGCAGCAGCGGGACGAGGAAGTAGAGGCCAGGCTCCGTCTGGACCGCCTTCACCTCTCCCAGCTGGAACTTGATGGCGGCCTTTCGCTGGTCGATCGTGTACACGCTCATCGCGACGACGAGCGCGACGATGACGGCGATGATCAGGACGTACGCGGAGGCGCGCTTCATCGTCCGGCCTCCCGGTCGCGCGAGCGCAGGCTGTCGCGGCGCGAGGTGATCGGCTCCTGCACCACGGGCGGCGTCGGCGCTTCGGGCGTGGTGCGCGAAGCGTCGATCGTGACGGTGGAGCCCTGCTGCGTGGCCATCTGCATGATGCGGTCGAGCGGCAGGTAGAGCAGGTTGCTGGTGGCCGACAGGACCTGCTGCATCGTATCGAGGTATATGCGCTCGCGCGTGACCTGCGGCGCCCGCTCGTATTCGGCGAGGACGGAACGGAAGCGCGACGCATCGCCCTGCGCGGTGCTGATCACGCTCTGGCGGTAGCCCACCGCTTCCTCGGTGAGGCGCGAGGCGATGCCGCGCGCGCGCGGCACGACGTCGTTCGCGTACGCCTGGCCCTCGTTCTTGAAGCGCTCGCGGTCCTGCTGCGCGCGCACCACGTCCTCGAAGGCGGGCTGCACCGGGTCCGGCGCGCTCGTGCCCTGCAGGTTCACCGAGGTGACGTTGATGCCGGTCTCGTAGCGATCGAGGATCTCCTGCATCAGCTTCTTCACGTCGGCGGAGATCTCGCTCCTGCCGCGCGAGAGGACGAAATCCATGGAGCTCTTGCCCACCACCTCCCGGATCGCGGTCTCGGCCGCCTGCAGGACGTTGTCGTCCGGATTCTTGTTCTTGAAGAGGTAGTCCTCGGGGCTCTTCAGCGTGTACTGCACCGCGAACTGCACATCGACGATGTTCTCGTCGTCGGTGAGCATCAGCGCTTCCTGCGGCTGCTTGTTCTTCGGATTGCCGCGGTAGCCCACCTCGACCGGGCGCACCTGCGAGACGTTCACGACCTCGACCGACTCGATGGGGTACGGGATGTGCCAGCGCGGGCCCGGCTGCGTGGTCTCGATGTAGCGGCCCAGGCGCAGCACGACGCCGCGGCGGCCCTCGTCCACGATGTAGAAGCCGCTCGCGAGCCACACGGCCGCGATGAGGAGGATCACGAAGGCCACGCCGCCGCCCACCGCGTTGCCCATGGAGCCGCCGCCACCCGGCGCTCCGGGAGGACGCCGGAAGCCGAGGAGCCCCGAGATCTTCTGCTGGAGCTTCCTCAGGATCTCATCGAGATCGGGCGGACCTTCGTTGTCCTTCTTGCCCCACTGGGGCTCGTTCGGTGGCATCTAGGGAAAAATGGTGTCAGACACGATTTTTGGAAGAGGCGCCAGACAAAAAAATCGTGTCTGACACCATTTTTCACGCCGCGGTAGGCAGCGAGCGCGAAGCATCGCGGGCGGCCTCGGCGAGCACTTCACGAAGGGCGTCGATACCCGCACCGGTGAACGCACTTACCTTGATATTCAATATCTTACCATAGGCGTCGCGCGCCACTTCGGGCTCCAGCGCGGTGCGATCGATCTGGTTGTAGACGAGGATCTGGGGCACCTCGCCCGCGCCGATCCCGGCGAGCACCTCGTTCACGTCGTCGATCTGCTCGTGATAACGGGGATTGGCGCAGTCCACCACGTGCAGCAGGAGGTCGGCCTGCACCGATTCCTCGAGCGTGGCCTTGAATGCGTCGACCAGCGAGTGCGGCAGGTCGCGGATGAATCCCACCGTGTCGGAGAGCGTGATCTGCGCGCCCTCGCCCAGGTAGACGCGCCGCGTCGTCGTGTCGAGCGTGGCGAACAACTTGTCGGCAACGTAAGCCTTGGCGCGCGTGATGCGATTGAAGAGCGTGGACTTGCCGGCGTTCGTGTAGCCCACGATCGCAACGCGCAGCAGTCCCGAGCGCGCACGCCCGGCGCGCTGGGTCGCGCGCACCTTGCCCACCTTCTTCAGGCGCTCCTTCAGCTTCTTCACCTGCTCGCCGATCATGCGGCGATCCAATTCGATCTGCTTCTCGCCCGGGCCGCCCGTCTTGCCGAGCGATCCGCGCTGGCGCTCGAGGTGGGTCCACCCTTTCACGAGGCGCGTCGAGAGATGCTCCAGGCGCGCGAGCTCGACCTGGAGCTTGCCTTCGTTGGTGCGCGCGCGCTGCGCGAAGATGTCGAGGATCACGTCGGTGCGGTCGAAGACGCGCACCGCCGGATTGCCCTCGGCGAGCGCGCGCTCGAGGTTGCGCACCTGGGAAGCCGAGAGTTGCTCGTCGAACACGACGATGTCGGAGCGGTGCAGGTCCAGCGCGCGCTTGATCTCCTCGACCTTGCCCGAGCCCGCGTAGGTGGACGCATCCGGGCGGTCGCGCCTGCCGCGGATCACCTCCACGACCTGGGCGCCGGCGCTCGCCACCAGGCGCGTGGCCTCCTCGGCCCTGTCCTCGGTGTGCGAGGCGCGACCGATATCGAGGGCTACGAGTACCGCGCGGGAGCGCTCAGGATTCCTGCGAATGCTCAAGCGGGACCGTGACCACCATCTGCGTCACGGTGTTCTTCAGGAGAACCACATACTGGTCGAAAGATTCGATCTGCCCCTGGAGCTTGATGCCGTTCACGAGGTAGATCGAGACCGGAACATGTTCCTTGCGCAACGTGTTGAGGAATGGGTCTTGTAGCAATTGGCCCTTGTTGCTCATTGTTATGCCCCTTTTCTGTCTTCGGGTTTCTGCTGGCCTGCCTGTTCATGCAAGCAGGGATTATACCCACGACCCATAGGACTGCCGTGTGACAGGTCGGTTCAACCGTAGCGGCGCTTGGAAACGATCTTGCGCCGCCTTCTCTGGCTATCCTGCTTTTCCGTCAAGGGCTTGCGCCGTCCCTCGAAGGGATTCACCGATGACTTCAGCTCGATTCTCAATGGCGTTCCCTTCAGCTTGAAGACCTTTCGGAACGTATTCTCGAGGTAGCGCTTGTACGGGCGCTTCACTCCGTCCAGGCCCGAACCATGAATCACGACGATGGGCGGGTTCGATCCGCCCTGGTGTGCATAGCGCATCTTGGGGCGGAAGCGCCCCGACAAGGGCGGCTGCTGCTGCTCGACCGCGGCCTGCAGCGCGCGCGTGAGCTTGGGCGTGGCGAGCTTGGCCATCGACGCGGCGAAGGCGCCGTCCACGCTCTTCAGGAGCGCGTCGATGCCCGCGCCCATGCGCGCGGAGATCGTCTGGAAGTCCGCGAATTCGAGGAACTGCAGTTTTCTTTCGAGATCGCTTTTCACGTCCTTGCGTCTTTCAGAATCGATCGCATCCCACTTGTTGACAGCGACGACCAGCGCGCGGCCTGCTTCGAGGATGTAGCCGCCGATGTGCGCGTCCTGGTCGGCGATGTCGGCCTCGGCGTCCACGACGAGGACCACCACGTGGGCGCGCTCGATGGCTTGCAGCGTCTTCACCACCGAGAACTTCTCCACCGATTCGAACACCTTGCCCCTGCGCCGTATTCCCGCGGTGTCGACGAGCGTGTATCGCTTGCCGTGCCACTCGAGCTCCACCTCGATCGCGTCGCGGGTGGTGCCGGGCTGGTCGAACGCGATCATGCGCTCCTCGCCCAGCAGCCGATTCACCAGAGTGGACTTGCCGACATTGGGGCGCCCCACGATGGCCACGCGCGGGTGGTCGGGCTCTTCTTCCTCCTCGGGCTCGGGCTCGAAGGGTGCCAGCGCCGTCTCGATCAGCGCGCGCACGCCCTCGCCGTGCTCGGCGGAGATCGCGTGCGGCTCGCCCATCGCGAGCTCGTGGAACTCCGCGGTCACGATCTCCTCGCGCATTCCCTCCGTCTTGTTGACGGCGAGGAATACCGGGGAGCTCGACTCGCGCAGCTGCTTCGCGATTCGCTTGTCCTGCGGCGAAAGTCCGGCGCGGCCGTCGACCACGAAGATCACTACGTCGGCCTCGGCGATCGCCTCGCGCGCCTGGCGCGCCATCTCCGACATGATTCCCTCGGCGGCGACGGGCTCGAAGCCCCCGGTGTCCACCACGATGAAGGGCTTGTCGCCCATGCGCCCCTGGCCGTAGTGCCGGTCTCGCGTGAGCCCGGGCAGGTCCGCCACGAGCGCATCGCGCGAGCGCGTGAGCCGGTTGAACAGCCTTCTCCGCGTTCTCTTGCGTTCTCTGCGTTTCAGCTTTAGTTCGTCACAAGCGGATGAAGGCGACGGTGCCGTTGGAGGTCTGGACGATGACGCCGCCGTTGGTGGGAACGAGCGCGTCGATCTGGCTGCTGTCCACGCGGATGCGGCCGATGATCTCGCCCGTGTCGGGCGCCAGCATGTGGACGTAGCCCTCGTAGTCGCCTATCCAGACGGTTCGGTCGAAGATGAGCGGCGAAGTGAGCTTGCGGTAGCGCAGCTTGTCCTGCTTCCAGAGGCTCGCCCCGGCTTCCTTCGCGAGCGCGTGCACGTTGCCGGTGTCATCGACAACGTAGATGTTGCGCTCGTCGCGCACCAGCGCGCGCGCCGTCGAGAGGTCGCGCGACCAGATCTGGTTGCGTGTCGCGATGTCGAAGCACGACACCTTCGACTGGAAGGCACCCGCGCAGACCGTTCCCGCGTCGATCACCGGAAGCCCGGCCACGTCGGCGATGCGCTCCAGCTCGGTCGCGCCGCGCGGCAGCGCGACCGTGGTCTCCCACGTGAGCTTGCCATCGTCGATGTCGAGCGCGATGAGTTTGCCGTTGGGATAGCCCGCGACCACGTCCTGGCCCACGGCGAGCACGCCCGCGTCGCTACGCAGGAGGAGCGCGGGCGAGGCGCGCTGGAACACCCACTTGCGCTTTCCGTCCTCGAGGTTGAATCCGAAGATGCGTCCGTCGGCCGTGCGCACCACGGCGGTCTTGCGCGACACCGCGGCCGGGGCGATCACCTCGCCCGCGACGTTGGCGGTCCACTCGACCTTGCCGTTCACGTCCATGGCGACCACTTCGCCCTTCATCGTGCCGGCGATCACCTTGCCATCGCCCGCCTCCACGCCGCCGGAGAAACGCTTCTTCTCGTCCACCTTGAGCATCGGGCGGCCGCTGTCCTCGTCGAGGATCGACAACTGCCCGTCGGCCGCGATCGCATAGACGCGCCGCTCGTAGAGCGCGGGCCGGAAGACGAAGCCCTGCGACTTGCCCACCGATTGCGACCATGCGATGCGCGGCGACAGGCTGGCCTTGATCGGCGCGAGCGCCACGGGCTTGTTGGCGGGCTCGCTCATGAGGCCCACCGCCACCAGCGGATTCCACGAGCCGCAACCGGAAAGCGCGAGCGACAAGGCGCACGTGGCAGCGCCAACCGTCCACCGCCTACCGTCCACCGTCGACCGCCTACCGTCCATCGTCTTCATTGCGTGCCCCCGAGCGCCTGCAGCTTGGTCTCGGCGATGCCCTTCACGGGATTGCGCGGGCCGGCCTTCTCGACCGCGACCTTGTATGCCGAGCGCGCCTCGTCCATGCGGCCCTGCGCGAGCATCACGTCGCCACGCAGGTCCGCGGCCATCGCGGCGAACGCGGGATCGGTATTGGCGTCGAGCGCGCGCAGCGCGTCCTCGTATTTCTTCTGGTCCATGAGCACGGCCGCGAGGCGAATGCGCGCGACACCGCGATGCTCCTCGACGCCATGGCCCGCCACCCACTCGAGCTGCTTGCGCGCCTCGTCGAGGTTGTTGGCCTCGAACGCGTCCTTCGCGACCAGGAGCGCCGCCTCGGACGCGTAGAAGGAGCCCGGATGCTTGGCCCCGAGATCCTGCGATGACGACGCGAGGCGCTTGGCGTCCTTGTTCTTCGCGCTCTCGGCCACGGGACGGAACATGGCGGCGGCGTCCGCCTCCTGGCTGGCACTCCAGTACTGCCAGCCGCGGAAGCCCGCGAACGCGGCGAGCGCGGCGATGATGGCGCCGATCACATACCAGCGGTTGTCCTCCCACCACGCCTTCAGCTCGGCAATTCGTTCCTGCTCTTCGAAATCGTAGGATCCTGACATCGTCATCTCATCTCGTTGATCGCCTCTGCAAGAGGCAGCAATTGTTGTGAACCTTCACTGCGAAGTGGCTTCAAGCTCACCTGGCCCGACTGCACCTCGGCGTCTCCCAGGATCACGGCGAAGCGCGCGCCGCTCGCATCCGCCTTCTTCATCTGCGCCTTGAAGCTGCCGCCCGCACCCAGCACCACGGCAAGCCCTGCATCGCGCATCTGCTCGGAGATTCGCCAGGCCATGACCTCGGCGCCCTCGCCCGCGTGCACCACGAACGCGTCGGGTCCGGATTGCGCCTCGACCTTCGCCGCCTGCATCGCGAGCACCGCGCGCTCGATGCCCATCCCGAACCCGCAGGCCGGCGTGGGCTTGCCGCCCAGTTCGGCGAAGAGCGCGTCGTAGCGCCCGCCCCCGGCGATCGTGGATTGTGCGCCGATGTCGCCCGAGACGAATTCGAAGACGCTGCGATTGTAGTAGTCGAGGCCGCGCACCAGGCGCGGATTCACCTCGTACGCGACGCCCGCCGCATCGAGCAGCGCGCGCAGGCCCGCGAAATGCTCGGCGGCCGCCTCGCCCAGCTGGTCGATGAGGCGCGGCGCGCCCTCGATCATCGACTGCATGGCGGGATTCTTGGAATCGAGGATGCGAAGCGGATTGGTCGCCAGGCGCCGCTGCGAGTCCTCGTCGAGCTGCGAACGATGCGCCTCGAAGTAGGCGACCAGCTTCGCGCGATGCGCCTTGCGTTCGGGCGCGTCGCCGATGGAATTGATGTGCAGCTCCACGCCCGGAATGCCCACGGCCCCCCAGAGGCGCGCGAGCATCACGATCTGCTCGGCGTCCACGTCCGGGCCCTCGAAGCCCAACGCCTCGACATCGAACTGGTGGAACTCGCGCTGGCGCCCCTTCTGCGGGCGCTCGTAGCGGAACATCGGGCCCACGGTCCACACGCGCATCGGGCCGTTGTAGAGGAAGTTGTGCTCGATCGCCGAGCGCACGATGCCGGCCGTGGCCTCTGGCCTCAGCGAAAGGCTTTCGCCGTTGCGGTCCTCGAAGGTGTACATCTCCTTCTCGACGATGTCGGTGACTTGCCCCAGGCCGCGCACGAAGAGTGCCGTGGGCTCGACGATCGGGGTGCGGATGTTGCTATAGCCATAGAGCTCGAAGACGCGGCGCGTGGCGTCCTCGAACTTCTGCCAAAGCGCGGTGTGATCCGGCAGCACGTCCTCCATGCCGCGGATGCCTTGAACCTTCGCGGTCATGAGTTGGTGACGCGGACGGGAATGGAAGAAATGCCGGTGGGCGGTTGGCGGTTGGAGGTAGGCGGTTCGGCGCCCGCGGCGTAGTGGGTGCGGACGTATTCGTCGACGATGGCCTGGAATTCCTCGGCGATGCGATCGCCCTTCAACGTCACGGTCTTCTTCCCGTCGACGTAGACGGGTGCCACCGGCGTCTCGCCCGAGCCCGGCAGCGAGATGCCGACGTTGGCGAGCTTCGACTCGCCGGGGCCGTTCACGACGCAGCCCATCACGGCGACGTGCATCTCCTCGACACCCGGATGGCGAGCGCGCCACACGGGCATCTGGTTGCGCAGGTACCCCTGGATCTTGTCGGCGAGCTCCTGGAAGAACGTGCTCGTGGTCCGCCCGCAACCGGGACACGCGGAGACCATCGGCGTGAACGAGCGTAGCCCCATGGTCTGCAGGATCTCCTGCGCAACGATGACCTCTTGGGTTCGATCGCCATTGGGCGCGGGCGTGAGCGAGACGCGGATCGTGTCGCCGATGCCTTCCTGCAGGAGCACACCCATGGCCGCGGTGGAAGCGACGATGCCCTTCGAGCCCATGCCGGCCTCGGTGAGGCCCAGGTGCAGCGCGTAGTCACAGCGCGCGGCGAGCGAGCGATAGACGCGGATCAGGTCCTGGACGTTGGAGACCTTGCACGAGAGCACGATGCGATCGGCGGCAAGGCCGATGTCGCGCGCGAACTGCGCGCTCTCCAGCGCCGAGACGATGAGCGCCTCGCGCATCACCTCGTCGGCTTCCAACGGGCGCGCGAGCTTGTGGTTCTCGTCCATCATCCGTGCGAGGAGCTCCGGGTCGAGCGAGCCCCAGTTCACGCCGATGCGCACGGGCTTGCCGTGCTCGATGGCCTTCTCGACCATCGTGGAGAACTGCTCGTCGCGCCTGGAGCCGTGGCCCACGTTGCCGGGATTGATGCGGTACTTGTCGAGGACCACCGCGCACTCGGGCACCTGTGTCAGCAGCTTGTGGCCGTTGAAGTGGAAGTCTCCCACCAGCGGCACGCTCATGCCCATGTTCTCGAGGCGCGTGCGGATCGCGGGCACCTGCCTCGCGGCTTCGAGCGTGTTGACGGTGATGCGCACGATCTCGGAGCCGGCGCGCGCGAGCGCGGCGACCTGGTCCGCGGTCGAGCGTGCGTCCTCGGTGTCGGTGTTGGTCATCGACTGGACGAGGATCGGCGCGTCGCCGCCGATGGTCCTGTCGGCGACCCGAACGGGGCGCGAGATGCGGCGTGAGGACGTCATGGGGTCATTCGACGGTGAAACGGGCGACCGCGACCCTGGTATGCGGCTCGAGGTCGAACTCGTGGTCGTTGTAGTAGAGCTGGACTTCCGGCGCGTTGCCGACCACGACGTTGAACGGGGGCTTGCCCGAGACTTCCGCGTCGCTGCCGGCGGAATTGAGGCGCGAGAAGAGGAGCCTGCCCTTGCTGTCGCGCACCTCCACCCAGGACTGGCCCTTGAACACGAACTTGAGCGTGTTGCCCTGCGCCGCATTCACGAACGCGGGCGCGGGTTTCGCCGGCTCGGGCGTCTTCTTCACAGCCTCCGCCTTCTTCGCCGGCTCCGGCTCCTTTTGCGGCGCGGCCTCCACGGGTGGTGCCGGCTGCGGCGCACGCTCGATGGTTGCAGGGGCGGGCGGCACGTATGTCTGCGGAGCGCTCGCGACCATCGCGAGCGGGGATTTCTGCGCGGCCGCGCCGGGGGGCGCCGGGCGAATGAAGAGCCACCAGTACATCGCAGCGAACGCGAGCGCGATCACGACGAACGCAATGCCGGCCGCCTTCACGTACGGATTGCGTAGACCCTCTCCCGTCGGATCGAAGCGGATACTTTCCGTGGGCACCACGATGCCCGGGCGCTGTTTCGGCGCGGCCCCTTCGGACAGGAGATCGAGCAACGGATCGGCTGCGATGCCCAGGGCCTTGGCGTAGTTGCGCACGAAGCCGCGCAGGAACGTTCCCTGCGGCAAGCGCGCGTAGTCGCCGGTCTCGATCGCCTCCACCTGGTAGGCGCTCATGTGCAGGCGCTGCGCGACGTCCGCGCGCGAAAGGCCCTGGCGCTCGCGCTCGGCGGCGAGCGTCTGGCCCAGCGTGCGCGCCGGGGACGGTGCGGTTTTTTCGGCGACGGCGTCCACGATCTACTGGCGCTTTTCCGTGAGCTCCGCGAACTCGGGCGATTCCGGGAAGCGCCGGCGCAGCTGCTGCAGGTAGCTCTGCTCGGCGCCGGGATCGCTCCTCGCGCGCGCGATCTTCACGCCCATCACCAGCGCTTCCAGGTTCGGCTGCGAGGTGAGCCGCATGTAGCGCAGCAGGTACGTCTCGGCTTCCTTCATGTCGCCGCGCTCGAAGGTGATCTGCGCGAGGTTGAAGAGCGCGCCGATGAGGTCGGGGCGAATGAGAACCGCGCGGCGCAGCTGGTCTTCGGCCTCCGGGTTGCGGCCCAGGCGGCGAAGGCACAGGCCCGCCGAGACGTACGCCTTTTCCGGCGAGGAATACATCGTGTCCAGCTGCGCGCGCTTGATGAGGTCGAGGCCGCGCTGGCTCTCGTTCGTGCTCACGCACAGGAACCAGCCGTAGTTGTTCAGCACCTCGGGGTTGTTCGGCTGCAGCTTGAGCGCCTGGTTGAAGGAATCGCGCGCGGCGTTCAGCTCGCGCAGCTGCATCAGCACCAGGCCCTGCATGTTGTAGGCGCCGTAATAGCTCGAGTCGTCGTTGATCGCGGCGCGCACCTCCGCGAGCGCCACGGGATAGTTGCCGCGCGCGTAGTACTCGCCGGCGAGCGCGGTGTGGACTTCCGCGCGGCGGCGCCCGTCGGCCGGGGTGTTGTCGGTGACCTGCCTGGTCTCGGTCGTGCTTTGCGACGAGCAGGCGGCGAGCAACAGCGCGGCGAAGGCAAGGGCGAGGCGCATCAGTGTCCCGGGTATGAGTGGATGCGGACGGTCTTCTTCTTCATGCGGTTCACCACCTGCCCTGCGAGCTGGCCGCACGCCGCGTCGATGTCGTCGCCACGCGTCTTGCGGATGGTGGCGATGAACCCCGCATCCAAAAGCACCTGCTGGAAGCGCCTCACGCGATCCATCTCCGTGGTCTCGAAGCCCGAGTCGGGAAACGGGTTGAACGGGATGAGGTTCACCTTCGAGGGCACCGACTTCAGCAGCTTCGCGAGCTCCTTCGCGTGGTCGGGCGCGTCGTTCACGCCCTTCAGCATCACGTACTCGAAGGTGATGAAGTCGCGCGGCGAGACCTCGAGGTACTCGCGGCACGCTTCCAGCAGCTTCGCGATCGGGTACGCGTCGTTCACCGGCATGATGCGGCTGCGGATCGCGTCGTTGGGCGCGTGCAGGCTCACCGCGAGCGCCACCGGCAGGGCCTGGGCGAGCTTGCGGATGTTGGGAACGACGCCCGAGGTGGAGAGGGTCACGCGCCGGCGCGACAGGCCGTATGCATGGTCGTCGAGCATGATCGACATCGCATCCACGACCGGCTGGAAATTGTTGAGCGGCTCGCCCATGCCCATCATGACCACGTTGCTCACGGGCCGCGGCGAGCGCGAGGGTTCCGGGGAGGGATCGTCGGGATCCGCCAGCCGCGTGGAAATCCCCTGGCGCTCCATCTCCTCCAGGCGGCGATTGGCGACCCAGAGCTGTCCGATGATCTCGCCCACGGCGAGGTCGCGGTTGAAGCCCTGGCGTCCGGTCGAGCAGAACTTGCAGTCGAGCGCGCAGCCCACCTGCGACGAGACGCACAGCGTGCCGCGGTCGTCCTCGGGAATGTAGACGGTCTCGATGCCGTTGCCGATACCGACGTCGAAGAGCCACTTCACCGTGCCGTCGGCGGAGCGGTGCTCGGACAGGATCGCCGGCGCCTTCACCTGCGCGATCGCCTTCAGCTTCTCGCGCAGCGACTTGGCCAGATCGGTCATCGCGTCGAAATCGTCGATGCCGCGCTGGTGGATCCACTTGTATACCTGCTTCGCGCGGAAAGGCTTCTCCGCCTGCGCGCCGAACCATTCGGTCAACGCCGGCAGCGTGAAGTCCAGGAGATTTGTTTTCTCAGCCACGCCTTCGTGTCCTTCGCCGTTCAGCTTCTAACGCGTGTAAACCTGCGACGCCGGAAAGAAGTACGCGATCTCGACCGCGGCGGTGTCCGACGCATCCGAGCCGTGCACCGCGTTCGCGTCGATCGACTGCGCGAAATCCGCGCGGATGGTGCCCTTGGCGGCCTTCTTGGGATCCGTGGCGCCCATGAGGTCGCGATTCTTGACGATCGCGCCGTCGCCTTCGAGCACCTGGATCATCACTGGGCCCGAGATCATGAAATCCACCAGGTCGTTGTAGAACGGGCGTCCCTTGTGCACCGCGTAGAAACCTTCCGCGTCGCTGCGCGACAGGCGCGCCATGCGAGCGGCGATGATCTTGAGTCCGGCTTTCTCGAATCGGGCGTAGATCTCGCCGATCACGTTCCTTGCCACCGCATCGGGCTTGATGATGGAAAGGGTGCGCTCAACCGCCATGTAAATCCTCGCTAAATTGATGAAATATTTAGCTTTTCATTTTATCACAGGCATTGCGTCCTACGCCATCGTCCAAAGCGGAAAAAGTCCCTGCGCAGCGCCCGAAACCCGGTATTCGGCCTCGATTCCGATGCCCGGCATCCAGACCAGGCGTCCGTCGTGGAAAAGGCAGGGCCGCATTTGCCGTTGGGGAATGGTAAATCCGCGCTCTTGCAGCACCTTCTTGAGAGTTCGGCGGGGAGCACCCGGCGCGAGACGGATCTTCTCGCCGCCCATGCGCGGGCCGAAATGCCAGGCCCCGGCCGAGGTGCGCGCGGGATCGATCCCCTCGCCTTCACGCTCCGCGAAGCAGACGCAGCCACGACTTCCTCCCAGATTCACTTCGCGCTCTCCATGCCAGTCCACGCGCCACAGATCGCCGCCGAAGGGGCGCGTCTCCAGGTACGCGCGGTTGCGGCGGCGCACGATCACCGCGTCGGCGTGGTCGATGCGCACGGCGGCATCGTCGCGGGCGTCGTAGAGCTGGCGCGCCATCTCCTCCAGGCGCGCTTCGCTCGGCATCGGCAATCCGTGGCGATGCAAGTACGCGCGCAGCGCATTCGCGCGCCGCGCCTCGGTGAGGCTGCCGTGCAGGTACAAGGGCGCGTGCTCCCCGTCCCACGTCAATGAGCCCTCGGCGTCGGGACCGTCGTCCTGCGCGAGCTCCTCGAGGATCGCTTCGGCGCTCGCCGCGTGGCGCGAGAACCGCGCGAGCGATTCGCGCCACCCTGGGAAGCGCGCATCGAGCAGCGGCGCCACTTCGTGGCGAAGGAAGTTGCGGTCGTGGCGCGTGGAGTCGTTGGATTCGTCCTCGATCCAGGCGAGCCCGCGCGATTTCGCACGCGCGACGATCTCGGCCCGGGCGATCGAAAGCAACGGCCGGTAAAGGCGCACATGGCTCGACGGCAACGGGCGAAGCTCGGGCATCGCGGCCACGCCCTTCAGTCCGGCTCCGCGCATGAGTTGCAGGAACACGGTCTCGGCCTGGTCGTCCAGGTGATGCGCGAGCGCGACGTAGGGCTCGGGCCGCGCGGCGTAGATCGCGTAGCGTTGCGTGCGCGCCGCGGCTTCGAGGCCTTCGGGCGCCGCGCGATCGACCGTCACCCGCTCGACGGAAAGCGGCACGGCGCGCGCCGCGCAGAAATCGCGGCAGAAATCCGCCCAGCGATCGGCATTGGGACTTAATCCATGGTGGACATGCACGGCGGTGACCGGGCGCGCGCCCTCTCCCACCATCGCATCGAGCAGCACGACGGAATCGACGCCGCCCGAGAAACCGACGCACACCCGCTCGCCCGGCGGCAGCCGGAACGTCAGGTCACTCGGCGAGCTCCTTGAACTTGCCATAGTTCACCCACCGTTCCTGGCGCCGCTCCAGCAGCGCGTCGGCCGAGAGGTCCTGCAGGCTGCGCAGGCTCTCCTGGATCTGCTTCTTCAGGCTCTTCGCGGCCTCCGCGGGATCGCGATGCGCTCCACCCAGCGGCTCGGTGATGACCTTGTCGACCAGTCCGAGCGTCTTCAGGCGCGTGGCGGTGATGCCCAGGCTCTCCGCGGCCTCGCCCGCGTTCTCCGCGCTCTTCCAGAGGATCGCGGCGCATCCCTCGGGCGAGATCACCGAATACGTCGAGTACTGCATCATGAGCGTCGTGTCGCCCACCGCGATCGCGAGCGCGCCGCCGCTGCCGCCTTCGCCGATCACGGAGACCACGACAGGCACGCGCAGCCCCGCCATCGCATAGAGGTTCTTGCCGATCGCTTCCGACTGGCCACGCTCTTCCGCGCCGATGCCGGGATACGCGCCCGGCGTGTCGATGAACGTGAGCAGCGGCACGCCGAATTTCTCGGCGAGCCTCATGAGGCGCAGCGCCTTTCGATAGCCCTCGGGGCGCGGCATGCCGAAGTTGCGGAAGATCTTGTCGTTGGTGTCGCGGCCCTTCTGGTGGCCGATCACCATGACCGACTGGCCGTTGAAGCGCGCCAGACCGCCCACGATCGCCGGGTCGTCGGCGAACGCGCGATCGCCGTGCATCTCCTCGAAGTCGGCGCACATCGCCTGCACGTAATCGAGGGTGTACGGCCTTTGCGGATGGCGCGCGACCTTCGAGACCTGCCACGCGGTGAGCTTGGAGTAGATCTCCTTGGTGAGCTCGCGGCTCTTCTTCGACAGGCGCTCGATCTCCTGCGAGATGTCCACCGCGGAGTCGTCCTGCACGAAACGCAGCTCCTCGATCTTCTGCTCGAGCTCCGCAATGGGCTGCTCGAATTCCAGGAAGCTCGTCTTCATGGGCCGAAATCATATCAGCGAAAGCGGTCATTCCTGCGTAGGCAGGAATCCAGAGACCTGAAGCGAGAGCGGTCATTCCTGCGTAGGCAGGAATCCAGAGACCTGAGCGGAGCGCCGCATTAGAATCGGGGAATGGCAAACCGACTGACGAAGATCGTGACGCGCACCGGCGACGACGGCACCACGGGCCTGGGCGATGGGACGCGCGTGAAGAAGGATTCGCCCCGCGTCTGGGCGATGGGCGAGATCGACGAGCTGAACAGCACCATCGGGTGCGTCCTCGCGGAGGAGGTCCCCTCGAACGTGCGTGCCGCGCTAACCGCCGTGCAGAACGACCTCTTCGACTTGGGGGGCGAGATCTGCATCCCGGGACGCTCTGCGTTGTGGGACGCGCACGTGGTGGAGCTCGAGCGGCGCATCGAGGCGCTGCGCGAGCCCCTGCCGGCGCTGAAGGAATTCGTGCTGCCGGGCGGCACGCGCGCGGCCGCGATGTGCCATCTCGCGCGCACCGTCTGCCGCCGCGCGGAGCGATCGCTGGTGGCGCTGGGCCGCGTCGAGGGCGTCTCCGAGCTCAGCATTCGCTACATGAACCGCCTCTCGGACCTGCTGTTCGTCGCGGCGCGCTCGATCAACGCCGCCGCGGGCGCGCCCGAGACCCTCTGGAACCCGGGACGGGAGCGCGAGTCCTCCTAGCGCACGCGGTCGAGCCCTTCGCAAAGCTCGGTGATTCCCTCGACGATGCGCAGCGACGGGCGCTGGATCGTGTCGGGGTGCACGTACACGAGGCGCCGGCCCTTCACGGCGGAGAGCGTCGGTCTCTCGCGCCAGCTCGCCTCGAAGGTCGCGCGATCTCCTGCCGACCCCGCGCCCACGACGACCTCGGGATCGCGCGCATAGACCGATTCCCATGGAACCACG
>WNFL01426380.1_pt2 | contig 16081 bp, 13 predicted proteins | sample 5400361 | NCBI WGS metagenome assembly WNFL01 (sample SAMN13153351, study PRJNA577476) | soil metagenome | isolation source: 40 cm soil on Douglas fir-dominated hillslope | place: USA:California | collected 2013-09-17
CTGCGCGGTTGGCGATTCTTGTCGTCGGCGTCATCGGAGCACAGGGCATACTCACCGGAGCTTCCGCCGAGTGTATTCTGAGACCCGGGGGCACGCAAGGTGAACCTAAAGGTCTATTTCCGTTGAACTTGGGTGAAATGGCGAATCAACGCGCAGATCCGGCGATTGTCCCGATCCGCTTCGACGACGGAGCGGCCTACGAGCGATACATGGGGAGGTGGAGCCAGCTTGCCGGCGAGGCGTTCCTCGACTGGCTGGCGCCTGCGGCAGGACTGCGATGGCTCGACGTCGGGTGTGGCAACGGCGCCTTTACCGAGATGATCGTGGAGCGGTGCGCTCCAGTGTCCGTGCAGGGGATAGACCCGGCTGAGGGGCAGCTCGCCTTTGCCCGGACGCGGCCCGCGTCGCGAATCGCGCAGTTTCGTCAGGCCGATGCCATGGCGCTGCCGTTCCCCGACGACACGTTTGACGTCGCCGTGATGCCGCTGGTGATCTTCTTTGTTCCCGACCCGGCGAAGGGCGTTGCCGAAATGGCTCGTGTCGTCTGCCCGGCTGGCATCGTCACCGGCTACGCGTGGGACATGCTGGGCGGGGGATTTCCTTACGATGCACTGCAGGCTGAAATGCGTGCGCTTGGCGTTGCCGTCCCGTCACCGCCGAGGCCTGACGCCTCTCGAATGGACGCGATGCGTGACTTGTGGACCGGCGCTGGTCTGGATTCTGTTGAGACGCGAGAGATCACCGTGCAACGGACGTTCGCTGATGTCGACGACTTCTGGACGACCGTCCGCGGTGGGCCCAGCGTCGGGCCGGGACTGTCCGCGATGGCGCCTGACCAACTCGCGCGCCTCAAGGCGACGATGCGCGAGCGCCTTCGAGCGGATTCCGCCGGCAGGATCACCTGGAGCGCGCGGGCCAATGCGGTCAAGGGCCGACGGCCTGACGTTTCTTTTGCGTAGCCCGAAGGTCGCCGAGCCCATCCACATGCTCAATCAGTACCTGAGGACGACAGTGGTCGGCCCCAGGTACTTCGAGTTGTGCGCGTTGATTGCGGCGCGGGAGATCGAGCAGCACTACGAGTGGTCGGGCCACGAGCCGGCGGGCCTCCGTGCGGGGATCGACCTCGGTCGCGCGTCTTTTCGCGACCACAAGGTGGCGCCGGCGCTGTGGGCGAAAACCGTGGATCTCCCTGCGCGATGAAGGCCTGGTTAGGTGGACGTTCGCTTGACGTTTTCAGCCCTCGGACCCTTTGGTCCGTCCGGTCCAAGCGTAAACTCCACGGTGTCGCCCTCGCGGAGCATGTCGATTCCCTCGCCGTAGATGGCGCTCTGGTGGAAGAAGTACTCCTTGCCGCCGTCGTCCCCCCTGATGAATCCAAACCCCTTCTCAGCCCGCAACGTCTTGATCGATCCTGTCATTCATCTGCCTCTGTTCTCTGGGTCTTGTGATGTTGTGTGTCTGCTTCCTTAGTGCGACCACCTGATGCCCAGAACTCAAGGTGGGACCCTATAGTCTAATCCGAAGGATGAACGGGACCAGTGAGTATCGATTTTCGCGAGCTGTTTCGGTATCAACGGGGAGACGAAGTCCGCATTTACAACCTGCGCATCGTTTCACCCGGCGTAGAGCTGTGGCGCATGACAGAAGTAGCGGGGCAGGAGGCGACGTCGATCAAGGAGGCGAACCTGTCCAGCACGGAAGAGGCGATCGAACTGCTGCATGACATCGAGCGGTCGCTGCAAGCGGGCGGGTGGACCCAGAGGTGAGGCGGTGCGCGACGACAAGTGAAGGTAAACCGAAAACAATCGACGCGTCACGCCCTGGGACTGGACGTTTTCGGCAAACGAGTGAAAGTAAACCGAAGCGTCTGCTCCCGTCTAGAAGCGCAATCATCGCAGCAACGGCTTCTTCGTGTACTGCGCGGGCAACGATCTCATCGTGTCGGGCCAGCAGTATTCTTCGAGCTTCGCTTCACCACGGCGACGGCCGACGAAACGAACGTAGCCGAGATATTTCCCGCCGTCGGCTTCCACGGCCTTGATTTCTACGGCGTTGTGTGGCGCGACGGCTCGGTGCCAATCCAGCCACAACCGCCAGCCATCCGTCATGGTGTCGGCCAGTTCAACGTTCACGATGCCCGTTCGTTCCCAGTGCCGCCGCCACCAGGCCGCAGAATGGAAGACCCAGAAATCCTGGGACCACCATTCCTGCAGATGCGCGGGAATTGGACCATCGACTTCATGCACCAGGCCTGCTCCGGCCACGCCGATCACGCCTCCCGGCTTCACGAATTGCGCGAGGTAATTGAGGTACAGGTCGTCCGTTCCGTAGTAAGGAAAGGCGTCGATCGACACAATCGCGTCGAAGAAGCCCGGAGCAAACGGCAACGCCCGGGCATCGGCGTGGAGCGGAAACACGCCGTCCTCGACGCCGGCATCCTGGATGCGCTGAATATTTTCCGCAGCGCTGAACCACAGGTCGGTGGCCCACACCTGCACGCCGAATTCCCGTCGCAGAAAGATTGACGACGACGCCCTGCCGCAGCCCAGGTCCAGCACTCTCATCGCGGGCCGAAGGTCCAGCGCCGCCGTGAGCCACTCGGTCAACCAGAGAGCATTCGCTCCGCCGCTGGCGCTCGCCACGACCCATTCGGGATGGTATTGCGAAGAACGGGGAAAACGATCGGATACGAGACGGTTGTCCGGACTCATGTGGGCCATCTTCGCCGATCGCGGACCGTTCTTCGCTACTTTCAACTTTGAGCTTTTCGCTTTAAGCTTTCGGCCATGACGCGCTGGGTGCTCTCCGGAGCCTCGTTTGCCGCGCTTGCCGCGCTGCTCGCGGCGCCCGGCGACTTTTCCGCCGCGAAACTCGCGGCGCCTCCGACGACAAACTGGCTCACGAACGGCGGTAACCTTTATAACCAGCGGTACTCGCCGCTGAAGACCGTCAACCGCGACAACGTTTCGCAGCTCAAGGGCGTGTGGCGTGCGCGTCTGCGTGGTTCGGGCGCCGCACCGCAGTACTCGGGCTTCGCGCAGCCCATCGTCTACGACGGCGTCGCCTACGTGAGCACGGGCGCCAACGACGTGTTCGCGCTGTCGATCGACACCGGCGAGATCCTGTGGCAGTACTCGGCGAACCTCGATCCGAAGATCACCTCGGTCTGCTGCGGCTGGAACAACAAGGGCGTCGCGATCAGCGAAGACAAGGTCTACATCGGTCAACTCGATGGCAAGCTCCTCGCGCTCGATCGTGCGACCGGCAAGGTCGCGTGGTCGATTCAGGCGGAGCGCTGGCAGGAGAACTTCTCGATCACGGCGGCGCCTCTGTACTTTGATGGACAAATCATCGTCGGCTTTGCCGGCGGCGACCGCGGCACGCGCAGCCGCGTCAAGTCGTACGATGCGAAAGACGGCCGTCTGATCTGGACCTTCTATACGATTCCGGGTCCCGGCGAGCCCGGTCACGACACCTGGCCGAAAGACAACGACGCGTGGAAGTACGGCGGCGCCGCGATCTGGCAGACGCCGGCGGTCGATCCCGAACTCGGCCTGATCTATTTCTCTACGGGCAATGCCGCTCCTGATTACAACGGCGCCTTCCGCGCCGGCGACAACCTGTACGCGGCGTCGATGCTCGCGATCGAAGCCGCGACAGGGAAATATCGCTGGCACTTTCAGCAGGTGCATCACGACATCTGGGACTACGACGCGGTCAACCCCGTCGTCCTCATGGATGTGAACGTTGGCGGGCGCACGCGTAAGGCGATCGCCGAGGTGGGGAAGACCGGTTGGGCCTACATCCTCGATCGGCAGACCGGCACGCCGCTCATCGGCATCGACGAGAAGCCCGTGCCGCAGGAGCCGAAGCAGGCGACCGCCGCGACGCAGCCGTTCCCGCGCGGCGACGCGGTTGTGCCTCAGGCAATCTCGATTGCTCCGGAAGGAGCCGCGCTCGTCAACGACGGCCGGATCTTCACGCCGTTCGCCGGCACGAACGCGACGATCGTCGCGCCTGGGATCTGGGGTGGCGCGAGCTGGCCGCCGAGCGCCTACGATCCCGTGCAGCAGCGATTATTCGTCTGCGCGTCATCAGTACTTAATGGATACACCGGCGGCGGCGATCCGAAGTTCGTTGCTCCCGTGAACGGCAACTCCTTCCTCGGCGGCGCGACGACGTTCACGCGCGTGGCGCGGACGGGCATCATCGCCGCGCTCGACGCGAGCACCAACAGGCTCGCGTGGCGATACCAGTGGCCCGAGCAGTGCTACAGCGGCACGGTCGCGACCGGCGGCGGGCTGCTGTTCGTCGGCCGCAACGACGGACGCCTCATGGCGCTCGATTCAGCGACGGGCAAGCAGCTCTGGGAATTCCAGACCGGCGCCGGCATGCACGCGCCGGTGAGCACGTTCGAGCACAAAGGCAAGCAGTACGTGCTCGCGTTCTCGGCCGGCAGCGCGCTGATCGGATCCGCGCGCGGCGACAGCGTCTGGCTGTTCGGCCTCGAGGGCACATTGCCGCCTGTTTCGCCGGGCGCTCCGGTGTCGCGGCAAGTTGCAGTCGCCGCAGCGCCCGCGACTCCGGCGAATCTCGTCGCGGGCAAGGAGCTCTACAAGCAGGCCTGCGAGGTCTGTCACGCAGCCGACGGCAAAGGCGGGCACGGCGCCGGCGCGTCGCTCGTCGCGCTGACGGATCTTGCGACGACAATGCAAACAGTGACCGCCGGTCGCAACAGCATGCCGGCATTCAGCGCGAACTTTACGGCCGAGCAGATTCGGGACATCAGCGCATACGTCCTCGATGCCCTCTCGGAAAGCTCAAAGCTTAAAGCGCAAAGCGTAAAGTAAGTAGGAGCTCATGCTGCAGGTACGCGGCAACCTCGCACGCGTGTATGACGACGTTCTGACCTCAGAGGCGCTGGCGGTCCTCAACGCGCTGGCGCCGCTCGATGCCGACCGCCGCGGCGTCATGCAGGCGCGGCTCGACCGGCGCGCCGGCCGCCAGCAGCGTCGCGAACGGATTGCCTTCCTCGAGCCGGACGACGTGATCGCGCGGACGTCGATTCGCGTGCAGGACGCTCGAGACGGCCGCTTCGCCGGCAGCGAGATCCCGCCGGACCTGCAGCGCCAGTGGATTCAGGGCACGGGACCAGCCGCCAAGCCGGGCAGCAATGTCGAGCAGAGCATTCGCAACGTCGCCCACGCGCTGCTGTCCGGCGCGGACGGCTGGATGTTCGACGGCGAGGATGCGCTCGGCCAGGTGGCGACGATGTCGCTCGACAACCAGCGGAATCTCAAGCTGGCGATCCACGACGACGCCCTGTTTCTGAAGGCGGCGGAACAGGTCGCAGGGGAGATCAATCGCTGGGCCGAGGGTTTCCTGGGGCGGCGCACGATTTCCGGCTGGCGGAAGCAGTTGCGCTTCACCACCAGGATGTTCCGGCCGCGGGGTCTCCACCTCGACGATCGCCACGTGCGTCATCACGACGGCGCTGGATTCTCCGCGTCGATCGTGGACGCGAGTCTCTCCGTCGTGAACAACCAGCGACGGCTGCGCGAGGATGGATCTTCGCTCGTCCTCTACCTGCCGAAAATCCAGACCGCGGAGGAAGCAGCGCTGTGGAACGAGATCCTGTCGGCGCTCGAAGCGCAGCTGCAGCTGCCCGCCGCGACGATCAAGACGTATGTTCTCGTCGAGCAGATCGAGGCGTGCTTCCAGCTGATGGAAATTCGCGCCGTCCTCGGCGGGCGCTTCGTCGGGTTCAACACCGGCCGCTGGGACTACATCAACAGCGTGTCGGACGCGATGGCGTGGGATCCCGGCTTCGTCAACCCGAACATCGACGCGGTGACGATGACCTACGGCTACATGCGGACCTACGAAGACCGCGTACGCCGCAGCGTCAACACGCCCGACGCTCAGAACGGTTACGCGCTCTGGCAGGGCGGCATGGAGCCGAACATCCCCGTCGGCTCCGAGCAGGGCGTCGCCGCGAGCATGAAGCGCGCGGTTGCGGGCGCCGAGCGCGAGCAGCGAGAGGGCGCGAGCGGCAAATGGGTCGCCCACTGGAAGATGGTCCACATCGTGCGTCCTGTGTGGGAGAAGGTCGGCGACGCGAACCAGCTCGGACGCCGGTTCCCGGCGCTCACCTATATAGATAAGGATGCGGACCAGCTCCTGCTGCTCGAGCCCGCGGCCAGGACGATCCGCGGCGCGCGCGATCTGATCAGCGTCGCAACGCAATACGCGAACGCGTTCAGTCAGGGCTTCCAGGCCGCGGCGCTGAAGCCGGCGGATTTCTTCGGCAACGACGACGTCCTTTATTTGATGGAGGACATGGCGACGGGGGAGATCCGCGTCAGCATCCTGTGGGAATGGCTGCACAAGGGCGCGGCGCTGACCGAGGCCGATCCGATCGGCGCCGCCGCCGGCGATCGGTTCGATCCCAGGCTGTTCGCCCGCCTGCTCGACGAGGAATACGCGAAGCTGCAGAGCGCCGGCGATCGCGACGTCCACGACGACTCGAAGAAGACGACGCTTCCGATCGCGCGCGAGATTGTGAAGGCGTATGTGGAGAGCGGCGTCAAGCTGCCGTGGTGCATCGACCTGCTGAACATCGATCTCGGCGCGCACGACCTCGCCGAAGCGACGCGGCGGATCCGGATGTTCGTCGACCAGTTTCAAGCGCAAGGGCGCCGAATCACGAACAACGTCGACTTCGATCGGACATGACGTCTCGTTCGCTTACGAAATTGCTACCTCAACTCTGTAATCAGCAGAGGCCCTCAGGCTCAGGCTGAGCCGCAAAACGCTCGATTTTTCGCGCGGATCCGATCTTGCCCCACTGATCCTGCGGGCAGTACTGCGCCCGATGAGGATCAGCGCAATGTCGGATACGGAACCTTCAATCTCGCGACGCCAGTTCTGCGCGGGCACCGCGGCCGCCGCGCTGGCGACGATCTTCAGCGGCTGCAGCGGCTCGGCCTCTTCACCCTCGTCCACCGGTAACCCGGCCACGCCCAGTTCACGGCGAACAGCGTCAAGGTCACCGTCAGCGGATCGGCGTTGGCCAACGTAGGCGGTGCGGTCCTCGTCGAGTCCGTCGCCGGCGTGTATCTGCTGGCGCGCACGAGCGACAGCGCGTTTTCGGCGATTGAAGCGGTGTGCACCCACGAGGGCTGCACCATCACCGGCGCCGACGCCTCGGTTTACGTCTGTCCGTGCCACGGGTCGCGCTACGACCGCAGCGGACACGTGCTCGCGGGTCCCGCGAAAGCTTCATTACGCCAGTACGCCAACACCTTCGCCGGCGATGTCGTGACCATCGCCATCTAAACCCCCATGGCTACAGTCAACCCGGAAATCGATCATCTGCTGCGCCGCGCCGGATTTGGCGTCAGCGCCCTCGACGCCGACATCTTCAAGGGCATGTCGCCTGCCGACGCGGTGGACTATCTCGTGAACTACGAGGGCCGCCCCGACGACGTCGATGAGCGCATCGGACGGCCCGATCATGCGCTGGTCGCCACGAAAGATTTGTTCTCGCCGGACATCGACATCGAGGACGCGCGCCAGCGCTGGATGTTCCGCATGATCCATACGCGGCGTCCGCTGCAGGAAAAGATGACGCTGTTCTGGCACAACCACTTCGCCACGGGCTACACCAAGATGGCCATCGATTCCGGGACCATCGTGGGGGCCAAGCTGATGGCGCACAAAGCCGGCACGCTGAACGGGCCGCAGGGACAGATCGAGCTCCTGCGACAGTATGCGCTCGGCAACTTTCGCAATCTCCTGGTCGAGATCTCGAAGGATCCCGCCATGGTGATCTGGCTCGATGGAAAGACGAACACCAAAGCGAAGCCGCAGGAGAACTTCGGCCGCGAGATCATCGAGCTGTTCACGGTCGGCGTGGACAACTACGTCGAGACCGACGTCTACGCGGCCGCGCGCGTGTTCACCGGCTGGAACCTGCGCGCGTCGGACAACTACCGCCAGGACGATTACGGCGACCTGAACGCGTATCAGGAATTCGTCTTTAACGCCGACCAGCACGAATCGAGCGCGAAAACCTTCTCGTTTCCGATCTACCCGGACGGAAGCAAAACGATCCCGGCGCGCAGCTCGACCATGCAGGACGGCTTGGACCTGATCACGGCGCTGGCGACCCACCCGGAAACGGCGCGCCGGCTGGCCAGGAAATTCTGGGGCTTCTTCATCAGCGAGATCAATCTGCCGGATCCGGCCTTTATCGAAGCCGTGGCCGCCGTCTATCTGCAGAACGGGACCGAGATCAGGCCTGTCGTGCGGTTCATCTTCAACTCGCCATGGTTCAACGATCCGGCGGTGCGCTTCGCCCGCTACTCGTCGCCGGCTGAATACGTCGTGCGGTCGATCCGCGAAGTGGGCTGGCAGAACTTCTCGGTCGACAAGGCACGATCGCCGATGGCCGCCATGGGCCAGCTGCTCTACGAGCCGCCGAATGTCGCCGGATGGCCACAGGGCGCCAACTGGTTCTCGACGGGACAGATGCTCGCTCGGACGAATTTCGCCGCCACACTGGCGTCGAGCCAGAAGCAATTCCTCGCCGCCACGATGACCCCCGACGCCGGAACGCCGGAGGCGCTGCTCGCGAAAATGTTCGATCGCGTGACGCCTGCGCCGATGGACCAGGCGCCTCAGCAGGCGCTGATGTCGTACCTGACGGCGGCCGGCCCGTGGGACGGCAAAGGCGAGCAGCTCAATACAAGGGCCTCCGGCCTGGCGCGCCTGCTCGTCGGCTCCGCCGAATACCAGCTCGTGTAGAGGACTCACGACCATGGCTCTGACCAGACGACTCTTCATCCGCAACGGAGTGACCACTGTCACCGCCGGGCTTGTCGTTCCATCCTTCCTGACTGCCATCGCGCAGGCCCAGGGCATCCGGACGCGTAACCTCGTCGTCGTCTACCTTGCCGGCGGCAACGACTCGCTCAACACGCTGGTCTCCTATCAGGACGCGGCGTACTACAGCCGCCGCCCGACGATTGCCGTTCCCGCGGGGCAGGTGCTGCAGGTTGGCGCGGACTCGTCCGGACGCGCACTGGGGCTGCATCCCCGGCTGGGCGGCCTGCTGAACATCTTCAAGGACGGACGTCTGGCTCTCGTGCAGCGCGCCGGGTACAACAACTCGAGCCGCTCGCACTTCGAAGGCGGCGACATCTGGGGCACGGCTAACCCGCAGTCGTTTACGGGCTCCGGCTGGCTCGGTCGATACCTCGACACGCTTCCCCGACCGCTGGACGCCCTCGCGGCGTGGAACACGACTGGCGAGACGCCGCGTGCGCTGCTTTCCGCGCTCAGCGGTGTGCCGGCGATTCCGAACGCGAGCACGTACACCTACGCAAGCCCGAACGGAGGCCAGGCGGCGCTTCAGGAGCGCGCGGCCGCACAGGCGATGGCCACCAACCCTGCGAGCAGTCGGCCGCACCTCGCGTTCCTGAACAGCACCAGCCTCGGGGCGATCCAGACGCTCGACCGCGTGGCGCTGGCGTCGGCGTACACGCCGACCATCGCGTATCCGAACAACGGCTTCGCCGGGGAGTTGAAAACGGTTGCGGGCGCCATCGTGAAAGGCATCGGCACAAAGGTGTTCTGGGTGTCGACTGGCGGCTTCGACACGCACTCGGGCCAGGGCGGCGGCGGCGGCGGCTCTTACGGCAATCTCATGGGCACGCTCGGCGATGGGCTGTGGGCGTTCTACGCCGACATGCGCAACCAGGGTCTCGCGGCGGACACGACCGTGATCGTCTACTCCGAGTTCTGCCGACGCATCTCCGAGAACGGCAGCGGAGGCACCGATCACGGTGCAGCGGGTCTGATGATGGCGCTTGGCGGAATGGTGCGAGGTGGACTCTACGGCACCGCGCCGGTGCTCTCGCCCGGCCATCCCACACTCGAGAACAGCTCCGGCGACGTCCACTACGAGACCGACTTCAGGTCGGTGTACGCGAAAGTGCTCGACGGGTGGCTCGGAGTGAACTCGACGCAGATTCTCAACGGCGACTTTCGTGCCGGCGCGCCGGCGATCTTCTAAAAGGGCTGAGGGCTGAGGGCTGAGGGCTGAGAGCTGAGGTATGGCGATGAAAAGCGTCTATCGACTCGGTGTGACGGCATTGGTGGTCGTGAGCCTCGCTGGTCCGGCGTGGGCGGAGAAGCCGGCGGGCCCGGCGGATCCTGCGGATGCGGCGGACGTCAACTCCACGGGCAACTACCCCGCGGTTTCCTTCGGCGTCCTCTCCTATCTGCAGTACGAGGCCCAGCTTCACGAAGCCAACGGGTACAACTCCTTCGACGTCACGCGCGGGTACTTGAACATCAAGGCGCGGCTGAACGACCGCGTGAGCTTCCGCTTCACTCCGGAAGTGCGGCCGATCACCGACGCCAGCCTCAATCAGAATCTGGCATTGCGCCTGGAATACGCCTCGCTCGACGCCAAGGTGACTGACAACGCCACGGTCATGTTTGGCTTGCACGAGATGCCCTGGCTCACGTTCGAGGAGACCGTCAACCGCTATCGCGTGATCGGGCCGTTCTTCGCCGAACGCCTCGGGTTGATTCCAGGACCGGTCGACCTCGGCATGAGCGTCAAGTACACGGGCGAGCGCACCGAGGTGCATGTCGGCATCTACAACGGCGAGGGCCTCGGGCGGGCCGAAATCGACAAATACAAGAGCATCGATGGCCGCGCCACCTTCCGTCCCTTCGACAAGGACGGCGAGTTGGGCAACGTAACCATCTCGGGGTTCTACCAGTACGGCTGGTACGCGAAAGATCGCCCGCGCAACGTGGCGATCGTCATGGGCAGCTACGAGAAGCCGCATTATGTCGTCACGGGGCAGTATCTATCCGCGACGGACAACCCGTTCGTTGCCCTGGACGTCAAGCGCCGCGGCACCTCATTCTTCGCTGAGGGCCGCCAAGGCGTCACCGGGTGGGCCGCGGTCGCCGGCGTGGACTTCTTCACGCCGGACGTGGCCAACGACACCGACTCGCGGCGCCGCTACATCTTCGGCGGCGCGAACTGGATGACAGTGGGACGCGGGCGGCTGGGCATCGTCGTCACGCTGGAACAGACCTTTCAGGGCGCGCTTTCCGAGTTGACCGAGCGCCGGCTGCTCGCCCAGACGCACGTGGAGTTCTAGGGAGAAAGGTCCTGCCCTTCTGCCTCGACTGTCTGCCATTGGTAAATCTGACGGCGTGCAGGTGAATGCGTGTATAGTGGAACGCCCTTTCTTTCGAAGGGCCCGGCCGACAGGTCCACTCGTAACGTGGCGCGCGGCTTGGATACGAGGAGACCGCAATGGCAGCATCGATGAACGGCACGATCAAGCGACTGGTAAGCGACAAGGGTTTTGGTTTCATTCTGGCCGACGACGGCAACGAGTACTTCTTCCACAACTCGGCGTGCAACGGCACCCGCTTTGACGACCTGCGCGAAGGGCAGAGCGTCACGTTCGAAAAGGGACAGGGGCCGAAGGGTCCGCGCGGCGAGAACGTCAGAGTCGCGTAGCGGCGTCGTCGCGACGTTCCCGGCGGGGTTTCATGACGTGTGCCCGAGAACGACGTGCACGCGATGGATCCCGCCGTCCTGGATAAACGGGATTGCGGCGGCGTTGACGACACGGCCGTCCAGTTCCGCCCTGGCTACCCCGCGACATCGGCGCTCAGGATTCGATACGGAAATCTCGTAGCGTGTGCCGCGGCACGTCCACGTGATCTCGTAGGCTGGCCACAGCGACGGAATGCACGGGTCGATGCCGATCGTGTCGCCGCATCGCCTGAGCCCGAGGATGTGTTCGAGGCCCGCGCGATACATCCACCCGGCCGAACCCGTGTACCAGCTCCATCCGCCGCGGCCCGCATGGGGAGCCCGCGCATACACGTCACCGGCGACGACGTACGGCTCCGCCTTGTAACGGGCCACGTCGCCCTCCGTACGCGTGTGGTTGATGGGGTTGAGCATGTGAAACAGCTCGGCCGCTTCGTCGCCGCTGCCGAGTCGTGCCAGCGCCATCACGACCCAGACGGCGGCGTGGGTGTATTGGCCGCCATTCTCCCGCACGCCGGGCGGGTACCCCTTGATATAGCCGGGATCACGCCGGGCGGGTACCCCTTGATATAGCCGGGATCCTGACTCGATGTGTCGAACGGCGGATCCAGCAGTTGCAGGACCTGGGCGCCGCGTGAGATGAGCGCGGTGCGAACCGCATCCATCGCGCGCTCGGCGAACCGCTGCGGCACGGCGCCGGACAGCACCGCCCACGACTGGGCTATCGAATCGATTTTGCACTCGTCGTTCCGCGATGAACCGAGCGGCGTGCCATCGTCGTAGTAGCCGCGCGTGTACCATTCGCCGTCCCATGCGAGCTCGAACTTCGAGGCCAGGCGGCGGGCCTCGCTTCGATATCGAGCGGCTCTGGCGCCATCGGCCCTCGTGTCGCAGAGGGCCGCAAAGCTGGTGAGCACGCCGTGCAGAAAAAACCCCAGCCAGGTGCTCTCTCCGCGTCCACCCGCCCCCACGAGGTTCATCCCGTCGTTCCAGTCCCCGGTCCCGAACAGCGGAAGGCCATGCGCGCCGGCCGTCAGGCCATGTTCGATCGCGCGGACGCAGTGCTCGAACATGGTGCCGTCCTGCGGTGAGACGCGGGGCGTCCCGTACGATTCGTGCTCGCCGGCGGGCAGCGGCGGCGCGCAGAGGAACGGCACGTGCTCGTCGAGGAGATCGCGGTCGCCGGTGGCGCGGACGTATTCCGCAACCGAGTAGGGAAGCCAGAGCAAATCATCGGAGCATCGCGTGCGCAGTCCGCGGCCCGAGGGCTCGTGCCACCAGTGCTGGACGTCGCCTTCGACGAACTGGCGTCCTGCCGCGCGGATCAGGTGGGCACGCGCCAGTCCCGGCTGCGTGAAGAACAGCGCGGTCACGTCCTGCAGCTGATCGCGAAAGCCGAATGCGCCGCCCGGCTGGTAGTAGCCGGCACGGGTCCACAGACGGCAGCTCACGTCCTGATACACCAGCCAGCGGTTCAGCAACGTGTCGAGCGAATCATCCGGCGTCTTCACGTGGATGGCGTCCAGCGTCGCGTTCCACGACTTGCGCACATCCTCCAGCGCGGCCTCCGCCGCGTCGGTGTCGCCGTGACGCGCGATCAGCTCCGTCGCATGCGCGCTGCTCGTGCCTTGCCCCAGCAGGAACACGATCTGACGACGCTCGCCCGGTTGCAGGGCGATCCGGACCTGCAGCGCAGCGCACGGATCGAGCGCGCCACCGGACTGCCCCGATAGCTGCGCCTGCCGCATCGCCGCTGGCCACGACAGCGACCCATTGCGCCCGATGAAGGACTGCCGATCTGCTGTGACCGATGCGGGCATTTCGCTGGCATACGCGAACGCCACACACGGCGCCCATTCGGCGTTGTACGCATTTCTCGCGAAGATGGCACCAGTTGCCCGGTCGATGCTCGTGACGACCTGCAGGTGCTGGCCATCTCGCGGCGGCCCAAGCGCCCATTCGTTGTACGCGAAGACGCTGAGCGTTCTCACGTGCGCGGCGTCGTTCACGAGTGTCAGCCTGGAGAACTTCACCGGATCTTCGGCGTGGACGAACACGTCCAGTTCGTGGCTTATGCCGTGGGTGGGACGCGAGAAACGCGTGAGCCCGCCGGTGTGGCGAACGACCACTCGACTGACGTCGGCGCCCCGCGCGAGCGGTCCAGGTGTCGCCGTCCACACCTCACCCGAGTGATCGTCGCGAATGAAGATCGCTTCGCTCGTCGGATCCGTCGTCGGATCGTTCGCAAACGGAGTGAGCCTGTTCTCGCGGCTGTTGGCTGACCACGTCGTGGCCGAACCCGACGCCGTGACGATCGTGCCGAAGCCCGGGTTGGCGATGACGTTGGCCCACGGCATCGGCGTTTCGTCCTCGCCGTCGAGCACGATGATGTACTCCCGCCCGTCGTCCGCGAATCCCCCGATGCCATTCGCGAATGTGAGCGGCGGCAGCGCGGTGTCGAGCTGCGCACTGCGCGACGAGGCGAGCTCATACGCCGCCGGACGGGGAATCAGCACCGGAACGAGCGCCGAAACCGGATGCGGCCGTTCGAGCTGTGTGCGCAGATCTCCTCGATCGCCGCGCAGAATTGCGTGAGCCACGGCTTCGAGCAGGATGCGTTCCGCGCGTCCCATCCGGTCTGACCGGAGCAGGTACGCGCCGCCCGGACGATGCTTCCACGTGCTCCAGGGGCCGTCGTCGAGGATCGCCAGCAGCTGTGCCTGCATTTCGTCGAGATAGCTGACCGGGTGCTCGTTCACGATCACGACGTCAGCGCTCAGGCCTTTCAGCCGCCAGTACTCCTGCGCCTGCAGCACCTGCCGGACGAGCGGCACATCGTCGTCGCCGGTGATACGGACCAGCAGGATCGGCAGGTCGCCCGAGATCCCGTGCGGCCAGAGTCCCGGCTGTCCCAGTTCGTTGGCGGCGATGGTTTCGCCGTCCGCGCGAAGCGAGCCGTCTGCGCCGAACACGCGCGACGCGAGACGCTCGAAGAGCACCGCGTCATCGGCCGAAATCCCGAGGTGGTGGAGGCGGCTCTGCGCATGCGTGATCGCCAGCGCGAACGTGCGGGATGCCGCGCTCGGGTCGTGATACTTCTGTGCCAGCGCTTCGGCCGTCTCGCGGTCAGGCGCCATGCCGGTCGCGAACGAGAGCCGGACGCTGCCGCCAGGCGCCAGTCGAATCCGCTGTCGCAAGCTGACGATCGGATCGAGCACGACGCCCGTTGTGCCTGACAATGCGCGGCCGTCGATCGCGACGGGGTCGGCGGGCGAGCGGCCGCGGCCGAGGAAGCGCGTGCGATCCGTTTCCCATTCGACGGCGCCTTGTGCGCGGCCGTCGAGGCTCAGCGCATGAAACGCCCACGCCTGCGGCTCGCTCGAACTGCGTGGCCGCCGGTGACACAACAGGGCGGCGCTTTCCGGCAGGTACTCGGTCTCGACGAACAGCTTGCCGAACGCCGGATGCGCCAGGTCGTCGGCGGCAGGCGTCAGGACCACCTCGGCATAGCTGGTGACGTCGATTTCCCGCATCCGCGTCCCATGATTCCGCACGGTGAGACGTCGGACTTCCACGTCGTCCTCTGCGGAAACCGCGACGTCGAGCTGCGTGGAGATGTCCTCGTCGCGGCGGCGGAAGCTCGCGCGGTCCGCGGTAAACGTCACCGCGTAGTCGTCAGGTTCCCGCCGTGTCGGTTGATACGTCGCCGACCACACGGCGCCGCTGCGAGCATCGCGGAGATAAATGAACTGACCGTTGTCGTCGCGTGTGCTGTCGCGGCGCCATCTCGTCACCGCCAGTCCCCGCCAGGCGCTTCCGCCTCCACCGGCATTCGTCATCGACGTGACGTAGATACCGTTCGACAGGAACTGCGAGTGCGGGACGATCGTGTGTGGCGATCGAATGCTCCGGACCGGCACGGCAGCGTTCGGCGCGGCGACGGGCATTTCGTCGAGCGGGCGCGGGTCGATCGTCGCGGACTGCCGGGGTACGCGTTCTTGCAGCAGCAGCTCGGTCGCCTGCACACGGGGATCGGCGTGAAAACGCTCGACCATGCGATCGCCGAGGAGGGCGTTCGCCAGCGCCACGAGGGTCATGCCCTCGTGATGCGCCATGTAGGTCTGGACGATGATGCCGGCGGCGGGCTCGTCGGCATCGGCCGCATCCGAGTCGCGAGGCGTGTAGTCGATGGCGTCGAAGAAGCCGTACTCACCCTCGAGACCGATTCCTGCCAGCCTCCGCAGATTGGCCGTGCTCGCGCCCGGATCGATCGTCATGGCGAGCGCCGTGGCGTACGGCGCCACCACGATCTCGTCTCCGAGTCCGCGCTTCATGCCCAGTCCGGGAATGCCGAAAGCCTTGTACTGATAGGTGTGGTGGCGGTCGACGACGTTGTAGGCCGACTCCGAGATGCCCCAGGGCACGCCGTGATCGCCGGCGTAGTCGATCTGCCGGCGGACGGCCATCCGGCACGATTCGTCCAGCAGC
>WNFL01003162.1_pt2 | contig 16077 bp, 15 predicted proteins | sample 5400361 | NCBI WGS metagenome assembly WNFL01 (sample SAMN13153351, study PRJNA577476) | soil metagenome | isolation source: 40 cm soil on Douglas fir-dominated hillslope | place: USA:California | collected 2013-09-17
ACGATCAGCAGGCTGTAGAGCCGCGGCTTGGGAATGTTCTGGCGCACGCCATCGATCTGGTTCACGACGTCGCCGGTGAACACCCACGTGCGCACCGCGTCGCCCGTGCGCAGGTGCGCGACGAAGACCTGCGAGCCGGGCGTATGACCCGCCGCCGCGAAGAACGAGAGTCCCGGGAACCCGGGCAGGCCGAACAGCGGCCCGCCGTCGAGCACATGGCGCTCGAGACACTTCGCAGCCTCGAGAACCCGCTGGCCCGGGCGGGTCGTGAAGTTCGACTCCTCGACCTGCAGGCGGTTCTGGAACAGCTGGATCGGCGCCGGGTGCAGGCGACACAGATCGGTGGCGCCCTCGGTGTGGTCGATGTGCTCGTGCGTGAAGGCGACGCCGGAGACACGCGCCAGCGCGCCGCCCAGGCGCTCCGCGGCGGAGCCGAGCGGCTGCAGCGCGTCCGCGCCCGCGAGCCATTGGGTCGGCTTGCCGAATGCCTCGGCCTCCGCGCGGTCCATGCCCAGGTCGATGAGGAAGATGCGCCCGTCCGCCCACTCCAGCACGAACGCCGGAAAGCTCATCACGAACGGCCCCTTCGGCGTCGGGTCGAGGCTCCGCTCGAGCACTGCCGAGCGCGGCATCGGCTGACTCGCGGTGTTCAACCAAGAGAGACGTACGGGTAGGTCGGCGCTCGGGTCGAATGCCAGCACCTCCTCCACCGACGGCAGCGGCGGCGCGAGCGACTTGATCGCGCGCTTGGCGAGAAACAGACCCAACGCGGCGTACAGCACCGCGGCGAGCACGAGAGACAAGAGTACGACCAGAACGCGGCGCAGCATTGCTGCCAGTGTAGCCGCTCGTCGGGAATTCCGAAGAAGTGGGCCGACGCTTCGAGAGGAGACGGCGATGGCCGCACTGACGCTGGTGTACGAAGACGACTCGCTGAAGATCTCCTGGCACGAGTCGCACGCCTACTATCTCTCCGACTGGCAGCCGGCCTTCCGCAAGGGCGGCGACCTGCGCCGCTCCTATCAAGCGTGCATCGATGCGGCGCGCGCGCGACCGGGCGCGCTGTGGCTCGCGGACGCGAGCAAGTTCGCGGTCATCGATCAGGCCGACGTGAAGTGGATCGAGAGCTGGTTCTGGCCCGAGTTCATCCGCGCCGGCGCGGTCTACGAAGCGGCGGTCATGCCCGAGAAGGAAGTCGCCAAGATGGCGGCGAACCGCTCCGTCGAGAAGATGCTGAAGGCCGGCGGCTTCGAGATCAGCGTGCATCGCACGCGCGCGGAGGCGGAAGCCGCCCTGCTCGAGTGGCGCGCAAAGCGGCGCGACCGCTCCGCCTAGCGGCGCCCCGCGCGCTCGCGCTTGGGGACGAACGCGACGTCGAGGAAGCGAATCAGCCCCTTCGGGTCCCGATTCGCCGTGAGCACCTGGCCGATCTCGAAGCCCACCTCGTCGAGATACTGAATGGCTTCGAGGAGCGAGTAGCCCCGCTCGAAGCGCGGGAGCACGGAGACCTCGGCGATCACGAGCTCGGTCTTCGCGAGCGTCTGAGTCGCGCCGCGCAAGACCTCGAGCTCGTAGCCCTCGGTATCGATCTTGAGACCGAACGGCGGCCGCAGCTCCAGCGACTCGACGAGTGAGTCGAGCGTGGCGACCGGCACCCGGCGCTGCTCGACCCGTCCGGTGGTCCGGGTCAGGGTGGTGCGCGAGAGCGCGGAGCTGCGCGTCGGGGTATCGAGGTCGACGTTCAACACGATCTCGCCTGCGCGTGCGCCGAGCGCCGTGATCACCTGTCTTCCCGGACGCCCCGCGAGGATCACCTCCATCCAGGGCAGATACTCGGCCAGGGGATCGACCAGAAGCAGCCAGGCGCTCTCGTTCAGCGCGTAGAACTCGGGCGTCCCGAACGCGCAGCCGACGTCGATCAGCGTCGTCACCGAGCGCGAGGCGGATCCGAGCGGCCACCCCCTGGGCCGAGCTCGCTCGACACCGATCCCGAGCGGCCGGAGCGCCGAATTAATCCATCTGTGCGCCAAGCTCACCCAGTGACTCCCTCGGATCCACGATAGCACACGATGAGGAAAACCTCATCGGGAGATCACACTGGCGAGATCAGTCCCGGGGGAGGTGCTTCACTCTCGCGACGGGCTTGGGCGCCAGCCGCTGGCCGCGGGCGGTGATGCCGGCGAATTCGAGCTCGCCGAGGTCGAACTCGGCTTCCTTCTGGCGCTGGCGCTTCTGCGCGACGAACTGCAGATGCACGCGGCCGGGCGTGGAGTCGCCCTCGAGGAGTAAGTCGAGCTTCCCGTTCTCGTCCTTGAAGAAGCGGTACTCCTTGTCGTGGATGAAGCTCTCGATGTGCACGCGCTTTCCGAACGCATTGCGCTCGCCGTCGCGGTACACGAGCGTGAAGTCCTTCCCCTTCTCGGAGTCGAACAGCCCCACAAACAGCACCTTGCGCGGCAGCAAGACCTTCTTCGGCGGCGCCATGATGCGGTAGGTGCCATCGCTCGAGACCGCGAGGATGCGGTCGTACTCGGTGACTTGCAGCGTGTGCTCGGTGCCGCGCACGTCGGAGCCGAAGAAGCCGGACTCCTCGTCGTACGCGAGCTTGATGTTCGCGGTCGCGACGGCCTTCTTGTCGACCTCTTCGATCGAGGTGACCTTGGTCTTGCGCTTGTAGCGGTCGCCGTACTTCTCGAGCAGTGATTCGAGCCAGGCGATCACGGTCTTGGTGAGCTGCTTCAGCTTCTTGCGCGTGCTCTCGAGCTCGCCCTCGACGCTGGCCAGCTCCTCCTTGTGCTTCTCGATGTCGTACGCGGAGATCCGCCGGATCCGGATCTCGAGCAGCCGCTTCACGTCGTCGTCGACCATCGGGCGGACGAACTGGCGCTTCCACTCGCTCATCCCGGTCATGACCGCGTCGTGGACCTTCTCCTCGGTCCTCGCGGTCTCGATCTTCTTGTAGACGCGGTTCTCGATGAAGATCCGCTCGAGCGTGAGCCAGTGCTGGCGGTCGACGAGCTTCGCCTCGTCGAACTCGAGCTCCGCCTTGATCTGCTTCTTGAGCCGCTCGGTGCAGTCCTCGAGCACGTCGGTCGTGGTCATCTCGACCGGCTTCTCGTCGCGAATCACGAGCAGCGAGGACTGCAGAGTCACCTCGCAGTCGGTGTAGGCGTAGAGCTGCGGGATCACCTCCTCGGCGTACACGCCGCGGGCCAGGGAGAGCTCGATCTCGACCTGGTCGGTGGTGAAGTCCTCGATGCCGCTGATCTTCACGCGCCCCTTCTGCGCGGCGGACTCGATCGACGCGATCAGTGACTCGGTGGTCGTGCTCCAGGGGATCTCGCGGATCACGACGGTCTTCTCGCCCTTGGCTTCGATGCGCGCGCGCCCCTTCCCCTTGCCGCGGCCCTTGTCGTACTCCGAGACGTCGATCAGGCCGCCGCTCGGGAAGTCCGGATACAGCCGGTAGCGCTCGCCCTGCAGGATCGCGATCTGGCCGCGGAGCAACTCGACGAAATTGTGCGGCAGGATGCGCGTGGCCATGCCCACGGCGATGCCCTCGATGCCGAGCAGGAGCACGACCGGGAGCTTCGCGGGCAGGAACACGGGCTCGAGCCTGCGTCCGTCGTAGCTCGGCGAGTACTCGGTGAGGTTCGGGTTGAAGAGCGTCTCGCGCGCGAGAGGAGTGAGTCGACACTCGATGTAGCGCGCGGCCGCGGCCTCGTGGCCCGTCACCAGGTTTCCGAAGTTCCCCTGGCGCTCGATGAAGTAGTCCTTGTTCGCGAGCACCACGAGCGCGTCGCCGATCGAGGCGTCGCCGTGGGGGTGCAGCTTCATCGACTCGCCGATGACGTTGGCGACCTTGTGGAACAGGCCGTCGTCCATCTCGAAGAGCGTGTGCAGGATGCGCCGCTGGACCGGCTTGCAGCCGTCGCGCAGGTCGGGCAGCGCGCGATCCAGAATGGTGTAGCTCGCGTACTCCAGGAAGTTTCGCCGCATCAACGGCGCGAGGTTCGACACGGCCGCCCCTAGCTCACGTCGTAGACGAGGTTGTCGACGATGTAGTCGCGGCGCTCGGGCGTGTTCTTGCCCATGCAGAACTCCAGGCTCGACGACGCCTCGCCGATGTTCGCGAGCTGGACCGAGACGAGCCGGATCTCGGGCCCGATGAACTGGCCGAACTCACTCGGCGAGATCTCGCCCAGGCCCTTGAAGCGGGTGATCTCGTGGCCCTTGATCTCCTCCGCCGCGACGTCGCGCTCCTTCTCGCTGTAGCAGTAGCGGGTCTCCTTCTTGTTGCGCACGCGGAACAGCGGTGTCTCGAGGATGTACAGATGGCCCTTGAGTACGAGCTCCTCGAAGTAGCGCAGGAAGTAGGTCAGGAGCAGGTTGCGGATGTGCATGCCGTCGACGTCGGCGTCGGTGGCGATCACCACGCGGTTGTAGCGCAACCCGTCGAGGCCGTCCTCGATCCCGAGCGCGCGCATCACGTTGTACAGCTCCTCGTTCTTGTACACCGCGTCGCGCTGCAGGCCGTAGGTGTTGAGCGGCTTGCCCTTCAAGGTGTAGATCGCCTGCGTGTACACGTCGCGGGCCGAGATCATCGGGCCGCCCGCGGAGTTTCCCTCGCACAGGAAGATGGTCGACTCGTCGCGGCGCTCGTCGAGTAACTCGTTGTAGTGCGCCTTGCAGTCGACGAGCTTCGGAATGCGGATTGCCACCGACTTGGCGCGCTCGCGCGCCTGCTTCTTGATCGCCGAGAGCTCCTTCCGCAGGCGCTCGTTCGCCTTCACCTTCTCGATCAGCGCCTCGGCGGCCGGCGCGTTCCGGTGCAGCCAGAGGATCACCTGCTCCTTCACTTCCTTGGTGATCCAGGGCTTCACGTCGGTGGAGCCGAGCTTGTTCTTCGTCTGACTCTCGAAGACCGGATCCTGGATCTTCACCGCCACGGCGCCGACCAGGCCGTCGCGCACGTCCTCGCCGGCGAAGTCCTTGCTCGCGAACTCGTTCACCCCGCGCAGGATGCCCTCGCGGAACGCGGCCTGATGCGTGCCCCCGTCGTTCGTGAACTGGCCGTTGACGAAGCTGAAGTAACTCTCGCCGTACATGTGCGTGTGCGTGAACGCGAACTCGAGTCTGTCGAGCTTGCAGTGCAGGATGTCGTAGAGCGGCGGCTCGTTCCCGATCTCCTTGGTGAGGAGGTCCGCGAGCCCACCGGGGCTCTTGAAGCTCTTGCCGTTGTAGCTGAGCGTGAGTCCGGTGTTGAGATAGGCGTAGTACCAGAGCCGGTCGCCGACGAGCTCGTCGTTCCAGTTCAGGGTCTTGAAGATCACCGGGTCGGGCGTGAACCGGACGAGCGTGCCGTCGGCGGCGTCGGCTTCCTTGCCCTGCTTGTCCGACGTGATCTTCCCCTGCTTGAACGTCGCGCGGCGGTACTTGCCCTCGCGCCAGCTCACGACCTCGAACGCGGCCGAGAGCGCGTTCACCGCCTTCGTGCCGACGCCGTTCAGCCCGACGGAGAACTGGAACACGTCGTCGTTGTATTTGCCTCCGGTGTTGATCTGTGAGACGCACTCGACGACTTTGCCCAGCGGGATGCCGCGGCCGAAGTCGCGCACCGTGACGGTGTTGCCCTGGCGCTCGATCTCCACCTTCTTCCCGTGGCCCATGATGAACTCGTCGACGGAGTTGTCGATCACCTCTTTCAGCATCACGTAAGCGCCGTCGGCGGGATGCGTGCCGTCGCCGATGCGCCCGATGTACATGCCCGTGCGCAGGCGGATGTGCTCCAGCGCGTCGAGCGTCTGGATCGTGCTCGGGTGGACGATCGAAGACCCGAGCCGATGCGTCAAGGTGAGACGCGGCGAGGGGCGCCCCGAGCCTCGGCGGCAAGCGCCGAAGGCGCACGCCGCGAGCCGCAGGTGAGCGAAGTCAATCAAGTGACGAGGCGCACATGCCCTAAGATGTCGGTGTGAGTCGCACGCGCTTCGCCCCCACCACTTCGGGCCCCGCGCACCCCGGGACGCTCGTCGCGGGGCTGCTCGCCTGGCTCGATGCGCGTTCCCGCGGCGGCCACGTCACGCTGCGCCTCGAGGACGTCGACCCGGCGCGCTGCACAACCGCGTCGGCCGACGACATGTGCGCCGCCCTGCGCTGGTTCGGGCTGGATTGGGACGCGCAGGAGCTGCAGAGCGCGAATCGTCCCGCGCACGACGCCGCGCTCGATCGGCTCGCGGAGCTCGGCCTCCTGTACCCGTGCACGTGCAGCCGCGGTGAGGTCTCGCGAGGGGGGACGCGCGCGGTCGACGGGGGCTGGCGTTACACCGGTCGGTGTCGAAAGAGGCCGCTGCCTGCGAAGGGCTGGCGCGCCGCGGACGCCGCGCTGCGCCTGCGCCTTCCCGACGGGCGCATCGAGCTCGCCGACGAGAGCGGCCTCGACCTGTCCCAGGACCTGCTCGGCGAGATGGGCGACCCGGTGCTGCGCCGCCGGGACGGCGCGCTCGCGTATCACCTGGCCGCGGTCGTGGACGACGGCAGCGCAGGAGTCACACGCATCGTGCGCGGGCGCGATCTCGCGACCTCGACCGCGACTCATGTCGCACTTCAGCGCGCGCTCGGCCTGCCGACCCCGGGGTACCGCCACCACTTCCTGTTCCTCGAGGAGTCGGGCGGGAAGCTCGCGAAGCTCCACGGAGCCGTCGGCTGGGCTGAGCTCGCGCGCGTCTACTCGGCCGAGGCGCTGTGCGGGCGGATCGCGCAGCTCGCCGGGCTGGCCCCGGACGCGCGCGAGACGACCCCGCGCGCGCTGCTCGCGCGCTTCGACTGGGCGCGGGTGCGGGCCGACGACGTGACCCTGCGCTGGGACGGATGCGACCTCAGGGAGGAGAAGAGATGAGCTGGAGACTCGCGCTCGCGTCCGTTCTGATGCTCGGCTGCAGCGGCGGAGCGAAGCCCGCGATCACCGATCGTGACTGGGCGCTGATCGCGCTCGGCGAGAAGTCGGATCCGATCGGCTCGGGCGAGAGGCCAGTCACTCTGCGGCTCGAGTCCTCCACGTCGCGCGCCAGCGGCTTCGCGGGCTGCAACCACTACAGCGGACCCTACGAGCTCGGCTCGGGGAAGCTCAGCTTCGGCCCCACGGTGTCGACCAAGATGTTCTGCGAGTCGAGCCAGGCGGTCGAGGACGCCTATCTCGCGGCGCTCGGGAAGGTCTCGAGCTGGGAGCTCGCGAACGGCGGCCTCACGCTGCGCGGCGTCGACGGCTCCGCGCTCCGCTTCCGGCCGGCCGCGCCCTCACCGTGATACCGTCACCCCACGGAGAACCCCACCATGCCCGTCTACGCGATCGCCCAGGGCCGAACCGTGAACCGCGCCATGCACGACGACTACGTCGCGAAGGCGCTGCCGACGCTGGCGCGCTACGAGGTGAAGATCCTCGCCGCCACCGAGACTCCGGAGGTGATCGAAGGGAAGCTCGAGAATCCCCGCTTCGTGCTGCTCGAGTTTCCGTCGCGCGAGCGATTTCACGCTTGGTACGACTCGCCCGAGTATCAGGCGATCCTGCATCTCCGGCTCGAGTCAGTGCTCGGGACATTCGTCCTCATCGACGGCCAGGGTGAGAGCCGCTGAGGACCGCGCACTAGAGCAAGCGCGCAAACAGCCTCGCGAGCCCTTCCTCGAGCCGCCGGCCGACACCCCTGCCGCGCCAGCTCGCGCGGTCGATGTGCGTGGTCTCCCGAAGGTCACTCTCGAACATCGCGGTCGTCGCGGCGCCGAAATCCTCGCCGAGGACGACCGTGTTCAGCTCGTCGTTGTGCAGGAGGCTCCGCCAGTCGAGGTTGGTCGAGCCGACCGTCGACCAAACGTCGTCGATGACGGCCGTCTTGGCGTGCAGCAGCGCGCGATGCAGCTCGCTGATGTGCACCCCCGCCGAGAGCAGCTCGTCGTAGTAGGAGCGGCCCGCCTCGAGCACGACCCAGGAGTCGCTGAAGCCGGGCAAGATCAGCTGGACGTCGACGCCCCGCAGCGCGGCCTCCTCGAGCGCGAGCCGGGTCTCGGCGTCGGGCACGAAGTAGGCCATGGTCACGTACACGCTCTGGCGCGACTCACGAATCGCGGAGAGAAGCGCGAGATACATCAACCTGCGCTCGTCGTCGGACGTGGTGCCGATGACGCCGACGACCTTCTCGCCCTGACTCTCGAGTCTGGGGAAGTAGCTGCGCTCGGCGAGCGGCGTACAGCTCTGCTTCTCCCAGCTGGTCAGGAAGAGCTGCTGATACTGCGCGACCGCCGGTCCGCGCACCTCGATGTTCGTGTCGCGCCAGCCACTCTTCACGCTCGGCGGAGACGCGTTTCCGCTGCCCGCCGAGCCCCGCGAATACACGCTGCTGAAGTTGATCCCGCCGCTCACGGCGACGCGGCCGTCGACGATGACTTGTTTGCGGTGGTCGCGCTGATTCGGATCGGCGACGCGTCCGCGGCTGGGCAGGAGCGGATTGAACGCACAGACATGGACGCCGGCACTGCGCAGACGGTCGAAGAACTCGTCCGAAGTTCCGATCGAGCCGACCGCGTCGTACAACAAATTGACCTGTACACCTTGTGACTGTTTCTCGATCAAGAGCTGCGAGAGCTTGTCGCCGATCTCGTCGCCTTCCAGGATGTAGGTCTCGATGTTCACGTGGTCACGCGCCGCCGCGACTTCGCGGAAGATCACGCGATAGCTCGCGGGACCGTCGACCAGGAGCTGGACCCGGTTGCCCGCGACCCACGGCTTCGGGCTGATCTTCTGCATGGTGGCCAGGTGGCGCGCGAGCAGCGTGGGTTCGTCCGGCTTGTCTTGCTCCTTCAGAATCGCTGCGCTGCGCGCCGCGGAGAGCTCGGCCGGCGACGTCCGCACGCGCGGGGTCGCGTCCTGCAGGGTCGTGACGGGGCCGAGCTCGGGCAAGCCCGCGCAGCCGAGCGCGAAGACGCAGGTCAGGACGCCGAGGGCCCGGTGAAGCACGGCGCTCCGAAACAGCAAAAAGCGGACCAGCCTCGAGCAGCGCCGCTGCGCGTCGCCGGACTAGCCGCCGCTCGTTCGAAGCAAGCGCATTCCTACAAGAAGCGCGAACGCAAGCACAACACCCGCGAGCGTCGCCAACGTCGCGCGCTCGCCGATTGCGTCGGCCAGGATGCCGACGGGCAGACTCATCAGCGAAACCCCCGCGAACGCCAGCATCGAGAGCGAGAACACGCGGCCGAAGTAGGCGGGCTCGGTCACTTGCACGATCACCGCGGCGTTCAGCGTCTGGAAGCCGCCGAAGCCGATGCCCACGAGGAACATCGCGGCGATCGCCAGCGGGTAGCTCGGCGCGAGATACAGGCCGAGCAGGCCCGCCGCCAGCACGAACGGCATGCCGACGAAGACCGGCAGCGCGCGGCTCGAGCCGGCGAGTCGCGCGGTCACGAGCGTGACGAGGAGCCCGCCGAGCGCGCTCGTGAAGAACAGCGGGGGCACGGCGTCGGCCGAGCGGCCGAGCGCGTGCTCGACCAGGCCCGGCAGCACCGTGATGTACGAGAAGCCCATCATGATCACGCACACGAAGAAGCCGACCAGCAGTCGGAGCCGCCGGTGCGAGACCACGTAGCGCAGCCCGATCAGCAGGTCCTCCAGCACGTGAGTCTCCGCGGCGTTGGCGCGCGCGATCGAGTGCGGCAGCGCGAGGAGTGACAGCGCGGAGGTGGCGTAGAGCGCGCCCATCAGCGCGTACGCGCCGGTCGCGCCGAAGGGCGACGCGAGCATGAGGCCCGCGATCGCCGGCCCGAGCACTTGCGAGCCGGTGAGTGGCACCTGATTCAGCGCGACGGCGTTGCCGCGCAGCTCCGGCCCGACGAGCTCGGCCGCGAACGCCTGCCGCGCCGGGCCGAGAAACGAGATCGAGATGCCGAGCACGAACGCGCCGCCGGAGAGCGCGGCGATGCTCAAGCGATCGAAGGCGAGCAAGAGCGCAAACACCCCGAACACCGCCGCCGCCGCGGACTGAGACAGCGCCAGCACGCGGCGTTTGGGCCAGCGGTCCGCGCCCGCGCCGCCGATCGGCGCGAGCACCGCCATCGCGACGCCCTGCGCGAACACCACCGTGCCCACCGCGCGATTCACGTGCGCGAGATGGAAGGCGACCACGCCGTTCACCACGTTCGCCATGAAGAACGGGATGTACGAGGCCCAGGTGCCCGCCCACAGCACGCGGAAGTCGCGCACGCCGAAGGCCGCGAACGTGCGCAGGCGCTCGGGCGGGACGGCGATCGCGGCGGGCTCCTGCATGGCGCCGCAGTCTATGATGCGCGCATGGACCCCTTCAAAGACCGAGTGGCGGTGATCACGGGTGGCGCGGGCGGAATCGGAGCGGCGCTGGGCAGAGCGTTCGTGGCGCGCGGCGCGAAGCTCGTGCTCGCGGACCTCGACGAGCGGGGGCTCGCGGGGGTCGTTCGCGACCTCGAGAAATCGGGCGCGGAAGTGGTCGGCGTGCGCACCGACGTCTCCAGACCGGAGAGCGTCGAAGCGCTCGCGGAGGCCGCGCTGCGCCGCTTCGGCGCGCTGCACATCGTGTGCAACAACGCGGGGGTAGCGACTTTCGGGCCGATCGCGAAGTCCACGCGCAAGGACTGGGAGTTCACCATGAATGTGAATTTCTGGGGCGTGGTGAACGGCGTGCAGACGTTCGTCCCGCGAATCATCGCGCAGGGGCAGGGTGGGCACGTGGTGAACACCGCGTCGATGGCCGGGCTCGTCGGCATGCGCTGGCTGGGGGTGTACTGCGCCTCGAAGTTCGCGGTCGTGGGACTCACCGAGTCACTCTTCGTCGAGCTGCGCGACCAGGGCATCGGCGCCTCGGTCCTGTGTCCGATGATCGTCGAGACGAACATCAACGAGAACTCGCTGCGCATGCGCCCCGCCGAGCTGCGCAACCCGCCGGGCACGGATCTGCCGCAGACGGGCGGTGACGCCCCTCCACTGGTGGGCGGCACCGTCAAGCCCGAGGAGCTCGCGCGGCGCGTCGTGCGGGCGATCGAGCGCAGGGAGCTCTACATCCTGACCCACCCGGAGCAGCGGGAGATCCTGAAGCGCCGCGCGGGCAGACTCGACGCGGCGTTCAACGTGTGGGAGCTGGAGACCGAGTAGCGAAGAGCGAGACGCCCGCGAGCAGGCCGCGCGCGCTCGCGCGGACGAGGAGCGCAGCGGCGGATCGGGCTGCGTCGGCGAGATCGGCGCCGAGGCGCTCCCGAGCGGCGTCGCAGGCCTCGGCGAAAGTATCTCCCGCGAATAGTGACTCGAAGAGCGCCGCGTCGAGCGCGGGGATCCGGTCGCTCCGCACGGATCCGTTGCTGCGCTGCACGAGGTAGGCGACCTGGCGGCGTTCCGGTCGGGGCGGCGGCGTACCGCGGGCGACGGCCTCGACCGCCGGCAGCACGTCGTGACTCGCGCGCACCAGGCGCAGCGCGCGCGCGAACGCGAAGCGCGCGTCGCCCCACTTCTCGCTGGAAATCTCGGCGAGCGCGGCGGGGGCGACGAGCGCGGTCGCGTCGATCTCCTCCTGCGCTTCGAGCTGTGCCTGCTCGAGCCGCGCGACGTCCGCCAGCGCAGTGGGCGCCACGCCGTAGTCCGCGCGCAGCGCGTGCGTCTCGATGAACCCGGCCAGGTGCACGCCGAGCTCGCGGTAGTCGTGACTGCGCGGCGGGTGCGCTCGCACGTAGTCCGCGGCCAGAGCCGCGAAGTCGTCCGGCCGCAGCACGCACGCGAGCACCGGAAAGTTCGTCGCCAGCGCGCGCCGCAGGTTCTCGCCGTAGGCGTCGCTGTACACGCGCAGCCCGCGCGGGGCGCGCACGGCGCGGTCGTCCGCGAAGAGCTCGGCGACGCGCTCGTCCGCGCCGTGATCGAAGCCGGGCGGTTTGTCGATGATCCGCTCCCAGAGCTCGCGCTGCAGCGCGGGCCAGTCGCGTACCGGCGCGCGCGGCTTTGGCCGCGGACCCGGCCGCCCGTGGCGCTCGCGCGCCGCCTCCACTTCGTCGCAGAGCGCTGCGAACGAGGGCAGACGGTCGTCGCGCTCCACGATGACTCCCGCCTCGGGGAAGCGCGCGACGGCGCGCTCGAACAGCCGCCAGACCGGGTCGGGTACCTCCGCGTCGTGCGTGTCGATGTACACGTCCGCGAGCCGCGCGTGTCCCGCGAGATGCATGTACCCGACGCGCTCGCGCGGCAGCGCGTCGAGATGCGCGAGCGGGTCGCTGCCCAGGTTCTCTGCGTTCACGTACAGGTTGTTGACGTCGAGCAGGAGCCCGCAGCCGGCGCGTTCGCACAGCTCGCTCAGGAACTCGGCCTCGGTCATCTCGTTCGCCCGGAACGCCACGTAGACCGTCGCGTTCTCGAGCAGGAGCGGCCGGCCGAGTGTCTCCTGCACGTGCGCGACGCGCGCCGCGACGTGATCGAGCACCTCGCGCGTGAACGCAACCGGCAAGAGATCGTGCGTCTCGTGGCCGCGGAGCGCGGTCCAGGCGAGATGATCGCTCACGAATACCGGCTCGATGAAGTCCGCGAGGCCGCGCAAGCCCGCGAGGTAGCGACTCGATAGCGGCTCGCTGCCCGCGATAGAGAGACTCACGCCGTGCAGCGCGAGCGGCGTATCGCCGCGGATGCGCTCGAGCATCGCGCGCTGCGCTCCGCCGGCCCAGAGAAAGTTCTCGGACAGGACTTCGAGCCAGTCCACGCGCCGCTCCCCGCGGACGATCTCCGCGAAGTGCGGCGCGCGGAGGCCGGCGCCGAAACGGGGGGGAGTCAGAGACTCAGTCCTTCATCTTCTCGTATTTCTTCGCGTCGGCCGCGGTCGTCCAGGCGCCGCCGGCGTCGGTGCACGCTTTCTCGGTGGTGAGCGCGTCCACCTTCGTGCCGCCGCACTTCCCCTTGTAGCCCGTCACGCTCTTCCCGCAGTGCGTCCGGTAGCAAGCCTTCGCGTCGCCGCCGGTGTCGCCGTACTCCGCGAGTGCCGTCGAGCCCACCAAGCTCGCGACCGCGGTCGCGGCCAAGAATCCCAGCATCGAACGAGTCATTCATTTCCTCCAATGCCTCCGCGTCCGCGGAGGCTCATCAGAATGATGGTACGTCGGAAGTGGACAATGGTTTCATTCCATCATGACGTGTTCTGTGACGATGACCGTGAAGCGGGTCGCGAGATCGAAGAGGTTCTTCTCGTCGTCGAGCACGACCCGCACCTCGGGCGAATTGGCGGAGGCGCGCATCGCCGCTTCGCTCGCGAACCAGACCTCCGCGAAGCCGTCGTACGGCATCTCCGCGCCGCTGTTCGCGAGATCCGGCGCCAGGTTGATCACGTAGCGCGCGATGCCGGGCACGCGCCTGGCCTTGTCCGCGTGCGTGGTGGTCCAGTAGCGGCCGAACTCCTCGCGCGACATCCCGGGCCGGCGCTTCGCGCCGAAGATCATCTTGTACGTCATCGCTGAATCATAGACGGGAGCGGGCAAGCTCGGCCGCTGGCCGAGCGCGCGGCGAGCGGAACGCGAGCGAAGTGTGGGGTGGGCGCGGCCGTCCGCGCCCGGGTCCCATCGGAGAGGGCCCGAGCGGTGTTTCCACCGCCCGGGCCGGGAAGCCACCAGACACTCTAGAACGTGATCGCGCGCGTCCGGATCAGCATCGCGAGCTTGCGGCGCTGATCGGGCTCGAGCGTGGCGTGCAAGTCGCCGAGCGCGTTCGCGACGGCGGCCTGGACGTTGCGCGCCGAGGTGGCGCGGTGCTCGGTCGCGACGGACGCGGCGGCCGCGTCGAACGTCTCGGCGGCCATCGCGTCGGCGATGGCCGACGCACTTCTGCGTTGCTCCACCTCCGCCTGCGCGCGCTCGATCTTCAAGCGCTCGAGGATGCGCGCGACCGCGGCGACCTGATCGCCCGTGAGCTCGAGCTTCCAGGTCAGGAAGCGCAGCGGCCGGCGCACGCCGAGCCCGGACGAGCCGAAGCCGTCGTCGTCGCGGCCCACCGAGAAGAAGAACTCGGCGCCGCTCGGCTCGGATTCGCCGCCCGCGCTGGCCCAAGCGTACTTGGGCCCGAAGTCCCAGCAGCCGCCATGGCGCCGGGAGTGCCAGTGATGATGTCGCATTCTTCAACTCCTCCTCGCGGGGGCAGTCGCGCCTCGCGGGGTTCATGCGCGGGCGTCATGCCTCGCGCAAAAGAAAGCCTGGCGCCGACACCACAGCGCGTCAACGCAGCAAATACTTGGCGGGCAGGTCAAGGCCAAGGCGAGGGCCGTCCCGAGCCGAGGCCGCAAGCGGCGCAGCCGCGCGCAGCGAGCCGCAGGCGAGCGAAGTCAATCGGGTATGCTGCGCCGATGGAGTTCAATCTCGCGGACATGTTCGAGCACGCGGCCGACGTCTTTCCGGAGCGCGAGTGCCTCGTCGTCGAGGGCGCGCGCCGGACCTACACCGAAATGGAGCAGCGCGCGAACCGGCTCGCGCACTTCCTCCAGGCTCAGGGCGTGCGGCCGGGCGAGCACGTCGGCATCTACGCCTACAACTCCGTCGAATGGGTCGAGTCGCTCTGGGCGATATTCAAGATCCGCGCGGTCTGGATCAACATCAACTTCCGCTACGTCGAGGACGAGCTCCGCTATCTGTTCGGCAACGCGGACCTCGTCGGCCTGATCTACCAGCGCGAGTTCGCGCCGCGGATCCAGGGCGCGCGCGAATCACTTCCCGGGCTGCGCTTCTCGCTGGTGATCGAGGACGGCAGCGGCGCGGACAGCGCGAGGCTCGGCTCGTTCGAGTACGAGAAGGCGCTCGCTTCCGGCGCGCCCGAGCGCGACTTCGACAAGCGCTCCTCGGACGACCGCTACATCCTCTACACCGGCGGCACGACCGGAATGCCGAAGGGCGTCGTGTGGCGGCACGAGGACGTGTTGATGACGCTCGGCGGCGGCATCGACGTGCTGACCGGCCAGCGCGCGCAGAAGCCCGAGGATCTCGCCGAGCGCGGCCGTGCCGGCGCGCAGACCATGCTGCCGATCGCCCCGCTCATGCACGGCGCGACCCAGTGGGGCGTCATGGCCGGCAGCTTCGTCGGCCGCAAGACCGTGCTGGTCGCGAAGTTCGAGCCGAGGAACGTGTGGCGGCTGATCGAGCAGGAGCGCGTGAACGCGATGATGATCACGGGCGATGCGATGGGCCGCCCACTCATCGAAGCGCTGCAGGAGCCGGGCGCGAAATACGATCTCTCGTCTCTCGCCGCCATCTCCAGCACCGCCGCCGTGTTCTCGCCCACGGTGAAGGACGAGTTCTTCCGCCATTTCCCGAGCCTGATCATGACCGACGCGATCGGCTCGTCCGAGGGCGGCGCGAACGGCGTCGCGTTCGTGCAGAAGGGCAACACCGCGATGAAGGGAGGCGGCCCGACGGTGCGCGCCGGCGCCGACTCGACCGTCCTCGACGAGAATCTCGAGCCCGTCGCCCCGGGCAGCGGAGTCATCGGCAAAGTCGCGCGCGGCGGGAACGTGCCGCTGGGTTACTACAAGGATCTCGTGAAGTCGGCCGAGGTGTTCGTGACTGACAGGCGCGGAAAGCGCTGGGCGATCCCCGGTGACTTCGCGACACTCGAGGCGGACGGCACCCTCACCCTGCTCGGCCGGGGCTCGGTCTCGATCAACTCCGGCGGTGAGAAGATCTTCCCCGAGGAGGTCGAGGCCGCGATCAAGTCACACCCGGATTGCTTCGACGCGGTGGTCGTCGGCGTGCCCGACGAGCGCTTCGGCTCGCGCGTCGCCGCGGTCGTCGAGCCGCGCTCCGGCTGCGCGCCGACGCTCGACGCGATCCAGAGTCACTGCCGCGCCAAGATCGCCGGCTACAAGATCCCGCGCGAGCTCCACCTCGTCGGGAAGGTCGAGCGCTCGCCGTCCGGCAAGCCCGACTACCGCTGGGCGAAAGAAGTCGCGACGCGGGCGAGCTAGCGGCGACCCCGGAAGGTTCGCCCGCCGCGGCCGCCACTGCTGCGCGAGCCCGAGTGGCTCGAGCTCGAACGCCCTGACTGGGCGCCGCGGCCCT
>WNFL01002756.1_pt1 | contig 16076 bp, 16 predicted proteins | sample 5400361 | NCBI WGS metagenome assembly WNFL01 (sample SAMN13153351, study PRJNA577476) | soil metagenome | isolation source: 40 cm soil on Douglas fir-dominated hillslope | place: USA:California | collected 2013-09-17
GAAAAGCTTTCTCCACCTGAATCAAGCGGATTGGGGCCGCGCCGGAGGAACCTATGACCAAGCGAGATCTGATCGACGAAATCAACAAGAGATACCCCCATCTGTCGCACCGCGACGCGGAGGTGATCGTCAACGCGATCTTCGACGCGATGGTGGACGCCATGGGACAGGGCGACAGAATCGAGATCCGCGGGTTCGGCAGCTTCGTCGTGAAGCACCGCCGCGCGCGCGAGGGCCGGAACCCCAAGAGCGGCGAGATCGTCTCGGTCGCGGCCAAGCGCGTGCCGTTCTTCAAGGTCGGGAAGGAGCTCAGGCTCCGCGTCGACGGCAAGCCCGTGCCCGAAGGCACCGAATGAAGCCGCTCTGGGCGCCCTGGAGGATGGCCTATATCGAGGAGGAAAAGCCGTCCGGGTGCATCTTCTGCGACAAACCGAAAGATCCCGACCCGCGCTCGAGCCTGGTGCTGGCCGAGACCCCCCACTCGGTGGTGATGCTCAACAAATACCCCTATAATAACGGCCATATTCTCGTCGCGCCCAAGCGTCATGAAAATAAATTTTCCGCGCTGCCGCCGGAGGAATACCAGGACCTTGCGAACGCGCTCCGCCTGGCGCTCGACGTTCTCGAGCGGGCGTTTCGTCCCGGCGGCTTCAATCTCGGCATGAACCTCGGCCGCGCCGCCGGCGCCGGGGTGGAGGACCACCTGCACTGGCACGTGGTGCCGCGCTGGGAAGGCGACACGAACTTTATGCCCGTCGTGGGCGAGACGCGGGTGATCCCGCAGCATCTGAGCGACAATTTCGACCGGCTGAGCCCGCTGCTCAGGGAGGCGCTGGGCGCCTGAACATCCGGATGTCGGCATATGGCCAAGGTGCTGAAAACGATTTTTCTCGCGCTGCTTTTCATCCTGGGCATCACCTTTTCCATGGAGAACACGGGCCCGGTCGCGCTCCGCTACTACTTCGGCCTCGAGACCCCTCCCATGCCGCTGTTTTTACTGGTATTATTTTCCATCCTCCTCGGCATCTGTCTGGCGGGGATCGGCTTTCTCCTCGACGAGCGGTCGCTCCGGCGGTCGGTGCGCGAGAAAGAGCGGCGCATCGCCGCGCTGCAAGAAGAGGCGCGGTCCCATCGGGAGCCGGAAGCGCCGGGGCTGAGAGCCGAGGGATGAAAAGCGCCGTTTCTGTTTTTTTTCCGGCTGCGTGCTTTATCTTATAGAGAGGGAGGCATCAAGCGTGAACGAGGCAAGAACTTTAGGCGATTTTAAAAAAAGCGGCCAGCGGGTCCTCACGGTGCGGGAGGAGATGCGCAAGAACCTGGTCCACCACCTGCAAACCGGGCGGCGCATCCTGCCGGGCATCGTCGGCTACGACGAAACCGTCATCCCGGACATCGAGAACGCGATCCTGTCGGGCCACCACATGGTCTTTTTGGGCGAGCGCGGGCAGGCCAAGTCGCGCATCATCCGCGGCCTGGTCTCGCTTCTGGACGAGCGCATCCCGATCGTCCAGGGGTGCGAGATCAACGACAGCCCGTTCGAGCCGATCTGCCGCGCCTGCCGCCGCCGGCTGGAAAAAGAAGGCGACGCCCTCCCGATCGAATGGATCGGGCGCGACCACCGGTACGGCGAAAAGCTCGCGACGCCGGACGTCTCGATCGCCGATTTGATCGGCGAGATCGACCCCATCAAGGTCGCCGAGGGGCGCTACCTCGCCGACGAGGAGACGATCCATTACGGCCTGATCCCGCGCACCAACCGCGGCGTCTTCGCCATCAACGAGCTCCCCGATCTCACCGAAAAAGTCCAGGTGGGTCTCTTCAATATGATGGAAGAGAAGGACGTCCAGATCAAAGGCTACAAGGTCCGCCTGCCGCTCGACGTGGTGATTGTGGCGAGCGCCAACCCCGAGGACTATACCAGCCGCGGCCGGATCATCACGCCGCTGAAAGACCGCTTCGACGTCCAGATCCGCACGCACTATCCGCAGAACGTCCAGGACGAGATGGCGATCATGGAGCAGGAGTCCGCCCCCATGAGCCAGCGGAGCCACGAGGTCAAGGTGCCGCAGTTCATCAAGGAGATTCTCGGCCACCTGACGTTCGAGGCGCGCAAATCGAACGAGATCAACCAGTCCTCGGGCGTGAGCGTGCGCGTGACGATCAACAATTACGAAAGCCTGATCAGCAACGCGGAAAAGCGGGCGCTGCGCCTGAAGGAGGTCGAGGTCGTGCCGCGCGTGAGCGACATGCATTCGATCCTGGCCTCGACCAGCGGCAAGATCGAGATGGAGTACGTCGGCGAGGACAAGAAGGAGGACGACCTCGTCGAGAAGCTCGTCAACCGCGCGATCCTGAAGGTCTTCGACCAGTACTTCACGGTGAACTCCCTGCAAAAAGTGATCGATTACTTCAATTCCGGCTGGGGCGTGGAAGTCTCCGACGCCATGCCTTCGCAGGACTATCTCGAAGGGATCAAGGAGATCCCCGGCCTCAAGGAGTCGATCCGCATCCTCGGGCCGCTCGAGTCGCCGGCGCTCATGGCCTCGGCGACCGAGTTTATCCTCGAGGGGCTGCACCTGCACCAGAAGCTCAACAAGGAGATGGAGGGCGGCAGGATCACGTACGGGAAATAGTTGGCGCGAGGCGCGAGGCGACAGGCGGGAGTGAAAAAGCTCCCCCTCTAGCCTTCCGCCCCACGCCGCACGCCTCATTATGCGCAAGATCCGATACAGCCGGTTCGACAACTCCGCGGCGGAGGCGCTCGACGGCGAGAGCGTCTTCGACCAGCTGAACGACAACATGAACGACACCGGCGACCTGCAGCAGGCGATGCGCCGCCTGATGCAGCGCGGGCTGAAGCAGGGCGAAAAGCGCGTGCCCGGCCTGGAGGACATGCTCTCCCAGGTGGCCCGCGAGATGCGCCGGATGTACGAGCAGTACCGGCTCCAGTCGGCCCAGGACCAGGTCAAGCAGGACCTCGACGCGATCGTCGACGCCGAGCGCGAGACGCTCGACGAGCTCGGCGACGACCGCCCGGAAATCGAAGAGAAAAAAAAGTTCCTCGACCGCCTGCCGGCAAAATCCAGCGACGCCGTCGAAAAGCTCGCCGAGTACGACTTCGAGAACCGGGAAGCCGGGGAGAAGCTCCAGGAGCTGCTCTCCATGCTCGACCAGCTCCGCCGCCTCGAGAACTCGATCCGCCGCGAGGGCAACCTCTTTCGCGGCCAGGCGCCGCTCGACTTCAAGGAGTCGCAGGGGGTCCTCGACCGGCTCGAGGAGCTGCGCCGGCTGGAAGGGCAGCTTTCGGGCATGCGGCCGGACCAGGTCGATCTGGAGCTGCTGGAAAAGCTCTTGGGCAAGGAGGCGCTCGAGGATTTCCAGGGCGTCGCGCGGCTCGAATCCGCCCTCGAAGAGGACGGCTACGTCGTCAATCGCGGCGACCATTTCGAGCTGACGCCGCGCGGCGTCCGGAGAGTCGGCCAGCTGGCGCTCCGGGACATCTTCGAGCAGCTCCGGCGCGACGCCCTCGGCCGCCACCCGATGCGCAAGCGCGGCTCGCAGGAGCTCATGACCGAGCAGAGCCGCCCCTACAGCCAGGGCGACGCGCTCCACATCAACATCATCCAGACTCTAAAAAACGCGCTGTTCGGCGAAGGCGGTCTGCCGATCCGGCTCCGGCCGGCGGACTTCATGGTCTACGAGTCCGAGCACTCGACGCGCGCGGCCACCGTGCTGCTGCTCGACATGAGCTGGTCGATGAGCTGGGACGGACGCTTCGCGGCGGCGAAAAAAGTCGCGCTGGCGATGGACAGCCTGATGCGGGCGATGCACCCGCGCGATTATTTCGGCATCGTCGGCTTTTTCACCCGCGCCGTCGAGCTCAAGGCGAAGGACCTGCCCGAGGCGACCTGGAACATGGGCGACCCCTTCACCAACCTGCAGGACGGGCTTCACCTCGCCTCGGAGATGCTCGAGCGCAAGCCGAGCCAGAACCAGCAGATGATCATCATCACCGACGGCCAGCCGACCGCCTATTGCCGGCAGGGGCGGCTCTACTGCGAGTGGCCGCTCTCCTTCGGCGGCATCAGCCAGCGCGCCGCCGAGGAGACGCTCCGCGAAGCCGAGCGCGTGACCCGCCGCGGCATCACGATCAACACGTTCATGCTCGACGACAGCCCGGTCCTCAAGGAATTCGTCGACGCGCTCACGCGCATCAACCGCGGGCGCGCCTTTTACACCCGCCCGGAGCGGCTCGGCGAATACCTCCTCATCGACTACGTCTCCCGCAGAAGAAAGAAAGTCTAAAACCCCTCCATGCCGGCCATGACCGAGAAGCGCGTCGTGGGAATCCCCGCTCCCCGGGTCGAAGGGGAGCAGAAAGTGACCGGCCGGGCGGTTTACGCGCTCGACGCCGTCCTCCCCGGCATGCTCTGGGTCAAAATGCTGCGCAGCCCGTTCGCGCACGCCCGCATCAAGAAAATCGACGCCGCCAAGGCGCGCGCCCTCGAAGGCGTCCGCGCCGTGCTGACGGGGAAGGATCTCGCGGGCGCGAAGATCGGCAAAAAGATCGTCGACATGCCGATCCTCGCCGCAGACGTCGTCCGCTTCGCCGGCGAGAAGGTGGCGGCGGTCGCCGCCGAAAGCGAGGAGGTCGCGGCGGCGGCGACGGAGCTGATAGAAATAGACTACGAGGAGCTGCCGGCGGTTTTCGATCCGCTCGAAGCGATGCGGCCGGACGCGCCGCTCCTCCATCCGGAGCTCGCCCGCTACGCCGGCCTGGTCCATCCGATCGCAACGCCCGGCAACGTGATGGTCCATCTGGCGTGGAAAAAAGGCGACGCGGCCGAGGGGTTCAGGCAATCCGACGTGGTCGTGGAGAACACGTTCGCGACCGCGCGGGTCCATCAGGCCTACATCGAGCCGCACTCCTGCCTCGTCGAAACCCACGCCGACGGGCGCGCCGACGTTTGGGCCTCGACCAAGAGCCCGTACAACCTGCGCGACCAGCTGGCGGGCGCGTTCGGAACGACGCCGGAGAAGATCGTGGTCCACCCGTGCTACATCGGCGGCGATTTCGGCGGCAAGGGCGACCACAACGACGCCGCGCTCTGCTACGCGCTGTCGCGGGCGAGCGGGCGGCCGGTCAAGTTCGTGATGGACTACGACGAGGAGCTCACGGCGGGGAATCCGCGCCACGGCGCGCTCGTCCGGGTCAAAACCGGGGTCAAGAGAAGCGGCGCGCTCGCGGCCCTGCACATCGCGTTCGTCTTCGACAGCGGCGCCTACGCGGCGTTCCGGCCGCAGGGGTTTCTCGTCGGCGCGCACGACAGCGCGGGGCCCTACCGGATCCCGCACGTGCTGGTGGAGGAGAGCTACGTCTACACCAACCGGGTGCCGTGCGGCTACATGCGCGCGCCGGGCCACACGCAGGGCTTTTTCGCGACCGAAAGCCAGATGGACCTGGTGGCCAAAAAGCTCGGCCTCGACCCGGTCGAGCTCCGGCTCAAAAACTTCATGCGCGACGGCGACATCGCGCCGCTCGGCGAGACGATCGAGCACATCCGGGCGGAAGAGACGCTCAAGCGCGCGCTCCAGGAGTCCGGCTATGCCGCGCCCAAGCCGAAAAACGTCGGGCGCGGATTGGCGGTCGCGCAGTGGGTCTCCAAGGGCGGCGAGTCGTACGCCTTCGTCAAGATCGGCGCCGGCGGCGCGGTGACGCTGTCCGCCGCGGTGATGGACGTCGGCGCCGGGGCCTATACCGTCATGCGCCAGATCGTCGCCGAGGAATTGCAGGTGCCGCTCGAATCGGTCCTGGTCGAGACGCTCGACACGACGAAAGTTCTCAAAGACACGGGCGTGCGCGGCAGCAGCAGCACGCGGGTCCACGGCAGCGCCGCCTATCTGGCCGCGGCGAAGGCGAAAGAGATGCTCCTCCAGGCGGCCGCCCGGGCGATGGGCGCGGCGCCGGACCAGTTGGCGCTCGCCGCCGGCGCGGTGATTCACGGCCGCATGGAGCGCCGGATGACCTTCGCGGAAATCGTCGAAGCGAGCGGCGCGCCGCTCATCGCCGAAGGCCACTATCTCAACATGAAAGACGGCCCCGAGGCCTCGATGGTCGCGCAGGTGGCGGAAGTCGAAGTGGACCCGGAGACCGGTGCGATCGACATCCGGCGGATCACCACGACCCACCACACGGGGACGGTCGTGAATCCGCTCAGCCACCAGGGGCAGATCGACGGCGGCGTCGTCATGGGCATGGGCCAGGCCGGGATGGAAGAGGTCGCGCTCGACGACGGCGGCAAGGTCGCGACGACGAATTTCGGCGACTACAAGATCCCCACGATCCGCGACATCCCCGAGCTGAAAACCACGGTCATCCAGTCCGGCGCGGGAAGCGGCCCGTACCACAGCATGAGCATCGGCGAGACCGCGGTCATGCCGACGGCGGCGGCGATCGCCAACGCCGTCGCGGACGCGGCCGGCGCGCGCATCGCCTCGCTCCCGATCACGGCGGAAAAAGTGCTGGCGGCGCTCAAGAGGGCTTAGAGAATTTTCTCTCGACTTTTTTTGGCATCGCTGTTGGGCCTGTCGGCGGGCTGCGCCGCCGGAACGCCCAAACCGGAGCCGGAGCCGCGGATCGTCGTCGACGCATCCGTGTCCCAGGAGGCCCTCCCGACATGGCTCGCTTACGCCGGGATCCGGCTCCGCTGGAGGACGAACACCTACCTGGAACAAAATCCCGACGCCGGCCGGTATCGTTATACATTCGCCGAGGAGGCGGCGGCGCGGGACGCCTCGGCCCGCGTGTGGATCGAGCGCCGGGAGTTTCAGAAAGGCAAACCGGACGGCTATCTCGACCGGCTGATCGAGGTCTTCAAGGCGGGATACATCCGGGAATACACCTGGACCTATCTGAGAGACCCGCTCTGGGCCGAGCCGGCCGGTCTGCGTTTGGCGGCCTTCGATGCGTGGCGGCGGGTCAACTTGAAAGACCATCGAGCGGAGACCAGGGCGAGGGTTGAGTTTGCCGACGACGGACCGTACATTCAATAATATCAATCATAGAAGAGGGGAGGCTTTCATGAAAAAAATAACCTTGGCCGACATCGCGGGGCTTTTGTTGCTGGCGGGCATGGCCGCCGGCTGTTCGGGTCTGTCCGGCTATGAAAGGGTTTTCGTCACCCAACCGGCCGTGCCGGGCGCGTTCACGGTGGTCCGCGCGCCCTGTCCGGCAGGAAAGAAGGTGCTCGGAGGCGGGTATCAGTACACCGGCAGCAAGGGCGATGTGGAGGTCGGCCAGTCCTTTCCCCAGCAGGCGAGCAACGACGTCTTCGCCTGGCAGGTGGGAGTCTTCAACAGCGGGCCGGCCGCCTCCAATGTAACCGCCTGGGCCGCCTGCGCTCAGTAGAGAAAACGATGGATCAAAAACCGGACTGGCGCGGCCACGGCGTGCGCATCGTCCACAGCAATCAGCTCGACCTCAACACCCCGCAGACTCCCGGCATGACGCGCGCGGCGGCGATCAACCGGGCGAGGGCGGGGGCGAACAAGCTCTGGGCCGGGAGCGTGGAGATCCATCCCGACGCCAAGACCGCGCCGCACCACCACGGCGCCCTGGAGAGCATCATCTACGTCCTCAGCGGCAAAGCGCGCATGCGCTGGGGCGAAAGGCTGGAGTTCGCCGCCGACGCCGGCCCCGGCGATTTCATCTTCGTGCCGCCGTTCGTGCCGCACCAGGAGATCAATGCGCTCCAGAACGAGCCGCTTTATTGCGTCGTCGTGCGGAGCGACCAGGAGCCGGTCGTGGTGAACCTTGACATCGCTTCGGTCGAGAATCCGGAGGAGGTTGCCTGGGTCGATCCGGGGCATCCGAAGGCATAAAATGGCCCGGGTTTCTCTTGTTGAAAATTCGGGAGAGTTAGTCGTAACCTACGGTCATGAAGAGCGAAGACATCAAGTCGGAGCTGAGGTCTATAGCCGACCGTTTACCCGAGGATGCCTTCTACCATGACGCTATGTACGGGCTCTACGTACGCATGAAAATCGCGCAGGGTAAAAAGGCGGCGGAGGAGGGGCGCTTGGTGCCCCATGATGAAGTCAAACGCAAGTTCTCCTGACGGCGAAGGTTTTATGGTGAGCCCGCCATCATGGACCTGGAGTCCATCCACGCTTTTATTGCCCGCGATTCGACCTTTTACGCCGACGCTTTCATGGCCGATCTTATCCTCAAGACCGGACGCTTAGCCTTGACAATTTCCCCCGTCCCTCCTATCCTGCCCTGAAAACATTCTTGTTTTCATTTTCCGGGAGGTGGGGATGGATGCCTTCGACAGCAAGACGGTCAGCCGCATCGTCGGCGTGAGCCTACGGCAGATCCAGTACTGGGACGAGCGGGGGTTCATCCGGCCGTCGGTGAAGACCGCCGGCGGGCGCGGCACCAAGCGCCTCTACTCGTTTTCCGATCTCGTCCAGCTGAAGGTCGTGAAAGACCTCGGCGACCACGGGCTCAGCCTCCGGAAAATCCGCCGCTGCCTGAGCCATCTGAAAGACTCTTTTCCCGGCCAGGCGGAGCCGCTCCAGTCGCTCCGCTACCTGACCGACGGCGACAAGCTCTTCGTCCTCACCAGCGACCGCAAGAAAATCCTCGAAGCGATGGACCGGCAGTTCGTCTTTTCGCTCGGCATCGGCAACCTGGTGCGCGAGCTCGACGGCGAGGTGCGCCGCATGGCCGGCGCGAAGCTCGCGCCCGAGCGGCGGGCGGAAGGCAAAAAATCGGCGGCCTAGACTTTCATGGAACCGACCACCAAGCTCACGCCCAAAATGACGCCCATGCTCCGCCAGTACCTCGAGATCAAGGAGAGGTACCGCGACGCGATCCTGTTTTACCGGCTGGGCGATTTCTACGAGATGTTTTTCGACGACGCGGAGAAGGCGTCGAAGATCCTCGACATCGCGCTCACGTCGCGGAATCGGAGCGACGACGGCGCGGTCCCGCTCTGCGGCGTGCCTTACCACGCGCTGACGCCCTACGTGGGGAAGCTCCTCGACGCGGGCTACAAAGTCGCCATCTGCGAGCAGGTCGAAGACCCCAAGACCGCCAAGGGCGTCGTCCGGCGCGAAGTCGTGCGCGTGGTGACGCCGGGAACGGTCACCGAAGGCGACGCGCTCGACGCGCGCGACAACAGCTATCTCGCCGCGGTCGCGCGCGGCGCCAAGACCTACGGCCTCGCCGTCACCGACGTGACCACGGGGGAGTTCCGCTTCACCGAGGCGGCGGACTACGCGGCGCTCGCGGACGAGATCGGGCGGGTGCGCCCGCGCGAGATCGTTCTCGCCGCAGGGGACGAGACGCTCGCGGACGGCCTCGGCGCGGATTTTCCGGCGCTCCATTTGAGCCCGGTCGCGGCGCACTGTTTTTCCACTCAGGCGGTCGAGCGGCTGCGAGCGCTCCGTCTCTGGACCGGGCAAATCGACGACGAATGGGAGCAGGGGATTCGCGCGGCGGCGGCCGTCGTCGCGTTTCTCGAAGAGAACTCGCCGCCGGCCGTCAAGGCGCTTGCCGATCTCCATTCGTATTCCGCCGCGCAGCATTTAATGCTCGACGAGACGACCCGGCGGAATCTCGAGCTGACCGCCGACTTTCAGGGCAACAAGAAGAATTCCCTGCTCGGCGTCCTGGACTACACCGGCACGGCGATGGGGGCGCGCCGGCTGCGCCGGTGGGTGCTCTATCCGCTGCTCGAGGAGCGGGCGATCCGCGCGCGGCAGGACGGCGTCGAGGACCTGCTGGAGAGCTACGCGCCGCGCCAGGAGATTAAAGAGCTGCTCGAGGGGGTGCAGGATATCGAGCGGCTGGCCGGGAGGATCGTCGCCGGCAGCGCCCAGCCGCGCGATCTCGTCGCGGTGAAGGAAAGCCTCCGCGCGGCGGCGCCGATCCGGACGGCGGTCCAGGCCCGCCCGGCGGCGATCTTCGCCGCGCTGGCGGGCGATCTGTCCGATCTGCCGGAGGTGGCGGCGCTGGTGGAGCAGGCGATCGTCGACGAGCCGCCGGCGGCGCTGAAAGACGGGGAGGTCATCCGCCCGGGCTTCAACGCCGAGCTGGACGAGCTGCGCTCGATCCGCAAAGACGCCAAGCAATGGGTGGCGCGCTTCGAGAGCGGCGAGAAAAAGCGCACCGGCATCCATTCGCTCAAGGTCCGCTACAACCGGGTCTTCGGCTACTACATCGAAGTCACCCGGTCCCATCTCGGCGCGGTGCCGCCGGACTACATCCGCAAGCAGACGCTGGCGAACGGCGAGCGCTACATCACGTCCGAGCTGAAGGAGTACGAGTCGAAGATCCTCAACTCGGAAGAGGAGATCAAGAAAATCGAGGCCGCGCTGTTCGCCGAAGTGCGGGAGAAAGTCGCCGCGTATTACGGCCAAATGAAGCGCACCGCCGATACGCTGGCCACCCTGGACGCGCTCGTTTCCCTCGCCGAGGCGGCCCATTCGGCCCACTTCGTTCGCCCCGAGGTCGACAGCGGGCCCGGAATCTCCATCCGCGAAGGGCGCCATCCGGTCGTCGAGGCGGTGATCGGCCGCGCGGCCTTCGTGGCCAACGACGCGGCGCTCGATCCGGAAAAGCAGCAGATCGTCGTGCTCACCGGCCCCAACATGGCGGGAAAATCGACCTACATGCGCCAGGTGGCGCTGATCGTCGTGCTCGCCCAGATGGGGAGCTTCGTCCCCGCGGCCGCGGCGCGGATCGGGCTCGTCGACCGCGTCTTCACGCGCATCGGCGCGGCCGACTACCTGGCGCGCGGCGAATCGACCTTCATGGTCGAGATGAAAGAGACCGCGCACATTCTCCGCCACGCGACCTCGCGGAGCCTGATTCTCCTCGACGAGGTTGGGCGCGGCACGAGCACGTTCGACGGCATCTCGATCGCCTGGTCGGTCGCCGAGTCGCTCCACGATTCGCCGCACCGGCCGCGCACGCTGTTCGCCACCCACTACCACGAGCTGACCGACCTGGCGCTCGCCAACGAACGGGTGAAGAATTTCAATTTCGCCGTCAAGGACTGGAAGGGCGAGGTGATCTTCCTCCGCAGCCTGGTCGAAGGCGCGGCGAGCCGCAGCTACGGCATCCACGTCGCCAAGCTCGCGGGGCTGCCGCCGGCGGTGATCGAGCGCGCCCGGGAGATCCTCAAAAATCTCGAGGGCGGCGAGCTCGACGAGAGGGGACGGCCGCGGCTCGCGCGCGGCGGGCGCCAGGAGGAGCCGGCGCAGATGGGGCTCTTCGCCGCCGCGGCGGACCCGCTCCGCGACGAGCTTAAAAAAATCGACGCCGCCAAGCTGACGCCGCTCGAGGCGCTGAACCTTCTCGACGGCCTGGTCGAGCGGGTGAAAAAGGAGAGCCGGTAGGCCGATGCGGTCCTCGCTTCATTCCATAATTCTGGCCCTCTCCCTCGCCGTTCTCGCGGGCGGCGCCGGCGCCGCCGACAGGCAGGACGGCCACCTCTATTTATCGGCCCAGAAGGAATACGAGATTCTCGGCAAGAGCAGGCCGGCCGCCGGGAATCGCCCGCGCTGGGAGAAGCTCGCCGAGCGCTTCGAAAGGCTGCCGCAGGATTTTCCCAAGACTTCCTACGGCGACGGCGCCCATTATTACGCGGCGCGGATTTACCAGGAGCTTTATCAATCCGCCAAGGAAGAGCGCACGCTCGACCTGGCGATCAAAAATCTGCGCGCGCTCCTGTTAAAGTATCCCAGAAGTCCGTTCGCGGCCGAAGGGCGCTACCGCCTGGCGGCGGCCCTCGAAGAGGGCAAGGGCGACCTCGCCGAGGCGCGGAGGCAGTACGCGCTGTTGGCGGAAAAATCCCCGCAAGCCGAATGGGGCGCTAAGGCCCGGGCCCGTCTCGATGTCCTGGACCGCAAGACGGCGGAGGACAGGCAAAATAGGCAGGCGAAAATAGAAACCGCGCCGCCGGCCGCGGCGCCGTCCGGACCGACCGTCCTCTCGCAAATCCGCTACACGGCTTCGGAGGGCTCCACGCGCGTGATGCTGGAGCTGTCCTCCGACGTGCGCTACGAGGCGCACGTCGTGCCGGAAGATCCCTCCCGGGGGCTGCCGCACCGGATCTACCTGGACCTCGCCGGCTCGCGGCTGGGCGCGGAGGCGAAGCAGCCGCTCGTGGTTCAATCGGGATTGCTGCGCCAGGTGCGCGCCGCGCAGTTCAGCCCCGAAGTCGTGCGCGTGGTCCTGGACATGAACGGCCTCGGCGACTACCGGACTTCCGTGCTGGCCGATCCCTACCGCCTGGTCATCGATATTCAGGGGCAGGGGAGCGCGGAAAAGGTCGCCCTGGTCGAGAAAAAGCCGGAGCCGGCGGCGCCGGCGCCCAGGGCGGTCAAGCCGCCGCCGCTCCCGGCTCTCCGCAGGATCGTTCTCGATCCGGGGCACGGCGGCCGGGACCCCGGCGCCGTCGGCGTCGACGGGATCGCGGAGAAGGACATTGTCTTAAACGTCGCCAAAAAGCTCGCCGAGCGGCTCAAAAGAGAGCTCGGCGTGGAGGTGCTCCTCACGCGCAAGGACGACACCTTCATCCCGCTGCCCGACCGGACGGCGATCGCCAACGCCGAGGACGCCGATCTTTTCATCTCGCTGCACGTCAACGCCAGCCCGAATCCGGAAGCGCGCGGGATCGAGACCTACTACCTCGACAACACCAACGACGAGGCCGCCGTGCGGCTCGCGGCGCGCGAGAACGGCGTCGCGCGCGATAAAATATCCGATTTGCAGTTCATCCTGAGCGACATGGTGCAGAATTTGAAGCTCGAGGACTCCATCTCGCTGGCGCACCGGCTGCACGGTTCCGTTGTGTCGCAGGTGGGCCGGCGCTATGGTGAGGTGAGAGACCTCGGGGTCAAAAAGGCCCAGTTTTACGTTCTCGTCGGGGCGCGCATGCCGAGCGTGCTGGTCGAGATGTTTTTCGTCACGAACAAGAGCGAAGCCCGCTCGCTCGCCAAAGAAGCCTATCAGGACGCGATCGTCGACGCGCTCCTCGACGGCATCAAAAAGTACCAGGAGAGCGCGCTGGTGGTGAAGAATCTATAGATGAACGCAACCGAAGTCACGCGCTTGCTGTTGGACGACAGCTGGGCCGAGTCCGGCCAGCCGGGGCGCGAAGCGCGCGCCTACGTCGAGCGGTCGAGAAGCCTCTTGATGGATTGGCACCGCGCCGGCGCCAGCGGGCAGGAGATCGTCTCGGCCTACAGCACGTTGATCGACCGTCTCATCTTCCGCATCTTCCAGGCCGCCAGCGAGGATTACATCCTGCGCTACCCCAGCCTCGACCCGCGCCTGACGCTGGCCGCCCAGGGGGGCTACGGCCGGAGCGAATTGAACCCGCAATCCGACATCGACCTCCTGTTCCTTTACCACTGGAAGGCCACGGCCTACGTGGAGGCGGTCACGGAGAAGGTCCTCTACACGCTGTGGGACGCCGGCCTCACCGTCGGCCACGCGACGCGCAACATCGCCGAGTCGATGCGTATGGCGGGCCAGGACATGAAGATCCGCACCTCGCTGCTCGACGCGCGCTATTTGAGCGGCGACCAGGCGCTCTACGCCGACTTCGACAAGGCCGTCGAGGAGGATCTGACGCGGAAGAACGGCGAGCGCTTTATCCGCGAGAAGCTGGCCGAGAGCGAAGAGCGCCACGAAAGCTACGGCGGCTCGGTCTACCTGCTCGAGCCCGACATCAAGGAGAGCGAGGGCGGCCTCCGGGACATCCACACGGCGCTCTGGATCGGCAAAATGAAGCGCCGCATCGCCGCGCTCGACGATCTCGCCCCGCACGGGGTGATCCTGGACGCCGATCTCGGCGCGCTCAAGTCGGCGCGCGATTTTCTCTTTCGCATACGCAACGAGCTCCACTTCCACTCCCGGAAGCACCAGGACCAGCTGACGTTCGAGGAGCAGGAGATCGTCGCCGAGGCGCTGGGCTTCCGGGACGACGGCAAGGTGCGCGGGGTGGAAGCCTTCATGCGCAAATACTACCTCGAAGCCTCCGAGATCAGCCGGATCTCCACGCTCGTCATCCACCGGCTCACCGACCCCGGCGAGCCCGCGCAGTGGACCTGGCGCGGCCGCTCGGCGGGCGCGGCCGGGAAGGAGGCGCGGCGGGGGGTGCGCATCTCCCGCGGCATGCTCTGGGCCGCCGATCCGTCCACTTTCCGCTCGCAGCCGGAAAATATGATGGCGATCTTTTCCGACGCGCAAAAAAACAAAGTCGAGCTGAGCCACGAGACCCGCGAGCTGGTGCGCCGGCAGCTCGACCTGATCGACGACGATTTCCGCCTGAGCCCGGCGGTCAATGCCCTGTTTCTGGATATCCTCCGCTATAAAGAGCGCGTTTACGAGACGCTCATGGAGATGCACCGCGCCGGCGTGCTCGGCGCCTTCATTCCCGAATTCGGCCGGCTGCTGTGCATGGCGCTGCACGATCTCTACCACATCTACACCGTGGACCAGCATTCGCTCCGCCTGGTGCGGGAGCTGGAGCGGCTCAAGGCCGGCGAGTTCCGCGAGCAGCTGCCGCTGCTCACCCAGCTCGCCCGCGAGACGGAAAAAATCGAGATCCTCTATCTCGGCCTGATGTTCCACGACAGCGGCAAGGGACTGGGCGGCGGCCACTCGGAGAAGGGGCGCGACATCGCGCGCGCGGTCGCCGGGCGCATGGGGCTCAACGTCGACGACACGACGCAGCTCGAGTTCCTGGTGCTGCACCACCTTTTGCTCGCCCACACGGCCTTTCGCCGCGACATCGAAGACGAGAAGCTCGTGCGCGATTTCTCCCGCACGATGGGCAACCCGGGCAATTTGAAGATGCTCTACCTCCTGACCTACGCGGACATGAGGTCGGTCGGCCCGAAGGTGTGGAATCAATGGAAGGCGTCGCTGCTCGAGCAGATGTACCTGAGCTCGCTCCAGATCTTGGAAGACATGGAAAAGGGCGAGTTCCGGAGCGAGGACCGGCTGTCCAAGATCCGGCGCATCCAGACGCGGGTCGAGAGCCGCCTCGCCGGCCGCTATCCGGCGGAGCGGATACGGGCCTTCATCGACGCCATGCCCGAGCGCTATTTCCTCACCACGCCCGAGGACGAGGCGCCCGCCCACTTCGAATTGTTCGAGCAGTTTCACGACCAGCTCTTCGTCGGCTCCGTGCGCCACCTGCCGGAGAAGGAGTTCAGCGAGTTCGCCGTCTGCACGACCGACCGGCCGGGCCTCTTCGCCAGCATCGCGGGCGTCTTCGCCGCGCTCGGCCTCGACATCCTGAGCGCGCGCATCGTCACGCGGAAAGACGGTTTGATCCTCGACGTCTTCCGCATCTCACACATGAACATGGCCGAAGCGGTGATGAAGCCGGAGAAGTGGGACCGGGTCCGCTCGCTGCTCGGGCGCGCGCTCGCCGGCGAGATCGACGTCGCGCGCCTGGTCGAGGAGTCGGGCCGGCCGTCGCTCTTCAAGAAGCGCGCGCCGAAAGTGCCGACGGCGATTCAGATCGACAACCGCGCCTCGGACGAATTCACCATCGTCGAGGTCTACACGCAGGACCGGATCGGCGTGCTGTTCACCATCACCCACACGCTGCACCGGCTCGGCCTGTCGATCCACGTGGCGAAAATCTCGACCAACGTGGACCAGGCGGCCGACGTTTTTTACGTCGCCGACGGGCACGGCGGCAAGATCGCCGACGCCGCGCGGCTCGAGGCGCTCAGGAACGCCCTGCACCGGGCCCTCGTGGGACAGAATGACGGAATCGCTCAGCCCGCAAATTGACTCCTTCCTGCAGGTGCTCGCCGTCGAGAAGGGGCTCGCGCGGAACACCGTCGAGGCCTACGGCCGGGACTTGAACCGGCTCGCGGACTTTCTCAAGGCGCGCGCCGTCGCCGATTGGCGCGCGAGCGAGGCGATCCATTTGCGCTCGTTCGTCGATTCGCTGAGAAAGCGGCGCCTCGCGGCGCGCTCGATCGCGCGCGCCGTCGTGTCCATGCGCCAGTTCTACCGCTTTCTCGAAAAAGAAGCTGTC
>WNFL01440741.1_pt1 | contig 16076 bp, 20 predicted proteins | sample 5400361 | NCBI WGS metagenome assembly WNFL01 (sample SAMN13153351, study PRJNA577476) | soil metagenome | isolation source: 40 cm soil on Douglas fir-dominated hillslope | place: USA:California | collected 2013-09-17
TACTCCTGTAAGTGCCCTTTCGAGGCTCAGCACTCTCGGAGAGGGATCTAACTTCGGCTCGTCTTGCTGAAAATTTCATCCAACAGCTCGCCGCACAGAGTCTTCGCAAGAAGTGGGTGCATTTCACCCCTAAAGGCTCTTATCTCGTCGTCCTGCTGCATATTTGCAGCCTGCAGAAGTATGGCCCGGGTGAATTTGTAAACGTGACCCAGCCTCATAAACACATTCATTTGGTGATCCAGGAGTAGTGACAGATATCAGTTTTACAGTGCTTTATGGGATATATATGACATAGACGAGCAAACACGCAGATGACCAAGTGTCCAATATCCTGAAAACATACTCTAGGGTTCGGTCCGCACAGAGGTAATACCCTTCTCCTTCAAGTACCACTACACAAGGGTCCATAATCAGCACAAAACCTAAATCCTCAACAGCGCACGCACCTGAGCAGAAATCCGAATCCCATCAACGAGTCCAACATCTGGCTCATACTCAAGGACCCTCCTGGCCTTCTCAATATTGAACCACCGATGTCTGGAGCTATATCCCACGCGCTCCCTCGTAAAGCCGGGTTTGCGGCCAGTCAACCACGCCCACCGCTCAGCCGCAGAGCCAAGGTACATGCCCAACCAGCTGGGGATGACAACCCGTGTAGTGGGCTCGTGGCCCATTTCCTTCCATACAGCAAGGACATAGTCCCAAAATGCGATTGGCTCCCCATTAGTGATGTAAAAAGCCTGACCGGACGCCTGCAGCGGGTTATTGAGCTCTTTGTCAAGGTTCACCGAAGTGAGCGGATCGTATTTTGTGCGAAAGGTCACGCTTTCTTCTATACTTCGCGTTGCGTCTTTCCACGCAGCTTCGATTGCCTCCGCATTGGGCACGGGAGTGATGTAAGGCCCGAGAGGACGGGAAGAGGATGTAGGTACGCGATGCTCGTATGTGCTAAGATTTATCGAGGGCAGAGAATAGGCGAGGATGTCCTCTGCGGGCTTGGGGCCACTTGCGCGGATTTCTTCACCGAGTTTGTCCACAGCAAGGAGGTGTGCTTTAGCGACGTTGCCCACGTAAGTCCAGTCGAAGAGGTTAGTGTTGTCCCCGATCTGCCATTTTGTCTGGCCGCGTCGGATGACTTCTGCAAGGCCTTCGAAGTTCTGTCGGTCGCCCGGTCTGCAGGACTAGGTAAGGGGAAAGCAGGGACACTCTCTGGAAAAGAACGCTTACCCAAAGATACCAGCGGGGCGGATTGCAACAGTATGTAGACCGTCTTTTCCATTTGCATCAAGGACCAACTTTTCTGCGAGCGCCTTTGTGAGGTTGTAGGTGTCATGTGCGGTCTCCTCGGTGACATATGGTAGCCGTTCATCGATGTCAATCATATCTTCTTGCCCGGAAAAGGTAACACCAGCAGTCGAAGTGAAAACGAGTTTTGAGATGCTGTTTGCAACGGCGGCGGCTATCACAGTTTTGGTTCCTTCCACGTTTACTTTCCAAAATACCTCTGGCTCAGCCCCATGCATTGGAGATGCGGTGTGGATAATACAGGTGGTATGTGCCTAGCATTATTTCAGCCCAACGTCGCCCAAGGAAAAAATGGCATATATACCTTCCGAAGAGCATTGCTGAGGTCGTTCAGGTTGCATATATCGCCAGTGAAGAACCGAACATTTTTGTCATGGTGCCGCTGCACGAGGTCGAACACGGCCACTGCCTGCTCGCCGCGAGTGAGGAGCTGTTCGACGATATGACGGCCGAGGAATCCACACCCGCCAATGACCAGGTACGAGTCTTTAGCCACCATTGCTATTTTTAATTTTCCACAAAGTTTGGAGTGGTGCAAAGGCGTACAAAGCAGTGAGCCGAGCCATCGCGACGCCCAGGTCATGTGAAATGATTACATAAGCGCTCGTGTGATATTCTATTCGGCACCTGGACGAGGACGAAACAGGCTTCAAGGTGGGAAACTTGTTTCTATGGGACCCAATATTTCAACCAATTAAAAATAAATCCTATCTCAATATTGCACATATATGCGCGTAGACCTCACTACGATTACTGCTCAACACTCTGGTCTCTGGTCTGGCACAGATGTCACTATGAAAAGGCAAAGCTGCGTCTATAGTGTAAATCACTAAATTGTTTATTTTCTATGTGGGGCGGCTGTCTCCAGGTCCCTTTCACAGGCCAGAAACCTTGTTTCCCACCCATTTGTTGCCCTCATAAAATCGCTTGCGCGAAAACTTTAACCCACCAGGTTCGAGCTGGACTAAAACGTGCTATATCAATTTATGGGACGTCGGCAGGGGAGCGCTTGGTGCGATTGGTTGGAATCTGGAACGATGTTGCTGGCTCTCGTTCGTTGAATTGCTCATCCAATCACCGTGCCTATTCTTCCATAAACGCTAGCCTCCTCTGAGTAGTGCAAAAGTCGTTTTTGAAGAGACGTACTCCTCCCCAGCACGTACTCATAAGATCTTCATGTTACGAGTGCTTTGAAACTGTCTCTTCATAGCCTATGGACAAGATTGAACGCGTGTTAGAATCCAAGGGGTGATGGTGGGATTGTGTTCCTGCTTCCCGAGCATGGTCAGGGATTGATTTCAAGTACCTGTTCTCTCAAAAAGGATGCCAAAGTACCAGACTAGGCCACCTGAGGAACCATGAGAACGAAAAAGAACCACTACGTAAGTCGATTTCGGACATCTTCCACAGCCTTGCGCGCTGTTGCCTCTGGCCAGTCCGGTTCCTGAGCCTAATCGAAGCTCGTTCATTTCCAGGCTCTGTGAATCATNNAATCATCCTCTATCAAACTCTTGTAGGTTTATTTCTTGTAGTTTCCATTCTGTGCCTTGAGTTAGAGAGTGCAGAGACAGACCTCAACGATCAACTTCGAGCCTTCCGTGACTGGGACCCCATTGTGAATTCAAGTTTGGACGTCGTACGAGATCCAGGAACTAGGTATTGAACTAAGAGGAGAAACACCAGTGCCCACCGCGCGGGATCGATCCAAGGACGACCGACCTCGGTATGCAGTTACACAATTGGTTGATACGATCCTGGAGATATCCTTTGTACTCTGATTGTAGAGCTAGAGCCTTCCTTCCAGCCGGCCATCGGCGGGCATTGTAGTCCGGAATTCCGCTCCAAATGCGATGCTATTGAGTCGAGATCGACCATTGATGAAGAGGATTGATGCCTTCCATTGTACAGATAATTGAGTAGCTGGACCGCTAACCGAAATGTCCTCCATTCACGACATGTTGATTCTCAATGCCCAACCCCTTGGGACGGTTGAGCAGTCCTTCGGTAACGCGAACACTAGAAGGTTTTGCGGCTCTGTTCCTATTTGTAGGGTGGTTTTCTTTCTGCTTAAATCTCCCAGACCTGACTGGGGCGGTAATGAGCCTCCTTCATTCCTGCGCTTAGTCCTGATTTTGTCAATATCCAGAAGATGAGGCAAGAGCGCTTTGTTGAGCCCTGGGAACCCCGTCGGCAGCACCCCATTGGCAAAGTGCTATCCACACGCAAGAGCGGAGGGAATGCGATTTCATTCCAGTGAGCAAGTAGACGTACTATTCACTGTACAGTGCTTCTGCTTGTCGGGAGTGGTTGGGATTACCCGAGTGAATCCACGGCAAGAAAGGCCAAGGTAGCGTTTCTGTGGAGAAAACTCGATCGCCCATATGGGGTCTATGTCATCTAAATGTTCCTCGGAGTATAGCTAGTGGGCCATCCCGTTATTGGACGTAATCTTGTAGCATTACTCACCGCGCTGTTCCTTGTAAATGACGAACACACGTTGACCTATGGAACCAGATACTGACAATACGTTTGGTCAGTAGACTCAATCGCAAGAAAATTGTTCATTCGTCTGGAGATCGACTGATACGATAGTGACCGGCTCCATTGAAACCACCTTTTATTGAAATCACCTGTTGGCAACTCGGAACGACACGGAACGCCAGGCGTGGGAACTGTCTGTGGATTTGACAGTACTGTCCTCTCCAACTTACCATCCCAAACGACCCTGACGAACCTCAGCGACGGTTGAGAGTAGGTTGAAACCTAAGTGAAGGCACGTGTGAGACATCAAGAGCGGCGTTTCAGAGGTGGGTCTATGGCTACATAGAAGGGGCCCAGGCGATGGGCTTGTTCGAAAGGACATCCCGGGGCTAGTCGACGTATAGCATGTATGGAAAACAACGAGATCCGACAAGTGTGATATGGACAGATCAAATGAGACAGAAAATCCATGATAAATACAGCTTAAATAATAAGAATTGTCAAGGCGCTGAAATAAACCGACGATGAAGACCGGAGAGATCATAGTTGGGATTAAGGTCGCTTGCTGCCTTCCAAGGCGGAGCTGAGGAGATGATCGAGCCAGCCATATTTTGTATCAGGGAGGGGAGCGCTAGTAGCGCGTATCACAGAGAGCCCCGCTGGCCCTCTGGTGCTGGCGGGCGGTGCGTCTTCTGATCTCTTGGGAGAGCGGCGCTTGCGAACAGAGGGGGACCAAGACGTGGCTTGTTCATCCGCCAGGAATCCGTCCGCGTCAAAAGATTGAGCGGTGGCCGCAGGAATGGCGCTGAGGACCCCTGGCACAAGGGGAACGGAGGGAAGTGCCACGGAGCTGTTCGGGTGTTCACAACGGCGCCGCTTGGGTGCAGGAAGGAACTCCTCCGCGGGTTCCTCGATTTCTTGTTGGCGACGACGTCTGATGCCACGATTGCTCGCAGGCAGCGCAGACTGTGGACGAGGGGTGGCGGCTTCAAATGGAGTGGGCGGAGGGGGGATTGAATGTGATGGGCGCATATACGGGTTCTCAGGCGTATCTGTGGGCAACAAAATTGTGCTCGGGCTGAGAGAGGGAGTAATGGTGAGGGAGCCAACAGAGGAGGGCGATAAAGCGGCGAAGGCATTCACATCGAATAGATTAATTTCTTGAGTCGTCGGAGGTTGTACATACTGAGGCTGCTGCGGTTGAGGTTGTATATAATGAGGGGCGTGGGTGTATGATTTGGATGGGAGATTGGTAGTCGCAGAAAAGCAGTCATACGGATCCATCAAGCCTTCAAACGGGATGGTGTTGTACAATGCGTTGACAGACCAGTGGAGCGGTTGTACCTGCCGAGGGAGGAATGAAATGAGCGAGGTTGGTGCATGTTGTGCAACATGCACAGAGGTGTACGTACCGGCTCGAATGCGTAAGGAGTAGGCATGAGATTCGTGGGGCGTGGAGCGGGGAATGTAGGCGCAGGTTGAAGGGTTGAAGAGAGCTATGATACCACTCCGTTTTATAGCAGAGGGTCGGCAGAGGGGTAGGGATTGCAAATCGAAGGGGGTGCGAGGGGCTGTGGATGGATGAATCGAAGGGGCCTTTTAAAGCCGGGACAGGGTCACAAGAGCTCTTTATCGGCGAGCAAGTAGAGTAGTGAGTGTGACTGATCACTCTGGACTGTTGTGGGAAGTTGGGAACGAGGAACAATGGGCCAGTGCCAGTGCCAGGGTGCCAGAGCAGGACCGTGCGCTGATCAGGTTCTCTGCCGCCGCCCGCCGCAATGAGAGCTCACGCTAGCTAGATAGCAGATATGTCTGTTTCACATGTCATGTATCAAGGTAGAGAAAGTGACTCGGCTGCTTCGGGCGCGGATCTCATCGACTGGCTACCAAATCGGGGCGGTCGGTGCTTGTGCAATGAAATAGAAAGAAGGTTAAAGAAGGGGGCAATGGACGAGGCAGTGACCGGTTGGGATAACGGTTAGAGGAGAAGCCACTAGTGTGACCTATCCTATCCATCTATTTGCTTATTCCTTATTAGGGTGGCAAATAAGAGTCGAGAACGGGGCGTCGGCTTGCCGCAGCCGCAAGCCATGATATTATGGTAGTGTGATAGTGTGAGGATGGTGATGACAATTAATGATTATAATGAATTATTATAATTAAATAATGTTATAAATACAATACACACTCGAGCAGGTGACCGTATTGTCGTCCCAATTTTCATTGACAGCAACTAGCCTATGCGATGCCACTTGGCTGAGGCTTCTCCTCAGCATTTTTCCAAATCGGGTGAACAAGGAGCGGCGCTTTCTTTGTCCAGACTCGGTGGCTGTGGCCTCTGTACGTTTTGGCCAATTGTTGTGTAGGTCTCCAGGTACAAGGCTGTCCATCCGTCCACCCTTACGAGTCATTATTGTTATGATAATATATTCATCATTATTTTGGTATCATTATCGCATCTTCTACCGACATTCCGGTATCACCTCCGATTTGGGTCGGTCAGAAACCACTGGCCGCAGGCTTATCGGATAAAAGGGTCCCCCACACTTACTCTATGTGCGCTTGAGAGCTCGCTTGTTGCTTACTTGTTGCGAGTCTGCATGGCTCCGCGCTGCACGCCTGCGTGTCCACACCGCGCCCGTGTTTGGGAGCGGACCGCACCTTGCATCTGGCCTAACTGGCTCGGTTGGCTGGTCGTCAGTTCCAGTCTGCCAACAGACTGCCAACGTGGTCGTCTTCGAGGGAAGAAGCAGCAGCAAATGGACGTGCTACTCTATACACGGGCTGACTGCCCTTGTTGGGACATAACTTTGATATGGTTCGATTAACTCAATAAGAGGCGGAGCTAGCTGCTCCGCCTTACACAGGCTAACGACCAGCGCTCAACAGTCATTTCCCGTTCCCGACATGCCCCCTAGACAAGATGATCAATGGTTTCAGATGACACCAATATATGTCCGAATAGGTTGTACACAGCATAGCGACTTGGATTCATTGTCGCGATACGAAAGTCCTACTGCAGAGCCCCAAGGTCCGTTGAACAGCACCACAAGCTCGACCGAAAAATTATATTTGGAATATTTATTAGCCTCCAATCATAGACAGCCCATCTTATAATTAACTCGACTTCTGTCCTTGAAATCATTGAGACGGAGCAAAACCTTCCGTCTCATCGGATGTAGCCGCATTTGTACTCGCACAAACATATTCAGCGTCACTTCCCGCACTAAAGCTTCCTGTTCCGGAAGCGTTTGCGTTTCTTTCAGGCCCCGCGATCAACGGCAGGAGAATGAGGTGAATAGGTCCGTTCGTTCAGGATCTTCTGGTTCCATGGGTGGAAGCTTGTTGCTGAGCCCATGACGAAGTCATTTGCAGTCGCAGCCTTGGCCTCCCAACCGGTCTGATAACCTGGGCTGTGACTCGGGCTTTTACGGTAAGACATCGATTTCTTTTGTGTTGGCCCTAGCCCGGGCCTTCCCAGTGCCCGCTCAACGGCGTCTGTTCCACCTCCCAAAAGGACAAGACCTCGCTGTTTACAAACGGGAACACCAATCCGGGAAGTTGTTGCACGCTTGGTGCGTGGAACAGAGGTGGCCGCACTGGTTTCGTTACCAACCCGACCAGAGTTCTTGCGAACCGATCGAGTGCGACCTTCAAAGGGGTCACTTATCTGCTGAGACGACGAAGATGTGAGTTTCTGGTCCTCATGTGAGTTGGTCCTGCTCCGTCTGGCAAGCGTTTTTGAGGAGTTCGAGCTCGAATTGGAGTCTGTTGTGCCTCGCTTTTGCCTTTTGCCCAGAGTAGGTAGAGTGCTGGTGTTTTGCGGCTTGGCTGGTGGGAACCGGGTGCTGGTACCACGCCTGGAGGCCGACGTGCTGCCACCTGCCTTGGCCTCCTTCGAGAAGACTTGACCCATTGCCAGGGTGCGTTCCGTGGCATGGGCACGCGCGTGAGTGGGCGCATTGCCCTCCCATAGCTCCTCTTGCACTTTCGGAGCAATCGAGTGGCCCGCTTCAGAATTCACACCAACCCTTTCGATAATTTTCTCGTCAATCTTGCGACTCGAGGTGTCGAATGAACGCTCGTGTACGGTGGTGGGGGTGAGTGGCCTCGTGAAGACCACGGTACCAACAGGAAGTGACTGAGTGACTGGTTTACGCGACAAACCAAGCGTTTTATTAAGAGTTTCCTTGCTTTCCCGACGAACTCTCTTTTTTTCTTTGCGAGAGGAGCTCTCCCCCTGAGGCTTGATACAGCCTGGTGATGCCGGTGCAATTTTTCGGTATCCAGAAACCTGGGGGGTATTCTTTAATGTAGCCTTTGGTTGTTTTATTTCCATTGTCGATGGGCGTGATGCGTTCCGCACGAGATGGCGAGAAGTGAGGCTCCCAGCAGGTCGTCGCTGAGATGATGTGTGATTGGCAATATACGGGAATGGTTGGTAGCAACCTTCTGGGTGGCGAAGGTTTTGATCAGGCGTATAGAGAATGAAAGACGACACGGGAGACGGGGTCGGGTGATGTTGAGACAGCGAGGGCGAGGAGCCAGATGAAAGTACGGGTACACTCATACTCCCATCTGGAGTAGACAAGGAAGAACCCTGTGGGCCATTAGGTGTTGGAGGATGTGTATCCGTTCTTGGGGAGACCTGACTCACATTGGGCCAAAGGGAAGAAGCTGTGCTATATTCTCCCACCTGGGGGGCTCCAGAAGTGGGCAGGACGTCCAATGTATGCGCGGTGTCGTGTTGGAATTGTAAAATCTGAACTGGTGGTTAGGGGTAGTGCTCCCGATAAATTCATTACTAACAGAGGGCTCGAACTCAGGGTGGCCTTGATTATATGTATTATATGGGTATATATCGTTAATTGGGTAGTGAGCTGGGTCTAGCGACGGGGGGAGATATGATGGAGAGCTGGCTGGCGGGATACTAAATGAGAGGCTGTTACCAAAAAATAGGGTGTCGTTATGTGAAGTCATAAGAGAGTATGGGCTGGTCAACCCGTCGATTCCCAAGGCACTCTTAATGGGACTGTTGCCCATGTCAACTCCATAAGCCGTGGGTCGTTGAGTTGTGATTGATTACGTCATAGAGCTGGTGCCACCCATCCTCAGCTCGTGCCCGCCCGTGATGTAGCTACGAAACATACCTGAGGTGAGGCTTGTCGGTGAGTCGCACTCGAAGAACTCTGGATTGATTCTTCAACGGGAGCACGACTAAGCGCGCGAGCGTCCGAAACTGAAGTAGGGGCTGCATCCGGCTTCGAGTCGGTTGAGGAAATAAAGGAAGGATATCGTTCGGCCATGACAAAATAAAAAAGGGAGAAAATAAGTGATAAATCGTGAAGACGTAGCAGGTTGAGGGAGGAGAGCGAGCGGAAAGGAGCTGTGAGTGACGAATCTGCAGTCTCAAGCCATTTTTATATCTGAATCTGAAGCGTTTAATCCAAGCATACTCCACTGTCGCTAATTTTTGGTGGCGCTTCTCAAAGACGGCAGACTCCAGAAAAGGAAATGGAAAGCCCGAAGAACAACGGGATGTCTGTCTGCGGCTTAGGTGCGCCTGGCCCTGTATAACGAGTTTGTTTTTCACGAGTAGATGGGTGGTTACTGTTGCCGCCACCGAGCCGAGTCTAATGAGAACAAGGTTGATGGCAATCTTTTTGACCGTCGCGGCACCGTTTAAACTTTGTGTGGTGCTCCCCAGTATGGTGAGTACCGAGTTGCTTCTAGGCTGCGAACGCATACAGGCGCGGTTAAAGATGGCCCAAACGTTCTCGAGGTGGTTAATTTGACTTGCTATGGTTGGTGGTTGAGGTACAACCCCGCTGCGCGCCACACAATGCCTCATTGTGCCCGGTTCCGAGTGATTGCCATGCACGAACCATACACTTCTAGTAGTCTAAATTCCCTGCTTTATTGGTCACGCCCTGCTCCTCTCCGTATGTTCCTCTGACCTGTTCCTTGTGCTCTGGTTTGCTCGAGCCCATGGAGAGTCCTAACGTACGTGGTTTTCCTCGATTCTTGCTCTCCGATCCTCTCGCTATGAACCTGACTTTAGACGTTTCCAGAGCATTGCATCTTTCTCGCCTTCGCGTTACCCCAGCCGGCATACAGCCCCCAACAAGTCTTCAGCGCTCTCGCGTGCCAGTGAGTTGCGCTATCGGGTCTACTGAATTCTCATGACCTCTTTGATTAATCCGTCTGTAGTTTCCCCTATAGACGACAACCAAACGGAGCCGGAAAGCGACTTAATTGACGATGACAAGACCGAGTCTGAAACTCAATATTCAGAGCCAACAAACGCCCCTCCTGTTAGTAGAGGATGTCCTAAAATCAATGTGAGTCATGGCGGGGACGTTGTCCATGGGGCTGAGTATTCTCGCTTCAGGAGTTACTGTGTGGCGCGCTCAGTAACCTCTCGAAGGAGCACTCACCCTGTTCGGTCCACGATTCCTACAGCGAGCCTGGTTGCACGGCCAGGCTTCACGAGGCCCTCGAAATTTGGAAAGGTGCCCTTCAAGGTCCTTCACCCGCTCCCTCCAGAATCGCGTACAGGCTTGACCGGAGGAATCCAAAAGAACAAAGGTCTCTCCCATACAGGCTAGACGAGCTATTGGCCGAGAAACTGGACCCAAAACACGCTACCGTGCTTCGCCATCTTGCTATTTCAGCAACCTGTTTAGGTTTTGAACTCTACCTGGCAAATGCAACGCTGGAGATCACTGGATCCGGAAACGCGTACGACCCTCATACTCCTCTTGAAGACATCGAGATGCTCTCCTGGCCAAAACCGAAGATGGCCTTAACCTTCTCTGATTGGATCGAATTTGAGCGAGGTCCAGTCGATGCACCTCCTTTTGAGTTCGAGGACGACCAATGGATTCCTAATCCTCCGCCAGATGACGACTCCTTCTTCAACAAAGAGTACGATTGGGACTTGAGACCTGTAAGTCATATGGGCCATATGGCTTCTTGTATCTCAAATTATAATTCAGGCCCTTGGAGAGCTGCGTGAATGTTTGTAACCAGTTTTTTTCACTTTCAGGAATGCTCACTCCTTCCAGTGCACATCGTTACGGTTATCGTGATTCAGTATGACATTCGCATGTCTGAGATCCCCCCAGCTCTAGCTCCTGCTGCACTTCGCGAGTCGAGGACTGTTACCCCTACAAGCGAGGAGGAGGACCTGTTCCTCAAACTTACGAGATGGTGTATGGAGCACCTCCAAGACCCCAAGGCTATAAGCGAGCCACTACACGCCCTCTCTGTGAGCTCTATCCGATGGAGGGATTTCAATCGATGGGACAGCTTAATGCGGAAGTTCAATGTACACAAAAACCTGAAGCTCCTCCCTTCCAGAGCGCTCGTCAAAGCCTGCGAGACGTTCGGGTTCCCACTGATGAAACCCTTGTGAGTCGCCGGTCAAATTTGCTGTGCGTTGCCTTGAAGGTTTCTTAGTCTTGAAGGTGCTATGGTCCATGCCGATGGTAACGAGGCTCGTTACGCTCTTCTGGGATATCTCGCTCCAACCGTCCCAGGAAATGAGTTTGAATCCTTCCGTCGGGAATCTAGGACGACATTCGCATGCCACCTATCACCTCCGAAGGAAGGCGATGCTGATTTCTTCGCCGAATTAGCTCGTGAAGATGGGGCTGAAAGCTTCCAAAGATTGTCAGTCTCTTTATCGCTCGTCACAAACTGTGCATTTACAATCCATAACGTTCTTAGAGTCATTCCCAAATTGGACACATTCCAGCCCAGTCTAAAGTTCTGGTATACGCTGGCTTCGAAGCTTCGACGTCTCGAAGGATCACCAGATCAGATGGCCAGGCTCGCCGAAAGTATCACTCGCAAAGTTTTCAAGTGCTTCGAGCCATTCCCTGCAACGTGGTCCAGCAATCCGGACGTCGGTGCATGGATTGACGCCCTCGAGGCCGGTATCGCGTCGGAGGACCGTCAAAGAGTCGTAGCAATCATCAGGCAGATAGTCGAAGAAACGGAACTGAAACCTGAAAAGGCCTATGTAGCGAATTATTATCTGGTTCCCTCCGTCGGTGCAATGGAGAGGATGCTCAAACCAATGGATCGCCAGCCATACGATCAGATTTTCGCTCCGTATTGGACTACGGTTATCCAGGTTATTACATACGAACTCCTTTTCGGAGGCCAGTTCACAGACCCGAGGAATGGCGTGAAGGCTTTCACGAAAGCGATCCAGTTCAACCGGGACCCTGGCCCCTTAAAAGAACTGTCAGTGCTTCCGTTCTGCTGTCTTGAATGAACATTTGACTAAGCCACTTCCAGGCTCCTTAGCAAGAGCGAGCACGAAACGAAACGTCCCAACGTAGAGGAGGAAGTTAGAAAATTGAGCAAAACAGGGCCACAAATACTCGAAACCTTGATACGTAGCCTTTCAGAGCTTTCTATCGCCGATTTTAATGAACAAGAAGCACGGGATCACGACAGCCTAGTCCGCCAGTTACTACGACTTTATGTTCAATCGTGTAATTTGCAGCACCTCATCAATACTGCAGATGTTCCTAAATACAGAGCCGATCTGGACAGCGACGTCGCCAAAGAAACCCCGGCTTTACATCTCATCAAGCTATGTTACGACGTCGCCGGGGACAATCGGCCTGCCATAAGGATCGTGCTCAACCGAGCGCTGGGTATACCCAGCAAAGTTGACGCGGACTACCTCTTCGACCAGCTCTCGCCCTTCATAAAGAGTTTACGGTCATATTTGGAGAAGCAAATGCCACCGCAAGATCTCTCCGTTCAGCCTTACCTTGGCTTTATTAATGACGTGGTTTCCGCGCTTAACGACTTTCTGACGGGGAAGCCGGCGCGTTATCAGGAGATCCAAGGATTAATCTCGAGTTGCTCTTCTCGCTTTCATCAATTCCTCAATTCCCCGGATGAGGAAGTTCTACGCCTCAGTAAGATTGATGAAAACCGTATCCAGCGGGAGTTGCAGCCCCTGTTCTCCCAGGGCTTTTTGTCGAGGACCAAAGACACAGTGGAGAAGAAGCAGTCCCTGATACGGGCCAATCGATGGAGCATATCTCTGGAAAAAGCAAAATCCCTTTGGAGGGGTATTGGTTCGAAGGAAGTGTTGCACAGAGTCGTGGGTGATAAACTCTCAGAAATGGAAACTCTCCTCGCAGAAAAGACACCAATTGCCCCTGGCCCTCCGAAGAGCTCCTATGAGCCCCGCACCTATTCTAGTTCTGCCTTCCCTCCCACCTCCGTAATCACGCGCGGAGGTACTGCAGCATCGACCCCCGCTGCTTCCAGCTCATCCAATAGGCCTGTGAAGCGAACTCTTTCTGGGAATATTGCTCCGGCCACTCAGACGCCACACAAAAAAAGGAGGTCAGAGGAGAAAATTATTGAGATGACCGACCGCGGCAGCGCCCGTCGCTTTCTTTAGCAATCATTACTGAGGAGTTCTCTCCTTTATGGGGAGCTATACAATGCCCATCTTCATGCCCATTTCTTGTCTTCACTCACTCATTCGCCTTCCCACCCACAGAGTTATGGGCAAGGGGGATTGGATTGGATTGGATTGGATTGGAGTTCACTAATTTTCGTGTAGATAATTTCCATTCATTGCCGCGTCACCGTGCAGCCTGTTCCCTGCTAATCCCCTGACCTCTTTGCACTCGTTGGGCGATAACTTTCACGACGTCCCTGTCGGGTGAACGTGAAATATGTGCAAATTGCATTCGGACAGGTAAAGATGCCGCACAATTCGTGGGACGAGTATATTGAGGATGCAGGATAAGACTCGCAACGAGCAAGTCTGCCTACATCATTAATCGGCACGGGAGAATGAGAAATAAAGATGTTTTTGTTCATCGTCCACAGCCAAATGCATGGAGAACCGGGTAGGATGAAGCGATCAAAAGGAACTAATGCTCGACTGTCCAGGAGTGTTGAGGAGGTGAGACACTTAGGACTTGTTGGGCTACAAAGGTAGAGGCTTGAGGCTATGGATCGAAGACGAAGTGAAATACGTACCGCTTCTTTGTAACTGATAACAGCCTCTTCACCCATAGCAGCGACGATAGTCACCATGAGCTCCTTTCCACTATCGTAAGCCCCCTGGATTTCTCTGCCGAGGGAATCATCAAGGAGCTTGACATCCTCCTTAGTGGAACCGTCAGGCAAGAGCATGTGGAGGAAACCGTCCTCGATATGCATCTGAGCAGTAAACTAGGCGTTAAAACGGAATAAAGGGGGGGTTAGAGACACTTGCAAGAGAGTATTCGTTACGGGCGATGTTGGGCACATCCATGTTATGGGTGGAAGGGGATATATCTTCGAGCTTCTTACCGGTGAAGATCTGTGAGCATCGGGGAAGACCATCGTCAGCGATCGTGTGCTGCGGTGGGAGCTGGCGTCGGTGGCATTTACGCACATCGATGGCGACGAGGTGAACTTTTGCGTGACCGTGCTTGCCCGTCTTGGACGTGGACATATCAACAATTTTGCAGGGCCTGCCCTTGATCACGACGTGTCTGCGGACATTAGAGAAAAACTGTCAGAACACAGAGACAAAAATTGGCAGGGGATTGATCAGGGATGTTCACCCGTTCTTCCTGAGAGCAGAGCACTGCGTCGGGTAGGTGAGCGAGGACCCCGCACTGGCCTCCTCGAAGGTGTGGTGGTGCTCCTCGTTCTCGTTGTCGGACATGCTGGGTGGCGGGTCTTTTCGACGACGACGGCGGGACTACTCTCTGCGTATGGCCATCATTAGTACTCGTTACTGCGGTAGACAAAGAAGGGAAGGGATCGGACAAGATGAACTCACAAAATCGGGGTGATGGCAGGAACCAAGTCGCAAACCCTGCGTTTGTAATTGACCCTAACCCACACAAACAATCAAAGATCGTATCACTTCACCTTAAAATTTGTTGACTAGGTACTGGGACAATGTATTCTGGCTTTTCTTCACCGTGGCTCATCGACTTCAACATACTCGCGCTGCTGCTCTCGATATAGTAATAGTTAGGTATGGAATTCGCGCCAGGTGGCTCCAGTCATTGCTCCGCTCCGGCTTTCATCTTCCTTGACCTGCATTGGCCAGATGTGTCCAGAGGTACACAGTCAAGCACAAATTAATTGATGACAAAGTGCAGATAGCCTGTTGAATAAATATGACTTGTTATGTGCAATGTCCTGGTACCTGGAATGTGGTTTATTCAAATATAGTACAATGTGCAAGTTCAGTTCCTTTAGGATTGGGTATCTATCTCCTAGCAATTAGGGACTAATGTATATTAGTAGCAGAACTACCAGAATTAGGTGCAATGAAACCAGTGGAGGGGCTGCCCACTGGGCAGCACAGATTGGCAACACAGAATAAACTTGGTGCAAATGGCACATATTTTGTCAAATTTCCCCTCCTGCACATTCTGGTGCATGATTGCTAAATGAAAGATAGAGGGCATTTCTGATGTGCAGTATCTGCATTTGGCCTGGCAGCTTATTTCCAACATACAGTTGAATCCCAATATATTTGAGATGAATGAGGCTGAAAGACAAGTAAAGCAAGGGTGTGGCAATAGTACAAGTGATAGATGATGATCCAAGCCAACCTGAAGCCCTGCTATCATCAGCAAAAAATAATTAAACTTTGGGAACTCTGGAGAGCTCTGGAGTACTCTGGAGCTCTCCAGAGTTCCCAAAGTTTAATTATTTTTTGCTGATGACTATAGCATATTTAATATATACTCAACACAACAGCTGGAGGTAACTATTCCAGGGGGAAATAAATTGGGAATAGCCTGTGAAAAGACCATCTCCAATATTGGCTACATACCACCTTTTCCATACCTTTTCAACAAAGGAACAACACCACACTATTCCTCACCTATTCCAACAAAGAAACAGTGGTATGTAGCCAATAGTGGAGATGGTCTTTTCACAGGCTATTCCCAATTTATTCCCCCCTGGAATAGTTACCTCCAGCTGTCATGCAATGTTCTATGTTCAATTATCACTTCATGTGCAAAATTTGAGCTAATTTGGTTGAGAAATGCACCTGCTGTGTGACCTAATGCCTTAAGACACTCCTTGGCCAAATGCTCTCTGGGCCACTTCATGACAGTTTTTTGCATTCCAAAAAAATATCTAAATTCATTAAACATGATTAGAATCGATATTAAGCCCTATTCAGCTTTGTCTGCTTCATCACCAGAATCCCACATACCCTGACATGAGAGAATTTTTTCATAATGCCAAATTTTTACAGAACCTTCTTTAGGTGTCTGGTGTACTGT
>WNFL01307140.1_pt2 | contig 16075 bp, 13 predicted proteins | sample 5400361 | NCBI WGS metagenome assembly WNFL01 (sample SAMN13153351, study PRJNA577476) | soil metagenome | isolation source: 40 cm soil on Douglas fir-dominated hillslope | place: USA:California | collected 2013-09-17
GGATCGGGGAGGAGCTCGCGCAGCGTCGTGACCTTTCGCTTCCCGCCGGTCGTCGCGAGGATCACGCGCATGTCCGGTGAGAACTCCGCCAGGACCTGACGGCACGCGCCACACGGCGTCGGCAGCTTGTCGTCGTCGATGACGATCGCGATGGCGTCGAAGGCCGTGTCCCCGGCGTTCACGGCCGCGAACGCCGCCGTCCGTTCGGCGCACACCGTCAGGCCGTACGACGCGTTCTCGACGTTCGCGCCGCTATGCACCTTGTTGCGTTTGGTCCGAATGGCAGCGCCGACCTTGTATTTCGAATACGGCGCGTGGGCGCGCTGCCGTGCGAGCGAGGCGACGCGGATCAGCTCCTCGTCGCCGGGACCGATCTCGCTCAAGCGGGCTCCGGGCTGGGCTGAAGTCGCGTGACGCGAACACGCCGGATTCGCTTGCCCTCGATCGTCTCCACCACGAAGCGCGCGCCGGCCGCCTCGAACGACTCGCCCTGTCGCGGAAAGCGCCCGAGCTGTGCGGTGACGAAGCCGCCGAGCGTGTCGTACGCCTCGGTCGGCTCGACCTCGAGCCCGAACGTCTCACGCACGTCCTCGAACGGGATGCGCGCGTCCATCAGCGCCTCGGTCTCAGAGACCGGGAGCACGAGCTCGTGCTCGACGTCGTATTCGTCGCGGATCTCGCCGACGATCTCCTCGACGAGGTCCTCGATCGTCACGAGGCCGGCGGTTCCGCCGTATTCGTCGACGACGATCGCGATGTGGACCTTGTCCTTCTGCATCTCACGCAGCAGCGCGTCCACCTTCTTCGTCTCGGGCACGAACACGGCGGGGCGCAGGAACTGGCGCAGCGCGAGCTGACGGTCACCGCGCGCGATGCGGCGGAAGACGTCCTTCACATAGAGGATCCCGATGATGTTGTCGGCCGAGCCCTCGTAGACCGGTATGCGCGAATGGCCGACCGTCGTGATGCGGTCCAGCAATTCCTGCGGTGACGTCTCGACGTCGAGACCGACGATGTCAGTGCGCGGGACCATGACCTCGGCCACCGTCTTCTCGCCCATCTCGAAGATCGAGCTGATCATCTCCTGCTCCGTGCGCTCGAGGACGCCCTGCGCCTGACCCGTCTCGATGAGCGCTCGGATCTGGTCCTCGGTCACCACACCGGGCTGCGGCGCGGTCCCGCCGAACGGGCGAACGATGACCTGCGTCACGCGGAAGAGCACCGTGACGATCGGACGGGTCAGCCAGGTGATGAGCTCAAGGGGGAACGCGAGCAGCAGGAGCGTCCCCTGCGCGTGGCGCGCGGCGATGGCGCGCGGGACGAAGAGGCCGAACAGGACCGCGATGAGCGAGAGCACCGCGACCGTGACGGCGACGGCGCTCACGTCCGTGAAGATGGCGGTCGTGTCGATCCGCAGGAAGAACGCGAGCAGCGCCGAGAGCCGCGGCGCGATGAACGCCGCTGCGATCCCGGCGTAGGTGAAGACGATGAGGAACTCCGCGACCTGGATCGCTGCCAGGTAGTAGCCGGCGCGGCGGCCGATCGCACCGGCCCGTTGGCCGCGGCGTCCCTGGAGTGAGAGCTCGTCGATGACCCCTGGACGCCGCGCGATGTTGATCGCCGCCTCGCTCGCGGAGAGCACCGCGAGCACGGCGACGAGCGCGAGCTCGAGTAACAGCAGCTGCCAGGCGATGGAATCCATCAGGGCGCCTTGTCCTTGCGCTCGGACTTCTTGCGGATGCGCGCGGGAACGCCGACCGCCAGCATGTCGTTGGGCACGTCCTTCGTGACCACCGAGCCCGCGCCGGTCTGGCTGCGCGCGCCGACCTTTATCGGCGCACGAAGGAGCGAATCCGAACCGATGAACGCGTCGTCGCCGATCTCGGTGCGGTGCTTGCGCACGCCGTCGTAGTTCAAGGTGATGACGCCGGCGCTGACGTTTACGCGCTCACCCACGTGCGCGTCACCGACGTACGAGAAGTGGTGCATCTTCGTACCCTTGCCGAGGCGCGAGTTCTTCACTTCGCCGAAGTTCCCCATCTCGACGCCCTTCTCGAGATACGCGCCGGGACGCAGGTGCGAGTACGGCCCAATGCGCACGTCGTCCTCGAGCGTCGCGCCCTCGAGCACCGACGCCTCCACGCGGCAGCGCTCGCCGATCTGCGTGTCGCGCACGATCGCGTAGGGCCCGATGCGCGTACCGGTGCCGATGCGCGTCTTTCCCTCCAGCACCGAGCCGCATTCCACGACGACATCGGGCGCGATCTCTACGTCCGCGTCGACGAGCGATGAGCCGGGATCGTGGAAGGTCACGCCGGCGAGCATGTGCCGTTCGCGGATCCGCTTGCGTACGACATCCTCCGCGGCCGCGAGCTCGACGCGCGTATTCACGCCCATGCCCTCATCGGGATCCTCCGTGCAGTGTGCCGCGACGCGCGCTCCTTCGGCGGCCGCGAGCGCGACGAGGTCGGTGAGGAAGATCTCTCCCGTCTCGTTGGCGCGCAGGCGCGGCACGGCCTTGCGCAGCCACGCGAGATCGACGGCGTACGCGCCGAGGTTCGATTCGGGGAGCTGGCGCTCCGCGGCCGTCGCGAGACGCACCTCGACGACACGCGCGACGTCGCCGTTCGCATCGCGCACGACGCGCCCGTAGGCGTTCGAGATGCCTACGAGCCCCGAGAGGAGCGCGAGGGGCGCGCCGCGCTTTGCGCGCAGCTCGGCCAGCGCGCGCAGCGTGGTCGCCCGCAGCAACGGGGTGTCGCCGTAGACGATGAACGCCTCGCCCGAGGCGTCCGGGATCGCGCCGAGCGCGATGCGGACCGCATCGCCGGTGCCGCGTGGCGGATCCTGCATCGCCACGACCGTGCCCTCGCCGGCGATCGCGCGCGCCGGTTCGCTCTCCTTCGAGAGCACGACGACCGGGCGCGCGCCGGCCCCGCGGACGGCGTCGAGGACATGCGAAAGCAGCGGCTTGCCCGCCACGAGGTGCAGGACCTTTGGGGTCTGAGACCGCATCCGCGTGCCCAGACCCGCCGCGAGCACGATGCCCGGCGGACCCGCGGTCACTCGGATTGGCGGGTCAGGCGGGTTGGGGCGCCAGGGATCGAACCTGGGATCGGGGATTCAAAGTCCCCTGCCTTACCACTTGGCCACGCCCCAGCGGACACGGCCAAAGGATATTCGGGACTAGCGGCGGTCGCCGGTGTTGTCGCCGTTCGTGGGCTGTTTTCCACGCCGGATGAGCTCGGCGACGCGACGGCCACCCTTACGGCCGAGCTGCGCGTAGCCCTCGCTGCCCAGCTGCGTCTTGCGCGCTTCGCCACCCTTGCGGCCGAGGTCCGCGTAGCCCTTTGACCCGAGCTGCGTCTTGCGCGCCTCGCCGCCCTTGCGTCCGAGCTTCGCGTATCCCTCGGTGCCGAGCTGACCCTTGCGCGCCTGACCACCGCGCTTGCCGATCTCCCGGTAGAAGGACGCCCCGTGCTTCCCGGCCGTCGAGGTCCCGCCTTTTTGGCCAGCTTGACGCACGGTCATGTCTCCGCGTTTGTCGTCCATGCCTCTCACGTTAAGGGGACAGCCCTCGCTCGCCCGGTCCGGCGACCCTTAGCCAGCCATCGTGTGCGCGTGTGCCGCAAGGCCGATCCGGCGCAGAGCACGCGCGATCTTCAGAGCGTCGCGACGGTCATCGGCGACCGTGAACAGCGTGGGGCCGCTGCCGCTGAGCGAGAGCTCAATGCCATGCTGTGCCGCGTCCGAACGCGCCTGGGCGATCGCGGGACAGAGGCGCTCCGCCGGCGCGAGTAGATCGTTCCTCGCGTTGTCGCGGAGGAGCGGTGGGGTGACGCTGCGCCGGGCGAACGCGTTCCGCACCGCGTCGACCGACGCCGACGCGCCGCGATCGTCAGTCCGTAGCGCCGCGAACACGTCGGTGGTCGCAAGGCGCTCGCGCGGCCGCACGATGACCACGTGCATCTCCGCCGGATCGGGAAGCGGATCGACGCCCTCCCCACGGCCCGAGACCAGCGCGACGCGCGCACCGCTCACGAAGAACGGCACATCCGAACCCACCGTCGCCCCGATCGCCATCAGATCGAGGTCATCACGTCGCCACAGCGTCGCAAGCGCGCGAATGACGGCGCCGGCATCGCTCGACCCTCCGCCCAGACCCGCGGCGACCGGCACGCGCTTTCTGATCTGAACGAACGCAGCGGCATCGCGACCGGCCGCCGCGGCCATCGCACGCACCGCGCGGCTCGCGAGGTCGTCGCCGCGCGGGGCGCCGACATCCGGCGCGATGCGCACCTCGAGACTCCGGCTCGGTGCGACGCGCACGCGGTCCGCGAGGTCGATCGTCGCGAACACGCTGCGCAGCTCGTGATAGCCGTCCGCTCGCTTCCCGGTGACCGCCAGGGCGAGATTGATCTTCGCCGGCGCGAGGAGCGTGAGGGCGCGTGTCACGGTCGCGCCGGGGCAGCGGTGGGCACGTCGAGCGCGCGAGCGAGCGCGACCCACTCGTCGAGTGACAGCTCCTCCGCGCGGCGCCGCGCTTCGATCCCCGAGTCGTGCAGCGCCTGTACGGCGCGATCCGGAGAGACTCCGGCTTCGTGGCCGAGCGCGCCGCGGAGCTGCTTGCGACGGTGACGGAAGACGTCGCTCACGAACCGGAGGAATGCGGAACGGTCGAGGGGCGCGAACGCGGGTCGCGCGCGCGTGCGGAGAGCGACGACGGCCGAGCTGACCTTCGGCGCAGGGCGGAAGGCACTCGGTGGAACTCGCCGCACGATCTTCGCATCGGCGAACGACTGCACGAACACCGAGAGGTAGCCCCGCTCCTTTCCCGACGACGCTGTCGCCACCATGCGGCGCGCGACCTCCTCCTGCACGAGGACCACGACGAGAGGCGGCCGGCGGTCGTCGCCGATGAACCGCTCGAGCAGCGGGGTCGTGATCTGGTACGGGAGGTTCGCGACGATACGAGTCGGCCGGCGCTCCCCAATGTCGAAGAGGTCCACCTCGAGCGCGTCGGCGCGGATGATCCGGACGTTGTCACGGCCGGCGAGCGTGTCGCGCAGGACCGCGACCATGCGCTCGTCGATCTCGACCGCGGTGACCAGGCGGGAGCGGTCGGCGAGCTGCGCGGTCAGCACTCCCGGCCCGGGCCCGACCTCGAGGACATCATCGGCGGTCGAAATCTCGGCGGCCTCAACGATCGCTTGGAGGACGCCGCGGTCGACGAGGAAGCGCTGGCCGAGTGAGGTCGCGGCGCGGACGCCGTGCCGTCGCAGGACGCTCCTCAGTTCTCGCGGATCGGAAGCCTAAGCGGCTATTTGCAGCTCCACTGCGCCGCCTGTCCACGGGCGAACATGTACGCGGCCACGTTCGCGCTCGCCACAGGATCGAAGACGCTCGCGCCGCCGTACCCAGCGCGCACGCTGTTCGCCGCCCAGGTCGCGGGCATGAACTGGAAGAGGCCCGCGGCGCCGGAGCGCGCGTTCACCGCGTACGAGTTGTAGCGGCTCTCGCACCAGGCGACGCGAAGCAGCTGGCTCGGGTCGGCGCCCCACGCCGCGGCGGCGGACCGGATGACGGACTCGATGTCGGCCGGCGCCGGCGCGGGCTTCGTCCCGACACGTCGGACCTCGGCGACCGGCGTCACGACCTCAAAGGTGCTCACCAAGGTCCGCCCGGCCTCGGACCCATCGACGACGTGCACGCGGTAGGTGTTGTCCGCCAGCCCGGCGATGCCGGCGGTCACGACCACGATCCGGCCGGCCTGGAGCTCAGCGTCATGGATGACCTGGACCGGGAACGCCAGCGGCTCCCGAACGACCGCGTCGTAGTCGGCGATCCGCACCAGATGGATGACGTCGCCGGCGGCGATGATGGCGTCCCGCGCGCTGTCGATCCGGTCCTGCGGCCCGAGCTCGATGCCGTTGACGGCGAGGGCCTCGGCCACAGTGGCGGCCCGCGGCGCCCGGAGCGGCGTGATCCCCTGGGCGTCCACCAGCGTGAGCGGCACGCTCGGCGCGATGACCCGGAGCATCGCTGGCGCCGGCGGTGGAACGTCTCGCGGCAGCGAGCGTGATACCGGAGCGACACGAGCGGCGTCGCTGGAGCGCGTCGCGAGGGTCCCGCCGCCGGCGGCACCTGATGCGAGCGCCCACGCCGCGCCGAACGCGACAAGGGTGAGCAGCGCAAGCGACGCGACGCGCCGCAGCTCAGCCAACGATGTCCGGTACAGCTTCCCCACCTTCCCGACCCCTCACGACCCGGGCATGGCAAAGCCCTAGGTGTACTCAGGGGGAACGCTGAAAATGCTAGCAGAGGGTCCGGAGGCGGCGTTTAGACGTCTGGATGCCTGTTTAGGCGAGCCATTGGACGGTTAGCGTCCGCGCGGCGCCCTCCACCCAAGACCCTCCAAATGGGCGCGGACAGCGGGTCCGGTGTCGTTCCGGCCGAGCGCGGCGTCCACGAAGGCATTCACGTAGCCGATCTTGTCGCCGCAGTCGTACCGCTGTCCTTTGAGCTCAACGGCCCAGACCGGAGCGCCCTGGCGGGCAAGCTCGGCGACGGCGTCGGTGAGCCAGATCTCTCCGCCACGCCCTGGCTTCTGCTTCGCGAGCACGTCGAAGATCTCCGGTTCGAGCACGTAGCCGTGCACCGCGGCCAGGTCGCTGGGGGCGTCGTCCGGCGCGGGCTTCTCGACGATGCCGATGACCCGCCGGGTCTCCCCATCGACCTCAGTGCCGGCGATCACGCCGTAGCGGCCGATGTCCTGTTTGCCCACCCGGATGCACCCGACGACGCTCCCGCCGCCCAAGCGCTCGCGTGCCTTGATGAGCTGCATGAGCGCCGGCTGCTCGCCGAGCATGATGTCGTCCCCCCAGAGCATCGCGAACGGCTCTTCGCCAACGAGCCCGCGCGCCTGGAGCACCGCGTGGCCGTTCCCCTTCGGCTCCGTCTGCAGCACCGACTTCACCTGAGCAAGGCGCTCGGCGCGCTTCAGCAGCTCGAGGTCCTCGGTCCGCATGTCGGCGGCCAGCCGCGCTTCGATCCGCGGGTTCGGCTTGAAGTAGGCCTCGATCCACTCCTTGCCGGGACCCACCACGAGGACGACGCGCTCGACGCCCGACTCGGTCATCTCGGTGACCACGATCTCGATCACCGGTGTGTCGACGACGGGGATGAGCTCCTTCGGCACGGCGCGGCTGATCGGGAGGAAGCGCGTGCCGAGACCGGCCGCTGGGATGACGCCGTACCTGACCGGCCTCAGCGCCGATGTGTGCGTGTCGTGCTCGCGCGTCATCGACGCTCGACCGAGACGCTGAACGGAACGGGCTGCGTCGTCCGCACGGCGAACCCGGTCACCGCGAGGAGCGGAGCGCGGCGGTCTGTCGAGGTGTCGAGCTCGAGGTCGAGCGTTCCCGCGTCGACGCTGCGCCGGTCCACCGTGGTGCCGTTGGCGGTGAAGCGCAGGACCTGCACGATGTAGCGCTGGGCGACGACGTTCGTCGACCGGATGAAGCCGTCGGCCTTCCAGCCGTTGTCGCTCTCCGCGTCGTCGCTCAGAACGCCGGTGACCTGGATGTCGTCGACCGCGAAACCATGGAGGTTGAGAGCGCCATCGGTCACGTACTCGAAGCGCAGCTGGATCTCTTTGCCCGCGTACGGCGTGAGGTCGACCTCTTGCTGGATCCACACCGGGTTCCGGCCGCCGCCAGAGGTATCGGTGTACCCGTTGCCCAGGTTGGTCCCGTTCGGATCGTCGGTCCTCGTTCCGGGTGCGGCGAGCGTGGTCCAGCGCGCACCGCCGTCGGTCGAGACCGCGACGTATGCGTAGTCGTAGTCCTTCTCGATCTCGTACCAGGTCCAGTACGACAGGGTCGGTCGCGTGGCGCCGCGGAGGTCGAGCGTCCGCGTGAGCGTGCTGTCGAGACCGTCGGCGCGATCGGACCACCACATGGCCCTACCGGAGTGCGGATCGGTCGGCAGGAGCTTCGTCTGACGAGCCGCATCGAAGTGGACCTTCATCGCGGCCCGCGGCAGCTCGACGTAGCGCGCGGCGTACTCGTGCGTGTTCGAGGAGACGCTACTGCCGAGCGTCACGCGGTCCTGATCGGTCGGGCCGGCCGGCGTCCGGAACGCGAGCCCGTTCGGATAGCTGTACCGCGCCTCGGCGGTCGATCCGATAAAGGCGTTCGCGGCCGCGAAGTCCGCGAAGAGCTCCTCGAGACTCCGCTGCCCGCGGGCGCGGAGCACCGCGTCGAGGTCGGCCGGCGTGTCGATGCCGTGGGCCATGAACGCGTTGATCAGATCGTCGCCGCCTGCCTGTTGGCGCGCGAACTCGAGGAACAGGTACGCGAGACCGTAGTGCGCCTGGGACTGTTCGAGCTCTGGCCAGTCGTTCAGCTGCGTGTCCGGCAGCTGAAGGAAGGTCTGCGCATGTGAAACGGGGAATCCGTTCGCCTGCTCGCACAGCTGCGCCTGTCCCTCGTTGAACCACACCGCCGACCGCTTCTGTTTCGCGTACTGGATCATGTGGCAGAACTCGTGTGCCACGACGGAGCTGAGATACGCCGTCCCCGGTCGTGCCGCGAGCGAGTTGATGTACACGGTCTCTCGCTCGGCGGAGAACTCATTCACCCAGAGCGGAAGCTCGTCCGATGAGTTGAAGTAGCCGGCTGCCGCGCCGGGTATCCGCACGAACAGGATGTTGATGTGCGGATCGGAGTCCACGCCCGGCGTCCATTCCTGACCGTAAAGCAGGCGGTCCGTTGGATAGACCTTTGTCTCGAACGCCGTGGCGCTCACGCGGAGCTGCTCCAGGTCGAACTGCACGTCGTTCTGCACCCACCACTTCGCGTGATCGGTGATGATCCGCAGGGTCGCCGTGATGCGTGTGGGCTTCTTCGCGGCGAAGTCGTAGGTCCAGAACGGGACCTGCGTGCCGAGGCTCTCGACGAGCGGCGTCGTGCGGACAGGTTGGAACTCCGCCGCCGGCTGGCCGTCCCGGCCGCGCATGCGACGCGTGATGTCGAAGATCTTGGCCTCGGGCAGCGTCTTGGCGAGGAGCGCTGCGCTCATGTCCGGCGCCGCCGACGGCGCCGCGCTCGCGGTGCCGCCAACGCTCGCGGTGGCGGTCGCGCTCGCGGCTGGGGACGGCGATCGGTCCGTGGTCGTCTGGAGCGGAACGCACGCGCCGGCGACGACGACGGCGGCGAGGAGAACGGCGAGGCGGCGCGGCACGATCACTGTCGACGGTACCCGTCGGCCAGGGTCCGCGTTGCGACAATGCGCCCACCGCGGTGGTATCGCCGTGGCACGCGGCGGCGGATGCCCACCACGATCTCGTAGCTGATCGTGCCGGCGGCGGCGGCGACGTCGTCCGCGGTCTGACGCGCGCCGCCCTGCGTACCGATCATCACCACCTCATCGCCTTCGCGCGTCTCGGGAAGGTCCGTTACGTCAAGCATGACGAGGTCCATGCAGACCCGCCCGGCGAAGGGAAGCGGACGTCCTCCGGCGAGGACCCTGCCACGCCTGCCGAGCACGCGCGGGAGACCATCGCCGTAGCCCACCGGCACGGTCGCGACGCGACCATCGCGCGGCATCCGATACTCGAGGCCGTACGAGACCCCGGTGCCTTTGGGAACGGCCGCGACGCGATGGATGCGCGATCGCCACTCCAGCGCGGGGCGCAGCGCGAGCGCGGCCTCAAGATGCGACGCGGCGTGCAGACCGTAGAGCGAAAGCCCCGGGCGGATCGCGGTGAAGCCCGGCGTCGAGCCGAACGTCGCGACGCCGGCGCTCGCCGCCGCATGGATCCAGCGTGGCCTCTCGTGGATGCCGCGAAGCAGGTCCGCGAATTGCGCCAGCTGTTCGCGGTCTCCATTGACGTCTTGCTCGTCGGACGTCGCGAGGTGGGTGAAGATGCCATCGACCTCGAGGCGACGCAGTTCGCGGATCAGCGGCGCGCCGAGTCTCGTCAGGCCCGTGTCCACCTTGAAGTGCACTCGCGACCTTCCCCTCGCGGCCGCCGCGGCATCGTCGACCAGCCGAGCTCGCTCCAGGTCCCACACCACCAGCGTGAGGTCAGCCGCGACCGCGGCGTCCGCCTCTTCGCGGTCCGTCGCGCCAAAGAGCACCAGGACAGGCGCCGTGACGCCGGCACGACGGATCACGAGCGCCTCCTCGACGGTGACGACCGCGAGCATTGCGGCGCCGGCCTCGATCAGCGTCTCCGCGACCGCCTCAACACCGTGTCCGTAACCGTCGGCCTTCACGACGGCGATCACGTCGGCGCTCCCCCGCGTCTTTAGGGCGACGAGATTCGCGACGATCGCGTCGAGGTCGACGTCGACGACCGTCGTTCGCAGCGGGGCCAGGACGCTCATTTGGACAGGATCTCGCGCAGCGCGCGTGGCATGGCGTCAACGATGTCCGTCGCGAGCGCGCCCGACTCACCGATCTCGGCCGCGAGCAGCGCGCCGGCGCGACCGTGGACCCAGACCGCGGAGGCGGCCGCGGCGAGCGGCGCGAGGCCGCGCGCGACGAACGCCGCGACCGCGCCGCCGAGCGCATCGCCCGATCCGCCAACACCGAGCGTTGGGTTCGGCGCGTCGTGCACGTACGTGCGCTTTCCGTCGCTCACGACGGTGACCGGGCCCTTCAGGACGACGACCGCCTTCCACGATTCCGCGTGCCGCTCGGCGAACGCCACGCGGGCCGCGCCGGTGGGAACCACACGCCCGGCGAGGCGCGCGGCTTCGCCGTCATGCGGCGTGAGCACCGTCGCCTTCGGAAGCGCTGTGGCCCAGTCGTCGGTACGCGCGAGCGCGTTGAGTCCGTCGGCGTCGATCACGGTGCCCATCGTCTTCGCGTTGCGCAGCAGCGCGACTACGAAATCGTCCGTGCCGGACGCGTGCGCCAGACCTGGCCCGATCAGCATCGCGCGGATCTTGTCGCCGAAGATCGGCGTGACCTGAGCGGCGGCGCCCGTGGCGACGACGCCGGGCTGCGCCTCCGCGAGCGGGAAGAACGTGATGTTCGGATCCTGTCCGGCCACCATCTCGACCAGCGAGCGCGCGGCCGCGACCGTGACGACGCCGGCGCCGCAGCGCGCTGCCGCGCGCGCCGCGAGGAGCACCGCGCCCGGATAGCGGTGGGATCCGCCGACGATGAGCACGCGCCCGCGCGATTCCTTGCCGGCATCCGGCGGGAGCGGTCGGAGCCACGTGCGGACGAGCCGCGCGTCGAGCGGCTGGCTCGGGGCCGTCAGCGCACGCCCACGGCGACCGCGACGGCGAGATCGCGGATATGCGAAATGCTCACCGTGAGAGGCTCGGCAAGTCCGAGCGCGCGGCGCCGCTGCTCCGCACGGCCATGCAGTGTCACGGTCGGCTGGCCGTACGGCGTCCGTTTGATCTCGATCTCGCGCCAGCCGACCCCGCGCACCCCAAGGCCGAGGACCTTCGACACCGCCTCTTTCGCCGCCCAGCGTCCCGCGAGATGCAGCACGTTACGCCGGCAATACATGCGCTCCCATTCGGTGTACACGCGGTGCAGGAAGCGCGTGTCGTGCTTCTCGAGCACGCCGCGGATGCGGTGCGTCTCGATGATGTCGATGCCCACCTCGGTCGCCCCGCTCGTCGTCACTCGACGGTCACGCTCTTCGCGAGGTTGCGGGGCTGGTCGACATCGTTTCCGCGCCGGTCCGCGATGTGATACGCGAGCAGCTGTAGCGGCACGACCGCCAGAGCGGGCGAGAGCAGCTCGTTGGTCTTCGGGATCCGGATGACCTCGTCGGCGTGGCGGGCGATGTCCTCGTCGTCGTCGTGCGCGAGCGCGATGACGACACCGGCGCGAGCGCGCACCTCTTCGATGTTCGAGACCATCTTCTTGTAGGTCGAGTCGCGCAGCGCGATCGCGACGACGGGGAGATCCTCATCGATGAGCGCGTTGATGCCGTGCTTCATCTCGCCGGCCGCGCTCCCTTCGGCATGGATGTACGACAGCTCCTTCAGTTTGAGCGCGCCCTCGAGTGCCGTCGGGAAATTCACGCCGCGTCCGAGGTGCAGGAAATCCTTTGCTTGATGGTAACGATGGGCCAGTGTGCGGATCTTGTTCTCTTCCCGTAGCACCGCGTCCATCAACGTCGGAAGGTGGAACGCCTCAGCGAGAAGGCTCGTGGAGGTCTTCTCGTCGATCGTCCCGCGCCGCTGCGCGAGGTAGATCGCGAATAGGTAGAGGTCGACGAGCATCGAGGTGTACGCCTTCGTGGATGCGACGCTGATCTCGGGTCCAGCGTGCAGATAGATGACGTCGTCAGACACCCGGCTGGCCTGGCTGCCGACGACGTTCACGAGCGACAGCAGCCGCGCGCCACGCTTGCGCCCCTCCTCCATCGCCGCGAGCGTGTCGGCCGTTTCCCCCGACTGCGTCACGGCGACAACGAGCTGGCCCTGCGTCACGACGGGATCGCGGTAGCGGTACTCGGACGCGACCTCGACATCGCAGGGGATCCGCGCGAGCCGCTCGATGAGGTACTTCCCCACCATCGCCGCATGACACGCGGTCCCGCACGCGACGAAGGTGATGCGCGGCAGCGTGCGAACGTACGCATCGTCCATCTTCAGGTCTTGGTCGAAGACGACGCGCCCCGTCGTGCGCTCGACGCGGCCGAGAAGCGTGTCCGAGATCGCGCGCGGCTGCTCGTGGATCTCCTTGAGCATGAAGTGCTTGAATCCCGACTTCGCGGCGGCGATCGGATCCCACGTGATCGTCTGTGGCGTCTTCTCGAGCGGCGACCCGTCGAGACGCCGGAACGCCACATTGTCCGCGGTCACGATCGCGAGCTCACCGTGGTCGAGGAACGTGACGGTCCGCGTGTGCTCGAGGAGTGCCGGGATGTCCGACGCGACGAAGTTCTCACCCTTGCCGTGACCCACGATCACGCCGCCCGCGTTGCTGATCCGCGCGGCGACGATCTTGCCCGGATCCTTCGCCGAAATGAACGCCAGCGCGGCGGCGCCTTCGAGGCGCGGCAACACCGCGAGCGCCGCGTCGTCGAGCGTCTTGCCGTTCGCGAGCTCTTCCTCGAGGAGATGGACGACGACCTCGGTGTCGGTCTCGCTCGTGAAGGTGTGTCCGCGCGCGACGAGTGGGTTCTTCAGCTCCTCGAAGTTCTCGATGATCCCGTTGTGGATGACCGCCGTCACACCGCCGCAGTCGACGTGCGGATGAGCGTTCTGCTCCGTCGGGCGTCCATGGGTAGCCCAACGGGTGTGACCGATCCCCGTCGTGCCGCTCGCGGGATTCGACGCGACGACAGCGGCGAGGTTGTCGAGCTTGCCCTCCGCGCGGAGGACCATGAGCGATCCGTTGCGCTGCAGCGCGACGCCGGCGGAGTCATACCCGCGGTACTCGAGCCGTCGCAGGCCGCCCATGAGGAGCGGCAGCGCCTCGCGCGGCCCGACGTAGCCGACGATCCCGCACATCGCTAGACGAGCTCCTTCTGTGCGACCTCGGCCAGACGTGCCGCGGTCGACGAGGCGACTGCCGCATCGCGTGCCTCGACGGTGATCCGCAGCACCGGTTCGGTGCCCGACGGCCGTACGAGCAGCCTACCGGTGGTGCCGAGTGCGTCCGTCGCCTCCTTCAGCGCGGCGACGAACGTCGTGCTCGACTCCCACTGTGCGCGACGAGACGCCTTCACATTCTTTGTCACCTGCGGCCAGCGTTCCATCTGCGCGGCCAGCTCGGCGAGCGATCGGCCCTCCGCTCGGATGAGGTGCATGACCTCGAGGGCGGTGAGGATCCCGTCACCGGTCGTGTGGTAATTGCGGAAGATCACGTGGCCCGAAGGTTCTCCGCCGAAGAGCGCGCCGGTCCGCTGCATCTCCTCCCACACATAGCGATCGCCGACCTTCGTGCGCGCCAAACGGATGCCGTCGCGCCCGAGCGTGGCCTCGAGACCGCCGTTCGACATCACCGTCCCGACCACGATCTTCGGCTCCAGCTTTCCGTGCCGAGCGAAGTGCCGGGCGGCAAGGGCGAGCACGAAGTCACCGTCGTGTACCGCGCCACGGGCGTCGACGGTCATCACCCGGTCGCCGTCGCCGTCGAAGGCGAAGCCGATGTCGGCCTTTCTCTCGACGACGGCCCGCTGCAGAGCCTCGGGCTGCGTCGCGCCGCATCCGGCGTTGATGTTCGCGCCATCGGGCGTGTCGAAGAGCGTCAGCACCTCGGCGCCGGTCTGAGCGAACACCGACGGTGCGACCCGGTACGTCGCGCCGTTCGCGCAGTCCAGCACGACGCGGATACCGTCGAGCTTGGGCGCAAGCGAAACGAGGAAGTCCTCGTATTCCTTCACCAGGCCACGCGAGTCGCCGATCAGGCCGATGCCGCCCTCAGTGGGACGCGGGAGCGTGTCGTCCCCGGTCATCGCGGCCTCGATCTCGTCTTCGGTCGCGTCGGGGAGCTTCACCCCGCCGTGATCGAAGAACTTGATCCCGTTGTCCGGCGCGGGGTTGTGAGAGGCGCTGATCACCGCGCCGGCTACGAAGTCGCCCTTACGCGCGAGGTACGCGAGGCCGGGCGTGGGGATGTGGCCGGTGAGGCGGACCTCCATGCCAACAGAGCACAGACCCGCCGCGAGCGCGCTCTCGAGCATTCGCCCGCTGCGTCGTGTATCGCGTCCGACCACCACGCGATGGCCCGGCCCTCCGAGCACATGCCCGGCGGCGCGACCGAGGCGCAAGGCAAGCTCCGGCGTCAGGTCCTTGTTCGCGACCCCACGGACGCCGTCCGTACCGAATAAGCGGCTCACTTGGGACGTATCGTGACCGTGACCCGAGCGGGCTGCACCGTCTGCACGCTCACACCTGAGGGCACGCGGATGGCCACGTCGAGCGTGTAGGTGCCCGGGCCCCGCCCACCCACGTCGACCGCTGCGGTGACCTGTTCGGCTTGCAGGCTGGCGAGCGTCGGCACCGGACCGGCGACCAGGACGCTGACGCTCGTCTGGTCGAGGTCCGCGGCCTGGTTCGCGGCGAGGCCGCTCACGACGACCGCCGTATTGAACAGGCGTGTGCCGGTCAGCGCCTGCACCGTCACCGTCACGGACACGTCAGTGGGTTTGAGCAGCGTCACGCCGGTCGGGAGCGAGAGCTTGACGCTCAGGGTCCGCGTGGCACTGAGGTCGCCGATCTCGATCGGAAGCGTCTCGATGCGATCGAGCGTCGAAAGCACCTGCTCGTCGCCACGCACGGTCACCGCGAAGGGATCCATCGCGACGCCAACGACCCAGTAGCCCGGAGCCACGACACCGCGCAGCGCGAAGACCACCGGGACCGTGCGCGTCGTCGCGGTCGGCAGCACGGGCACCTTCACGACGACGACAGCGGGCTCGACCTGAAGTCCGTCGATGGCGACAGCCGCGGCGTCGACCGGTATCGCGGGCGCGCTCGTCTCGATGTCCGTCTGCGCATCGCCGAAGGTCACGGTCGCGAGGACCGCGGTGATCCGCCCGATATCCGTCTCAGGTCCGGTGACCCTCACCTCGCTGGGCGCCACCGCCGGCTCGCCCGCGCGCGCGCCCGTCGGCGGTGCGTTCGCGAACCGGGGTTGCACGAGCAACACGCGCGAGACGAGCCGCTCGACACGAACGGAGACCGTGGCTGGTGAGACATCCACGACCTCGACGCCATCTTTCGGGGCTGGGACCATCACGCGCGCGTCCTGTGGATCGGTCTGTCCGAGACTGAGCGACTTCACATCGAACGTCGCGTGCAACTCCGAGAGTGCGACGCGGTCCGCGACACCCGGCGCGCCGCGAAGCGTCACGACGACGTCGCCGAGGGTTCCACGCAGCACGTAGCCGGTCGGATTCTCCGGACGCTCTACTGGGATGCGACCGTCGAACACCACTGTGATCGGCCGCGGTGTCCCGTTCTGCGTGATCGCGACCCAGAAGACGACCGCGATGACGACCGCGACGGCCTTCAGCGGGAAGTCGTGCGTGACGATCCGCCGGACATCGATGCGTCGACGCAGCCAGGCGGGACTCAGACCCTGGACC
>WNFL01206427.1_pt3 | contig 16069 bp, 16 predicted proteins | sample 5400361 | NCBI WGS metagenome assembly WNFL01 (sample SAMN13153351, study PRJNA577476) | soil metagenome | isolation source: 40 cm soil on Douglas fir-dominated hillslope | place: USA:California | collected 2013-09-17
ACGTTCCGTTTACTCAGTCTAGAAGAGGCCCAAGCAATGAAATCCAAGCAACGTTTTGCTGCGATGGGAACATCGAGTCCGACCTCTAGCTCTTCATACATTCGTGGAAGGACCGTCAGCGGCACAACTGCACAGGAACGGCTCAAGTCTCACACGATACCACAGGAAGCAACCGATCCCGAAGACGTTTCAAAATTTCCGTCGCCCAACAACTTGAAGACACGCCGCAGCCTCCTCGGGCTCTTTGCAAAGAAGGAAAGGGATCGCCCAGTCACCCCTCGAGCTGCGTCTCCTCCCCCGCCCGTTCCCTCACTTCCATCTAGTGTGCCTGGCACGAACTCTGGATTAGCACCACAGTTAACGTCCTCCGCTGCCCCAAAATCACCAAGGAGAATTCCGCCACCCAGTCTTAACACGGTGGAAAACTCTCCATTGACTGAAAACAATGCTAAGGAAAATACGAACTTGTCCCCTCTCCCATCTCCAAACCCCCAGCATACCACCCCCTCGCCCTCTGTTCCATCACCTCCCCCTGTTGTGATGGCGCCTCAACCCCGCAAAAAGGTAACCCTTTTGGGTCATGGCTCCCGTGCGCCCCTCGCAAAACCACCGTCGATCAATCGCAACCCCGGTTCCACTTCCCCCTCAATCGCGTTCCCTGCCCTGCAAGTCCGACCCGTATCGACTATACTCTCATCGCTACCGTCGGACTATCTTTCTGGAGCTGCATCTCCACCACCCGTCCCGGTGTGGCCTTTCCGCGCCACGGCGGATTCACCCTCGACGCCTAGGTTTAGTTCACGTTCTGCCTCGATTTCGACGGGCTCCAGCGATGTGGGACCTCAAACGCCTTCGGTTGACCATAGCGCCAACGCCGCCGTCCTGTCACAACTGCGGGATCAGGTCAACAGCGCGAGAGAGGTATGGAAATCGCAGATTGGTGATTTGGAGGCGCAAGTGCGGGCCCTCAAGAAGGAGATCGATGAGCTCAAGGTGGCGCCGTGTGTTGCTTGTGGCCATGTGGCATGTGCGGGTGTCCCGAATGGGGAGGTGAAGACAAGCATGTTAAATAGACCGAGGGCGAAGATTGCTACTGGTGGAAGGACGCTGTTTGGAGGTGATGATTAGTGTTTGTAAGAACTCTCCCTACTTCTCCGCTACCGGAGTGAGCTAACGGCCGTCACCTGCAGTACATTTGTTCATACGGCCGTTCTGGATATACATAGCCTTTATTGTCGATGCTATTGTTTTGTGCTATTTGTATTCCTCTCTCCCTCCTTTTTTGCTCACTCGAGCGTACCCTCATTCCAGAGTCTCACCCATTTTCTTGGACCCAAATCACGTTTGTTCGTCCTTGTTTTCCCTGCCTACAACTGTTCCTATACTTGAACGGAATTCCCGTCATTGACGACTCCTACACGTTCCCACTACCCCTTACACTCCTTCTGACTTGATTCTTGTTGAACTATACATAGTTGGGGTGGGGTGGACACACTTTTTATGAATTCCATTCTGACTATGGACTTGGCCCTTTCCACCTAGTCCTCGTCCCAGCCGCCGTGTGAGTGGTCAACGGTTACCCATAGTAGGTTTCCTCCTTCATTCTTAGCTTCATGACCCACCTCAGTCGCATCAGTAAGGACTTTCAGGATGTCTGGACAACTCCGAGTGGTACCACAGTTCGTCAATAACAAAAACTAGAGCGTGCTTTTGGGTGGTGAGAAAGGGAGCGGATGATGTCAAGGAAACGAGAGCTATTCATCGACTTGATGTCGGGTTTGGGATACTGTGAATACAGCCTGCTACGATCCATGCTTCGAAAAATGGGGAAGATTCCAGCGAGGTTGTGATGATGAGCAGTGTCGGAAGGCGATTGATTGAGGCACTAATCGCTCATTAGACTCCTTTGCTCAGTGCGAAGGCGAAGTTGTGGGTAGTCGTTCCATTAATATTGACAGCTCTAATGGTACCTATGTAGCCTTCCCAAGAGGAAGGCCACACCACCATCCGACCAGAACGCGCAGGTGCAAGATCGAAAACTATCAAGTCAACGAATCGCCGTGTTGGTGAGATCGAAGACGTTGAGGACCCATGCTAGACGTCCGCGACTTGCGGCGTGCTCACGGGCGCGCACTCTGCCAGTACTGTTTCGATGCTTTGGGTCAAGGTGACGGTCGTTCTAGATATGCCCTCAACCTCTTCTACTCTCTCCCTCTCTGTCTCTTTCTCGCGTGACCTAGATCTCGCTATCGCCTCACTCGTCTTCCTTGACTCAGGCTCTTTCGATATTGTTCCTATTGGCCTATCTACCTGACGCCACAACCATACGGTAGCTGTGGTGTAGCCCAAATATTGTTACCAATTCACTCTCATATTCTGAATATGAAATTTACTTATTCCTTCACACCTTTCGTCCTTTCAAGTTCCGAGCCTTGGCGTTCGCTTTCGCTTTGTGGCCTCACCTGACCCCCCACCACCACTCTCGCAAAAATATGTTCACGGCTCGTCGTTCGTGTCTGACTCTCAACCGTCGAAGGCTCTCCTCGCTCGCACGTCCGCGTGCTGAGGCTATCTCGGCACATTGGCAGGGTACCAGCTGTACAGGTGGGAAGACGAAGAATTTCATCAGCGGTCATTTTGAGGAGAGTAAAACCGATAAATGGAATGACGTGAACGATCCTAGTACACAGTCGTTGCTTTCCCGCGTGCCGGAGACGACTGAGGAGGAGTTTGAACGGGCTGTCGCTTCTGCCAAGAAGGCCTTTGAAAGCTGGCGCCGGACGAGTGTGCTCACGAGGCAGAAGTTTGCACTTGAGTGAGTTAAGAGTTATGATTGGAGGTGAGAAGGGTGGGGAGACTGATGAAATCACGTAGGTTGCAGAGGCTTCTTCGGGAACATGCGGACGAAATTGCCGCCTCTATTGTGCTTGAGCAAGGCAAGACGATAGGAGGTGTGTCCTACTTGCCTTTTGTGGGTAGCAGTGGTTTCGGATACTGACGAGTTTTACCTCTAAGATGCCCACGGCGACGTCCTGCGTGGGCTCCAAGTCGTTGAGACTGCTTGTGGAGCCGCTACAGCGCTCTTGGGTGAGAAGATCGAAGTATCGAGAGATATGGATACCGAGACAAGGCGGCTCCCTCTGGGGGTTTGCGCAAGGTTAGTTCCTCGTCGGTCACATGTTTCAGGGGCTTATGACGGGGAATAGCATTGCACCTTTCAACTTCCCTGCAATGATCCCTCTGTGGTCGATACCGCTCGCCACTGTGACAGGCAACACGTTGATTCTCAAACCGTCTGAGAGAGATCCTGGAGCTGCAATGATAATAGCTGAGCTCTGCAAGCGAGCAGGTGCTGTGAATCTTTTCTCTTTGCCTATCTGGATTCTAATGCGGCATTGGAATAGGCTTGCCCGATGGCGTGCTGAGTGTCGTGCACGGTACGGTCCCTACAGTGAATCGGATATGCGACCATCCCGATATCAAAGCCATCAGCTTTGTCGGAGGTGACAAGGCCGGAAGGCACATCTACGAGAGGTCGGCTTTCGTTTCATTCATCAAGGCTGACTGAGTTTAATATCCATGCCCTTTTTAGGGGCATTTTGAATGGAAAGCGGGTGCAGGCGAATCTTGGTGCGAAGAACCATGGCGTGATCATGCCTGATGGTATCGCACACATCGATTACCGATGACCAAACGACTGATCGTTCTGTAGCTAACAAGAACCTTGCTCTTAACTCAATTGTTGGTGCTGCCTTTGGAGGTGCGTTGAACTTGGCGTATCGCGGCGTTCAGGAAGGATTGACACGTTCGCAGCCGCTGGTCAACGTTGCATGGCACTCTCCGTGGGTGAGTGAGGTGGCATGTCGTTGCATATCTGTCCACCCTGAGTTATCCCCATTTTAGCCGTGTTCGTGGGTAACGCTCAATCATGGATCCCGGAACTTGTGGAACGAGCGAAAGGTCTCAAGGTTAACGGCGGTTTCGAACAAGGCGCAGACCTGTGAGAACTTCATCATCTCCGGCTTTCCCAACCTGACTCAAACCAAAAATAGTGGTCCCCTCATCTCCCCCGCTGCGAAGCAGCGAGTGGTTGGTCTCATCAGCTCAGTTGAAGAGGAAGGTGGTCGGATCCACCTTGACGGCCGGAATATTACAGTCCCTGGCTATGAAAACGGAAACTTTGTGGGCCCAACAATCGTTGAAGCTGTTACCACAATGCGAGCGTACAAGGAAGAGATCTTTGGGCCAGTCCTGGTGGCAATTATGGCCGACACTTTAGATGACGCACTCGCGATCATCAACTCGAACCGCTACGGTAACGGAACGGCCATCTTTACGCAAAGTGGGGCCACTGCAAGGAAGTTTGAGAAGGAAGTCGAGGTCGGGCAGATTGGCATCAACGTGCCTATTCCGGTACCGTTACCAATGTTCTCGTGGAGCGGAAACAAGGTCCCTAGTCGAGCTTTCCTTAACTCGACCCCTCGATTCTGATACGCGTCCACAGGGCAGTTTCCTTGGCGATATTCCATTCTACGGGAAGAAGTAGGTTATACCGTCGCCTGTTTTATCCAGAATCTGACACTGTCAAATCTACAGCGGCATAAATTTCTACACCCAAAACAAGGTGAGAGTGTTTGAATGACGAGTACTCTGGAGGTTAATACGTTAGCAGACTATTACATCTCTTTGGAGGGCCGAGGTGTGTCTCTATCGCTGTGAAGGCTGAAGCGTGAGACTCACATTTCTTTAGGACGCCATTGGCAACAAGGCATCAGTCGATATGCCGACAATGCGATGAAGAAGGTACCTCTCATCTCACACATGGCTGATCTACATCTGTAAATCAGTCAATTCGCCTCTGAGCAGTCTTCCCACCACGTTGCTGACCCTGGACGATCCCTTTGTTCCCCTTGGGGGCTCGATCAAGGGCTCTTACACATAATTGTGGTGGCCATTGTCGATATTGAACAGTGGTACCCTGTTCATGGTATTCTCCGCTCTGCTCACGCCAAGACTATTACCAATGTGAAGTTGTAGGACCCCTCTTGTCAACCCCGTTTAATATCCTCGGGATTTTCTCACATTCACAGGGTTGTTTCTTTAACTCCTCGTGTTATCACATAATCAAAGCTATCTATTCTGGACTTTTGTTCGTCCATTCCTCAGGGGCAGGCCGATTGCGATGCAGGTCGAGTATGAGGGCCGCATTGGCCGCCCTTAGTAGACGTAATACTTGCTCTTCCGTTCTGTTGATCCGGGTCACACCCCTGGGGTTGCCCTCCTTTATGTTAGTGCGTACCTGTTTTGTGGACGTCCCTCCTTGATCGCATCCAGGTGACTAATATGCCACAGGGAACGTGAATGGAGTTTTCAACAAGCAGTGTAGGTATACCACATTACAGTTAGTGCCCTGACTGGTCGCCAACACGCTAGTTTGTTCAGCAGTCGGTCGACAAGGGTGGAAATTAAGGTCCTTCGCTTGCACTCTGGCGTCAGAGATAACCAAAACCGGTGGAATGGGGAAAGCGCCTTCATGTTCCGCAAAACCGACCTCCCATATCGTACATCACATCTCCTAAACGAAGGGAAAGCAGTTAAACGCAACGGAGTCGATGGCTAAGAAAAGGAAAGCAAAAGAACAAAAACAAATCACGAACAGTTCCAGAACAAGGGATGCTACAACGAAAGGATCAACTGCTTCTGCTGAAGGAACGGGGTTTAAAGTCCAAGACGAAAAAAGTCAGTGCACAATGGCATGGGCGAACAAGTAAGATCGTGCGTAGTCGTGAGCAGTAGAGAAAGAGACGAAGCAGGCAGATTCTGAAAGGAGGGTAGAAAGTTCAAGAGATGCGAAAGTCAATGAAGAGAAAGGAGTCCTTTGAATGATCACACGATCAATTCGAAACAGTCAGGCGTGAGCTCCGTTTGCTACCATCAAGCAAAGTAGAAAAATGAGAAGAAAAAAAGCCGAGCCGGGCGCATAATGAGTGTGGGCGTACGTGCGTAAGGAGTTACACGACGGAGACGAAAAAACAGTTGATGCAGAGTCCAATTTCGCGTATGCAAGGGTGGTGAATGGTGAAATATGGGGAGGGTGGGGGAATGAATTTGGAAAAACGATGTGAAAGGCGGTTTTGCAATTGAGGGAAGCGATGAGGCCGACAGAGAGACAGAAAGACAAGAGCAAGAGCAAGAGCAAGAGCAGACAGGCACATAGGGCAGGCACATCGCGTCTGCCAAATGCGAAACTATGGCAACACACAATCACAGGATTGCGATTTGACAATAAGCGAAGTCGGAGGTGCATGACAAAGCGTAAGATGGGCAACACGGGATGCCAAAACACCATCGCAAGTCGTTTGGTACGTGATTCATACGTATCTGGGGCAGTATGTTACAGTGAGTTTGTTGAAAAAAGAATATTTCAGGGCCATTTTTGCTCTTGATTTGCTTTTGCTTTTGTCGAGTGGTGCAATGGGTCGGGGAGGTTTCATGGGTCGGGAAGTCCGAAGCATCCCTTGGCATCGACGCGCGCAGTCGCTATCGTAGGCGTGACAGGTGCCGTGCCACTCACCCAACTTCTCCTCCCGTCCGTCCGCTTTCGCATGAATGACAATGCTCGGGGAGTCAACCCTCCTTGTTGTGCGCCGAACCCAGCGGTCAAATACGTCGGTGTTTGAACTGTCGTGAGCATTAAAGTGCTGGGGGTCTTTCCACCGTTGCCTTTCGGAGAGGGCGGGAAAACGAACAGGGTCTGCGACGCAAGAGGCGTAGCGCTCACTGCACTCGCAAGTAGTGGAGGAGCCTCTGTCGACGGGAAGGGGACGCGAGTAGAAGGCTTGTACGACTTTCGGCGCGAAGACCGTGGAACTTTGGATGATGTTGATGTGGAGGAATCGACCGACAGAGCTGATGAGGATGCAAGAGAGTCTGAAGACGTGACGGAGCTGACAGAAGAAAACGCAAATGAGTTTTGAGAAGTAGAACGCGAGGGCACGACTTGTATCTGGATGTCCGAGTGGGGGGCAGGAACCCCGAGGAGCGGTGGAGGTCTCCGCTTCTCCTTCTTGAGCCCGGCAGCCGGGACTGTAACTGCAGTTTCGCTATGCCCGAATGACTGTCGGTGGAACGGCGCTGAAGGCGGGGGTGCACCGGAACGGGAGACCTTGAAGGTTCGTTTGTTCGCTGGCGCAGATGGAGGGACCGCGGGAAGATTGAAGGAACGCTTTGCTGCCGGTGCCGACGGAGGGACACCGGCAGAGGCAGCGTCCATCTTGAGCTTTGCAAGCCTCGCGGGAGTAGCAGGAACGGGTGGCAGCTTGAATGTAGGTCTTTCCAGTTCGCCGCGAACCACAATTATCTGACCGCGATGAGCGTCATCGTCCGTAGCATCCGTACTCGGCGTGGTAACCTTCTTGCCGCTGCCGAAAGTGTCTTCTTCTTCCTCTTCTTCCTCGACAGGATCTTCGGAAAGCACGCTGATGGAGCTTCGGCTCGTGTACGAGCTTCCAATCGATCCCGCCCTCGTCCGCTGTGACGCGAGTGTAAAACCAGCATGACCAAACCGACTGCGCCATGGAGCGCCATTTCCAACAGCCCCTGTAAACGAATTCATGTTTGAGCCCACAGAAGCGAGGGAACCGTGCGACGCCTTTCGGGCTCGTCGTTCTTCCATCTCTTCATCAAGTGCCTTCGCCTCTTTGAGAACTTCCGTCAACTCTTGGTCGGGCTCTTGATCTAGCAATCGCCTGCGCCGTTCCCATTCCTCATCTTCAGACGGGCCAAACGAGTCAGTGGGTGAACCGCCCCTGAGTGCTCGCTCGTAGTCCAGGAGCTGGTAGATGAGTCTACAGACGGTGTTAAGGAGGGTTCGGCAGTAACAAGAAAGCAACTGATTGGCACATACGACATATTGGGTCCGACCCATTTACTCTTATCCTTGACATATGTGTAGGCGGCCTGCATGCCTTGTCCCCGGAGGGCCAAAACATCTGCTGGTATGTTGGGGCCCCCGAGTTCGGCTGCACGCATTACCAGGGCGATCACCATTGTCGCGGAGCGTGAAACACCACATTGACAGCTGTGGGGAAAAAAATAATTTGAGTGGTGACAAGGGGCGTTACTAGGGATCACCACATACTGTATCAGGATTCCCTCGTTGCGGGCCAGGGCGTCGTCTACAAATCGCATGCCCTCGACGAACCCAACATTGACGAGATCAGATTGGCCGTGCGACCACGCAAGCTTGAGGTAATGCATAGCAGGTCGCCCTGATGGTATGTGTGCATGCCAGTATGTTCCGGTTGGCCGACTCGGCGGCTTCTGGAGGTCTGGAGTTGAGACGAAATTGCGGAGGGACACATCGGGCGCTCCGGTGAGAGCAGCATCCACGGGACCGGCTACTTCCTTGGCAACGTTGAGAATGGCTTTGATGCGGCGCGATACGAGGCCAGGCCAGTCTCGAGCATTGTCCTCTGAACCAAGCCAAATTCCAGGCATGATCTCGATCGGCCCATCGAGATATGGAGCACCATTTGCTTCGCTCTCATCTTTATAAAGGAGAGTTGCTGCGCTGGCTCCTGGGAGAGATGCGATCGACGGGCGGCGTGGCGGTGGAGGCGCTCCACCGGCCGCAAGTGACACTGGGGCAGTCGGGGAGGATGGGCTTGCATGCTGTGAGGAGCCCGCGCTTGAAATGGAGAGAGAGAGTCGTTTGACGTTACGGAGGGAGCGGGGGCGGGTGTCTAGTCCGTCTGGCTGGCCGACCATGGCGACCATCTGTGCTGGGACCGCCGGGCCGCTGTCAACGATCGCTGACGCGAGCGGTTTGTGGGCAAGTGTCAAGGGTGCTGGTGGACCTCGTCGCTTCGTTTGAGGGCGGGGCGCCTCTAGGGCATCTGCACTGGTGGCAACTGTGTGGGTCGGAAGGACAGGGAGCATTATGGTGAGCGTCGGGGAACAACGGTAAGTCACGACCTGCGTGTGAATGTGTCGTCCAAGGGTTGTCTTGCGAAATAAAGGCGAAAGTAGAAGCTCAAAAGCTCGTTCACTTGCGTCAAGGAAATTTGTTTCGAAAACGGGCTGGCTGGCCTGCTGCTGCTGCTTGTGCGTGCGTGCGTACGTATGCGGCTACTACGAGTGCGTCGACGTAGAGCCGGTCGCTCCTCGCTGCTGCTGCTGCTGCTGCTGCGGCCGCCTGATGGAAAAGTGCTCAGTGCCGTTAGAGGCAAGATGCGAGCAAACAAGCACCAAATACGCCGGGCAGAAACGGGCCGCGTTTCTCAGTCAGCTCTCATGTCTAGATGTCTGCTTATATATTATTTATGACATCAGCAGTCAGCAAATGTTTATCCGCTCAGCTTCCGCTTCTGATTCCGATCCAACGGAACTACGCTTTCATGGTCTCAGTTCTCCGCCGCCGCAGCAACTGCAACTGGCACTAGTACCTGCAAGGGTCTGGCCGTCTCGCGTCAACGTTCTTTCGTGCAGTAATGGCAATATTAATGGCGATGAGGCGATGAGGCGATGATGCTTCTCAACACGCTAAACGCCCTGGCCCCGGGCGTCTCTTGATTGAGTCGTCATGTCGACTATGTCCTATGTCCTATGTCCTATGTCCTATGTGGCCTTATCGGATCACAAACAGCTCAACTAACCCATGAAATTGAAACGGGCCGGCCGATGAATACCCGCATTAAACCTAATACAATCTAGTACAACTTAGTACAAATTGCCATCACCGGTTCACCTTCTGCTGGCCACCGGCTATACACCTTCCCGAAAGGTTAGCCGCCCAGCCGGTCCCTCACTACAGAGGGTAGGGATGGGACATGCTGGGCAAGGGTATCCTCCATAATACCGTCTCATGGTCAACGGAAACTCGGCTTTTCACATTAGTTGAGACTGGAAAGTGAGGCGGAAACGGGGGTGGAGACACACCGATCGCAAATCTGCTGCCATTTCAATAACCACGTTTGCATGTTGGTTGCAATTGATTTCTTGATAACGACCAACACGACCAAATCGTTCATGCATGCGGCTATAGTACTTTGAGTCCAATTACTCCTGTGCGCAAGAAATTGCCGATATCTTACATGGAACGAAATCGCATCTCAATCCAGAGGGAGACCAAGCATCTGAATGATAACGCGTTGAGGAACCGTGTTAAAGTCCGAGGCAATGAAGGTCTCCATAGCGAAATCCTCCTGCTAGAGTATTAGTTTCAATAAGTAGACATCGTACTGGTAAAAACCAAGCAACCAATTTTGGGACCCGTAGTGCGTGTATCGGACTGCCACCCAGCCTCCGAATGCCACGCGCGAGCATGCTGCATTCGGCCGCTTGCACCCTGCTCTTCGGACTCCAACACACCCTACAAGTGCCCTAAATAGATTTTCTATATTTCAAATGCAACCCCTTTCCAGTGGTATGTGCGTTGTTATTATTTTTGTTCTGGGATTGGTGATCATTGAAATCGCGCGTGAGACGGGGTGGATCAAGGTCAGCGACGAGGACAAGACCATATTCGCTTCACCAGCTACAGATAATGCGAGTCCGAGTGCCTTAGGTGATATGGTTGGCCGGTTCGAGCCATCCATGCTGACAAACGACGACTGCGGTCTACTTGTGATATGAGCAGCAGTGAATAAACCGTGCAGTTGACAACAGTTGTCATGAGTGGTGAGCTGCCTTTGGTACCATTTCCTCATCTGAGCCAGGTGTCCAAATCGTGCTCCAAGCACCTCGTTTGGCACCCATTTTCAAAGTAAAATTAAGCTCGTACCTTGGCGCTTTGTGTTCCTGTACCAAAATTGCACCCGTCTGTTGAGGGTAAGTACTGGCAATCTACCAAAGCTTGGTCATACGTCCTTGTTATAATTCCACTTGCTGACGTATTACCTGCGGTTGAGTGCGTGCTACTTCCATCTAGAGAGCTCGCCCGATAAATGTACCCTCTGGACGACGCGTTCACGCTCTTCATTCATGCACCCAAAACGACTCACCCTCATGTACCGATCACGGCCATGCTAGAGTTAAGCGATGGAATAAAGACCAACTCGGTGCGCACACGCCAATGATCATGCAGGAGGTGTTGGGGCCTTCTACACGCGGTACTGGTGTCACCGAATTGCCCTTGAAGGGGAAATGATACGAGGGTTGATATTGAAAAGTCGGCCTTGCGTCGCGGGCCTGCCTCATTGGATGCAGAGGCGTATCGCTCAGTGGCGCCTCTTCACAGCAGCGGCCAGTATGCCTTAACGAAAACAAGATCCAGTGTATATAAATCCACATGCCCACAACAGAATTCCCTTCGATTTTCGACACAATTACATAGAACATGGCTTCGAGTGGTGTACAAAGGATTCCTCAAAAGCGAACGAAATCGGCAATTTCGAGGCGAGTCTTCTCGACACCCTCGACACCCAACGAGCCCAAGCACTCAGGACTCCAAGCCCGCAAGGACCTCATCCCTTTTTCCTTTTCCCCGACTTCCAGCGCCTCCCTACCGCATCCTCTGTGCAGATTCATTTAATAGTGTTCCTACTTTGTACCTTCCAACTATTTCCAACGGCCTTTGTCCCCTCTGCGCCAATCCAAGTTCTATCCTGACCATGCACCACGCAATCTATAACCTTAAATGGTTCTAAATGTATCTTGTATTCGTTGGTATTAATATCTATTCTGACTCTCAACTTGGCTTCGTATCAGTTCTTCTTTGCTCACTCTAATCTCAAATTCCACATCAAAATTCTATTAATTCTATATTATACGGCGAATTCCTCACTGTCCGATGGCCACACTTTTGTGAATCACTCCTCCGACCTTCTCCAATGTAAGTACCCTAACGAGGGACTGAAGCTGATCTGGAATTTAGGTCACCGACCATCATATTTCCTTAATATGCAGGTAATGGCTCGCTAGGTTGCGAACATTTATCTAGCAGTGTTCTCATCACTTAATGCTCTGTGTCCGATAGGTCCAGCTACCAAGCCTTGTTGAAGATGTTTATGTACGCTGGCGACCGAACGTTGGCAGCGATGCAGCCTTGTGGGCACAGCAGCCACCAACCTAGCCTTGCACTTGCAGCGCGAGGTCGCCCATAATTTCTATTCTGTTGGACCCTTGTTTCTCGTTGGACTCCTATATACAAGTTACGGAGAGGTACATCCTAGGAGAGAGTGAGGGTTTCTTATACGACAAGCCATACATCTCGTTTAGTTTTCGTCAATTTGAGAACTCGACGCGGCCATTCTCCCCGCGCAACACACCACACAACGTATAATCTATCTCACAGAACCTATCTCCCGACCCGACTGTTCCCGGTCGTATAGGCTTGGCGGCGACTCGAGGCAGTATCAGGGTGACATCGTCAGCTGCAGTTATTGCAATTCTCACAACCCATGTCTGGTCATATAAAAATTTGCATCACATGCTGCCTTGCTCAATTTGGTCCTATCCTTGGGATGCGACAAGTGGAGGTGATGGCGCATAATCACATGAACTTAGCCCAAATAGCGCCTTTGCTTATCAACGTGTAGAACCTCCCCTAGCAGGGACTATACTCACCTCGTCACTCTTCACATGATACCCAGAGAATTCTCATATGATAGCATTTCCATCGGTGCAGAGCATTCACTTCTACAGTTGCACAGTCGATTTGGCTATTCCGTCCTCGTCCTTTCAACCACACCCTACCCTTCATACCCTTTCATTTCTTGGTGGGATCATTTTGACGGTTCAAAATCTCAAACCTCCACCACTCAGACGACTCCAGCACCTTCGAGTCACGAATATTTCTCTATTCATTCCGCTTTGGTTTATTGTGACACTCCTCTGGCACCAATCGACCTCGTTTCCTACGCCAGAACGAGTGCCACCCAAGAACCCAACTACGATCGAGGCACGAAGTAGTACATGAGGGTCATTGTTTGGGTCAGGCACGGGTGAGATAAGAGAGGAAATGCACATGGTGATATTATGACCAGCCGGATGTAGACTGGCGAGGGCGAATAGCTGAAGCAACATGGATTAGCCTATGCAACGTGAGTCACCGAAATTAAGGTACTCGAAGCAGGAGTAGCGACAAAACGGATCTCTGACGTCCGCGCACGGGTCCAACACTAGGTAGGCCTAACTATCCTTTTCGTAATCTCTCTTCTACTTCGGCTTTTGCGACCATCCCCACAATCCGCGCTTGCTCCGCAACGTCCTTCAGAACCCCAAGGACCTCTCCATTCCCTTTGAGGAAACCAAACTCCGCATACTCGAGGCCCTGTTCTTTCGCATATTCCTTGACGAGAAAACTGGCTGCCCGTAAGTTGTGTCGAGGTAGGCGCGGAAACAGGTGGTGGGTAACTTGGAGATGGAGCCCTCCATGCAAAAAAGCGAGGGAGTCCGGGCAGATGACATCTGTGGTCGTTCGAAGCTGGCGATGAGGGAACGATTCTTGGGGTCCAAAATCCGTTGTCGAACGAGAGAAGTGGGAGAGGACGATCTACAATCGAGCGTTAGCTGGCTTTTCGTGCTACATCACGAGACATATAACAGTACCTGGACGTGTAAAGGGCTCGGAACCATGTTCGTGATAATCAGGTACGCGAGAGCGTTCTTCCAGCTTCCTGTGCCCTTTAGTACAGGAATGTACCAGGTCCAGAACAAGATCAAGCAGAAGACCTCAAGCCAGAAGGTCCACTTTCCACCTCGATCCCGCTTTCCGGCAAATGCTCGTTTCGCAAGAAAGACGTACGAGTTGGCGTAGAGGTTGAATCGTGCCAGAGACATGACGAAAAAATATAACTTGTGCTGAAATTGAAGGACAAACGAGGCGAACTTGTCTAAGAGCATTATCCGTTTGTAGTACGATGAGTAGAGGTTATTAAGAAATTGATTTGAGACCGCGAAGAATGGCATATGCTGGATGTCAGGGTCATGGACGGGATGATTCGTGACGACTGAAGAGAGGAAAGTGAGTCATTGGCTTCACAACCATTTCTAGGCTTACGGTGATGAATATTGTGATTATCAACCTGAGGGGAGGAGCTAAGTGCCTGTAGAGTAATGGAGCAGTGGAAGCACTTACCCACCAGCAAACACTGAGGCCACCAAAAAGGTCCGCTACCAAGATTCCAATAACTCGATCTAGGGCCCAGTTGTGTGTGACGCCCATATGGCCCAAGTCATGAACAAAGAACGTCATTTGATGCCAAACGAAACCGAGTAATACAGCACTCGTCTTGAACCATCCATATTTGTAGGCAACAGTTGACAGAGCGAGGGCAGAAAAATAGCGAATAAATTCGGGTCCGTACCCGGTAATGAATGGGGTCTCGTAAAGTCTAGCGTCTGTAACGCGTTTATGCAGCTCTCTATATGCGTCGGAGTGTCGTTGTTGGATATCTGGGGAGAGTATGGGTGGCGGTGGTGCGAGAGTAGCCAAGGTTGGAGCCTCTGCCGCCTTCTCTTTTGTGACCTTGCTAACCAGAAGAATCTCTGATTCCAACAAGGCGCCATCATCTGCTTTCGTCCTAGTTTCCGCCTCGCGCACCCACATTCCTTCCCGCCCCCCTTTTCCGAGCCACGTTTTCCGCACCCAGCCCTTTGCGAGAGGAGGTACGAGAGGCTCCCAGACCCCACCTGGGCCCCTTTCGATCTTACCAATAATATAACCCCGCATTCGGCCGTTCAATGTCTGGTCGAAATGATAGGCTTCGATTTCATCGGTCGCATCTCGGCCCACGAAGTGAAGAATGGCTAACGCTCCACCTGGGTGAGCTTGAAGCCATGACTCAGGGATGCGGAGTAGGAAGTCGCGATAAATGACGAGGTTGTCGCCGTCGAGGATGCGAGTAGCAATTTCGTCTCGGGTCCAAACGCGGGCTTCCGGAGCCATTTTCAGTAACTTGGGGAAAGAAAATAACGTAGAGACTGTTCAGATGTTACGTCTCCTCCGAAACACCGAACCCAAGAGTCGTGAGCGAAGGTGGTCTGGGTCGAGAAACGACTAGCTTTGTCGGGTAAATTGTCGAACCACCATCTACGTGTCGACTTATAAAGATTGGAGACAATTCAAGGAAAGGAACAATATCATAGCCCTGGCTTACGAGCGAACGACGATTAAATCTTTAAATGGCTGGCGCATGCCCGCATGCCGTTCTGCGGGTCGCACTATTCTGGATACGCGCGCCTTCAATTGGGTCTGTCCCGAACGAGCATCCTGAAACTCATTCACGTTTCTCCCGCCTCCTCTTCAAGCTCCAAAGCAATATTGGCGTATCACTACTTCCGCAACATGTAGAATCCGTCCTCCCTCAATGATTTTTGTGTTCGGATAGGTAACGAATTGTCGAACTTTCGGACTTTGATTTTTCGGACTTTGTCTCCTCGTTCGATGAACGGAACCAAATTAATTCATTACACAACACCGCCCTGCCCGCACGCGCGGCTTCTAGTCTCTGATCTTGTTTTGTCTTCCACTCAATGTTTTCGGTGCACAGGTTTTGCAGAACCGCGGGCCTGCGGGCCTGCGGGACGCTGAGTGGACTATGGCTCGCAATATATTGCTATAAGCTACTACTCGAAACCACTAACTGAAAGGGGCATTTGCATGGCTACAGTTCTCTTTTCTCGCCGCGAATGTCAATACCGTTCATGTCCCAAGCTTGAAACCCGCCCCAAATTCTTGAGCTCCCTGGTCTTCTTCTGTCGAAACTCTGCCGCTTCTCCTGCTTCATACCATCATCTCCAACCGAGACGTTGCCATGTTTACCCGCCGTCACGTCTTCGTGGCGTAGCGTGATCCTGCGTACACCGGAGCGCCCGAAAGTCGTCGCGTTTGCCGTTATCCTCTGTCCGTCCACCGATTTGCTAGGGAGCCCTACGTTTGGCTTTGACCACGAGCCCTCTATATCGCGTGCATACTCTTTGCAAAACAAGTCTCGTACAATGCTGTTTTAGCCCCCCGTAGGACACTGGTCGGTTTGTTTAACTGAGGTTACTGAATACCGCGCCTCAGACGAAGATTGTCCACTTATCTTCAGCGGGTCCTAAGGGCAACTGCTAAGGAACTACG
>WNFL01378342.1_pt1 | contig 16067 bp, 15 predicted proteins | sample 5400361 | NCBI WGS metagenome assembly WNFL01 (sample SAMN13153351, study PRJNA577476) | soil metagenome | isolation source: 40 cm soil on Douglas fir-dominated hillslope | place: USA:California | collected 2013-09-17
GCGCGCTTGCGTCAGCAGGCATCGATGCGATGATTCAAGCGGACACAGCCGGCGGCATGCGCGAACACCTAGCATGGTCCGGGACCGGTTTTCGTTTGCTGGTGCGCGAGGACGACGCGCCGGCGGCGCTCGATGTACTTACGCCCGCAAACGAGGCAAGCACAAATGACGCCGAGGGGAAGCCACCTATCCCGTAGGGCCCGCCTGGAGTTCACCCCGACTCCTGTCGGGGAGGCGGGCCGCTCCCCCATCGTCATTCAAGCGCAACACCACGTTCCAGAATACTTCCGTGAGTGAGTTGACCTTGCTACGCTTGCGCCAATGGCCCTACTCGAAGAACAACTTGGCGCCTGGAAGCCCGTCTCCCGCGGCGCGGGAATTGCTTGGCTCTGTTTCTACGCCCTCTTCCTTCTCTACGCCTTCGCCGACCGCTCCGGCTTCCTCATCCTCGATTACGTCAATCTGATCATCCACGAAGGCGGCCATTTCTTCTTCAGTTGGTTCGGCAACACCATCATGGTTCTCGGCGGAACACTCGGCGAACTGCTCGTGCCCCTCTTATGCGCCTTTTATTTCTTCTGGCAACGCGAAGCCACCGGCTTCACCTTTTGCAGCTTCTGGTTCTTTGAAAATTTCCCCTACATCGGCACATACATGGCCGACGCCCGCACCGCAGCCTTGCCGCTAGTCGGCTCCGGCGACTCCGACTGGGAAATTCTCTTCACCCAGTGGGGCCTCCTCGCCCAGGACCAGAAAATCGGCGCCATAATGCGCACCCTCGGCTGGCTCGGCATGCTCGCCACCATGGCCTGGCTAGCCTACCGCCTCCGCCATGACGCCGCACAAAGTAACCCCCCGAAAGCTCCTTTGTAGTGGCGCAACATGCCGCGCCCTAAATGTCTGTTGCCTAGGCTGAGCAAGCAGTGTAGGCGTCACCCAACTAACTCCTGCCCCGCCAATCACTTCCAAATTGCCTTTAACTTTATCTTGACAGATACGGTACTTGCATGCTAACATAAACAAAATCTCCCGTCGTCCATCCTCTTTCAATTCAGCAAGTTACAAAATGCTTTTTCTGCAACTCCTTTGTTTTGAAAACGATCCATTTTAATGGGGGGGGTACTTAACCCCTGCTGGCTCTGCCCCACGACCGGTCCTCCCCTCGACTGCCTATCGCTTATCCCCTATCCCCTTTGTATTCACATTCTTCCGTACTCTTTTGCACTTTCTTGCACTCATCAAAGAATCAACTCTTTTCTTTTCAGGCGATTCCGCACTCTCCGTCAAAAAACCGCGCAACGTGCGATACCGCCGATTCACTTGGAGGGTCAAAATGAACCAAGCGGCGCCAAATTCCAACCCCAGTAGCGACACCATGCGTCGCCTCCGCCGTCGTTCAACCCAAGGTGAGGTTTGGCCTCGACCACGATTCGCCTCTCAACCTTGCTATTTCTTGGTAAACTACAGCCATCCCCTGTTTCAAATGGCCGGTTTGGGGAACTACATCCCCTTTTCCGCGCGCCGGCCAAGGAGCTAAGTATGAGCAGTGCCGTAACCACTCAAGTATCCGATCTTCAGAACTATGTGAATGGCGCCTGGCAACGAGCTGCCGCTACCGAATATTTGGACGTCACCAACCCTGCTACTGCCGAAGTGCTGGCACGCACCCCCCTCTCGTCCTCCGCGGACGTCGACGCCGCCGTTCAAGCCGCCGCCGATGCCTTCCCGGCTTGGCGCCGCACTCCTCCCGGCGAGCGCGTTCAATACCTTTTCAAGCTGAAAAATCTCCTCGAAGAAAATCTTGATGAACTTGCCCGGCTCATCACCATCGAGAACGGAAAAACGTTTGGCGAAGCCAAAGCCGAGCTGCGCCGCGGCGTCGAAAACGTGGAAGTCGCCTGCGGCATCCCCATGATGATGCAGGGTCACGTCCTGGAAGACGTCACTCCTGGTGTCGATGAAATGCAGATTCGCCAGCCGCTCGGAGTCGTCGCCGCCATCACTCCTTTTAATTTTCCCGCGATGATCGTCTACTGGTTCTTGCCCTACGCCATCGCCTGCGGAAATACCTTTATCCTGAAACCATCCGAGCGCGTTCCACTATCGATGCGCCGCCTCTTTGAACTCCTCGAGAAGACCGGCCTGCCCAAAGGAGTCGTAAACCTAGTCAACGGCGGCCGCGACGTGGTCAACGCCTTGTGCGACCATCCGCAAGTTCGCGCCATCAGTTTTGTAGGATCCACCCCCGTCGCGAAGCATGTCTACACGCGCTCCGCGGCCAGCGGCAAACGCATGCAGTGCCAGGGCGGCGCAAAGAATCACGTCATCGTTTTGCCGGACGCGGATATGGAACTCGCCACACAAATCATCAGCGACAGCGCATTTGGTTGCGCGGGCCAGCGCTGCCTCGCCGTTTCCGTCGCCGTCACGATTGGCGAAGCCCAAAAAACGTTCCGCGACTCCATCGCCCACGCCGCCTCCGCAATTCGTGTCGGCAATGGCCTCGACGCCGGCGTACAGATGGGCCCGGTAATCACCAAGGAGAGCAAGCAGCGCATCGAATCGTTGATCTCCGCGGGCGTCGGCGAAGGGGCAAAACCCATCGTCGATGGGCGCAACACGAAAATCCCCAAATACGAATCGGGAAATTTTCTCACCCCCACGATCCTTGACGGATTGCCCTCGACGAGCCAGCTTGCCAATACAGAAATCTTCGGCCCCGTACTCAGCTTGGTTCACGCGAATTCCATTGATGAGGCAATGGAATTTCTTCGCCGCAGTCCCTACGGAAATCAGGCGTCGCTCTTCACAACGAGCGGCTCCGCCGCGCGCAAATTCCGCTACGAAGCGCCCGCAGGCAACATCGGAATCAATATCGGCGTAGCAGCGCCGATGGCCTATTTCCCCTTCAGTGGCTGGAAAGAAAGTTTCTTCGGCATCCTTCACGGCCAGGGGCGCGACGCCGTCGAATTTTTCACCGAATCGAAAATCGTCATCGAGCGCTGGTCGCGCCAGGAGACGCGCAAGTTTTAGTTTGGAGTGCGGGAGCTTGCTCCCGCTTTTCCGCCAGCTACAACGTGCCGGCGCAGAACGCAAAACTCCCCGGCCAAGTAGTACCATGCAAAGATGATTTTTGATTTGAACTTTCAACTTTGAACTTTTAACTTTCGACTTATGCAAACAAAACCTCTCCACCTGGACGTCCACGAACAAATCGAGTGCGCACAAACACTCGCGTCGCGTTTCTACACCGACCCCACGATTTTGGAAATCGAGAAGTCGCGCATTTTCCAGCGCACTTGGCAACTCGTCGGAACACTCAGCCAATCCTGCGGGGAAGTGAATGGCGTGAAGCGCACCATCGGCGACCCCGAAAGTTTTTTCACCGCCGACGTTGCCGGCGAGCCAATCATCGTCGTCCACGATAAGCAGGGAACGCTGCGCGCTTTTAGCAACGTTTGCCGCCATCGCGCCGGGCCGATCGCGCTCGGAAGCGGCTGCAAAAATGTTCTGCGCTGCCAATATCACGGCTGGACCTACACGCTGGATGGCCGCCTTATCGGCACGCCAGACGTCGAGGGCGTCGAGTTCTTCGACCGCCGCACCATGGGCATGGTGCCGCTGCGCTGCGAGACGTGGGAACAATTCATCTTTGTGAATTTCGATCTAAAGGCTGAGCCGCTGTCAACTTACCTCGGCCAGATTCCCCGCCAGGCACAAGGTTTCCAATTCGAGGGTCTGCAATTTGCCGAGCGCCGCGACTACGTTATCGATTGCAATTGGAAAGTTTACGTCGACAATTATCTCGAGGGCTACCACATCCCCATCGCCCATCCCGGCTTGATGAAGGAGATCGATTGCGCGCAGTATCGCACGGACACCTTTCGCTACTACTCTCAGCAATTTGCGCCGATTCGCGCCATGAAAGCGGGAGACGCGGGCGAGCGCCTTTACGCTCCCGGCACCGGACTGCAGCAGGCTCTCTACTTCTGGGTTTTCCCGAACCTGATGCTCAACATTTATCCCGACAACATTTCGACGAACGTAATCGTGCCCCTCTCCCACGAAAAAACGCTCACGATCTTCGAATGGTTTTTCCACGACGTCGCCTCGGAAAAAAATCAGGAACGCATCAAGCGCTCGGTGGCGTTCAGTGACGAAGTGCAACAAGAAGATATTGGCCTCTGCAAAAATGTCCAACGTGGATTGCGCTCTTCGACCTATGACCGCGGACGCTACTCCGTCAAGCGTGAAAACGGCGTTCACCATTTCCACATGCTGCTCGGCGAGTTTCTGGGGCAGCCGTAATCGGCGATGATGTTCCCGTGATCGTTCTCCTGATGGGCCCCGCGGGATCCGGAAAGACGACCGTCGGCAAAATGCTCGCCGCGGAGCTCAAGTGGGATTTTTACGATGGCGACAATTTCCACTCGCCCGCCAACATTGAGAAAATGTCCCGTGGCATTCCGCTCAGCGATGACGACCGCATCCCCTGGCTCAATTCCATTCGCGACGCCATGCTGCAATGGGATGCACAACACCGGAACGTTGTCCTGGCATGTTCCGCCCTGAAGCGCAGCTACCGCGAGCTGCTTCTAATTAATTCCAATGTAAAGCTCGTCTACTTGAAGGGTTCCTACGAATTGCTTCGCGAACGGTTGCATTCGCGAAAAGGGCACTACGCCGGCGAACAAATCCTCGCCGGCCAACTCGAGGATCTCGAAGAGCCCACGGATGCCATCACCATCGACGCCGCGCAATCCCCGGAACAAATCGTCGCGGAAATCCGCAAGCGGCTCCCGTTGTCTGAAGATGCGCCGCTTGCCGGAGCGGAACTCTAGGGTTTTGCAGGTGCTGGCTTCGGGGCCGGAGCCGGCACCGCCGGCGCGTTGGGAGTTCCAAAATTCACCTTAGGGGCCTGGCGCGCGCCTTCTTCCGTCTTGAAGTAGGCGTCGTTACGCGTGAAGCCGCCCAGGCTCGCCACCAAGCTGTTCGGGAAGAGCGAAATAAACGTGTTGTAATCCTGCACCGCCTCGTTGTAACGGCGGCGCTCCACGGCGATGCGATTTTCCGTGCCCGCCAGCTCGTCCTGCAGGCGCAAGAAATTCTCGTTGGATCTCAGCTGGGGATAATTTTCAACGACTACGAGCAAACGCCCCAGCGCAGAATCCAATTGTCCATTCGCCGCGATTTTTTCAGCCGGAGAATGCGCGCCAAGCAAGGCGGAACGCGCCTTGGCGATATCGCCGAACACAGTTTGCTCCTGTGCCGCAAAGCCCTTCACTGTCTCCACCAGGTTAGGGATCAGGTCCGCTCGCCGTTGCAGGACAACGTCCACCTGCGCCCAGGCGGCATTCACCGCCTCGCGTTTCACGGCCATCTGATTTCTGCGGCTGATAAACGAACTCCCCAGCATCAGCGCAACGACCACCAAAACAATTAGAACTATCAGAACTTTCTTCATATCCGCCTCGAATCAGTTGGATTTACGAATGTGCATTCTTCACGCGCCGCCATTCCCGCTTGGGAAAGTGATGCTCCAGCGCGTCCAGAGTTTTCTCCAATGCCTTTAAATACGCACCGTACGCCGGAACAATTTCGCCGTGAAATTCGCCCGTCTCGCGCAGCTTCAGCATGGCGCCGTATGCCGTTGGGCTTGAGCCCGTCAGCGCCGCCGCTCGGGCAACGATATCATGCGCGGCCACCGGCGACTCTTCTCCAAATGCAATCACCACATGGCGCAGCAGCGTCAGCACTCCGGAAAACGATTTTCTCAAAACGGGCGCCAGTTCCTTTGCATTTCCCGGCGCGCGCAGATAATGCTGCCGCAATTTCAGCAGGATCGTGCGCAAGTCATGCTCAATCTGCACACGATGCAGGTTCATCGGCACTTCAATGTCCGCAACGACGTCCGCTCCGTAAAGGATTCGCCGCCCGCGCTTCATATCCAGAATCTCGATGGCGAAGACATTCGCGGCATCCCTCAGCTCATCCTTCGTGAAGAAAAGAGGCGCGGGCTCTTTCTGCTCGACGCACCACCATTTCGCCACATGTGCGAGGCGTCCCAACTCCTCGACACTCAACGAACGAAGGATGCAAACCACATTGAGGTCCGAGTGTCCTTCGTGAAAGTCACCGCGCGCAGCCGACCCGAACAAAATGACGCATTCGAGGTTTGCCGCCGCGAATTCCTTCAACCTGCTGACCAGCTCCGTCAGTTTTGTTTCTGTGGAGAGCATTTCGAATCGTTCCTTTCATTCCGCGCTACCAGTCTCCTGAAGCGCCTCCGCCTCCGCTGCTGCCGCCGCCAAATCCCCCAAATCCGCCACCATCACCGCCTCCGCCGAAGCCTCCGCCGCCCCAGCTTCCCGAGCCGCCTCCCGAACGCCTTCCAGCGCTGTCCGCGAGCATTCCCAGTAGAAACCAGAGCAGGCCGCTTCCGCCCGATCCGCCTCCGCGCGGTCCACCGCCGCGGGAAGACAGGCTGGCGATCACCAAAAAGAGCACGATCAAGCCGAGCACGAACCAAAGTCCCAGATTCCCGCCGCGACTCCCGGTGTTTCGAATCCGTCCCGCAGGAGGCTGACCGCTAAGCGTTACACCCGCATCGTTTGCGATGTACTTGGCTAATTGCCACGCGGCTGCCTCGGCTGCCTTGCCGTAGTCGCCCTGGCGCAAGAAGGGCACCATCGCGCGACCCGCATCTCCCGCGCGCGCATCATTGATCACCGGCTCAAGCCCGTAGCCCACTTCGATGTGATATTTGCGCTCGTGGGGAGCGACAAGCAACAACACGCCACGATTGTCTTTCTTGCTTCCGACTCCAAGCTGTTTGAAGAGGTTTACGCCGTAATTCTCGACGCTTTCGCCGTCGAGCGATTGGACGGTCACAATTGCCATCTGCGCGCCGGTCTTCTGCTCAACCTCGGCGCATAATGCTTCGAGCCGTGTTCTGGCTTCCGGGGCGATTACACCGGCCAAGTCACTCACATAACCGCTGGGGTGAATCTTCTTGACGTCTTCCGCGGCTGCGCAGAAGCTCGTGCTGAACAAAAGCAGGCAGTGAAGCGCTACGATTCGAAAGAGGTGGGTTTTTGACATGCAGTGTCCGAGGCGGTCGACAGATGACTATAGGCCAGCTACGACCAGAGGTAAAGCGGCGTCAGCGTTACGCTTCGATCAAGCGGACCTTGCGAGCGTGCTGAGTTCGCACCTATAATCCAGTGTCTTTGCGGCGGCGTGAGTCGCGTACGCATCGGGAGGATCCGTGCCGGTAGGAACTGCGTTTCACGAAAGAACGCTGGCGCTATGCGAGAGCCTGAATTACCGCGAATGGTCGGGCTACTACACGGTCAGCGTTTACGAGATGCACCACGAGCACGAGTACAACGCCATCCGCAATTCGGCGGCGCTGATCGATATTTCACCTCTCTTCAAATACCGCGTGACGGGGCACGATGCCACAAAGTTCGTGAACCGCGTGATTTCGCGAGACATTAATAAGGTTGCGGTGGATCAGGTGATTTACTGTTGCTGGTGCGATCCGGAAGGAAAAGTGATCGATGACGGAACGATCACGCGGCTGGGGGAGAACGAATACAGGTGGACGGCGGCGGACCCGAGTCTGCGATGGTTTCAGCAGAATACGCTGGGACTGGACGTAAACATTGAAGATATTTCGGAGCAGACTGCGGCGCTGGCGCTGCAAGGGCCGACGTCGGCAAGACTCCTGCACGCGGCGGCGGATGCGAACATCACGAACCTGAAATATTTTCGCGTGACACGAGGAAGGATCGCGGGCGTGCCCGTGGATATTTCGCGAACGGGATATACGGGCGATTTGGGATTCGAAGTGTGGATGCCGTGGCGCGACGCGGTGAAGGTGTGGGATGCGCTGATCGCGAAGGGCAAGGCGTTTGATATTCACCCCGCGGGAATGATCGCGCTGGACATCGCGCGAATCGAGGCCGGCCTGATTCTGATCGAAGTAGATTATATTTCGAGCAAGAAAGCGCTGATCGAATCGCAAAAGTTTTCGCCGGCGGAAATCGGGCTGGGCAAGCTGGTGGACTTGAAGAAGGAGACTTTTGTAGGGCGCGAAGCTCTGGCATTGGAGGCGAAAGAAGGTGCGGAACGGGCGCTCGTAGGACTGGAGATCAACTGGAACGAAGTCGAGGCGCTCTACGACAAGTTGAAGATGGCGCCACAAGTGCCGAGCATGGCGTCGCGAGTGGCGGTGCCCGTGTATCGCGGGGGGCGCCAAGTGGGCAAGGCCACGTCGACGACGTGGTCGCCGACGCTGAAGAAGATGATTGCGCTGGCCTGCGTGAGCCGCGAGCATTCAGCAGCCGGGACCACCCTCAGCATGGAAATGACAGTGGAAGCGGTGCGGCAAAGAGTTTCCGCAAAGGTGGTGCCCCTGCCGTTTTTCAATCCGCCGAGGAAGATCGCGGTACCGGTGATCTGAAGGCTCGCTGGCCTGATTATTCCGAATCAGAAGAATCGGAGAGCAGAGCATTGATATACCGTTCGGGAGCAGCAACAAATCGGCTCACGAGTTGGAACGGCTGACTTTCGCGATAGCCGATTTCGTGAACGTGTCCACCGTCAAACGAAAGGATTTGTGCATCGGAGTAGGCAAGTAAAATCGGTGAATGCGTGGCGATGAGAAACTGAATGTTGTCATTGTCGGTCAGCAAATCGTGCAGTAAAACGAGAAAACTCAGTTGCCGTTGCGGAGACAACGCAGCTTCGGGTTCATCCATCACGTAGAATCCGGAACGGGTGAAGCGATGCTGCAGCAGTGAAATGAACGACTCCCCATGCGACTGGTCATGGAGACTCTTTCCTCCGTAGCTGCCAAGTCCACCCACCGAATCAACATAGCTTGCTACATTGAAAAAGCTCTCCGCTCTCAAATAGAAACCCGAGCCTGTCCTATTTGTGAAGCCCACTCGCATTGCGCGGACGAGGAAGTCAATGGAGCGCACACTTGGAGTGGTCTCAAACGAGATATTTCGGTTCCCGCCTTCTCGCCCGAAACCGTAATGCGCAGCGATGGCCTCCAGGAGTGTTGATTTGCCGTTCCGTTCTCGCCGACAAAGAAGCAGATGCGGCTGGTAATCTCAAGGGCATTGAGCGATGCAATGGGCGGAACGTTAAAAGGGGATTCATCCCAACGAATAACGCGTTCGCGGAGCAGTTGAACGGTTTTTAGGCGCAGCATCAGCGGTGGTTTCCGATACCTATTATGTCATCCACAATTCACGGATCGAATCAAAAGATTAGAGTGACCTCCCGCGGCTTTCCTCTTTGCGCGGGCTCATGGCGTGAGGCGGTTGTATTTCTTGAGAACTTCGCGGAGTTTCTCGTGCGGCAGGGCGATCACTTTGTGATTTTCGATGCCGGTCATGGTTTCGGCGGCGACCATGGCATTTATCACGGCCTCCTCGGTGGCTTGGACGGTGGCGGCGAAGACGGGCTCGATCTGATCGTTGGGCAACATTTGGAGATTGACGACGTCATCCGTGCCCGCGGCACCGGGATTGGCGGTGGAAAAGGCGATGAAAATGTCACCGGAACCATTGCCGGAGATGCTGCCGTCGCGGCCGAGGTCGAGAGAAACGCGGCGCGCGAGGCGCTTGAGCTGATGTGCGAGGAGCGGGGCGTCCGTGGCCACGACAACGATGATCGAACCGCGGTCCAATTCGTTGAATGACGCGGAAGCATACGCGGGATCCTCGGGAATTTCCCTGCCGACCGGCACGCCGGCGATGCGGAGATGTTTGCGCGAGCCATAGTTGCATTGCACAAGGACGCCGACGGTAAAGGCGCGGAGTTTCGTCTCGATCTTGCGCGAGGAAGTGCCGATGCCGCCTTTGAATTCGTTGCAGACCATTCCCATACCGCCGCCGACGTTGCCTTCCTGAACTGGACCGGAAGCTGCGGAATCAATCGCATGGAAAGCGTGTTCGGGCTTGACGTGAAAGCCGTTGATGTCGTTGAGCCAGCCATCCCATGTTTCCGCGACGACGGGCAGCGACCACCAATAACCAGTGGGATCGGGCTGGCCGTGCGCGACACGCCATTGAATGACAGCGTCGCGAACGACGCCGACGCTGTGCGTGTTGGTGATCATTACAGGACCTTCGAGGAAGCCAGACTCTTCGACCCACGTCGTGCCGGTCATTTCACCATTGCCGTTGAGCGACCACCAGCCGGCGAAAACGGGATTGTTCATCGAGTCTTTTCCGCGCGGGAGTACGGCGGTCACTCCCGTTCGAACCGGCCCCTTGCCTACTTGAAGTTTTCCTTCGCCTGAAATGAGCGTGGTGTGGCCGACGGTGACGCCGGAAACGTCGGTGATGGCGTTGAGCGGGCCGGGCGTGCCGTCAAAAGGGACGCCGAGATCGCGGGCGCGGGGCTTGACAGGCGGAGTCGCATGAGCCGCGGCCCACGAAATTGCCAAAAGCGAGCAAAGAAGAATGGCGAGAGCGCGAAAATAATTTGGACCAGTCATGGTTTGTTCTTCTCCCAGGAAGATTGCGCGGAGCGCAGCAATTTGGTGTTTTTCTGCACGGCCTTTTCCAGCAGCGCTGCTTGCTGCGCCGCCAATTTCCAGTCGTGCCTTTCCACGGCTTCGGTTAGCCCGGGAAATTCCAAGTGGGCGTAGGTGTAGCGAGAGGAATAGAGAAGATGCTGGAACCACGGGCGGCCGGGAATGCCCGCGGGATCGAGCCAGTTGGATTCGACCTGAAGGAGCTCTTCGTTGAGACGCTGAATCTTCTCCGGCGAGGCGGAGCCTGACTGGAGATCATGAGCGACGGCATCACGCAGAAGGTGGCCTGCTTTCTCGAATTCGGCGATGCGAACGTGAAGCCGTTTCACAGGAAGACGCCGTTGCTCGGTTCTGTTTTTTTGTTCGAGCCCGCGCAGGAACTGTTCGAGCGCCAAAGCGTTGAAGCCGAAATCAAAAGGAAGAATGTCCGCATTGGCGAGACGAAGCGCAACGAGCCCCCAGATCCGCGTGAGGGCGACGTGGTATTCGAACGCGGGATCGCCGATGTGCGACATCCAGTAATGATCGTCGTACATCGAGTGATAGACGCCGTAGTCGCCGTCAAATCCGAGATTGATCACTGGCCGGCCAAGATGATTCAGAAATACAGTGTGATCGGAGCCGCTGCCAATGCGCGTTTCGACGAGGGCGCTGTCGAGCGGCGGAGTGCTCGCTTTCGAATCGCGCATCGTGGTGGCGCGCCAGGCTTCGTACAGAGATTTTCCGGAAGGCGCTCGAATGTCTTTGGATGCTTCCACAAGCATGGGCGCGAGAGAAGCTACGGCGGAGGGCGAGAAGCTCAGGCCCTCGGGACCCGCGGTGGTGGCGGCTCCTGCGACGGATTCATCCACGTTGAGATACGCAACGAGTTTTTTCTTCAGGTCATAGTCGAATTGCTCGCCCCATTCCGTCGAGCCGGTGAGCGCGTATTCTTCGCCATCCCAACTACAGACCACAATGGTACGGCGTGGGCGGATGCCGAGCTGCTTGAGTTCCCCAAGAGAACGCGTGAGCTCCATCATGGAGGCGGTGCCGCTGGAAGGATCCACGCCGCCGAAGACCCAGGCGTCGCGATGATTGCCGAGCAAAACCCATTCGTCGGGAAGCTCGCCGCCGCGAATGCGCGCTTCGACGACGGTGTAAGTCTGCATGCTGGTGTCCATGTCCACTTTCACGTGAACTTTTACGGCGCCGGTGAAGCGATACACGATGGGCAATGCGCCCTGCCAATCCTTCGGGGCTTCAGGACCGTTCATGTTTTCGAGAAGAGGCTTGGCGTCACGCCATGAGAGAGGGAGCGCGGGAATTTTCGGGACCGAACGCGCTTCTTCCGGAGCGATGTGCTTTGCGCCGGGGACGGAGGCCCAGCCGGGCGTCGTGGGATCGCCGGGAACGATGTAATCGTAAGTGATTGCGCCGCGCTGGATGTGACTTTCCGGGCCCCACGGGCCATCGGGGAAAACTTTTCCTTTCGTGTAGCCGTCTTCCGCTGGGTCTGAATAAATGAGCAGCGCAGCTGCGCCTTCACGCTCGGCGGTGAGCGCCTTGAAGCCGCGATAGCTGTACGGATTCGAATAGCGGACGAGAACGATCTTGCCTTTCACGCTGATACCGTTTTTCCGCAGGAGATCGTAATCTTCAGGATTGCCGCTGTGTGCGTAGATCACTTCGGCGGTAACGTCGCCGGAAGCGGAATAGCCAAAGTAGGAGCCGGAGACGGCGGGATTTTTCGTGTCGGGATCGGCGTCGTAAGCATCTTCGCGCAGAGAGGCGGTGAATTGGAGCGGCGCGGTCATTTCGAGGGAGATGCTGCGCGGGCGCGAGTGCAAAACATCGTAGCGGCGGAGCGTGACGTCTTCCCACCCCTGCTTGCGCCATTCGTCCGCGACAAAATCAGCGAGCTGATTATTGCGGTCGGAAGCGGCGGGGTGAGGTTCGGCGGTGAAGGTGCGGTGCCATTCGCGTACTTGTTCGGGAGAAGGAATCGATTGAAACGTGGTTTCGATCGCGTGCTCAGCGGCGGCGTGCGGCGGGGAAAAACCGAGAATGGGAGTGGAAGGCGGTTCGGGCTGCTTCTGCTGAGCGGAAAGCGCGAAAGCAAGAACGAGGAAGGAACAGAAGAAGGCGTAAAGATTGCGAGAACGAAGAAGCATAATTATTTTGTTCTCCACAAAAAACGGCCGGGCAGATGGCAACGAAAAAGAACGGCCAGACAGCGTATCAAGATGGAAACACTTTTTCCAAAGCAGACTGGAGCGCGCGAGCGATCAGCTCGGATTCTTCGGGCGAAATCGTGAAGGGCGGTGCTAGAAGAATGTGATCGCCGCGCACGCCGTCGAAGCAGCCTTGCGTGGGGTAGGTAAGCACACTTTCTTCCAGACAGGCTTGGCGGATTTTTTCCGCAATGCTTTCGGATTGAGGAAAAGGTTCGCGAGTGGCTTTGTCTTTGACGAACTCGACGCCGAGGAGGAGGCCGAGGCCACGGAAATCACCGATATGCGGGTGCGATTGAAGCGGGGAAAGCGCGACGCGGAGGTTTTTTGCGGCGGGAGTCACGCGATCAAACAGCTGGTGCGCTTCGAGATAGTCGAGAACGGCGTTGCCCGCGGCGGTGGAGACCGGATGAGCCTGGTAAGTGAAGCCGTGAATGAAGGTGCCTGAGCCGCGTTCGAATGCCGCGACGACGCGCGCGGAAACGAGAACCGCGCCGAGCGGCGCGTATCCGCTGGCGACTCCTTTTCCCACCAGAATCATGTCCGGCTCGATGTTCCAGTGCTGCGCAGCAAAAGGTTTTCCGGTACGGCCCATGCCGGTCATAACTTCGTCCGCGATGAGGAGAATTCCGTTCTTGCGGCAGATTTCCGCCATGCGCGCGGCGTAACCTTCGGGCGGTACCGCGGCGCCGAGAGTGGCTCCGACGACCGGCTCGAAGATGAAGGCTGCGGCTTTCCCGGGTTCGTGTTTGAGTAAATGGACGTGAAGATCGTCGGCGCAAACCAGTTGGCATTGGGGAAAAGTTTTTTCGAAAGGGCAGCGATAGCAGAAACACGGAGCGATGTGTCCCCATTCCGCGATGAGCGGTTCGTAGGGCGCGCGGCGGGCGACGTTTCCGCTGACGGACATCGCGCCGAGAGTGCTGCCGTGATAGCTCTGGCGGCGGGCGAGAACGCGGTAGCGATCTTTCTGGCCGCTTTCGAGGTGAAACTGCCGCGCGAGTTTTATCGCGGTTTCGGTGGCTTCGGAGCCGCCGGAAGTGAAATAGACGCGGCCGCCGTTACGGAAATTCGGCGGAGCCAAAGCGAGCAGGCGCTCGCGCTCGGCAAGTTTTTCAGCCGGAGCGGTATGAAACTGCGAAGTATGCGCAAAAGCGATCTGCGACGATTGCTCGGCCATGGCGCGGCCGATTTCGGGGATTCCGTGACCGATGCTGACGACAGCGGCCTGGCCGGAAGCGTCAAGAAAGCGGCGGCCGTCGGCAGAGATGATCCAGCAACCGTCCCCACGAACTGCAATGGGATAGGTTTTCTTGAAATTGCGCGGGAAAAGCCCGCTGCTCGTCGGCATGAGATGCCCGGGAAAGGATTGTAGCAGAGTCGCAAGTGAGCTCAGCAGGGTGCGCGGAAGCTGGTAAACGAAAATTGTTCATTACAGGCGACACAAGTGGGTCAATTTCCGGTTAACCGGACTGCTTGCACACTTGCATCGGGGTGGGATTCGCGGCGGCCTCTCAGAAGCGAATCATCAGGACTTAACCTGGGTGAAAATGCAGGTCTTAAGCGCAGCGGCGCCCCGGTGTTTACCGCCGCTCGATATGCTGCCTTGGCTGGATTGTAGGGGCCTCTTCGCAGAGATAGCTTAGGGCCAGGCGACAAGGGCCCCGAATACAGGATCAACGGCCCGCGATCCAGGCCACAAGGCCCGCTCGTTTGGCCGCATGCTCCTTCGTTGCTCTGTCCTCCGAAGTAGGTTCAAGAACATGTGGCGACGCTTTGAACAACGGAAGATTCACCGTCCAAAGGGCGTGAAGCAATTACGCCAAGCGCGCCTCAAAGGGCAACCGCGCAGCTCCGCGGCCGTTGTGCGGCAAGCTCCCGGCATTCACGATTTCCACGATCTTCGAGTGAAAGCCAATCAGGGCTCTCTCACCGCAATAGTTCCCAAGCGAAGCGTTTGTTAGGAGGGTGACATGTGCACTCAACCGGTGATTCTCGATTCGACTCTGCGCAGTTCCGAGGCGGCGGAGTTTGCGGAGGCGCTGCGGGCGAAGATCGTCAGGCAGGAGGAAGCGGTGCAGGCGATGGTCGACCTGTTCCAGGTTTTCTGTGCCTGTTTGAATTCGCCTGGGCGCCCGGTAGGGAGCTTCTTGTTTCTGGGACCCACAGGGTCCGGAAAGACGCGCATCGTGGAAGCCGCCGCTGAGATTTTGTTTGGGGACGCCCGTGCGGTCATCAAGGTCGACTGCGGTGAATTTCAGCATTCGCATGAGATCTCGAAGCTGATCGGGTCACCTCCGGGCTACCTGGGCCACCGAGAGACCCATCCGCTGATCACTCAAGAAGCACTCGCCGCGAGTCATACTGACACGTTGAAGCTTAGCTTCCTGCTCTTCGATGAAATTGAGAAGGCCAGCGACGCCCTCTGGCAACTCCTCTTGGGAATGCTGGACAAGGCGACCTTGACTCTGGGAGACAACCGTCGTGTGGACCTCTCACAGACAGTGATCTTCATGACCTCGAATCTGGGCGGCGGAGAAATCACAGAGTTGATGCATGGCGGGATGGGCTTCATCCAGCCTGGAGATAAACCCAGGACGAATCTTGACGAGAAGGTGAAGCGCACTGCCGTGGAAGCCGCGCGGAGGAAGTTCTCGCCCGAATTCATGAACCGCCTCGATAAAATCGTGGTGTTTCATCCACTGAATCACGAGCATCTCGCGGAAATTCTGCAGATCGAATTACGGCAAGTACAGCAGCGGGTTTTGAAGACACAGAACGGGCAATTCCTGTTCCGCGTGACCGATGCAGGCCGCGACTTTCTCTTGTACGAAGGCACGGATCAGCGTTACGGCGCTCGCCATTTGAAGCGCGCCATCGAACGGCACGTAGTTTTCCCTTTGGCGAACCTCTTGGCAACCGAGCAGGTGAAAGCAGGCGACATGCTGTGCATTGATTTCGACTCGCGTGTGGGAGGGCTTGTGTTCTGGAAAGAAAGCGAGCCAGCGCGGTCGGCGGCGTCGCAGCGGCAGCCAGTCCCAATTCAGGCTGTGAAGGCGACTAGTGGCAGCGTGGCAGAAGCAATCTCTTCCGCCAAGGTGCGAGCCGTTGGACTTAATGAACAAGTTTAAGCAGATCACGCCATGTACGAGTTGAAAGGTGCTTATTCCTCCGCCTATTGCAGAATGGCAAAGAAACGGTTGGCCTTATAACGCGCTGACTGGACCGGTGGATGTGTCGATTCCCCGCACAAAAGAGGAATGAACTGCGTTCGCACAAGATTGCTTAAGCGCGGA
>WNFL01120381.1_pt1 | contig 16065 bp, 14 predicted proteins | sample 5400361 | NCBI WGS metagenome assembly WNFL01 (sample SAMN13153351, study PRJNA577476) | soil metagenome | isolation source: 40 cm soil on Douglas fir-dominated hillslope | place: USA:California | collected 2013-09-17
AGCGGGGCCGTCGAAAGGCTTCAAGAAAGGCAGAAACGGAAGCGGCATGATGCGCTGATAGCAAAAAAGGAACGTACGCCACAAGAGGATGCCGAGATGTTGGAACTGACAGGCCAACTCGGCGGACTAAGGAAATCTTCGGATTCGTCCCAACATAATGCTATAATTTCAGGTTCCCGTCCGACACCATGAGGATAGGTAAATCGTGGCGAATCAAAAGCTTAACCTAAAAGCGCGCGCTAAAGCCATGGCAAGGCTCAAGGCGCGGAAAGCCAAGGCCGCCCAGCGATTGCGGGCGCAGAAAGAGCGCCTGCGAGCACGCAAGGCGCTGGAGCTCGCGCGTGCCAAGGCCGCCCGGGAAAAAGACAGGCTTCGCAGGATGAAAGCGAAGGAAGCGGCCCGAGCGAAGGCGACTCGAGAGAAGGATAAGGCCCGCGCGGCCGCGAATGCGGCCCGGGCGAAAGCCGCAAAGGAGAAGGAGCGTGCGCGGCTCAGGGCTGCAAAGGAGAGGGAACGGGCGCGCAAGGCGCTAGAGCTGCAAAGGACGCGCGAGCGGGCCGCCAAGGAAAGGCTGCGCCTCAAGGCCGCCAGAGACAAGCAGCGCGAGCGCGAGCGCACCGCGCGCGAAAAGGCCAAAGCGAAAGAGCTCGCCGCGCGCGAGAAGGCGAAAGCCAAGGAGCTCGCTGCGCTCGAGAAGGCGAAAGCGAAGGAAGCGGCGCTCCTTGCCAAGCAGAAGGAAAAGGAGCTCAAGGCCCAGCTCAAGCTTCAGGCGCAGGAGCTCCTCAAGCTGCGCAAGGCCAGCCGGCCGCGTCGCAACGGCGACGCCGAACGCGCGCTGCTGCTGCGCGCGGAGGCCCGGCCCGAGGACGCGGAAGCTCGCCGCACTCGCCTGAAGAACCTCATCAAGCTCGGAAAGGAGCGCGGCTTCCTCACCTACGCCGAGATCAACGACCACCTGCCCGACGACATGGTGGATGCCGAGCAGATCGAGTCCATCATCTCGACGTTCAACGACATGGGCATCCAGGTGTACGACGAGGCCCCGGATGCGGACACGCTGCTCATTTCCGAGACCGCGCCGGCAGGGGTGCCGGACGAAGACGCGGAGGAAGAGGCAGAAGCGGCGCTCTCCACCGTCGACCCCGAATTCGGCCGTACCACCGACCCGGTTCGCATGTACATGCGCGAAATGGGATCGGTCGAGCTCCTCACGCGCGAAGGCGAGATCGAAATCGCAAAAAGGATCGAGGACGGCCTGAAGCACATGATTCAGGCGATCTCGGCTTGCCCGACGACCATCGCCGAAATCATCGATCTTGCCGGCAAGGTCGCCCGTGACGAGATGCGCATCGATGAGCTGGTCGACGGTCTGATCGATCCGAACGCGAAGGACGAGCCGATCCAGGAGCTCGCCGACGACGTCGAGCCCGAGGAAGAGGAAGAGACCGATGGCGAAGACGAGAGCGCAGCGCTTTCGGCGAGTCTGCTGCGGCTGAAGGAGGACGCGCTCGCGCGCTTTTCCAAGATTCACCGCCTCTACGAGAAAATGAAGCGGGCCCTGGCGGAGCATGGCCACCGCAGCAAGGAATACATCAGGGTGCGCGACCAAATCGGCAGCGAGTTGATGAACATCCGCTTCACTGCGCGCATCATCGAGAAATTGTGCGACTCGAGAAATTGTGCGACAGTCTGCGCGGCATGGTGGACGAGGTGCGCAGCCACGAGCGCGAGATCATGAACCTGTGCGTGAACAAGGGCGCCATGCTGCGACCTCACTTCATCAAGGAGTTTCCAGGCAGCGAGACGAACATGCGCTGGGTGAAGAACGAGATTGCCGCTGGAAGGCCGTGGAGCAGCCTGCTCTCGCGCTTCGAGCCGAACATCCTCGAGCAACAGCAAAAACTGCTCACGATCCAGAAGCGCATCGGCATCCCGCTGAAGGACCTCAAGGACATCAATAAGCAGATGTCCACGGGCGAGGCGAAGGCCCGCCGCGCGAAGCGCGAAATGACCGAAGCAAACCTGCGCCTGGTGATCTCGATCGCGAAGAAGTATACCAACCGCGGCCTGCAGTTCCTCGACCTCATCCAGGAGGGAAACATCGGCCTGATGAAAGCGGTGGACAAATTCGAATACCGCCGGGGCTACAAATTCTCGACTTACGCCACGTGGTGGATCCGGCAGGCGATCACGCGCTCGATCGCCGACCAGGCCCGCACCATCCGCATTCCTGTGCACATGATCGAGACCATCAACAAGATGAACAGGATCTCCCGTCAGATCCTTCAGGAGACGGGGCAGGAACCGGACCCCGCGACTCTCGCCCAGAAGATGGAGATGCCCGAGGACAAGATCCGCAAGATTCTCAAGATTTCTAAGGAGCCGATCTCGATGGAGACGCCGATCGGCGACGACGACGACTCGCATCTGGGAGACTTCATCGAGGACCAGGCGACGCTCGCACCGAACGATGCGGCGATGTACGCATCCTTGCGCGAGGTCACCAAGGACGTCCTGGATTCGCTGACGCCGCGCGAGGCCAAGGTGCTGCGCATGCGCTTCGGCATCGAAATGAACACCGACCACACCCTGGAGGAGGTCGGCAAGCAGTTCGATGTCACGCGCGAGCGCATCCGGCAGATCGAGGCGAAGGCGTTGCGCAAGCTTCGCCACCCGTCGCGCTCCGAGCGGTTGAAGAGCTTTCTGGACAATAATTGATATTACGGACACCTTCGGCGCCGCAATATCCGCTCGCGTTGCACCGGACCTGAGGATGGGAGGGCCCCATCCGCATCGTTTAGGCGCGCCGCTGAACGCTCGAATCGATAATAATAGGGGCCCGCGCAAAGAGGGCAGAGTGGTTCAGCGGGCCTGTAGCTCAGCTGGTTAGAGCAGAGGACTCATAATCCTTTGGTCCCTGGTTCGAATCCAGGCGGGCCCACTCAGAATGGGTAAGCAGTCTTGGAGGAGGGAATGGTAAAGCGATTCTTGTTTTCCGCAGCGTTGGCGGCGATTGCGACGCTGGCTCACGCGGCGACAATGGAGGAGGAGGTACGCGCCGTCTTCGACAAGTACATAGCAACCCAAAACGCGCATGATCTGAAGTCGATGCGAAGCCTCTTGGCGGACTCGCCGGACCTCCTCTGGATCAGCCGAGGCAAACCGATCTGGGGCCGGGAGGCCGCGTTCAAGAACCTCGAGGAACGTTACAAGGGCACTTGGCGCATCGACGCCGACAGGAAAGAACTGCGAATCATTTCGGTGAGCAGACGCGTGGCGCAAGTGTTTGCACCGACGCAACTCACCGTAGGGGAGCCTGGCGTCGAGCCGGCCAGGAACCGCGTCTACATCAACCTGGTGATGGTCAAAAAACCCGAAGGGTGGCAGATAGTGAGCATCTTGCCCATTCTTGTTCCCCCGCAGTAGGGCCACCGCCCCCTTCGCGCGCGCCCACTCCCATTCGGGGAAACCTGCCGACTGCCATTGCGCAGAACCCACGTGAGCAGCACGATCTACGAACTGCAGGGCCAGGTGGCGGTGATCACGATGAACAACCCGCCTGTCAACGGCCTGGGTTTCGATCTGCGGCGCGACATCGTGGAAGGACTCACCCGTGCCGAAGCCGATGCGAACGTGAAGGCCGTGGTGCTGATCGGCAGCCCTCGTGCGTTCTCCGGAGGGGCGGATATCCGGGAGTTCGGCTCGCCCAAGGCCTCCGCGGAACCCAATCTCAATACGGTGATCCGCATACTGGAAAGCACGAAGAAACCCGTCATCGCCGCCATCGGCGGCGCCTGCATGGGCGGCGGGCTGGAACTGGCCATGGGCTGTCATTTCCGCGTGGCCGTCAAAGGAGCGCAGATCGCCCTGCCCGAAGTGAAACTTGGGCTGATGCCCGGCGCGGGGGGTACGCAGCGCCTGCCCCGGCTCATCGGCGCAGAAGCGGCGCTCAACATGATCGTCTCCGGCAATTCCGTGAATTCGGAGCAGCTCAAGGAGAGCGCGCTGTTCGATGAAATCGTCGAGCGTGACCTGCTGCAGGGGGCCGTAGCGTTCGCCGACAAGGTCGCGGCGGAAAGGCGTCCTCTGAAGCGTGTGCGCGACGTGAAAGTAAGTCTCGCCAACGCCGACGGGTTCTTCCAGTTCGCCCGCAATACGGTCCGTGCGGCGGCGAAACGCTTCCCCGCGCAGCTCAAATGCGTCGACGCAGTCGCCGCTGCCGTCACCATGCCTTATGAAGAGGGGGCACGGTTCGAGCGTGAATCGTTCTTGCAGTTGATGCAGACCCCGGAATCCCGCGCGCTGCGGCATGCTTTCTTCGGCGAACGGGCGGCAGCGAAGATTCCCGACGTGCCGGAGGACACGCCGCTGCGCAAGATCGAGAAGATTGCGGTCATCGGCGCGGGTACTATGGGCGGGGGCATCACGATGAATTTCCTCAGCGCCGGAATTCCCGTTACTTTGTTGGAGATGAAGCAGGAAGCGCTCGACAAGGGAATTGCGACCATCCGCCGGAACTACGAAGCGAGCGCCAAGAAGGGAAGGCTCATTGCGCGACAGGTCGAGGAGCGCATGGCGCTCCTCGAGCCTACCCTCTCCTACGATGATCTGAAGGATGCCGATATGGTGATCGAGGCGGTGTTCGAAGAGATCTCGGTCAAGGAAGCCGTGTTCAGGCGATTGGACCAGGTTATGAAGTCCGGCGCCATTCTCGCGTCCAACACCTCGACGCTGGATGTGAACAAGATCGCAGACTTCACCCGGCGTCCCCAGGACGTGGTCGGCACGCACTTCTTCAGTCCCGCCAACGTGATGAAGCTCCTGGAAGTGGTGCGCGGCGCGAAGACCGCCAAGGACGTTCTCGCCACGGTGATGGGCCTGGCGAAGAAGATCAAGAAGACCGCGGTGGTCTCGGGCGTATGTGATGGTTTTATCGGCAATCGCATGGTCGAGCAGTACATCCGCCAGGCATTGTTCTTGTTGGAGGAAGGGGCCACGCCCAAGCAGGTGGACCGCGCGGTGGAAAGCTGGGGCATGGCGATGGGCCCCTTCCGCATGTCCGACCTGGCAGGCAACGACATCGGCTGGGCCATTCGCAAGCGGCGCTATCGGGAGCAACCCGATTTGAAGTACTCGAAGATCGCCGATCGGCTGTGCGAACAGGGCCGCTTCGGTCAGAAAACGGGACTGGGCTGGTATCGCTACGAAGCCGGCCGCCGCGACGCGGTTCCGGACCCCGCAGTCGAGCAGATGATCGTCGATTACAGCAAGGAGATCGGATCGCAGCGCCGCAGTATCGGCGATGACGAAATCGTGCAGCGGTTGATCTTTGCGCTGGTCAATGAAGGGGCGGCGATCCTGCAGGAAGGCATTTCATCGCGTGCTTCCGACATCGACATGGTCTACCTGACCGGATACGGTTTTCCACTGCACCGGGGCGGGCCGATGCTCTACGCCGACGAAGTGGGCCTGTACAACGTCGTCGACAGCATGAAGCGCTTCGCCGCCGATCCCCGCGGGGATCCCGGCTTCTGGAAGCCGGCGCCGCTGCTGGCGAAGCTGGCCGGCGAAGGAAAGAGGTTCAACTAGGAGTCCTGGAGACCGTCTATGACAGAGGCCGTAATCGTTTCCACCGCACGCACGCCCCTTTGCAAATCCTGGCGGGGCGCCTTCAACATGACCCACGGTGCGACCCTGGGCGCGCACGCCGTGCGGCACGCAGTGTCCCGCGCGGGCATCGATTCGGCGGAGGTGGAGGACGTGATCATGGGTTGCGCCAATCCTGAAGGCGCGACCGGCCGGAACATCGCTCGCCAGATCGCCTTGCGCGCCGGGCTGCCCGTCACTGCCGCCGGGATCACGGTGAATCGATTCTGTTCATCGGGCCTGCAATCCATCGCCCTGGCGTGCCAGCGCATCATGGCGGGGGAGGGGGGCATTTACGCCGCCGGTGGGGTCGAGTCCATCTCCTGCGTGCAGAACGAGATGAACAAGCACATGGCTCAGGAAGATTGGCTGACCGAAAACAAGCCGGAGGTCTATTGGCCCATGCTGAAAACCGCGGAAACCGTCGCCAAGCGCTACGACATTTCGCGGGAACGCCAGGACGAATATGGCGCGCGCAGCCAGCAGAGGGCCGCTGCGGCCCTGGCGGCGGGCAAATTCCGAGACGAGATCGTGCCCATGAAAGTCGTCATGGGCATCGCCGACAAGGAGACCGCGCGCTTGATGACGAAGGAGGTCACCGTTTCCGCCGATGAAGGCATTCGGGCCGATACCACCTACGAGGGGGTCTCGAAGATTCGCCCGGCGATCGAAGGCGGGTGCATCGCTGCCGGCAATGCGAGTCAATTCTCCGACGGCGCCTCGGCCTGCATCGTCATGGACGGGAAGGCGGCGGCGGCCCGCAAACTCGAGCCCCTGGGCATCTTTCGCGGTTTCGCCGTGGCGGGCTGCGAACCCGACGAGATGGGAATAGGTCCCGTGTTCGCAGTGCCGAAGCTCCTCAAGCGAGCGGGATTGAAAGTGGAGGACATCGGACTATGGGAGCTGAACGAAGCTTTCGCCGTGCAGGTGATCTACTGCCGCGATCGCCTGGGGATCCCCGATGATAGGCTGAACGTCAACGGCGGCGCCATCGCGGTGGGCCATCCCTACGGGACCTCCGGCGCGCGCCTCACCGGCCACGCGCTCATAGAAGGCAAGCGGCGGGGCGCCAAGCACGTAGTGGTGACGATGTGCATTGGCGGAGGGATGGGGGCGGCGGGGCTGTTCGAGGTGATTTAGCTCAGGAAGAAAGGGCGGGACATGGAGGTCGAACTCATGACGAAACCGATTCGGTTCGGGGTGGTCGGAGCCGCAGTAATGCTTGTCGCGCCGGTGTGGGCTCAGGACGCCGCCCAGACCTCGCCCGTCAGGGTCGTGACCAAGACGCTTGTGGCTTCGGAAGCCCAGAAGGAATGCCTTTCCCTCAACAACAGGCAGCGGCTCCACTACAAATTTCGCGCCGATGGGCCGTTGAACTTCAAGCTCTCGCACCAGGAGGAAAAGGAAATCATCGATCTCAAGCGCGACGGTACGGAAAGCGCGTCGGGCAGCTTCGTGCCCAGGAAATCTGCCGATCATTGTCTCGTGTGGACCAACACCGGCAAGCACTCGGTGACTCTTCGCTACGAGTTCCAGCGCGGTTCGCAGTGAACCCTCAAGGAAGGGCGCGCGGGCAGCCGTGAGCGGGTCTCCGGAAGAGGCCGTGCTGCTGCTGCACGGCGCGTGGATGAACCGCTGGGTCATGAGTTATCTCGCTTTGGCGCTGCGGCGGGAAGGTTTTGCGGTGCAAACGCTGAGCTATCGCACCATGCGAGGCACTCTCGCCGAGCATCTTGCCCGCGTAGCCGAGAGAATTGCCGCGCTCGAGGCGCCGCGCCTGCACCTGGTCGGTCACAGCCTGGGTGGGGTCATCGTACTGCGCTACCTGCAGCGCGGCGCCGACCCGCGCGTCCGGCGCGCCGTTCTGCTCGGCTCGCCGGTCGCGGGCTGCCGCGCGGCGGCAGACCTCGCGCAGAGCGCGGGCGGCGAGTTGCTGCTGGGGGCAAGCCTCGGGGTGTGGCGCGAGCCGGTGGATGTCTCGGTCGATCCCCGTTTCGAAGTCGGGGCGATCGCCGGCACCGTCGCCTTCGGCCTGGGCCGCATGGTGACGCGGTTGCCGAAGCCCAACGACGGAGTCGTCTGCCTCGACGAGACGAAATTTCCCGCCCTGCGCGATCATCTCGCCCTTCCGGTCGGCCACACCCTGATGCTGGTCTCGCCGCGCATCGCGCGCCAGACCGCCGCGTTCCTCAGGACCGGCGAATTCCGGCGATGAAGCGGCTCGCGCCTCTCGGCGCCCTCGTTTTCGTCTCGGGCTGCGTCTCGCTCGAATACTACGCGCAGGCGGTAGGCGGACACCTGGAGGTGATGCGGCTCGCGGTTCCGATCGAGGAGCGCTTGCGCGACGCGGACACACCCGAGCCCCTCCGCGCAAAACTGGCGAAGGTGCTCGCCATTCGAGAATTCGCCGGTCGCGAGCTTGATCTTCCGGATAATGGAAGCTACCGCCGTTACGCCGACATCGGCCGGCCCTTCGTGGTCTGGAACGTGTTTGCCGCGCCTGAATTCTCGGTGAAGCCGGTCGAGTCGTGCTTTCTCTTCGCCGGGTGCGTGAGCTACCGGGGGTTCTACTCCGAGGAGGCGGCCGAGCGCCACGCGGCCTCGCTCGCCGGCGAAGGCTACGATGTCTACGTCGGGGGCGTCGCGGCGTATTCGACGCTCGGCTGGTTCAGCGATCCGGTGCTATCCACTTTCATCCAGTATCCGGAACCCGAGGTCGCGCGCATCGTGTTTCACGAGCTCGCCCACCAGGTTGCTTATGCAAAAGGCGACACGATGTTCAACGAATCCTTCGCCGCCGCGGTGGAAGAGGAAGGTGTGCGCCGCTGGCTCGAGCGCGAGGGAACGCCCGCGCAGCGCGCGGCCCACGAGGACTCCCGGCGCAGGCGCGGCGAATTCGTCGCGCTGGTGATAAAGTCGCGAGCGGAACTCGCCGCATTTTACGATCGGCCCGCCGAACCGGAGGAAAAGCGCGCGGGGAAACGGCGCCTGTTCTCGGCGATGCAGGACGAATACCGCTCGCTCAAGGCCTCATGGGGCGGTTTTGCAGGCTACGACCGGCTATTCGCGCGCGGGGCGAACAATGCCCTTCTCGCTTCGATCGCGAGCTACTCGGAGCTCGTGCCTGCTTTTCGCGCGCTGCTCGCCCAAAAGAACGGCGATCTTCCGGTCTTCTACGCCGTCGTGCGCGAGTTGGCCAAGCTGGACAAACCGGAACGCGATGCGCGTCTCGCCGCCCAAAGCCGCTAGGTAAGTGGCAGCATGACGTGTTTCTCGTACGACGCGCGCTGCTGCAGCCGCTGGTAATAGGCCTCGACCCCGGGCAGCTTCGGGCGCTTCACCGCGAGCGCGTACCAGCGATGGACGAACGTTCCCAGCGGAATGTCGCCCATGGTGAACGATTTGCCGGCGACGTGATCGCGCCCCTCCAGGCTCTGCTCGAGCACTTGAAAGGCCTGGCCGATTTTTTCTGCGTCGGCCTCGATAGCCGCCATGTTGCGTTTTTCGGCCGGCGTTCGGATGAGGCCCCAGAAGACGGGCGTGATCGACGGCGCGACGGTGCTCGTCGCCCAGTCCATCCAGCGGTCGGCGTCGGCGCGCTGGCGAGGATCAATCGGCCAGAGCGTGCCCGCACCGTGCTTCGCCGAGAGATACCGCACGATCGCGTTCGACTCCCACAGCACCAACCCGTCGTCCTCGATCGTCGGAACGCGGCCGTTCGGATTCATCCTGCGGTAGAAAGGCTCGTTCACGACGCCGAACTGCAGGCCGGCGTCGGTGCGCTCGTAGGGGACTTTCAGCTCGTCCAGCGCCCAAAGCACCTTTTGCACGTTGATCGAGTTGACTCTGCCCCAAAGCTTCAGCATGGCTGGAGGGCCCTCCGGTGGAGAAAAATGTCAGCGCCGGGCGGGCCGCTTTGCCTTGCCCGCGCTGCGGCCCGGCGGCCTCCGCGCGGGATTCTTCGGCGCAGGCGCCTTCGCCGCGATCGCCTCCACCTCGACGAGGAACTCCGGCCTCGCGAGCGAGGAGATGACCAGCAGCGTCGAGGCCGGGCGGTGGCTGCCGAGGAATTTCGCGCGAACCTGGGCAAACCTCTGGAAATTCTCGTGACGGGTCAGAAACGAGGTGATCTTCACCACGTCGCCTATTCCCATGCCCGCGTCGGCCAGCACCGCGAGGATGTTCTGCCATACCACTTCGGTCTGCTCTTCGATGGTGGCGGGAACCGACCCGTCGGGGCGCACCCCGATCTGGCCCGCGACGTGGAGCCAGCGCGCGTTGGGCGGCACCTCGATGCCTTGAGAATATGTACCGATGGGTGCGGCAATTGATTTCGGATTGTGGATTGTGACCATGAGGGTTCCTGTTTTGAAGGAGGCTTGCCGTCTGACTCCGTCTGCATTTTACCCGCGATGCGTGGCGTCGTGCTCCGTGGCCGGGTTACCATAGGGATCTGCGATGGACCGTTTCCCGGGTATGCTCACGCGCACCGCGACGGCGACCGCCATGGCGGTGCTGTCGCTGTGCGGCTGCGCGATATTCAGCGAAACCTACGGCATCCAGAAGGTCGACAACTGGGTGAGGAGCAACGAGCCCCTCGCCGAATCGGGAAAGATCAAGTGGTCGGATTTCTACGCGCAGTACCTTGAAAAGGTCTCCGCCGCTCCGGTGATCAGCCAGAGTCCGGTCGTGGAACAGCTCGGGATCATGATCACCGCCGCGCTCTTCTACGAACGGGGTCGCATCGACAGGGCCGGGTTCGATTCGGTGCAGAGCATAGTGCGGAAATATCAGACGCTCGACGACCCCGCGGCGAACCTGCTCGCGCGAGGGGCGCTGGTGCGGGCGCTCGGGTCAGAACCCCACCGGTAGGCTGTCGCGCCTCGCATCGGAGGCGCAAAGATAACCGTCCTCGAGCCGGTACGCGATCTGGGCGCAGCCGAAGGCGTTGTAGTCTTCGGGCAGCTTCATCACGCAGTGGCCTCGCGCGGCGAGATCGGCGATGGTCGCAGCGGGCCATTCGTCCTCGAAGGTAACCTGCAGGCCTTCCACCACCCGGAAGCGCGGCCCGTCGATTGCGCCCTGCGGCCCCTGGCCGTAGTCGGCCATGCGCACCATCATCTGCGTGTGCCCCTGCGGCTGCATGCTGCCGCCCATCAAACCGAAGCTCATGAGAGGTTCGGCGCCGCGGGTCACGAATCCCGGGATGATGGTGTGGTAGGGACGCTTGTTGGGCGCCACCTGATTCGGATGCCCGGCCGTGAGCACCAGGCCCGAGCCGCGGTTCTGCAGGCTGATGCCGGTGCCCGGCACGACCACTCCCGAGCCGAAACCCATGAAGTTCGACTGGATCATCGACACCATCATGCCACCCGCGTCCGCCGCGGTGAGGTAGACGGTCCCGCCCTTGGGCGGCGAGCCGTGGCCGAAATCCTGTGCGCGCTTCAAATCGATCAGCTTGGCGCGCGACTTCAGATACGAGAGGTCGAGCAACTGCGCCGGCTTGAGATCCATCGCTTTCGGATCCGCGACGAAGCGCCGCGCGTCCGCGAACGCGAGCTTCACCGCCTCGATCTGCAGGTGCGCGCTGTCGGCCGAGTCGACCGGATGGTCGGCGACGTCGAAATTCGAGAGGATGCCGAGCGCCATGAGGCACACGATCCCCTGGCCGTTCGGCGGGATCTCGTGAACGGTAAGCCCGCGGTACTCCTGGCTGATCGTGCCCGCCCAGTCGTTCGCGTGCGCGGCGAGATCGGCGCGCGTCATCGCGCCGCCGGTCTTTTTGGCATAGGCCTCGATTTTCTCGGCGAGCTCGCCGCGGTAGAACGCCTCGCCCTTCGTGGCGACGATTTTCTCCAGCGTCCTGGCCTGATCGGGGAAGCGGAAGATCTCGCCTGCGCGCGGCGAGCGCCCGCCGGGCAGGAAGGCCTGCGCGAAGCCGGGCTGGTCGCGCAGCTCCGGCACTTGCGGGTCCCAGCGCTCGGCGACGAAAGGCGAAACCGGAAAGCCGTTCGCCGCGTAGTCCATTGCCGGCCCGAACAGTTTCGCGAAGGGCAGCTTGCCGAATTTCTTCGACAGCTCGACCCAGGCCGACACCGCGCCCGGCACCGATACGCTGTTCCAGCCCCGCACGGGCATCGCCTTCTGCCCCTTGAAGTACTCGGGCGTCCATGCGGAGGGCGAGCGTCCCGAGGCGTTCAGGCCGTGCAATTTACTTCCGTCCCAGATGATCGCGAAGAGATCGCTGCCGATGCCGTTGGAAATCGGCTCGACCACGGTGAGCGTGATCGCGGTCGCGAGCGCCGCATCGACGGCGTTGCCCCCGGCGAGGAGCATGCGCAGTCCGGCCTGCGCCGCGAGCGGCTGCGAGGTGGAGACGACATTTCGCGCCAGCGTCGGGCGGCGCAGCGTGGGGTAGGGGGTGTCGAAAACGACGGGTCTTACGGCTCGCTGCTCCATCTGTATCGTTCGAATTTACGATTTTGCTGCGGCGGAAAGCGCATTGTCCACATCCCAGAGGATGTCGTCCAGCGTTTCCAGCCCGACCGAAATGCGAATCATGTCGGGCGTGACCCCCGCCTTCGCCTGTTCGTCCTCGGACATCTGCCGGTGCGTGGTCGATGCGGGGTGGATGATGAGCGTCTTGGCGTCGCCGATGTTGGCGAGGTGGCTCATGAAGGTGGCCGCTTCGATGAATTTTTCCCCGGCCTTCGCTCCGCCCTTCACGCCGAAGTTGAGGAGGCCGCTGGCGCCCTTCGGGAGGTATTTCTGTGCGAGCTTGTGGTACTTGTTCCCGTGAAGCCCCGGATAGTTGACCCATGACACTATCGGGTGGCCTTCAAGGAACTTCGCCACTGCGAGCGCGTTCTCGCAATGCCGGTCCATTCTCACCGGCAGCGTCTCCAGGCCTTGCAGCAGCAGCCACGCGTTGAAAGGCGAGAGCGCCGGGCCGAAAGTGCGCAGCGTCTCCATGCGCGCGCGCATGGTGTAGCCGAAGTCGCCGAAGGTCTCGTAGAAACGCACGCCGTGATAACCGCGCGAGGGCTCGTGCATGCCGGGGAATTTGTCGCGAATTCCTTCGTCCGCCCAGGGGAATTTGCCCGATTCGACGATGACGCCGCCCATGGTGGTGCCGTGGCCGCCGATGTACTTGGTGGCCGAGTGCACGACGATGTCCGCGCCCCACTCGAACGGGCGGCACAGATACGGCGAGGGCACGGTGTTGTCCACCATGAACGGGACGCCCGCCTCGCGCGCTATTTTCCCGACCGCCTCGATGTCGACGATGTTGATGAGCGGGTTGCCGAGCGTCTCGGCGTAGAGGAGCTTGGTCTTCGCCGTGATCGCGCGGCGGAAATTCTCCGGATCGTCCGGGTTGACGAAGGTCGTGTCGATCCCGAGCTTGCGCAGGTTGACTTCGAGCAGCGTGTAAGTGCCGCCGTAGAGCGTGGAGGCCGACACGATGTGATCGCCCGCCTCGGCGAGCGTGAGGATCGCGGTCATCTCCGCCGCCTGCCCGGTGGCGGTGGCCACTGCCGCGCGCCCGCCTTCGAGCGCCGCGACGCGCTCTTCCAGAACCGCAGTGGTCGGGTTGGAGAGTCGCGTGTAGACGTTACCGAAGGTCTGCAGGTTGAACAGGCTCGCCGCGTGGTCGGCCGAGTCGAACACGTAGGAGGTGGTCTGGTAGAGCGGCACGGCGCGCGAGCCCGTCGCCGCATCGGGGATCTGGCCCGCGTGCAGCGCGAGCGTCTCGATACCGAACTTGCGGTCAGCCATCCGGGGCGTGGCGGGTCGTTGCGCGAAGGAAACGCGGGCGTTGCCGCGCTGCGCGAACTATAACACGCGGGTTCCGTTCAATGCGCCGGCTCGCAGCCGTTCATCACCCGCTCAGACTCGTTCGCGGGCGCCTTGCCGTTTTCCAGCGTACCCGAGCACCCGGTTGCGCCCGGCCCCTTTGGCGTTATACAGCGCCTCGTCGGCGCAACGCAACAACGCCTCGGCTTCCTGCGCGTGATCGGGGAAGGCTGCAACCCCGAGGGAAACGGTGACGGGTCCGAGCGGCCGATCGTCATACCGAAGCTCGAGCTTTGCAACTTCCTCCCGAAGTTGCTCGGCCTTGCACAGCGCGGCGTCGAACGGGCACTCGGGCAATAGCACCAGGAACTCCTCGCCTCCGTACCGGCTGGCGACGTCGGACTCCCGCGCAAACCGCCCGAGCGCGCCTGCCACCTCCCGCAGCACCAGGTCGCCTGCTTCGTGGCCGAACGTGTCGTTGAAACGCTTGAAGTGATCGACGTCCAGCATGATGGCGGCGAGCGGCCTGCCGTGTCGCTGCGCGCGGCGCAGCTCCAGGCCGAACCACTCCTCCACGTAATGGCGGTTGTAGAGTCCGGTGAGCTTGTCGCGCATCGCCTGCTCGCGCAGTTTTTCGCGCAGCAGCGCCGCCTCGCGGTTGCGCTTCGCGAGCTCCGCGCCGCGCGACTCGGAGATTGCAACCGACGTCATCAGCCAGAACAATAAAGCGCTGATGGCAAGCAGGGCCGCCAGGATCGCGGCGACCCCGGCCTTGTCCAGGAGCTCGACGGGATCCTTGCGGGGAACGATCCGCAGCCGCCATTCGCGGTCCCCCACGGCCAGACGCTGGTTCACCGCGTATCGGGAGAATTCCGCCGGCGCGGTTGCCTTGGTGGCGGCGCCCGACGCTGCGCTGTCAAACAGCAGCGTGCCCCCCTCTGCGCCTTCGCCGGCTTCGTAAATCTGCAGTTGCGCGCGCGCGAGGATCTCCTTCGAAAGAGTCGCATCGACCATCTCGCTGACGCGCAGCGTCGAGCCCACCATGCCCCAGTAGAGGCGCTGCCGCTCCTCGACCGGCCCCGGCACGCCGCCACCGCGGTACAACGCGAGACGCAGCAGCGTGCTGCTGACGCTGGAGTTGCCGTCCCTCAGCAAGGTGACTCCCGAGCTCGAGGTTATCTGCCCGGAGTCGCGCGCACGATCCACGACCGAGCGTCGCAGCGGATCGGCGTTGAGGTCGAGTCCCCACGCAGCGACGTTTTTCCCCATGGGCTCGATATACGTCAATACCACGTACTCCGGACGCTCGCCCGGGGGCTTGATGGCAAATTCGGGCAGCCCTTTGACCAGCGGACTCTTCTCGGTGCGCACGGCGCGCTCGAATTCCAGCTTCTTTGCATGCGGGACGCGCGGTGCAAAAGAAATGTTGGTGGCCCCCGGGTAACGCTCAGCCAGCGAGAGCGCCTGCGCGAACTGGTGAAATTCGTCGCGGGTCACTTTGTCCGAGGAGTCGAACAGCCCGCGTATCGCGTAGAGCACGTCCCCGTAGGCGCGGATTCGCGATTGCACGTCGTTGGCGACGCCGATGGCGACGGTCCCGAACCTCGAGTATGCTTCCTGCCGCACCTGGATGCTGAAGTAATACGTGCTGGCGGCGGAAAACGCGAGACTTATCGCGAGCACCGCCCAGCGCAGCCACCGGTGGCGCATCGGCAGCTGCTGCAGCCGTGCGATCAGATCCAGCTTCGCGTCATCGGATGCGGCCATGGGTATTCGCCCGCGCGCAGTAGGGCGCAGGCATTCTGGCCGCTAGTCTACGCCTTGTGTTTCCCGAGGAGAACGGTGATCGCGTCGAAATCGACGGGCCTGCTGAAGAGATAGCCCTGCAGCTGGTCGCAGCCGAGGCGATCCAATACCTTGGCCTGTTCCTCCGCATCGACGCCCTCGGCCACGACTTTGAGCCGCAGCGAATGAGCCATCGAGATGATGGTCGAGACGAGCGTCATGACCGCCGGGTCTTTCAGCATGGTGATGATGAACGAGCGGTCGATCTTGAGCGAATGTGCCGGGAGCTTGGCCAGATAACCGAGCGAGGAATAGCCGGTGCCGAAGTCATCGATCGCGATACTCACTCCGAGCACCCGCACCGCTTCCAGCTTTTTCATATTCGCCTCGATGTCCTCCATGACGATGCTCTCGGTGATCTCGATGTCGATCCCGGGCGGGACCGCCCCGGGCCTCATCGCTTCCTCGACGGAGGCTACAAAATAGCGTTTGCGCAACTGGATCGGCGACACGTTTACCGCGATGCGCGGCGCAGGCAGGCCCTGTTCCATCCATTTGCGGTGATTCAGGACGGCCCGGCGCAACGCCCAGGCGCCGACTTCCAGTATCAGCCCCGTTTCCTCGAGCAAGGGAATGAATTCCATGGGAGGCACTAGACCCAGCTCGGGGCTTTGCCAGCGGATCAGGGCTTCGACGCTCTCGATGCGCCGGGTGGCCGTATCGACTATGGGCTGGTAGTGCAGCACGAATTCCTCTTTTTCCAGCGCCTGCCGCAGCTTGTTCTCCAGCGCGAGCTTTTCGCCGATTCTTTCGGTCATCTGTTGGGTGTGGAACAGATAC